>Ga0226835_1001005_pt1 | contig 19325 bp, 15 predicted proteins | sample LAC_MetaG_1_FD_163627 | JGI IMG/M metagenome (GOLD analysis project Ga0226835, IMG submission 163627) | Anaerobic ammonium oxidizing microbial communities from anammox membrane bioreactor (MBR) in UC Berkley, California, United States -... | ecosystem: Engineered > Bioreactor > Anaerobic >...
GCGTCTGGGCAAGCTGTAGCAGTCCCAGTTTGTTCTTGATCACTTTCTGACTCATTGTCATCTGACACTCTCCTTTCTGAAACAAAAGAAAATAAGATTGTGTCAGATGAAATCCTAGCTATTGCAACTCACGGCCCGACTCCGCCTTTCATTTGTTCTTACCAACAATATCATAGCCTTGGGAAATTCATCCTCCGGAGGTTCCGTCAACCTTTAGCGACCGGTTAGCCCGCCGTACCGATGATTGAACACAAATGTACGAGTTTGTACTTCTCTTGCCACGGAGCTCCTTTTGGTGGAGCTTTCACCGCCCGTCAAAGTACCGCGGCGGGCTAACGGTTGGGAGCTAAGCCGCGGCGGTAGTACCCTTACTAACGTACTCTGGACCGCTGAATCTATTTCGTGAAAACCTGTTTTGCATTTGACTTACCAATAATCCCTTAGCCTTGAAATTCATCGTCCGCTCATTCCGTCGGCTTTAGCGACCGGTTAGGGCGGCAACCGTACTGGATCAAAGAGCCAGGGACGAACCAATGGCCAACATTGAGAAAGAGAACGGAGCTTCTCCTGGCGCAACGGCTCCCTCGGCGTAGAAAGACAACGTTATGGAATCGTTTAACCTCCAGTCAACACCGCCGCTTCCGCCAAACCCGATATTCCTTTGGTTTCGGTTTAGGTCGGGGAAGATTCCGGACGGTGAATAGCGTTCCTTCAGATTGTTCTCAAAATGACCAATTCCAATCCTGATAAAAGGAGAAAGTGTTGCAGGGACATAGATTTTCGACCAGAATGCAACAAACAAGTAGTTTCCCGACAACGCTAATTTCGTTGTCGAGCTTGACTGCTCTTCACGCGTTGAAATGAATCCGTAGAGTAGCTCAAGAGAAAAGGACAGGTTTGTCTCATTCAGAAACTGTATAGGCGAATATGACACTCCGGCCTTTGCATAGTAGAGGGTATTGAGTTCGGTTGGTGGCATTGCGGACGATTGGAACTCGTAGGGTGCTAAAAATGATCCAGGATAGAGCCCGCCACCAATAACAATGGAGAAACCGCTCGGTGTCTCGCGAGGCTGTGCCTTTGAAACGAGTGACAGGAGAAGCAGCAAGAACACCGATTGAAGTCTTCTGTTCATATGATGGTTCGGTTGCCGCCCTAACCTAGGCTTAAACTTGGAAGGGGTGGTCTTGTTTTAACGGGGAATGTTACATGACCCCCCTTGTGGGTAATGTGCGAATTTGTATATTACGACGTGTAAAGTCAAGTCCGCTCATCCCAGGGGGCCCACAGCAACTGCAATTCCATCCAAAAAGGGGGAAAATCCATGGAAAAAACCAAACTTCTGGACCAGGTCCGCGAAGTCATCAGATTAAAACACATGAGCCTCAGAACGGAAGAGGCCTATGTCTACTGGATCAAACAGTTTATCCTCTTCCATAATAAGACCCACCCGCAAACCATGGGGGAAAAAGAAATCCGACTATACCTCTCCCACCTGGCCACGGAGAAAGATGTTACCGCATCAACACAAAACCTGGCCCTCAATGCAATCATGTTCCTCTATAAACAAGTGCTCAGAAAAGACCTCGGTAAACTAGGCGAAATCGAACAAGCGAAAAGACCCAAGAAATTGCCGACAGTGTTCTCGCAGAATGAAGTGCTGATGATTCTGAGCGTCATGGAAGGTACACCACAACTCGTGGCAGGACTACTCTACGGGGCGGGGTTAAGACTCATGGAATGCCTGAGACTACGCGTGAAAGATATCGACTTCGAGCGTGATCAAATCATCGTCAGAAGCGGAAAAGGAGACAAAGATCGCATCACTCTCCTCCCGGAAACAATGAAGGAACCACTGAGGAAACATCTGGAATGGGTGAGACAACTCCACCAAAAAGACCTCGCAGACGGCTTCGGCGATACCTACCTTCCCCCATCCCTGCTCCGAAAACACCCGCGGATGGCCTATGAATGGCCCTGGCAATATGTCTTCCCCGCACTCGAACGGTCGAATGACCCGCGATCAACAAGAATTGGACGACATCACTTCCCCGAACTCAGGATCCAACTCGCCGTCAAACAAGCCCTCGCCAGCGCCAACATCCCGAAACGCGGGAGCCCCCATACCTTCCGGCACTCGTTTGCAACCCATCTGCTCGAACAAGGACACAATATCAGAGTCGTGCAACAACTACTCGGACATAAGGACGTCAGGACCACAATGATCTATACACATGTGATCCAAAAGCCCGAAGCCCCCGTAAAAAGCCCGCTCGATACAAATATCTCTCAATCGCTCAAGATCCTTAGAAACAAACGTCAACCCAAACAACTCCCCACCCAACATCCGGAGCCTGAAACCTGAAACCCGAAACCTAATGCGCTCCGCCCGGACCGTGTACGTGACCATGACTGATCTCCTCCGCAGTGGCCTCGCGAACGTTCACGACCTCAACGTCGAAGTTCAAGGTCTTGCCGGCAAGAGGATGATTGGCATCAACCGTCACCGTGTCTTCACCAACGGCCGTTACCGTTACGATCTGGCTCCCACCACTTCCACCCTCGGCACGAAACTGCATTCCTACCTCCAAATCGTCCACCCCCTCAAACCGTTCACGGGCAACCTTCACTACGCGCTTCTCATCCCTCGCTCCGTAAGCATTCTCGGGATCAACGGAAACCTTGAATCTGTCCCCGGCCGATCGACCGTCCAGAGAGCTCTCAAGGCCCGGAATGATGTTCCCCATGCCCTGAATGTACGACAAAGGCTCGCGGCCCTTCGACGTGTCCAACACTTCTCCACCCTCATCTGTCAAGGTGTAGTTGATCGTCACCACACTGTTCTTCGTTATCTTCATCATTCTCCTCTCAAATTATGAACCTTGAACTTCATTCCTTCAAACTAACAATCCTGCTGAAACATGCCAGAAAAAAATCGCCACATCACGAATGAGAACCAATCCTACCGAAACGGATATCCCACATACTCCCTCGACCACTCTCCCTCAATGGTCAATTCTTCCTGATACCGCCTTGCGGGATCGAAAAACAATGCACCCAACGTGCCGTTTTGCCAGTACAAATCCATCGCAAAAGGCGAAATGCCACGGTCTGAACCGAACGGACCACTGAAATTGTCGGCATCATAATACCGCGGGACCGGCACGTCCACCAAATCATCCTTGTACCTCCACATCCCGTCAAACAACTTCCCATTACCGGTGATTTCTCCACGCCTCACCAAAGGCCAGAGCCGGGACAGGGTCGACTCCAACTGATAAGGTACCTCCCCCCGTTTGTACGACCTCGGCTCTCGCACATCCTCCGTCCCGCGCACAGGCCTGAACAACAATCCACTCCCATCTTCAAACGAATACAGACTGTCCCTCTGAAAATGAACCTCGCTGTCTGAATCCAGCGTCCCGTAAATGCCGTGGCCGTGGGACTCGACGAAAACAGCAACGTGCGTGCCAAAAGGACTCGGAATCCCCGCATCGTCAACAGTCTGGAACTCACCCGTGACATCAAACTCTCCCGACGTGATGCCGGAATAGGAATTGACATACACGTCACAAGCGTAGTGCGCCTGCGTCCAGAGCAGAACGACCCGACCATCGGATTTGCGGACAACAACCTGAAGATTCTCCCCGTCATTCTCGTGCGTGTCGTGAACGTAGAACGTGAAGCCAGCCCAGTCACGAGGATGAAACAAGTGATACGAGATGAAATAGTGCGACCATGTCTCCAGAACAGCGTAATACACCGTCGGCTTGAGCTCGTACAACTCGAAATTCTCCCAGTTGTTCTCGCCGATCAGATCGCCGTCAAAATCAATGTTGGTGATGATGTCCTGCCGTCCCTTGGTTTCATGCGTGGCGTGATAGATGTATGGCGCATAGCGAAGCGCAACGGAATACTGCTCGTCACGAACGGCAGGAGCACCCCTGTTGGGCTGTCGGGGCTGGTCCTGAATCAAAAATGCAACCAGGAGAATGAGGAGAGGCGGCATGGGAAAAGATGGAAAACGTCAGAATTCTCAGACAATCTACGGATGAGTGAAGAGAGGTGCAACGGGAAAGGAGGGGTAGCAACAATTCAGAACTGAAAAGTCAAACAGAGGGTCAGTTGTTTCTGAAGTGCTGACTGTGGCTTGAGTTGATCTCTACTCGTACCTCAGGGATTCGACCGGATCAACAGAAGCGGCTTTGCGGGCAGGGAAAAAGCCGGCCATGAGGCCGATGAGAGTCAGGATGCCTGTAGTCAAAAGGGTGGTGCCGGCAGACATGATCGGCCGGCCAAGGAATTGCATGGCACCGTCATCAGCGGGAAGCATTCGGACAACCGACACGATGCCGTAGGAGATCGCCAGCCCGACGGCCCCGCCAAGGGCGGCAAGGAGCAAAGCCTCAAAAATGAATTGGGCCAGAATATACCTCCGGCGCGCCCCAATGGCCATCTTGATACCGATCTCACGCGTCCTCTCCTTTACCACCACATACATCACGTTCGCAACCCCCACGCCGGCAATGAGAAGCGTGAGAAAACCGACGGAGAAGAGAAAGATCGAAACGCCCAGACCGATCCTCCGGCTGACCTTCTCATTCTCGATGAAATCCCAAATCCCCAGCGCCCGCTCGTCGTCGGGACTGAACTTGTACTTGCGGCCAAGAATCCGGTACAAGTCCGCCTTGACCTCCTCCTGCCTTCCCGGATCAGACGGCCGAATGACGATGCTGTTGACAAAAGTATTGCCGTACGAGGTCTTGAACGTGGAGTACGGAATGATCGCCCGGCGGGTGTCAGGACCGTTGTTCATCGACGTCTGAATCTTCTTCTGCATGATCCCGACCATCGTAAAAGGAACGCCATCGACAAGAATGGTCTTGCCCACAGGATCCTCGTTCCCGAAGATCTCTTTTGCAATCACTTCTCCCAGAAACAGCACGCGGCGCTGAAGCACGACGTCCATCTCGTTCAGGAACCGGCCGCCGGCGGCGGGATACATGCGGCGCATTTCCTCGAAAAACGGATTGACACCCTCGCACTCCGTGGTGACCGAGTACTTGCCGTAGGTGAGCGTGACGTTCTTGCGGTACTGCGGACTGATCATGTCAATGGCAGGGACGATCCGGTCGAGAAGCTCGGCGTCCTCCTCGAGCAGACGAACCCTCCGGCCCTTGGGGAGGCCTTCGTGAACCTTGCCGGTTTCGCCCCCATAAACAATGAGAATCCTGTCGCCGGCGTTGAGAAGACCGTTCATCATCTGCGTCCCAAGACCGTCACCGAAGGAGAGCAAAAGCACGACAGCCACCGTGCCCCATGTAATGGCCGCAAGCGTGAGCATCGCCCGGGTACGATGGGCCTTCAGATCGAGAAAGAAGTCTTTAATGAGTTCAAACCACACGCGAGTTGCTCACTGATGTCATACAGATAGCCGCAGATGGGTTAGAAAAATGATTGCCAATGACTCACTTTTGATGGAAAGTGTTGCTGAGTACAGAGAAACCACCGGCTGAGAACCTTAAACCCGGAACTCTCATGTTCGTAGACACTCGACCACATCCAGATTGGATGCCTTGCGGGCGGGCATGAGGCCGGCGATGAGGCCGATGATCGTCAGAATTGCCACGGTCACGAACACGACATCCATGGACAGCACGGGCGCGCCGACGAATTCACGGATCGGAATGAACTGCAGAGCCTCGATAAGTCCGACGGCGATAAGAAACCCGATGAACGAGCCCAGGCCGATGATGAAGAAGGTCTCCATGAAGAACTGAAAGAGAATGTTGGACCGCTTCGCCCCGACCGCGCGTTTGATGCCGATCTCCTTGACGCGCTCCTGCACGACAATGTACATGATGTTCGCCACGCCCAAACCGGCAACCCCCAGCGTGAAACTGCCGATGAGGCCCATGAAGATGTTGAAACCAAGGAAGAAGTAGAAGATGAACTTGTCGAAGCGGGACGTGTCCCAGATCCACACGGCGTCCTTGTCCGTGGGATCGAACTTGTAGCGGCCGCCGAGGACGGAGCGCACCTTGTCGTTGACCTCTTCGGCAATCGTGGGGTCCTTCACCTTGTAGATGATGTTGTTCAACCGCACGGCCCCGAACACGCTGGCGTAGGTGGCGGACGGGATGAATACGCGGTCCTGATCGCGCGAGTTATACGACGAGTTCTGGGTCTTCTTTTGCATCACCCCGATCACCGTGAACGGCACTTCGCCGACGTAGATCACACGCCCGATGGGATTGGTCTGGCCGAACAGGAAATCCCGCACCCTGTTGCCAATGACAGCCACGCGTCGGCGTAAATCAACGTCGGGTTGGTTGATGAACCGTCCACCCGGCTCGGGAATGATGTTGCGCATGTTGCCGTAGATGGGAATGACACCGGCGACTAGTGGGTTGAGAATGTTTTCGCCCACACGCGTTGGGACGCGGGTGGAGTATTCCGGACTGACAGCCTCAAGCTCGGGGATTTGAAGGGCCAGGAGACGGACGTCGTCTTCGATGAAGCTGATAGGCCGCCCTGTTCCAAATCCCTCCCACGCCTTGGTCGTACGGCCCGGAAACATGATGGCAATGCTCTCGCCAATGCCGTGCATGTTGATGGACATCTGCTGTTTGAAGCCGACGCCGAACGCGATCAGCACGACAATCGCCACCGTGCCCCAAATGATGCCGAACATGGTGAGGAATGCCCGAAGCTTCTGCGCCTTCAGGTCGAGGTAAAACTCGGTCACTATGGTGCGGAGATGATCCATGGGGGCAATATTGGTTGCAGAGTCTTTACATCAAACAACCAATAACAAGGAACTATAACTAACAACAAATAACCAATGACTACTCAATTTTCTTCACTGGCTTTTCTGCCACTTCATCCCCTTCCTTCAATCCCTCCACGACCTCGATGTTGATGGCGTCGCTCAGGCCGGTCTTGATCACGCGTTCCTCCTCCTGATGAGGCCCCAGGGCTACCTTGACAAAAGCGGAATCATTCCGGAAGGTCACGGTCCGTTCCGGGATCGTCAGCACGTCCACCTTCTTGTTGATGATGATGTTCGCATTCGCCGAATACCCCGCACGAAGAACAGTATTCTTGGAAGCCGGAATCAGAATCTCGATGGGAAATACCGTCGCATTGTCCTTCTTCTCCGCCTTGAGCCAGATCTTCCTCAAGATTCCCTTCACGGTGTCATTCGGAAGCGCGCCGACTTTCAGATCCGCCTCCATCCCTTCCTCCAACCTCCCCACGTCGATTTCATCAACAGTGCCCTTGAAAATCAGCCGCTCCATGTTGGCCATCTTCATCAAGACAGTCCCCTCCTGGAACGTCGTGAGAGGAGTGACCGGGTCTCCGACTTCCACCGTGCGGCTCAGAACATAGCCGTCAATGGGAGCCTTGATGATCGATTCGATCTGCGTGTCGCCGATCATGACCCTTCCGCTTTCAAGCAACGCGAGCTTCTCACGGCTGATCTGAAGCTGAAGCATGGCCTCGTCATACCGCCGCACGAAATCCTCATAGTCCTTCTGGGAAATGAGCTGGGCTTTGATCAGTGCTTCCTGACGGGCTTTTTCCTTGGTCAGATTATCCACCTCGACTTCACGGAGCTCGACCTGGCGCTTGGCGTCGGCGAGCTCAAGGGGAGTGGGATCGGGCTTGACTTCGAGGAGCGGATCACCGGCTTTCACGTAGGTGCCGACGTCGGCAAAGATCCTCCTGACCACGCCCGTAACCTTGGACTTAACCGATATCTCATTCTCGGGCTCGATCGTGCCCACGGCAAGGGCCTTGTCCACAATCGTCCCGCGGGCGACCTTCACGCGGGGAAGCATTGCTTCGGCCGATTCATTGGATCCGCCGAACAAAAACAGGGCGACGATCACGAGAGTGATGACCACAATGGTGGGGGCAATGACTTTTTTCTTCATAAGGATTCGCGCGAGTGAAAAGTTCATGAAAGTGGCCCGTGTGGTGGAACGGACGGCGTGGTGACTCCTCGATTACGTGAATTTCGCTGAAATGTTGCGGCAGGCGTCGGGCCATGGCCCCTGCGACCGCATGCCGGAAGGCTCTACAGCAGTTAGACTGACTGAGCGGTCAAAATGTTGCAGGAAAGAGAAAAAAAAGACTTCTTGGCGTCATTTTTCTCCGACCGAGGTCAGAACAAATTCGCGGAGAAGGGAAAGATAAGACTCCCCGGCAACGAACAGGACATCGTTGTGGTCCGCCCCGGCAATGGGCTCAAATCGCTTGGGTTCGTTCGCTGCTTCAAAGAGCTTCTTGCCCAGCCGAAACGGAATGACGGAATCCTTCGTACCGTGGATGAAGAGAAGAGGAAGATGCAGGGAACGGATCTTGGACTCGGAGTCGAGCCGCGTGCGCATGAGGAAGCGCGCAGGGAGGAAAGGATACACAGCGGCCGCGACGTCCGGAGCCGAGGAGAAGGTGGATTCGAGGATCATGGCCGCGAACCTTCGGTGAACCGCAACATCGACCGCGACGGCTCCGCCCAGGCTCACGCCGTGAGCAATGATGCGCGTCGTGTCAATGTTCGGGAGGGCCACAAGGTAATCGTACGCTGCACGCGCATCCCTGTAAACTCCTTCCTCGGTTGGCGACCCTTCGCTCCGTCCATACCCCCGGTAGTCAATGATGAACACGGTGAATCCCGCGTTGCGCAGACGGCGAATCTTTTCGGACCTGTGGGCCAGGTTGCCCGCGTTGCCATGGAAAGAGAGGAGCGTGGCAACCGGCTCTTCTGCGCGCACGAGCCACGCGTGAATTCTCGTGCCGTCCTCCGAAGGAAAGAAGTGGTCTTCGGGCTTGACCCCCACCGCGGCGGAGCGGTAGAACTCTTCGGAATATCCCGAGGGAAAATAGACGAGCTTTTCTTCAAAGATCATGGCGATGAGGGACCAGAAGATGAGAGCCGCGGCAAGGGCAATCAGAACCGAACGGAAGAACCGGAATGTGGCTTTCCTTTGCACGATCAATGTGGATAGCGTACATTGGGACATGGCAAATATGGAAAAAGAAAAGGTCAAAAAACAAGATGAAATGAAAGAGCAAAGAACAAGAAGAAAGGGTTTCCTCTTTCTCTTTGATTTTTCATTTCTTTTTGTCCTTTGCTTCTTTCCTCTTTCCACCCTGAACGGTCAAAGTTTCTACAACTTCCGCGACGGATTTCTTGACCGGAAGGGAAGGATCGAAACGATGGAGCTTTTGTTCGTTCAAGAGACGGCGGCGACGAGAACGTTTGATTTCCGCATGGTCTCGACAACGGACGATTCCCTGCACGGAAGGATCCGGATGCCCAAGGGGAGCGGCCCGTTCCCCGCGGCGCTGTTGTGCGTCGGACTGGAGACGGGCAGGGAAGTGATCGAGATGATTGAGGGACAGGACAGCGTGATGCTGATGGCGGCGGACTATCCGTTCGAAGGCGAATGGAATTTCCGGGGTTGGGCCGCGGTAGGGACAACGTTTGAACTCCGTTCCGCAGGGTATCGCACGGTGCCGCTTCTGCTCAATTGCCTGGACTGGCTGTTCGGACAAACCGCGGTGGACAAGAACGATGTGACCGTCGTTGCGGTGAGCTTCGGCGCCTTCACGGGGATTCCGGCGGCGGTGCTTGATGAACGAGTGAAACAATTGGTGGTGGTGCAGGCGGGAGGAAACCTCTCGGGCGTGATCGCGCACAATTCCGAACGCTGGGGGGTGGCTATGCCGTCATGGCTCGCGGGATGGCTTGGCGGAGGAATCCTCGCGGCGTTTGAGCCGACGAAGTATATTCGGCATCTGGCGCCCAGAAGGCTGATCATGATCAACGGCGAGGGCGACAGCTTCTTTACCCGCGAATCAGCCGGGGCGCTCTATGAAGCGGCCGGGGAGCCGAAAGAAATTATCTGGCACAAGAGCCGCCATGTGATGCCGGGGGAGAAGGAATTGATCAGGGAGTTGACGAATATTGTGGTGGAAAGGATATATCAGGGAAAAAGGAAAAAATAGAAAGGAAAAAGGAAAAATGATCAGCTCGTGTTTTTTATTCTTAAGACCAGGATTGTTGTGTCGTCAGTGAAGCCCGTGCCGTTGGTCCATTGGTCACCCTCTCTGTTGAAGTATGCCACAATGTCGTCCGCCGTACCTGAACGGGCTGCGTCCCTGAACATCTGCTTGACGCGCTCGTAGCCGAGCATCTCTCCGGACGGGCTGGGAAGCTCCGGTAAGCCGTCAGTCATGAAAACAATCGCATCCCCGGGCTCAAGCCGGTACACCTGCTTTGAATAGGAATACTTCGCAGGACCTCCGAGAGGATAGCCTTTGAGAGGAATCTCTTCAACGGCATCCGTTCGCTTCCGGTAGAGTAGCGCCGGCGGCATGCCGGCTCCCGCGACTTCCATCACGCCGTTCCTGATCCTCCCCACGCCGAGCGACATGAACAGCCTGGGAAGCCGCATGTTCCTGAGCGAAAGCGAAGTCCGGTTGAGGAGATGCAGAATGTCCTCGTGCTCGGCGTAATTTGAAAAGATCATCTTTGTGGCTGTGACCATCGCCCCGGCACGAGCCCCATGTCCCATCGCGTCCCCGATGGCGAACGTCAACGTACCATCCTCCCCAACGACATAGTCATAGTAATCCCCTCCAATCTCCACCGCTGTCTGCATACACGAGCTCAAATCAACCGTCGGATGCGAGGGGATGGTCTGGGGAAGCATGGATAACTGGATCTGCCTCGCGGCTTCCAGCTCGCCCGTTTTCCGCTCGTTCTCCCGCTCCATCTGCGCGCGCTGCTCCTCAAGCTTCCTCGTCTGCCAGAACACGGTCCGGATATAATACTCAAGCCCGTAACTCGTGAACATGCCGAGAACGTTGGCGGAGACCAGATAGAACGTATTGTTGACGATCATGTGATCGGGGGTGATCCGCAGGCTCAGCATGGCGACTTCGTACACCCCGATGAGTGCCCAGGTGATCCAGGTGGCGACGATGAAACGGAGACGGAGGAGGCCGTGGGCATACATCACGGCCAGAACCAGCGCGGCGTAGTAGAGATAGCCCCCATGACGTTCGGAAATGAAAATGTTGGCTATGATGGCCAATCCCCCGATGAACAGCAACGACCCCATCACGACCTGAAAATGTTTTCTCGCATGGGGAATATAAGTGGTGACCAGCCCGCCAAGGAAGAGGAGTACACCGAAGACACGTATCGGAAAAATTGCATCCGCGGCATCGGGCACCACAACGTTGTCCAGCCAGAAGGAAGCCCAGAGAATCACCGCAACCATCAAGGAGGCGCGTACGAGCCTCAGGGAGCGGCCGATATGATACTCAATGAACGCCGCTTCCAGCCCGGGAGAGCGAAAGGAAAGCGTGAGAGGATTGAGCTGAGCACGAACCGTGGGAAAAGCTTCCGACGGTGCGGTCATCGTGCAGTGTGGAATGCGGAACTCATGATCGGAAATTTAGCCAGAGATTGGAACTTGTTCAAGGATCGATTGAAGCTTGTTTGTGCGAGGCAAGGTTCGCAGGGGAAAGACAACGAGGGGTTCGTTGAGAACAGACTCCCAGGATGTGCGCTGGGTCTCAGGTTATGCGTCTGGCGGTCAGATGGGAGTACCACACCAGAGCACCAACGCCGAGGGGCAGGGTGCTCCCCACAAGCCAAAGTGGAATTTCGGCGGCGGACGATCCGGAATTCTCCCCGTTTCCGTACAAGACCACGACGGCCAGGAAGTTGTTGGCGAAATGGGCAACCATGGACGGGAGGAGGCTTCTGCTTCTATAATAGAAGTACCCGAAGAGCAGTCCGAGGATGGAGAGGGAGATCAGGCCGAGCGGGTTGAAATGGAAGAGTCCAAACACAACACCCACGAGGACGACACTTCGCCATCCCATCGTGCGCTCGAAGGTGCGCTGGACGAACCCCCGAAAGAAAATCTCCTCGCAGAGCGCCGGGGTCAGGCAGACGACAAACACGAGCCAGATCAGCTCCATTGGACCTCGGGCCGTAAAGAGCTCTGCGCCGATCTGCATGAGCTCGTCTGGAATTCCGAGTTGGCGGACGAGCTCATCGGCGATGAAGTTCGAGGATGGAATAATCAGAAGCGTGGCAAGGAGGGCGAGCAGAACCTCTGACATCGGCGTTCGCGCAATCCGGACATACCATCGTACATCGGACGAATGCCACCGGCGAACCAGGAACAGCGCGGGAAGAAGCATGAGCAGGTACTGGGAAAGGACAACCGCAAGACGAAGAGGGTCGGCGAGGTCGCGGATGCTCTTCAGGAGCGTTTCGAAGTATCCTCCCGAAGCTTCGCTCGGCGCCAGGCCGCCGGCAAACACGGCAATGATCGCAAGAACGGATTGCCCGTTAAAATAGAGTACCCCGATTCCCAGAAGGGCAAGGAGAGCCGAGCTGTTGAGGCTTCGGGTGGATCGCTCCCACGATCCATCGAGGCGCGGGTCGGGAGGGACGGTGGGGAGGGAGGATTCCGCGCGTGGGGGCGGAACCGTCATGCCGGCAAAGGGGAGGATTGGTTGAACTCCCCTCTCCGGGCGCGGAGATCGAAGTACAGGACCACGGTGTACAGCGGCGTGACGATGATCTGGATGATTGAGGCGATGGCGTTCACGAGGCCGAATCCGAACCCGAACGACGACAGCATGTTGCGGGCAATCTGGGGATCGGGCTCTCCGCCGCCAAGGGAGGAGAAGAGCTCAAAGTACGCCTGGAAGAAATCCCACAGGACGACGATATACAAGGGAGTCATGACGAGCGAAACGGCAAAGCTGACGACGAGGCTCATCAGCACAAGGATGCCAAACACGCGCCACCAGTTTCCCCCCACCAGCGTCCAGCTTCGCTTGAAGCCATCGATGACGGCGGCTTGTTCCCAGGCGATCGCGGGGACCGTGAAGGCAAAGTTAATGACAAGGTAAATGACGGCGACGATCGAAACGATGATCAGAATCCCGCCCGCAAATCCGAGAGGGAACGATTCGGCCGCGATGCCGCCGATCAGCAGCGCGTAGGGGATTCCGATGAGAAACCCGAATCCCACGAACTCCAAAAGGTACATTCCAAACACCCTGGCGAGCCGGAGGCTGAACGTTGTCCTGAGGGCCTCCTGCCATGACATCGGCCGGCCGCTCATTTCCGCGCATCCCGTGATCGTGATGGCCACGGTTGCGGCCACGGTGCCGATCAAGAAAATGACGGACCCGAGGCTGATCCAGCCAAGGAAGTTCCAGACCGTCGCCAGGTTGCGGGGATCGTACTCATCCATGATGAGGATCTGCCCGAAGCCGAGATCGAGTGAGACCGCGAACACCAGCGCGGCGGGACCGAGGAGAATTGCGGCGAGAATGAGGTTGCGGAGCCAGGAGGCGCCGATCAGCTTGAACCAGCGATCGAACACATCGCCCAGGGTCATCGGAGCTGCGGGCGTCATGTGGCTTCCTTCGGGCCTGCATCTCCCTCGAGAATGTTGCGGTACGCCGCCGCCGCGATCACGGCCCCTGTAATGGGACCGACCCAGTAGAGCCAGAAATGCTCCGTCATTCCGCTGGCCAGGGCAGGCCCGAAATGCCGCGCCGGATTCATCGCCGCCCCGGTGATCGGCCCGCCCACCAGTACACCCAGCGTGATCGTCAGGCCGATGAAAAGCCCGCCTGTCTTGGGAGCACGTTTGTCCATCGCCGTTCCGTAGACCACGAACATCAGAAAGAAGGTAAGGATGATCTCGGTCAGTAAGCCTTGGGAAACTCCGACATCTCTGGCGAGGGCAGGTGTGCCGAAGTTTGCCGCATGGAGGGCCTCGGAGGGAACGCAGAGGAGAACGGCATAGGAGGCGATCAGGCCGCCCAGACATTGGGCGAGAATGTAGCCGATCGCGTTTTTCACATCGATCGCGCCCGCGGTGAGCGCCCCGAACGTGACGGCAGGATTCAAGTGCCCTCCGCTGATGGCGGCTGTGGCGCTGACCATTACTGCAATAGCAAGGCCGTGGGCCAGCGCGATGCCCGTCAGGCCGACGGCTCCGTTGGTCAGATGATCCGCCGCGATGGAGCCCACGCCGGCAAAAATCAGTGTAAACGTTCCGATGAATTCGGCAAACCAGGCCTTGGCGTTCATGCATTCTCCTTGTGCAGAGAGGCGGAGGGTATCGTATCCCTTTTTTCCGACTTTGTCAACCGCGCCAAAAAAGCAAAGGGGCAACGCTTGGCGCGTCGCCCCTGCTGTTCGTTAGACGCATCGCCCGCTAGCGGACCAGCAGCATCCTCCTGGTCTCCACAAACGATCCAGCCTCGATGCGGAAAAAGTACACGCCGCTGGCAACCTGGTGGCCGCGGGAATTGCGGCCGTTCCAGACCACACTGTGGAACCCGGCTTCCTTCTCGTCATTGATCAGCGTGGCGACTTCGCGTCCAAGGAGATCAAAGACCTTCAGGGAAACCCTTGTTGCCTCAGGGACCTGGAACCGGATGGTCGTTTCCGGATTAAACGGATTGGGGTAATTCTGCTGTACAGCGTAGGTGGTTGGAAGAGCTTGTTCCTTTCCCGTGCTCAACACGACGTCGGTCTGGAATGTTGAAACCGGTGAAGAAACGATTCCTTCGCGCTGATCGGAGGCAATGACGCGCCAGGAATAGGTTGTGTTTGGTGTGAGGGCTCCGGCTGAGAGATAGATTGAAGTGTCGGGCGTGGCCCCCAGACGCACCGAACCCTCAAACGTGCTGGAGGGAGCATATTCGAGAATGTACTCCACCGGATCACCGTCCGGATCGATCGAGCGTGTCCAGACAAACTTCGGAGCGCTTGCGATTTTCGCGTCGGTGGCGGGAGAGACCAGATTGAAGGGAAACGGGCTGTTGTTGTCGTACTTGAACCCCTTGAACAGCGTGTCAGCCTTTCCGTTGGCATTGTACACGATCACATGAACCGGTCCGCCGGGGCCGGGAGGGATCGTGAACGCGAGAAGATCCGAGCTCACATAGTCGTACGTTTCGAGAGTGTCCGTTCCGATGACAACGGTCGCGCCGGGAAGGATCTGTCTGCCCTTCAGCACGGCAGCTCCACCACCTGCACGGGGTGATTGCGGCGGCGTGACCTCTGTGATGTCAGGGCGCGCTTCGGAGAGATAGGCGGGCCCGGTCAGAAACGGCTCCCAATCGATCTGTTCGCTCACATGGTCGCCGCGGCCGTCGTTGGTAAGGCCCAGACCGTCCGTATCTTCGAGGTCGCGCGGTCCCGACTCGTCGCCCCAGAAGTTGCCTTCTGCGTTCAGGTACTGGATCGCACCCGAATAATACGATCCATTCAGATTGCGGAAGAACGTGTTGCCTGTGACGCGCGAACTGTCTGTAGTCGAGTAAAGGCTGAAGCCGCCTTCATTCTGAGCGATGAAATTATCCTCCACCACAATGACCGTGTCATACGAGGAGGTGATTCCATAGTCGCCGTTCTCGAGGATCGTGTTGTTTTTGATCAGAAGCCCGCCGTTGCTGTAAGTGCTCAGGCCGCTGTACAGATTGCCGGTGACGTTGTTCCGTTCGAAGAATACCGAATCGGCGTATTCGAGCGTCGCACCCGATCCCTGATGGCCGTAAATATCGTTCTCCCAGATATGCGCAAAGGTGCCGTACGATACTGCGAGGCCCGTGTACTTGCTCTGGAGAAAAGAGTTGTTCCAGACCCAGAGCGAATCCACATTGCTGAAGTACGCGCCCCCAGAACCCTCAGCCGTTGTATTGTCCGACACATAGGCCTTGCGCACGTAATACAGGGAAAACGAATTCTCGTTGTACTGAATGCGGACCTTGTTCTTTTCCACGACAACGGAGTCCGCATCATAGACGTACAGCGAAGGACCCGTGTTTCCGATGACGTGCACAGATTGCATATATTCAGCGTTGATTCCCGCAGAGTACCCTCCGGATTCCACAACGTTGGCATCCAGGGTCGCGTGGCGGAGCCCGTAGAGGCTGAACGCATTATAATAAAGAGCGGAGAATCGGTTCCGCGCTGCCCAAAAAACCCCAAGGCCCTCGTAATTTCCGGTCGCGTACATGCCATAGTAGGCGCTATGAACCTTGTTGTCGTCGACCCAGGTTGTGTCGGAATCGTACGATCCGATCGCGTAGTAATTGATGTTGGAGAGCTCATTGAACCGGACGACGGCCTTGTACACCTGATAGAGAGACACTCCGTCGTAACAATTCGTCACAAGGTTTCTGGCGACGTAGGCCGAATCGTTGGCGGAGAGATAGATCGCAGCGCCATCATCGATCTGACTGATGTGATTCTCCACAATTGTCACGATTGAGGAAAAGTCCGACTGGACAGCGCTCGTCTTTCCCAGATATCCCACCGACCCTTCTCCGTAGTAATAATCTCCTCCGACGATTCCCGAAGAGGAGAAGAGGAGCGTATTGTTCTTGATCAGCAGTGGGCCCACCTCATAGAACCAGATGTGGGTACTCCCGCTCCTCTCGATTCTATTCCGCTGAATCGTGACATCGGTGGGAAAGAGGAAATTGAATTCATTCTGTGAGTAATAATCGAGGATAATACCGGAATACTGGCTCCCATAGATCAGGTTGCCTTCAATGACGGTGGAGGATGTTCCGTAGAGCGAAATGCCGTTGCCGTAATTGCCGACGTGATCCATGGTTGCGGCCGTGCCGGCACTTGCGGACCTGGGTTCAGCCAGAGTCGGAGGAGGCTGGTCGCGCTTGCGGTGCGAGACGGGCGGGTCGGGTCTGATGAGAGGGATTCTTGATTGTCTCGATTCCTCCGCCGACCGGGCAGCGAGCAGGGTTTGCATCTGTCCCTCCACCGTTGGCGGTCCATCAATCTGAATCCTGGCCAGCGCCGAGGCTACCGTCGGCACCTGGTACACGGCTGACGAATCGCCAATGGAATTCTCCCGGATGATGTTGTTCTCGCCTGCGAAGATTGAGACGCCGTCAAGATAGTTTCCCGCAATGATATTCTCCTCGACGACATTGTATCCCTCTCCTTCATAGATCCTGAGCCCGCTGCCCCAGTTGCGTCCGAGGTAGTTCCGGCGGACGGTAAGAGAGTCCGATTGAAATGTCCCGATCCCGGAGTTATTGCTCCACATGATCACATTTTCTTCGATGAGGATCTTTGCGGACGAATCCATCACAACAATTCCCTCGCTGTAACCGTACGAACCCGATTGGGTGATCACATTCCCAAGGATTGTAACGCCGCGGCTTCTCGATACCCTGATCCCATAATCCTCAGAGTTGGCCATGATGTTTCCGGGACCGATCACGACCGGTCCTCCGGACGCCGTATCGACGGCAACGGACGTCCCTTTGAAGCCGCTGAAGATGACGTTGGAGACAGTGAACCCGCCGGATTTGACGACCAGACCGTCAAAGCGGATGCCGTCGAGCAGGGGATTGGGTGCGAGGATGGTTGTGTCCTGCCGGCCGGTGATAACCAGTCCCCCCGGATCGTCGATGACAAGCGGCTCCGTCAGAAGGATGGTCGAATCGGGGCGGAAGTAGCTCGCGTCGAAAATGATCTCGTTTGGTCCGGCCTGATTCTTTGCCGCTTCAATGGCTTCCCGGAGCGATAAGAGGCCATCGTTGGGATCGACAACATCCAGCCGTGTGTTCACGGTGAGCGTTTGCGCTGTGCTGAGCGCAAGGGTGGTGAGGAGAAGAAACGCGGTCGCAAAGATTCTCATAGTGCCTCCGGAGGGAAATGTGCGCCAATGTACTGGAAGAATGGATTGGTGTCAACCGGGATCAGGTCTGTGCAACCTGTGGAACGCCCAAAAAAGAAAAAAGGCGGCTTTTGGCCGCCTTTTCTTGAGGTTGAGCCTGGAGAGATTCTATGTACCGGATGAGTAGTCGTTGATGTATTTCTCTTGTTCCCTGGTCAGCCGATCGATGGAGATCCCCATGGTCTTCAGCTTCAGGCCGGCGATCTCCTGATCCTGCTCGGCCGGGATGTCGTGGACAGTGTTCTCAAGCCGCTTGCCTTTCTTATGAAGCTCGGCAAGACGAAGCTGGGACATGAACTGGTTGGCAAACGACATGTCCATCACTTCCGACGGATGCCCTTCGGCTGCTGCAAGGTTCACCAGCCGGCCTTGGGCAAGCAGGTAAATCCGTTTTCCGTTCTTCAGGACGTACTCCTCGTTGTCGGAACGAACGGTGCGGAAGGATTTCGATGCCTTCTTCAGATGACCGATGTTGATCTCGCAATCGTAGTGGCCTGTGTTGCAGACGATGGCGCCGTCCTTCATGACCTTGAAGTGCCGGTCCACAATGACGTCCTTGACTCCCGTGGCGGTGATGAACACATCACCGACGCGCGCGGCGGCGTCCATGTCCATGACCCTGAATCCTTCGAGCGTGGCTTTCAGGGCCGCCGTGGGCTTCACTTCAGTCACAATGACATTGGCGCCGAGTCCCTTGGCCCGGATCGCCACACCGCGGCCGCAGTGTCCGAATCCGGCCACAACGACATTCTTGCCGGCGAGGAGCACGCTGGTGGAGCGCAGGATGCCGTCGAGCGTCGATTGGCCCGTGCCGTACACATTGTCAAAGTCCCACTTGGTCTCTGCGTCGTTCACCGCAATGACCGGGTACCGAAGGGCGCCGTCGCGCGCCATCGCTCGCAGGCGATGAACTCCCGTGGTTGTTTCCTCGGTGCCGCCAATGACGGAGTTCGTGGCCATGTCGGGATACTTGTTGTGGATCGTAAAGATCAGATCCGCCCCGTCATCGAGGGTCAGGTTCGGCTGCATTTTGAGGGTTTCTTCGATGCACCAGTAGAACTCCTTGACGTTCATTCCATGCCATGCGAAGATCGAAATGCCGTCTGCAGCGAGCGCGGCAGCGATGTCGTCCTGCGTCGAAAGAGGATTGCATCCGCTCCAGCTGACCTGCGCGCCGGCCTCGACGAAGGTTTTGACCAGCACGGCTGTTTCCTTGGTGACGTGCAGACAGCCCGCGATCTTGTAGCCCTTCAGAGGCTTGCTCTTGCGGTACTTTTCCCGAAGGGACATCAACACGGGCATGCGTGATTCGGCCCATTCAATGCGGAGCTTGCCTTCCCTGGCGAGGGAGAGATCTGCAACTTTGTACATGCCGGGTTTTTCATTCATAGGTGATGAGAAACGAGGAATTGGTTATTGGTTATTGGCTAGGTTTGCAATAAAAGCGTACACCTAATATCCGAGAAGCTGTCCTAAGTGTGTGTTAGATTTGTGAGACATCTAACCACTACGAGAAAGGACGGCCTGTTCTTTGACACGACAAGAAGCTTT
>Ga0226835_1001006_pt1 | contig 19296 bp, 19 predicted proteins | sample LAC_MetaG_1_FD_163627 | JGI IMG/M metagenome (GOLD analysis project Ga0226835, IMG submission 163627) | Anaerobic ammonium oxidizing microbial communities from anammox membrane bioreactor (MBR) in UC Berkley, California, United States -... | ecosystem: Engineered > Bioreactor > Anaerobic >...
CAGGATCAACCTGTTCCATAAAGCTTAGCCAGGACCGCGCCCCATCAAACTGTTTTTCTGCGATAAGCAATTCAACGTGCGCCAGACACACTGCCTTGAACTCAGACACATGAAAGCGGGGACGTTTCAGCAGCGGTTCGAGCCAGGCGCGTGCTTCCTGCACACGGTCATCTGCAATGCATAGTTGAGCCATAGCGGTACGTCCAAAGAGATAGTCCGGATGAAGTTCCACAGTACGTTCTACGACGGCGGCAGCTTCCTCATTTCGACGTTGCAGCGTCAAGGAGGATGCCAGGAAATTCAGTAGAGTTGGGTTGTCCGGCGCAATCTCCAACGCCTCCCGCGAGAGGATTTCGGCTTCTTCGGCGTTACCTTCAACGAGTGCGTCGTGAGCTTTTTCGAGCAGTCTTTGGGCCTTTGCCGGAATATCAGCCGGCTGCGGTTTCTCGTAAATTTCATAAGCAAACAGCAGCAATTCGGTTTGCTCACCTTTGATCGTAAGCGGAACCGGTTTGCCGCGTGGCAAAAAGCCGAGTTCAGTAGCTCGCTGTGCTGCTTCCATGCGCTGCTGGTCGGTGCCATACTGGCTCAGTGCAAAGTCACGTAGGTTCGGCAGATCAGCCGCATGGGCAATCATCAGCGCCATCTGGCGACCTGCCGGATCACCGCGCTCCAGCAAAATCGGGAGGACTGATTCGAGATAGGGTATGTTACGCAGAACACGTTTGATCTCTCGTCGAAAGGCGGTTTCGCTGCGTGTTCCCTTGTTAGCCGCGCGGCCTAAAACCTCCAGCCAGCTTTGCGGAATCCAATGATTCAGGGTGAAAGGCCAGGCCCCATTGCGTTCTTCAACGGGTTTCTTGAGGTCATCAAGATTGGCACCAGCGGGTGCAAAATGCGGCTCGATTTTCTGCGCCCGTTTCCACAACGTTCTTGCACGTTTTACGTCACCCTGGCGAGCATAAGAGACAGCCGCCAGATGGTGGACTATAGGCAGCCGTAATTCGTGGGCATCAGCGGACTGCTCAAACCTCTCATAGACCTCGATGACGGCGGCATCGTCGCCCAGAGTTGCCAGCGCTTCGAACACCTTGGCGTAGAGAATGCCGTCGATGTTTGGCAGAACACAGAGTTCACGTGCAGCAGTCTGCGCCTCGTCTTTCCGCCCCATGCGGAACAGGCTCTGGGCCAGGTTAGAAAGCGCGTGGATATTGTCCGGCTCGCGTTCGAGCACTTGCCGCGCTATGTTGACGGCTTCTTCGAGGCTCCCTTGCAGCATGTAGGCCAGTGCCAGATTATTCAGTGGGGCTACGGCATTAGGCAAACGCCGGATAGCTTCCTGGGCAATCTGTTCGCCGCGCTTGATATCACCGCGATTGAACGCCATTTGCGACTGCTCAAATAGCATCAGGTCTTCCGCCGACGCCCCCTGAGTTGTGTCTTCGCTCGCCAGGATTTCCTCGCTGATCGTTTGCGCGATGGTTTGGGTTTCACGCACCTCGTCGGCATATTCATGTTCGGGCCACGTAGCCAGGAAATGATTTGCGTAGTGTAGGGCGGAAAAGGGCAAGTTGTTCACGAGAGATGCTCTCGCCAGGTTGACCCAGTGCGTCGGTTCGTTGGGTTCCAGGTGTGTGAGTTTTTCGGTCACGTCCCACAGGTTGTTGATGTCTTCCATATTGGCATAAACTTCACCAAGCATCGCCAACGCTTCAGTATGGGACGGCTGCCGCTGCACGACCTGCTTCAAGATGTCTGCGGCGCGATCCCACTGCTTGCGTACCATGTGCTGCTGCGCCTGCATGATCTGAGCAGATAGGCGTGGGCGGGGAGGCTGTTGGGGGTGCTGTATCTTCCTACGCGACTTTTTGCGAGCCATAGTGATCGATTTCCATAGCAGCTACTCTTTACCTGACCAGCGCAAAAAATGTTGCTCGCATTCATGGGCAGGCAGTCGGGCTCCCTGGTCAAGCATCTTTTGCAGGCTAGCCGCCAATTCGGTCTGACTGAGTAACTCTGCTGCTTCAATCTCATCCAGAACCCACAACACACCATGAGTTTCCAATGAGATCGCTTCTGCCCGGTCCCGCAATCGTTTGTCGCCGGTCAGCAGAGGTATTCCTTCATCACGCGCAGCTATGAGCGCCGCACAATCGCCCAACGACAACCGGGCATCTTCCGCGTGCATTCTGACCGTTTCAGGCAGTTGAGTCGGACTCAACGTAATCGTCCCTAACCCCATGTGTTGCAGTGTATTTCGATCTGGTTCGATCATTTCGTCCAGCACGGCGTCCGGGGCTAAAACACTCAGCGCGAGAGCAAACAGCTTCGCTAGAACTCCCCCGTTGTTCAAATCGATCAGGATATTGGCATCAATAACGCATTTCAAGAACCGCCTGCTCCTTTTCAGTGAACAGCTCGAGGCGTTCACCCAGCAGCTCTTTGGCCCTTGAACGTGAAATAACATCCTCGGCTAACAACCGCCGTACCAACCGGTACATCCGCTGCGGCTGTTCGCCGGGTAGTGGTTCTCCGGGTTCCTGTTCGTGCCAGCCACGAGCGCTAAACTGCTGCCAGTGATGCTGCGCATCGTTTTCGTTCAGGATTCCCAGGTCTTTGGCTCGATACACCCATGCCGCCATGCTCATGCCATATTTCTTCTTGAGCAACAGGAGCTCTTGAGGGTCCAAGGATCGGCGCGAATGCCCAATCTCCAATACTGCGGCACTTGCCGGGACCAAAAAGGCAGCAGCAAAGCGGTGCGCCGCTTTCTCGTCATCTGCTTCTTGACTGACATCGAGCATGATATGACCTAACTCGTGTGCCAGACTGAATCGTTGGCGATCACCCGACAAACCACGCTTGATGGCGATCACCGGCGATTGATCATTGACCCAGAAGGTGCAGGCATCAAAGTGTACATCACCATCCACCAAGCCAATCTTGATACCCTGAACTTCGAGTAGTTCGGTGAGATTATCCAGCGTATCATTACCCGCTTGCCATGCTCCACGCAGTTTCTCAGCAGCTTGTTCAACGTCTTCAATGTGTTCCACCGGATATGGAAATCCCGTGGGGAATTTGAACCACAATCGCTCATCTGGCGGAAACAGAGCTTCGATTGCCAGATACCGTTCCAGCCATTCCTGAACCTGCGCGATAACCGCTGCTTCTTCGGTTTTATTCATGCGGCTGTGCGCCCGATAGACGGGTTTGATTTCCAGTTCTGACGCTGGCCGCAACAGGAATTCCACCCGCACTCCTAATGTCTCTGCCAGCCTTAGCATCACCGCAAAGCCAGGCATCATCTGGTTGTGCTCATACTTGGAAATTGCCATTTTGCTTACGCCAGCCCGATCGGCCAGTGCTTGTTGGCTCAGACGCGCCATGCGACGTGCCAGTTTCAATCGTTCCCCAATGCCCGTCATAGCGAGCCTCCCTTCATAAGCCGTGTTTACATTTTACCAAGAATAGGCAGATTTGTAAACATAATGGTGAGGGGAAGCTTGATTCTCGCTGTTCCCAAACGCCTGTCACTATCGCGTAGTTCGCTTCAAAATCTGCCCCACGCGCGTCCAGTGCAGGCCCACCTCGCGCCCGATCTCCCGATAGCTCCAGCCCAGGTCGCGCAGCGCCCGGATCGTTTCCTTCAACTTTGCTTTGTCGGGATTGCACCACCCGTATGAATCCATTTGAAGAGAGCGAACAAGAAAAACGAACTCCGATACGGTCCATATCCTGCTATATCAAGGGACAGCAGGTCGCAGCTCACAGCTTTGCCTTGTTCAGCTCGTCCTGCAAGGCAGGCAACCGGCGAAACTCTTGACGAATGCCGCCGATTACACCACGCCAGGTTTCTTCGTCGCCAAGCTGTCGGTACAGATCGCACACCACGGCAAGATAGACAGCCGCCTGCGCGTAGCTCCCCCGGTTTCTCTCTGCGATCGCACGGCGTGCGCACTCCACGTAAACCGGGATCGCCTTGTGGGGCCGTGCGTGGCGCGAGCGTTCCGCGACTTCAAAGTCCAGGCGTGACCAGTTCCATCCACGCGGCGAGCGTTGTGGCATCCGTGCCAGCGTATCCCACGCCGCATCCCATTCCTCATCGTGCAGGTAGACGCGCGTGAGGACGTCAAACTGCTTATTCGCTTCGAGCTGGCGGATGATCTCCGGGCGCACGGATTCCCAGGTGCCGACCGCTTCAGCCGCTTGTTTGAGGGCAGCGTAATACGGCTCGCTGGGGTTTTGCTGCATACACACCAGCCGCAGGCTGAACAATGCGTTCTGATCACCGCGGGTGGTATAACGTTCGGCCAACCAGTGAGCCAGTCGATCATCGAACTGGTTATTCAGCGTCTCTTGCGCCAGATGTACCGCTGTATCATCATGCCCGGCGGCGCTCAATGTTGGCAGCACCTGAAGCCGCTCGTAAGGATTGGTGAGGTGTTCGGTTACCACCGCGACCGCTTCATCAATGCGCTCCAGAGACAGCAGCTTGCCGAACAACAGGCGGTAGAGACCCTGTTCACGAAGCCGCTGAAGAGTCACGTCTGGATCGGTGTTGTCAAGCGCATCCAGTTGTATCAGCAGGTCCTCATATTCCTCAACGCCCCATTTCCCGTATGGCGATTGAGCCTTGCCCCGCTGGGCGGCCAGGATACGCTCGCGGATAGCGGGCAGATCATCTTGCCTGACATGCGCGAGCAGCGTTTCGGGCATCACCTCGTCGCCCAGCCCATAACCACCCATGTTAACGTCCCAGATGTACGCGTCCAGCAGCCGCTCCAGGATGGCACGTCGCACAGTATCATCCTGGGCGATTTCGTCACGTTCCAGGCATTCTGCCAGCCGCTCCAGCACCGTATTCAGCGCCCATGTGAATTCGCCCTCATCATCCACCGGATAGTGATCTTCCAGCAGGCTTTCCTCAAGGATCGCCTGGTAAATCGCGCAGGCGCTGCGCCAGTCCCCTGCGTCCGCGAAGCGCCGGGCCGCATCCGCCACCGAGCGAACCGTGTGCTCCGCCGTGCGATCCTCCCATTCCCCAAAGGCGCGCACCGCCTGACGCAGCTCGCGCCGGAAGGGTTCGGTATCCACCGGCTGCTCCGCCGCCTGTTGTCCAGGCGTTGGCCGGTCAATGAGAGCCTGTAAATCAGGGCATTGATCAACCATCTGGCGGATCAGCGCGATGAGGTCTTCTTTGCTGCGCGCCGCGAGGGTATCCTGAACCGGCGCACGCGCTTCGAATGACTCCGGCTCGTGGAGAAACGTCAGCAGCAGCGCAACGATGTGTTTACAGTCGCCGCCCCAGTCATACGGGCAGGTGCAAGACGCGGTATCGATATTGCCCGCTCCATCCAACACCACGCGGATATGGTAGGGGGCATAGTCGGAGCCTTCGCACCGACCTTCAAGCTCGCTGCCGCGTCGCACGGTGTCGAAGATGGCTCCGCTGTGGTAATAACTTTCGCCGCGTGCGAAGCTCTGCTCGGTCGCACGCGCCCGAATCTGGTCCAACGTCATGGGTGACATTATGCGACTCCGCTACGGATAAGCCTCGACACAGGCCTTCAACGCGCCTTCCACTGTGCCATTGAGATATTGTGAGCCGGGAAACATCCACTCATCGGGATCGTAGGTTTCTGAACTGTACTTGAAGATGGCGAATTCCCACTCGTCCATCGCCCCGGTGTACTTGATGCGTCCGCGCTGCGAGACGATGTGCCCATCGCGCCGGTCCAGGTAGGCGTACAATCCCCGGTAACGCGGGACGAAGCACCGGTGCGCGTCCTGAATAACCTCACGATTGAAGCGTTCCACGATCTGATCGACTTGCTGCTTGACTTCGACTGGAATGCTCTGCTTAGCCATTTTCTTCTCCTACCAACATCAGGCAAGGCCTCGCTCACTATTGTATCCCAAGCAGCCGAATCTTGGGATTTGTTTTGAACAGCGCATATACTTTAAGAAATGCACACCGCGGATAACCTTACGCGGACGGCAATAATCAGGAGTGTGTTGTGATGTTGACCATTCAAATCCAGGATGAGGAATTGGCCCGGCGGCTGCGCCAAATCGCCGAGCGCGAAAATCGCCCAGTCGAAGACGTGCTAAAAACGCTCATTGACCAGTATCCAGGGGAAACGCCTGATGAACAGGTCGAACGCGAAGCTGGCGAAGCTGTTAAGCGTGTTCGCCGTAATGCCTACGCCAAAGCCCGCCGCTATTGGCAATCTGTCGGTGATACCGCGAAGGCAGCCCTGACTGATGAGGAACTGGATGAGCAGTTTGGCATGTTCGACGAGGAGGGTATTCCCCGCCTGAAATCCGAACTCAAGTCGCTGGAGCCACCTGTTGGGTCATTGGCTTACGCGGCAAAAATCATCCGTGAAATGGGCGGAATCGAAACAGGTGGTACGCTGGATGCCTCAAAGACTGATGATATCTTGAGTGATGAATTTGCAGATTATCTTCTCAAACGCATGCGTGGTGAAGATGACTACCAGCAAAATACTCATCGATAGCAGCTATCTCTTCGCCTTTTTTGACGCAAAGAACACAAAACACGCCGAGGCTGTCGTAGTCGCCGATCTCTATAGTGGGCAATTTGTCATTCCTGATGTTGTCCTGACAGAAGTGGCTTACTTGTTCAATCGAGAAGGAGGCGTCCCGGCTGTACTCCAGTTCCTCGACCGGTTGACGACAATGCAACCTCAACTTGAACCCGTTTCTGTGTCTGACTTGATGCGAGCCCGAGAGATCATGACCACATACGGGGATTCAAAACTTGATTTTGTTGACTGCTGCGTCATGGTTTTGTCCGAACGGCTTAATGTAACGCGCGTCTGCACTTTTGATCGTCGCGATTTCTCGATCTTTCGCCCTGCTCACTACGACTATCTCGAACTATTGCCGTGAGATTATTTTGTTCGTGTTCGACATCTCTCACAATCTGCCCCACCCGTGTTCAGTGCAGGCCCACCTCTTCCGCGATCTCCCGATAGCTCCAACCGAGCGCACGCAACTCCAAAATCACGCGCTTTTGTTCTGCCTTGTTGGGATATTTGCGAACGTTGGCTGCCGGTACGGGAAGACTAAACTTAATTGTATGCTTAGTATAAGGGCGAGGTCTTCTTAATTGTGTCGTATACGTGACAAAAATACCCTGTTGTACGTGATAATAATGGACACAATTCTTTTGCGCGGCGCATGAGCAAGCCTTGACGCTGGATTGGCGGGGATCAAATCTCGCTGGGATGCCACTTGAAAGAGAGCATCTGGCCTGCTAAACGAAGTCAACCTATAACGGCAGAAAGTCAATCCGGTTTTCCCACTCGCTGGCTTCACTTGCGCCCAAGATTGTCAGAAGATCATCAATCACTTTGGCAACGGGCAGCGTATCGCGGACAAGGATCACACCAGCCATTGGCAGACCTTGTTCGATACGTTCGCTAGCATACTTCGTCATTGTATCCAGGTCATGGGTAAGCAGAATACGTCCTTCTTGGGCAGCCCACTCCAAAATAGTCGGATCACCTGCACTATACAATTCCACATCCTGCACGCGGAGCATATCCACATCTGGCTGGCGAACACGTAGACCTCGAACAATTTTGCCGTTGAAGTTCTCATCAAGCAGGAACCGGATCATGGGCGGTGTTTCTGCTGTTCTTGAAATGCACGCAGCCGAGTTCGCAATGCACGTGCTTCCGGGGTTAAACTCGCCTCAATATGCTCGAGGGTGCGCTCCGCTTGCTCATCACGCTGGCGCACATAGATGTCGATTTCTTCCCGATGTGATAGATAGTAGGCAATAACTGCGTACACATCGGAAGTCGTCAGTGTAGGATAGCTGTCTACAATCCCCTCAGGTGTTTCCCCCGCATAGTAGGCGTGAATAACCAATTCTAACAAAACGCGCGTGTTGCCGACTCGGATCGCACCATGCTCATCTGTTCGCAAGGGGACAGTCATTGTGGGTTCATTTGCGATCATGTGAAGGCCTTTTTGCTATAGAAAAACGTTCGATCTGGCTACACGGATTATAGCATGGCTATTCATCGGTTCTACCGAGTTTGCTTTGAGAAGTTGATGTCATTCATTTCAATCACGGGCCATGTTTCTCACAATCTGCCCGACCCGTGTCCAGTGCAGGCCCACCTCACGCCCGATCTCCCGATAGCTCCAGCCCAGGTCGCGCAGTGCCAGGATCGTTTCCTTCAGCTTTGTTTTGTCGGGATAGCGTTCATTCGCCACGGCTGAGGGAGAAACGGGCAGCTCAAATGTGAGTGCATGTCTGGGGCACGAGCGGCTTCCCCTCTCAACTGTGTCCGTAGACGTGACAAAAATATCCTGTTGTACGTGACAATAATGACTGATCGACATCGCCTCTGGCTGGGCGGAAGAGTGATGGGAGGGGAAAAGTGGCTATCAACAGGCACGCTCCGCCGTTCCGACATCGCGTTTCAACATTCGGTGCGAGTTATGTGGCAAATGCAGCGAGTTGGTAGTTACGACAAACTGCATGCTGCCTCTGGTTTTCAGGTACGGACAAGAAAACCGAACGTCACTATTATCCGAAGTTCAGCATTGGCCAACTCGAATATAACACTAATATCACATTAATGAATTTGACCGCAATGCGTAAGCATGCTTTTCACTTGTCCCTGCTGAGAAAAACGCAGGCCTGATGATGAGTCAAACTTTGAACGCGCTGCTCACCCAATTCTATTGCTGATGATATAATCAATACGAGCGAAAGGAGTGAACACATGGATACACCACGTATACGTATGAGCCATCCCTATGGTCAAACCCCGCCTAACATTTTCAGCGACCATGACTGGGTTCGCCATCATGAAAAGGAACTGCTCGAAAAGTACGGCGAGTGCTCAATCCTGGTCTACAACGAGCAGGTGGTCGGAACCGGCGATAGTTTACAGGCGGCCATCGAAGATGCAGAGCGCAATCTGCCGCCGGAGGTGGGTGAAATCACCCCCATCCACGAATGGCTTGGATATCGTCACCCGTTCTTACGCGCGTTACCTGGGCATTTCGAAGTACCTGATCCGAACCACGAGTAGAACTCCATGACGCGCATCCAGTTACGTGTTTATCGAAACCCAGGCCAGGCGGAAGTATTTGTCAACATCAAGCGCAAGGATGGAGGATATTATACCCAGGCTGGAATTGTGGACACCGGTGCGCAGACCTCGCTGTTACCACAAGCACTAGCGGATGTTCTAGCGTATCGATTGAGCGAACGTGCCAGCTTCATGGTTGAGCAGGCCGGTATTGCGCAGCAGGCGTTCCAGGCGGTTGAGGCGTATGTCAGCCTGTTCTTGGAAGATCAGACAGGCGCGCGAACTGAGGAATTTGAAGTCCGTGTCTGGTTTGCGCGAGCGCGATCCGTGTTAATCGGATTTGATGACATCCTGGAGCGCGCTGTACTGCACCTGGACATGCCAAACGTGACCGGTCACCTGGAATTTCCGGGATAGTGGTGGCGAGCTATCGAGGCAGATACGTCACATTCGACTACTCGGATTCCAAACTCTTCAATATCTGCCCCACGCGCGTCCAGTGCAGCCCCACCTCTGCGGCAATCTCGCGGTAGCTCCATCCCTGCGCACGTAGGGCCAGGATGGTGGCTTTCAGCTTGGCTTTGTCGGGATTGCGCTGATGGGCAATTACAGATGATGATACTGATAATTCAAATCTTAGTGTATGCCTAGTGTATGGGTGACTTCCCCTCAGGTCCACACCCAAGCCCGCCGCCCGGCGGGTTTTTGGTTAGTCCCGCACTCTCCATCGTCGACGCAGGCGAGCACACCAAGGAGCACATCATGGACGCCGCCACCATCGCCCGGCATCGACTCCACAACCACCATATCACACAGCCCCGGCTCCAAACCCCGTCCGAAGTCGTCGGCTGGCTCGGTGCCATCCAGGGGCAGGACTACGCAGGCGCCAAGTGGTCGATCGGGCTGCGCCTGCCCGGCAGCACCGATGCGAGCATCGAGCGCGCGTTTGACGAGCGCGCCATCGTCCGCTCGTGGCTGCTGCGCGGGACGCTGCACGTCGTCGCCGCCGACGACCTCGGCTGGATGCTCGACCTCATCGCGCCGCGTGTCATCGCCGGCAATGCCCGCCGCTACCGGGAACTGGAACTGGACGACGCCACACTGGCGCGCAGCAACGACATCCTGGCCGCCGCCCTGCGCGACGGCGCGCAGCGCGAGCGGGGCGAGCTGCTGGCGATCCTGGAGCAGCACGGCATCTCGACGGCGGGCCAGCGCGCAGCCTATATGCTGCAGCGCGCCTCGCTGGACGGGCTGATCTGCCAGGGTGCGGCCCGCCGCAACAAGCCCACTTTCTACGCCTTCGACCACCTGCCGCGCTCTCGCACGCTGGTCCGTGACGAGGCCCTGGCCAAGCTGGCGCGGCGCTACTTCACCAGCCGCGGACCGGCCACCCTGCAGGACTTCATCTGGTGGTCCGGCCTGGCGGCCAGCGACGCCCGCGCCGGGCTGGAGAGCATCCGGTCGGAGCTGGTCGCAGAGACGGTGAACGGCGCGCAGGCCTGGCGCCCGGCGTCCGAGCCGCCCGGCGGGGAGCTTCCGCCCGTCCTGCTGCCGGGCTTCGACGAATATCTGCTCGGCTACCAGGATCGCAGCGCGGTACTCGATCCGCGCTTCGCGCAGCAGGTCGTCCCGGGTGGCAACGGCATGTTCAGCCCCACCATCGCGATCGGCGGGCGGGTCGTCGGGACGTGGAAGCGGGATGTGAAGAAACACGCCGTCGTCCTGACGCGAAAGCTGTTCGAGCCGCTATCCGACGAGGACCTGCGCGCCTTCGAGCGCGCCGCGCAGCCCTACGGCGCGTTCCTGGGGCTGCCGGTCACGCAGGGATAAGCGCAACAGGCCGCGTCACGATGGCGGCGCGGCCTGCTTTTCAAGCGGAGAACGGGAGCAGATCAGGCGGGGCCGTAGAGGTGCGTGCAGATCGCCGGCTCGCCGCTGAGCGTGATCGTGGCCGAGACGGTCTCGGCGAAACCGGGCTGGCCGCCCCCGGCGAAGATCTCGTATTTGCCAGGGCGGATCCAGCGCGCGCCGTCCTCGTCCACCAGCGAGAACTGGCGCCCGTCGAGCGTGAACGTGACGCGCTGCGCGGCGCCCGGCTCCAGGTGAATGCGGCGGAACGCCTGCAGGCTGTGGCGCGGCGCGTAATCCGGCGCGTCAAGGGCGCGCAGGTAGACCTGCACGACCTCGTCCCCGGCGCGCGCGCCCACGTTTTCGACCTCAACCGTTACGGTGACCGGCTCGCCCACCGCAAAACGCTTGGCGTCAACGCGCAGGCCGCGATAGGCGAAGCGGGTGTAGCTCAGCCCGTAGCCGAAGGGGTAGAGCGGCAGCCCGTCGAAATAGCGGTAGGTGCGGCCCGGCAGGTGATAGTCGTCGAAGGGGGGCAGGTCATCGAGCGAGCGGTAGACGGTCACCGGCAGGCGCCCCGCCGGGTTATAGTCGCCAAAGAGCACGTCCGCGATGGCCGCGCCGCCTTCCTCGCCGGGGTACCACGCCTCGAGAATGGCGGGCAGGTGGGCGTCCGCCCAGGGGATCGACAGCGGGCCGCCGTTCAGCAGCACCAGCACGACCGGCTTGCCCAGCGCGTGCAACTGCTGGAGCAGGGATTCCTGCACGGCGGGCAGCTCGATCGACTCCCGGTCGCCGCGCGGCACGCCATCGACGATCTCTTCCTCGCCCTCGACGCGCTGCGAGATGCCGCCCACGAAGATCACCACATCCGCGCGCCGCGCCACGTCGAGCGCCTCGGCGAATCCGTCTGTCGCGGGGTCGAGCAGATCGCAGCCCGGCGCGAACAGCACCTGGGTCTGCGGCGAGACGCGCGCGCGAAGGCCGTCCAGCGGCGTCACCGAGCGCGAGGGGATGCCGTTGTAGTTGCCCCACAGCACTTCCGCATCGTGGGCATTGGGGCCGATCACGGCCAGCGTCTTCAGCGCGGGGTCGAGCGGCAGCAGCCCGCCCTCGTTCTTGAGCAGCACGATCGCTTCGCGCGCTGCCTGCCGGGCCAGCGCGCGGTGCTCCGGCGCGTCGTTGACAGACGGGGGGATCTGCGCGTAGGCGACGCGCTCCGGCGGGTCGAACATCCCCAGACGAAAGCGCGTGCGGAACAGCCGCCTGAGCGAGCGGTCGATGGTCGCCTCGTCGATCAACCCGGCCTCGACCGCCGCGGGCAGCGCGTCGTAGGTGCAGCCGCAGTTGAGGTCGCAGCCGTGGTTGACCGCCAGCGCCGCCGCCTGCTCGCGCGTCTCGACCACGCGGTGATGCTTGTAGAGGTCGGCAATCGCCCAGCAGTCCGAGGTCACGTGCCCGTCGAACCCCCACCGCGCGCGCAGAATCCGCCCAAGCAGCGTCGGGCTGGCGCAGCATGGCTCGCCGTTGGTGCGGTTGTAGGCGCCCATGACGATCTCCACCCGCGCCGCGCGCACCAGCGCCTCGAAGGCAGGCAGGTAGGTGTCCCACAGCTCACGCGGGGTCACGCGGGCGTCGAAGTGATGGCGGTCGGCTTCCGGCCCGCTGTGAACCGCGTAATGCTTGGCGCAGGCCGCCACCTTCAAATAGCGCGGATCGTCCCCTTGCAGCCCTTCGACGAACGCGATCCCCATCTGCGCGGTGAGGTACGGGTCCTCACCGTAGGTTTCCTGGCCGCGCCCCCAGCGCGGATCGCGGAAGATGTTGATGTTGGGCGACCAGAACGTCAGCCCCTTATACCTGCCGTAATCCCCCTGCCGCACGGCTTCGTGATGTTTGGCGCGCGCCTCGTCCGAGATCACCTCGGCGATGCGGCGGTGCAGGGCGGTGTTCCACGTCGCCGCCAGCCCGATCGCCTGCGGGAACACCGTCGCCACGCCCGCGCGCGCCACGCCGTGCAAGCACTCGTTCCACCAGTTGTATGGCGGGATCCCCAGGCGCTCGATGGCGGGCGCCTCGTGCAGCATCTGCGCGGCTTTCTCGGCCAGCGTCAGGTGAGAAACAAGATCGTCCACGCGCGCGTCCAGCGGCAGATCAGGGTTCTGAAAGGGAAAGGTCTTTTGTGTTTCCACGCGGTTTACCCTCGGTCAAATGCCGACATCTCCGGCCAGCTTTTCCCCCGTATCATAGCCGCCTGAGGCGGATTCGGCTACTTGACGCGCCGCTTGCCTCTTGTGCCGCCAGGCCGTACACTCAGGCGCGAGAGTTGCGGGACCATCGATAAGGACAGGGCAATGCGAGCGGTGCTTCAGCGCGTGTCGCGCGGCGTGGTGCGCGTCAACGGGGAGACGGTCGGCGAGATCGGCGCGGGGTTTGTGATCCTGGTGGGCGTCGGGCACGGCGACGGCGAGCCGCAGGCGGAGTGGCTGGCGCGCAAGATCGCCGGGCTGCGCGTTTTCGAGGACGCCGAGGGCAAGTTCAACCGCTCGCTGCTGGAAGTCGGCGGAAGCTGCCTGGTCGTGTCGCAGTTCACGCTCTTCGCGGACGCGCGCAAGGGCCGCCGTCCCAGCTTCGTCCAGGCTGCCCCGCCCGAAGTGGCCGAGCCGCTGATCGAACGCTTCGCGGCGCTCCTGCGCGCCGAGGGCGTGCCGCATGTGGCGATGGGCGTATTTGGAGCGCGGATGGCGGTGGAAATCCACAACGACGGCCCGGTGACGATCTGGCTCGACACCGACGAGTTGATGCGCGGCTAGGGGCGCTGCTGGCGCGCCTGGTCTTCGCGCGCCAGCAAGAGGGCTTCCAGCTCGTAGATCTCCTCGTCATCCAGCGAGTCGAGCAGATCCTCCGCGCGGCGGGGGCGGCGCCGCTTGGCTTTCGCCAGCGCTCGATCCGCTCCGCCGGTGTACCCCGGCGTGCCGGTCCAGACCGCTGCCGTGCTGATGGCCGCGGCCAACGCGATCACCAGGACAATGCCGAAGAGCTCGACGCCCGACGCGCGCGTGATCGCGCCCGTCACCGACGTCAGCAGCGCAATCGTGATCGCCGTGAAGCACGACCAGATCAGCAGTGTTGCGACAATCCGTGCCATCGGCTGAGCCTCCCGCCGCGCTAATAGCCCTGAACGATCTGCCGGCCCGCCTGGCCGATCAGGTGGCCGCTGGCAATCGAGCCGTAGAAGCCCAGCACGAAAATGCCCACGCAGGTCACCAGGGCCAGGGGCGAGATCACCGCCAGGATCAGGCTCAGCGCCAGATAGTACAGGAACAGATTCAGCAGCGTGCCGAGGTTGGCGCGCGCCTCGCGCCACAGCGCCCCGAACTGCGTGAACTCGGAGAAGTTGCCCGTTTGCGCGTAGCGCATCGCGCCGACCCAGTACATCGCCACAGCCGGGATGCCGTACACAAGCGAGAGAAGCGCCATCATGACCGACACGCACGCCAGCGCAAAATCGCCCGCCCCGGATCCGTCGGCGATGCCCGAAAGAAGCGCCATCACGCACCAGAACGGCACCAGCGGCAGCGCGTAGAGCAGCGCGGCTAGCCCGGCCATCACCCCATCGGTGAAGATCTGCCCCAGATCGGCGGAGCCGGGCAGCGGGCGCCTGGAACCGCGCATGACGTTGCGGGCCACCCCGATCTGGTACCCCAGGCCGCCGATCCCGCCAATGATCGGCAGCAACGTGATCAGCGAGCCGATCGCGATCTTGACCGGCCATTCTTCGTCCTCAAGCGGAAATTTCAGCGCGCGAACCAGATCCATGCCCCCAACTCCTCTGACCGGCCATCGCGTCTGCGGCAGCCGGACACACGGCGATACGCGTATTGTGTCTGCAATCGGTATACGCGCAACTCGGCCGTGGAGTTGCGGCGCACGCTCAGTGGTCGTGGGGGAAGGCCAGCGGTCCGGCGGGCGCCGTTTCGCGCAGGCCACGCAGCCGCACGATGAAGCCAAGCCGCTGGCGGATCTGCTGCTCGACGAAGACGAACAGGAAGATCGAGGTCGCCGTCAGCACAATCGCCGGACCGGTCGCCACATCCCCGTGATACGAGACGTAGAACCCGATGATGCTCGACGCCGCGCCGATCAGCGCCGAGATCAGCATCATCGGCAGCAGGCGGTGCGTCATCAGGTTGGCCGTCGCCGCCGGGGTCACCAGCAAAGCGACCATCAGCGCGATCCCGACGGTTTGCAGCGAGACGACGATCGTCACGCCGATCAGCACCAGGAGCAGCAGGCGGAACAGTTCCACCGGCAGCCGCAGGGTGCGCGCCAGCATGGGATCGAAGGAGATGATCAAGAACTCCTTGTAGAACAACGCGACCACGGCCAGCACCAGCGCGCCGAAAATGACGATCAGGCGCAGGTCGCCGGCAGACACGCCCAGGATTTGCCCGAAGAGAATATGTGTCAGATCGCCCGCATAGTTGTCGATGCGCGAGATCATGGCGATGCCCAGCGCGAACATGGCGGCGAACACCACGCCGATCGCGGTATCTTCCTTGATGCGCTCATGGCGCGTCAGCCAGCCGATGCCCAGCGCGCTGAGCACCCCGGCCACCAGACCACCCCAAAACAGATCGTCCGTGCGGCCGTTGGCGCGCTGGTACATGAACGCGACCCCCGGCAGGATGGCATGCGCCAGCGCGTCACCGAAGAACGCCATCCCGCGCACGACGACATAGGTCCCCACCACCCCGCTGACGATCCCCACCACGATCGCAGCTTCCAGGCTGCGTGCCAGCAGCGGATAGCGCAGCGGCTCCAGCACCAGCGTCTCGAAATTAGCCGCCAGCACCGCCCAACCGTCGCGCAGCGCGCTCCAGATCCCAAGCGCGGTCATCCAGCTTTCCATCATCCCGCCTCACACCTCGTTTCAAACTTGCCGTCATGCCTCGTTCGTGGCGCTATCGGCCGGGGCATCTTCCAGCAGCGCGCGGAGTGTGTCGCGCCGGATGTTGGCCGTAATATCAATCGTCAGCGGCGTAACCGAGATCATACCCTGGCTGAGCACCGCCGCGTCGCTGTCGGCGGCCAGGTTCAGCTCGCGGTTGATCTCGTACCCCAGGCGCCATTCCTCGTCCAGGCGCACGCGGGTTGGCTTAAGCGGGCGGAAATACGCTCCGCGCTCCAGGCGGGTCAGCCGCCAGGGGGTCTGGCGCGTCGCCCCGGCGGGAATGTCGATCTTGAGCAGATCCACCTCAGGCGGGCGCCTGGCCCTCAGCCAGCGCTCGGCGAAATAGCGGGTAAAATACATCGCCACGCTGAAATCGACCGAAGCATCATTGTTAAGATGCATGGCCGGGTCCGGCACCTGCAGCGAGACGGCCAGCGCCGGGATACCGTGCGCCGCCGCTTCCATCGCCGCGCCGACCGTGCCCGAGACCGTCACACCTGTGCCCACGTTCTCGCCGTAATTGATGCCCGATACCGCCAGCGCCGGCACCCGGTCTGCCAGCTCCAAAATGCCGTATTGGACGGCCTGCGCGGGTGAGACATTGGCCCGGTACGCTTTCCAGCTTGCGCCGTCCAGCCCGATCGTCACCTCATAAATACGGCCGTCGTAGAAGGGGGGCATGCTGCGCCCCATGCCGGACTGCTGGTGGGCCGGCGCGATAATGAGCAGATCGCCCAGCCCGTCCAGCGCCGCCGCCAGGGCGGCCAGACCCGGCGAGTCGATCCCGTCGTCGTTGGTGATCAAAATCAGCGGCTTTGCCATTACCTCTCCACCACCACAAGCCGGGCTGCCCGGCGCCTCACTCGCGTACCGCCTCGGGGATGGGCTGCGGATGCGCCGGCGCGTGATGAGCGCCGTGCGCGTCGTGATCATGGCACGGCTTGTCGGCCACCATCACATACCCATCGCCATCCCGCCACAGCGCGATCCGGTCGCCGAACGTCTCGGCCAGAAGCTGCGGCGTGTAGACATCCTGCGGATCGCCAAACGCCAGCATCCGTCCGCCGTTCATCAGCAACAGCCGGTCGAAATGCGTGGCCGCCTGCACCAGATTGTGCGTCGCCAGCAGCACGGCGATCCCTTCGTCGCGCAGGACGTCCAGCACCTCGTAGATGTCGGCCTCAGCCTGCGCGTCTACCCCCGTGAACGGCTCATCCAGCAGCAGAACATTCGCGCGCTGAGCGAGCGCCCGCGCGATGAACACGCGCCGGCGCTGCCCGCCCGAAAGCTCGCCGATCTGCCGTTTGCGCAGCGCCCACATCCCGACTCGCTCCAGCGCCTGCCGCACGGCCTCGCGGTCGCGCCGGCGCGGAAGCAGCACATAGCCGATCTGCCGTGCCCGGCCCATCATCACCACATCCCAAACCGTGACCGGAAACTTCCAGTCGATGGCCTCGTACTGAGGAACATAGCCGATCATGGTGTGGCTCTGGCGGCACGGCGCGCCCTGGATCGAGATCTCACCCTGATGCGGCAGCAGCCCGACCAGCGCCTTGAACAGGGTGGACTTGCCCGCGCCGTTCGGCCCGATGATCCCGATACGCTGGCCCGCATAGACATCGAACGTGACGTTCTGCAGCACCGGCTTGCCGTTGTAGCCGGCAGACAGGTTATGGACCGCCAACACCGGTGCCGACGGGGTGCAATCGGCGGTTGCTGCCTCGTGCGCGTTGGCGTGCAACGTCTCGATCAATCGCTCTGCCATGATGGTTTGCCCCTGTCCGCTGCTTAACGAGCTGTCTCGTCGATGGAGTCGTCATGCGTGTCTTCAGCCGTGTCCTGCGCCTGGCACGCCGCGCACAACCCGGACACTTCCAGCCAGTGACCGGTGATCGCGTACCCGGTGCGCTCAGCGACCGCGTCCAGAAAATCGTCCAGATCGCAGCCGGTGATCTCAACCACGCAATGACAGCGCTGGCAGACGACATGGTGCGTGTGCCCTGGGCTGGCGATGGCGAAACCATGACAGCCATCCGCCAGATGCACGGCCCGCACCGTGCCGAGCAATTCCATCAGCTCCAGCGTGCGATAGACCGTCACCAGCCCCAGCTCGTGATACAGCTTCTGGCCGCGCTGCTGAATCTCCGCCGGCGAGAGGGGCTTGGCGGCCCCCAGAAGCGTCTGTACGATGGCACGACGCGGCTGCGTCAGCTTGTACCCATGGGCGCGGAACTGCTCCGCAATCGCTTCGTAACGATCCGCCATCTGTCCGGCCTCACTGCTCCAGGCTGCAGATAAATGAAAAGGTTTTTCAATAAGAGATTCTAAAGACCGGGGCCGGGCCTGTCAAGGCTCGCATTCTCGGAAGGCCAATGCGAGGCCACCCGCAAGCAGGAATTCAGGGGCGAACCTGTTCGAGATACGCTGCGACGTCGTCGTCGTGCAGCTCGCCGATGTGCTGCACGCGGATGATCCCCTTGCCATCGATGATGTACGTCATCGGGATCTGCGCGACGTTCCACTGTGCAAAGAAGGCGGGGTCGGTTTCCAGCGCAACCGGCAGGCTCAGGTCGAGCCGCACCAGAAAGTCGCGGATATCCTGCTCAGTCTGGCCCGCGTTGGGATCGGTCACCGCGACCACACGCACCCCTTCGTCACGGTAGGACTCGTAGACTCGTTGCAGCAACGGCATTTCCGCCTCGCAGGGAACGCACCACGTCGCCCAGAAGTTCAACAGCAGGGTCTCGCCGTCCGTCGCCCCAATGCGCAGCGTGCTCCCGTCGAGCAGCGTCAGGGTGTGCTCCGGAGCAGGCTGGCCGACCAGGCTGGGCAGGGGGGTTGCGGTGGGTAGCGGGGTCGGCGGGACGAAGGTCACCGGGGGTGGCGAAGGGAAACGCATCTCCGGCAGGGGCGGGGGCAGATCGTCGTCCGGGCGATTGGTGATCACGGCGATCGCGATCAGCGCAGCCACCGGCACCAGCAACGCGGGAACGGCCCACAGCGGCCAGCGACGGGCCGCGGGCGTGCCCGCGCGGCGGGCAGCCTGCACCCGGCGACGCGTGGCCACCGTGACGCGCAGGAAATGCCGCAGATGAGGCAGCGGGCGGATGTGGCTTCCTTCACCGGCGTAGATCGTGCGGATCGGCACCCAGTCCAGCCGGTAGCCGAGCAATACGCAGGTGACGATCATCTCGACCTCGAACTCGAAGCCATGCTCACGGCTTTCCAGGGTCGCTTCCAGCATCCGCCGGCTGAGCAGGCGATATCCCGACTGGTTATCCGGTGCGTGCTGGCCCAGCGCCCACGAAAAGAGCCAGGTTCCCAGCCGGTTGGAGATATTGCGCGGGAAGGGCATCTGGCTGAAATCGCGCTGCCCGATCACCAGATCGGACTCGTGCGCCGCGTAAGTCT
>Ga0226835_1001007_pt1 | contig 19240 bp, 20 predicted proteins | sample LAC_MetaG_1_FD_163627 | JGI IMG/M metagenome (GOLD analysis project Ga0226835, IMG submission 163627) | Anaerobic ammonium oxidizing microbial communities from anammox membrane bioreactor (MBR) in UC Berkley, California, United States -... | ecosystem: Engineered > Bioreactor > Anaerobic >...
GTTCTTTTAGGAGAGATTTTCTCACACTGGTAAACACCGTGCGACTATCCCTGGTAAACATCGTCCGATCATCCCTGGTAAACATCGGGCGACTATCTCTGGTAAAGTCTACCCCGGTCAGTGACAAAGACCCGCCAGAAGTAAGAGACCAGATAGCTATTTCAATCCACGCTCCCACGCGGGGAGCGACTTTTCAATCTGCATCTGCATCTGCATATGTTAATATTTCAATCCACGCTCCCACGCGGGGAGCGACACCAGCAAGCGGGAAACTTGCAGACGTAGGCGATATTTCAATCCACGCTCCCACGCGGGGAGCGACTTTGATGGTGGCGATATGACAACCATTATCCATATTTCAATCCACGCTCCCACGCGGGGAGCGACTACGAAGCCCCTGCCTGGCATAAAGTTTGAATTATTTCAATCCACGCTCCCACGCGGGGAGCGACCACAGGTTATATGTTGGTTCAGACCAGACCGCCGGATTTCAATCCACGCTCCCACGCGGGGAGCGACAGCAGGCAGAGTATCAGAGATTGCAACAGCAGAAAATTTCAATCCACGCTCCCACGCGGGGAGCGACCTGGAAGAAGCTGATCATCTTAAGAATATCAATCCATTTCAATCCACGCTCCCACGCGGGGAGCGACTGCCGCTGATATCGCGCGTATGGTTACGATCGAAATATTTCAATCCACGCTCCCACGCGGGGAGCGACTGACGCGGCTAGGTTGACACTCTACATCTTTGGGATTTCAATCCACGCTCCCACGCGGGGAGCGACCTGTTATCCAAAATTATTGCAAACAGCAACTTGAATTTCAATCCACGCTCCCACGCGGGGAGCGACGCCGGAACGACTGGCATGGTGGCCAGAAAATTAGATTTCAATCCACGCTCCCACGCGGGGAGCGACTTTGGTATTTATGGGGAGTTATACAGTGGTAACTATTTCAATCCACGCTCCCACGCGGGGAGCGACGTCTTTTACGAACTGTTTATATATCTCATTCCAATTTCAATCCACGCTCCCACGCGGGGAGCGACGCCGCCAGGTAATGGACGCCTACAAAACGCTGGAAATTTCAATCCACGCTCCCACGCGGGGAGCGACCTCATACAATGTGTCACGCTCGCCAAAGCCTGATTATTTCAATCCACGCTCCCACGCGGGGAGCGACGATTTCAAACGGGGCAATAACGTGCCTGGATAAACTATTTCAATCCACGCTCCCACGCGGGGAGCGACGTTACCTTCGAAAAAATCCTTATGATGTAATCTATTTCAATCCACGCTCCCACGCGGGGAGCGACTTTGATGGCGGTGATATGACAACCATCATCCATATTTCAATCCACGCTCCCACGCGGGGAGCGACTTGTAGCTAGCCTCGAGATCGACCTGCCCCAAGATATTTCAATCCACGCTCCCACGCGGGGAGCGACCAGGCAGCACAACAGCAGCAATCAGGAGAGTTCAATTTCAATCCACGCTCCCACGCGGGGAGCGACCTGTGGAGGCGTTACGGTATCCGTTTAGTGTACTATTTCAATCCACGCTCCCACGCGGGGAGCGACAGTGGAATTGAATGGGTTCAGGGATGATACCCCGATTTCAATCCACGCTCCCACGCGGGGAGCGACTTCAGCCGGTGCTGGTGGGGCAATGGTGCCTGAGATTTCAATCCACGCTCCCACGCGGGGAGCGACAGAGATGAAAAATAAAGAATGCGAGCATGAGTATATTTCAATCCACGCTCCCACGCGGGGAGCGACTAAAACTGTGGTCGAGAATATTCGTTCCTCTTAAATTTCAATCCACGCTCCCACGCGGGGAGCGACTTTTCAAACCTGGTTTTTTCGATTGCAATTTTGATAATTTCAATCCACGCTCCCACGCGGGGAGCGACTTCATCAGCTGGTGCCTTTCAGTAGCCTGGAGACATTTCAATCCACGCTCCCACGCGGGGAGCGACGTTCGGCTACTTTTACTCTGGTTTCAATCGGTAATATTTCAATCCACGCTCCCACGCGGGGAGCGACCAACCTGTTTCAATACATTCCAGCGTTTCTTTTCATTTCAATCCACGCTCCCACGCGGGGAGCGACGTGCTCACTCATTTTTTCACCTCCACCTTCGCGATTTCAATCCACGCTCCCACGCGGGGAGCGACGGGATGGTCATTTGATCGCCAGAGTTGGTAAGAAATTTCAATCCACGCTCCCACGCGGGGAGCGACAGCATAAAAACATAAAAAAAGATACTTTATTCGGGAATTATTCAATTCTTAAGGTTCAATAGTAAAATATTCATGGCTTTTTTTTATTTTTTGGGGGTTTTTTCATGAAAAAACCCCCTAATTTTCTGCGAACCCTAACCTGTTTTTATGTTCACTTGTGGTTCGCATTTATACAATCAGTGTTTTATCAATGCGGATACTGATTTTTGCTCCTATATGTTGAACTTTATTCTGCCAATCATTCCCTAAAAAATAATAACGAATACTGTCTGTCTCTTTATTAATTAAATTCTCAATTCGATTCTGAACGATCTTTAACATCGCCGGATCCAAAATGCACTCGAAAACAGAATTTTGTACCCTCTGTCCATAATCCTGGCATAAGTCCGATACTTTACGTAATCGCTTTCTTCCGGCAGGAGTTTCAGTATTTACATCATACGTTATTAAAACCATCATATCCGTTCTCCTAATTCCAAAAAAAGGGCGGGTAGGCGTCTAAATCGCCCCGTAAAAAACGAGCCAGCAATAAAGCCTGAGCATATGGTATTAACCCAAAATCTATTTTTTCTTTTAAAAATGGATGCATAATTGTTTCTTTTTTACGGTCTTGCCAGGCAGTTAATACAGCTTTTCTGGTCTCATCGTCCATTAATATTCCGCCGCTTTCTTTTTCGACAAATCCAGCAGAGAGCACCTGTTTTCTATTCACAAGTGATAAGGCTAACCGATCAGCAAAAACAGGACGTAATTCTTCCATTAAATCAAGAGATAAGGACGGTCTGCCGGGTCGGTCCTGATGCAAAAACCCTACGTAAGGATCAAGTCCAACACTTTCTAACGCTGAAGTACATTCATTTGCTAATAACGCATACAAAAAAGACATCAAGGCGTTCATTTTATCGAGGGGAGGGCGTCTTGATCGTTCGGTAAATTTAAATTCATCTTTTTGCTGAAGAATTAAATGGTCAAATACACTAAAATATTTTCTGGCTGCACTGCCTTCATAGCCTATCAAATCGGATAAAGATTGGCTGGTCGCGATTAATTTCATTCCTTCTTTTAATGAGAGTGAAACTTCTTTCAATTTAGCAACATCGATCATTAAGGCATGGTCGCGAATTGCCCGCTCAAGCACTTTTCGGCTGTTTGAAAGTTTTCCGATTAAAAAAGAAGAAGCTATCTGGATGCTATAAAATGGGTCTTCAGAAATTGTGTATTGTTTTTTCCTTAATAAAACGTTACCACGTATTTTACCGGATACACGTGCAAGAAACTTTCCATTCGGAGTGAGGAATGCTAGCCCAATGTTACGCTCTGCGCAGGCTCCCATTAATGCAGGACTGGCGCCTTGATAATTAAAACAAACTATGTTTTCCAGATTGTGCAAGGGTAAACGCATGGCAATTTTTTCATCTATGCGAATAACTATATTTTCACCATCCAGTGAAAGATAGGTGTCCGGCTGGGTTATATACAGAATATTCAGTAATTTTTTCATTTAATCACTATCGATTTGTAACTGTATATATTTTTTTGCTGAGATAACCTTTTCCTGTAAAACGGGTAAACAAATATCTGCTAACGAGCAGGACTGACAGGCTTTAGAAGGTTTTACCTTCGGTGTGTAACCTCTTGAAAAATAATGATGCATTTCTTTGCTGAGGTCCTTCACTAAATTTCTTAATTCTTCAGTGAGGTCGATTTCCAATCTTCTGCGATTCTCTCCATAATAAAAGCTTCCTCGTTCAATAGAGGTCGACAGCATTTCTTCCAGGCACATGGCTTGCGCACAAAGTTGGACATCATCACTTTGATCCTTTTTTTGTGTTCCGCGTTTATATTCAATTGGTTTGGGTAAATATTTACCTTCATATCCGTGTATGGGAATCCCATTATTGGACCTGGTAAATTCAACCACATCACAAACCCCTACCAACCCTAAACGATATGAAGAAATCGGCACAGAACGAGCGATGATCACATCTTTCCTAACTTCCGTAAAGAAGGGATCATCGACCCGTTTGTGCAATATTTTTCCTTCAACGGTTAAAATGTTTTCTTTCCATTGTTGCTCAATATGAATCAAAGCCCATTGCCGGCGACAAAACTGGAAGTGTTGAAGTCCTGAGAGTGGAAGAAGCTCTTCCGTGATAAATTCCGCTTTCATTTTGGTAGAATTATTCGCCTATGATTACTTCACACGCAAGACCTGGTAAATTTAAATCAATTTCCTCTTTGGTCGGCAAATAATAATCGTGAATATTATTTGGTTCATCAATCCCATCTTTTACTTTTATTTTTTCTGAGACTGCACGATGAACTTTCGCAGAAGAAAACTGACCGGTTTTTGTATTATGCTGCCACCAATAAACTTTAATGACTTCCATACTTCCTTCAGGGCGCGCAGAAGATGCGTCATTTCTGAATAGTGATATCAAAGCCATTTTTATTGCTTCAGCATCTTCCTGAGAAAAACCGGTTTTTTCTCCTAGCTGAGGATTAATAGAACCATAAAAAACATACACGCCATGATCTACGCGGTGTTTCATTCCCATCGTATCTGAGCCACGTTTTGAGCCATCTCCTTCACCACTCACGCTTTTTGTGATTTGTAAACTGGTTATTCGATCCAAAACTGTTGCAACGGAAAATGCAGGATGAATAGAAACCGGACCGCGAATGCCAATTGAGACGCCAGATCCACTTGATTTTCCACTGAATGCGAAAACCTGTCCAAAAGCCCGCACATCCATCCATTTTTTACAAGCTTCCGTAAAAAATTTTTCTTCATTTTTTAGCACGTCAGCGGGCAACTTTCCTTCTGCCCGTGCTCTGAGGCTTCGGAAGCTATCCACCCGGTTGTCATCTGATTGTACAAAAATTGGATAGCCTTCCTGCATTAACCGGTTACGGATTTTTCTTTTAATACTGACGTCGGATAATTCCCCATGTCCATCATAATTGACCCGCGGGCGATTTCCATTGAGAGGGTCTCCGTTCGGGTTTGCATGATTTACATTAATTACAACTGCAAAATCAATTTTATTTTGAATTGTCTCCATTTCATCCTCCTAATTATTTTCTTCGTTATTATTTTCTTCTAGGTTATTTTGAACGACCAATGTTCGTAAATACGCTCGTTGACAGTGATACCCTAACAAAAATTCTCCTGTTAATTTTTTATCATTCAGGAAATCGTTCGTTTCAAACTGGGAAACAACCTCGTCGATCATTCGTTGTCTTTTTTTCGATTTTCCTCCTAAACGAGACTTATAGGGTGAAAGTGATAATTCAATTGTTTGCCAGGTTGAGTATGGACGCTCTGAGAAACGCTGCATCAGACGAGCAGCATTTGTTTCCCGCTTTTCATTTGATTCCTGCAAAGCCCATTCTTCCAGGCTCTCAGCAAGAGCCAGAAGCCTTCCATATAAGTAATCTCTTGTGTTTCTGTCCTGATCCAATGACATTGTAAAGCGCTCCTTTCGATAATAATTTTTATATAATGAACAGGCAATGGATAAAGTCTTATTCCATTCCCAGTATTCTTTTCCAGCCCGATTACTCGCCTGCCTGACTGCTGTTTCCACCATATCTCTTGGAACTGGTTGCCCATCAATGATGCAGGGCAACAGACGATTAATGGTCGCAGCCCGCAACTTTTCATCAATCCGGTTTCCATACAGCGCTTCAGCAATATCCTTGGGAGCTGGTGCTCCAATAAAAGGAGGGTATCTCTTTTTTTTCTTCCCCGTAGGTACATCCTCCTCTTCAACGCTGCGGTAAGTGTGAATCCAGGAACAGTCCTCATGCCAGTTATTAATCCGCTCTAAAAAATCAGAACCGTTTAGTTGCCGGTAAAAAGTGATGGAGGCTCTCCCTGGTGTGGCTGAATCCAACCCCATCACTACGATATCGGTTGTCGCATCAATTTCCTTGCCATATCCGGCAATTCGATTTCTTAATCGGGTCGCTTGTTCCTGAGCAGTATAATCCTTGCGTTTTTGATCTTCCGTCATTTCCTCAAAGCCTAAAATTTCAAAAAGATCACTGGTTGGGCTTGGAATTTCTTTTCCATTCGTTGCCCAGGCCACAACTGCCTGATCACCTTTCCGGTATCCCTGTTTAGCGATCAGCCACCTGAGTGCAAAATGGGCTTTTTGTGATGGGATCGTCCCAATGGAGGCAGCTTCCTCCCCTGTGGTAAAGCGCCCCCGAAAAGTAAAACCACTGCTGTCATTGGCTGAAATTATTTTGGCTTTATCGCCATCATTCCTAAGCTTTGCCGGATTGTTTTTTGTTAATCTACTATTTTCTCCGGTTATATAACAAAGGTTGCTGTCCGCATCGAGGGTTGAATAATACTTGATCCAATCATTCCAAACAGATTGATCTCTCCACAGGCGCGCTTCAGGATCACCTGGTATTTCCACCAGCCAGCGAATAAAAGCATCTTCTTGCTTCTCCAGCAGACCAAAAATTGGAGGTATATTTTCTCTATCGTATTTTTTTTTATCCTCTTCTAATCTTCCCTGCTCATTGGCAACCAAAACTTGCTCAGCGATCAAATCTTCAATGACTGAACCTTTTGTAATATATTGATAAACTGCCTCTATTTTTGGGTTGGAATAAGCCGATAAGCACCATTTTTCAAGCTCATCGGAATACAATGAGAAATAGGGCTTCTTCGATCCGCCATATTTTTTATAATCCTGGGCAACATATTGCAATTTATCACACAACGGATGAGCAGCAGGACCACTGGTTCTTCCTCCTGATTGCTCAGTACAGGGGATGATGGTTCTGGCATCTTCATTTGGGATTACATTGGCACGCAGGAAATTTCCTTCTTTATCCAGAGCAATCTCAATTTGTGCTTTTTGGGTGGTGTGAAAAATAGGGAGTAAGGGTGTGTCTTTACCCTCAACACCTATCATCGATTGGCAATTATCATAGGTTTCTACTAATTTTTGAATCCAGCTCATTTGATTTTCCTTTATTCGCTTTCCTCCAGAAAAACTGGTTCAACACCCGAGGTTTTAATTTTGCCTGGTTTCATTTTTCGCACTGGTTTTAGGATGGTACATTCTTCAGGGCGAATAAACCTAATCACGCCATTTACCATCTCAGGCCGCCAAAACCGGGCTCTTAACTCCTCGGAATTTGTTTCATCCGGGTAGTCAAAGCCATGAAACATCAGGGCGAAATTAAATACACCGTCATGGTCATAAAAACCCTGACTCTCACCAAATTTACAAGGCTCAACATAAGCCTGACATTCTCTGGCTCCCAGAAAGATATCCCGCCGGCCACCGCGCTCAATCATTCTTTTCATTACAAAATAATGTTTGTTTTCGTTTCGATCATGAAGAAGATCATCTCGATAACGGTTCCATTCAAAATGAGCCTGAACCTGATATTCAACGTCTGCCAGGTAAGTGTAAATTGCTAAATCATTTCCACCGCCATAGTTAATTGGGCGGATATTTTTGGATTGCGTTCGGATTGGTTTGACAATTCTTACCTGATCAATAACCCAGGTAATGGTCGGTTTCCAGTAGATAGAACTGACAATTCCTTTTAAGGCCTCATACGTGGGAATTTGGTAAGAGTATTTTTCTCCACCTACCCTGGTTAATGGATCCGTAAATAGTGCAAACTTTCCATAAACCTTAAATTCAACTATATTTTCCATTTACCCTCCTAAATAATTAGGTTTTCGTTAACGACATCTGTATTCGGTTGAAAGCCAACTTCGCTAGAATAAAATCCATTCTCTAAATAATAAATACCAGCTCCTTTCTTTATTTCTTTGATTGCATTGGTTTCAACCATCTTTTGAAACTCATGCTGAAAGAGATTAATCGAATATTGTTGCGACTTTCTTAAAAGTTCATATTCCTTTTTTAGTGGAATATTTCCCATTAAATCTAAGATTATTTCTTTTCCTTCATTGTAAGGTACGATTACTCCCTGGGTGTAAGTGTCAATTACGCGAAATGAACGGTTTGCCGATTGAAAAGATTGAGTGAACTTAATTGAAGGAGTTTTATTGTTTTTAACATTATATTCAATTATTGAATTATTATTAATGGATAATAAGTTGAACAATTCATCATCCCTTCCAATGATTGAATTTACACCTACTTTATATCCCATTTCATCTTTCCTGCGATAAAAATAATAATCATAATAACGTTCCAATAATTTCAAACCAATCAGGTCATGATCAAAGTCATCCGGGTTCTTTGTGTATTCATCCAATAAGCGTTCGGTTATTGAAATCGCTGCGGAAATATCGTATAAATTTTTAATATTTTCATTTGCCGGGTTTATAATGTGAACCAAACCATTTTCTCTTTTATTACTGCGGTTGCATCTTCCTGCCGCTTGTGTAATAGAATCCAAACCAGCCAGGTAACGAATAACTGCGCCAAAATCAACATCCACTCCGGCTTCAATTAATTGGGTGCTAACACAAACGATCTCTGAATTAGAGTTTTGTTTAGCCAGTTGATCCTTAACCGTTTTAAGTGTATCCTTTCTATGAGCAGCGCACATATTTGTACTCAGGTGAAATAGAGAAACAGGTTTTTTGCCTTTTAATTTAAAATACAAATCTCTTGCCGCCTTTTTTGTGTTCACAATCACTAAAGAACTGCCGGTTATCCCGGTTTCCTTTAAAACCAGATCACATATTGCGTCTTCATTCCAACCCCCATTTTTCGTATGATTGATTACCTGAACTCTTTTAAAAGCCTGATATATCTCATCTTCATTCTCAATAATTTTATTCTGAGGGTCAAGAGGCAAAGATCTGCTAACTGGGTCAATTTTATGCAATAAGGGTTGGGTTGCTGTACATAGGACCACAGAAGCACCGCATTGATTGACCAGGAAACGAATCGCGACATTAAACATGTGAATACACCGGATTGGTAACGTTTGAATTTCATCAAAAACAATCACTGCATTCGCTAACTGATGCATTCTTCTGGCGCTTTTTGTGCCGGAACCAAACAGAGTTTCTAAAAATTGTACCTGTGTTGTAAAAATAATCGGGGCATCCCAGTTTTCAGCCAATACTTTATGTCGATAGGTTTCCTTTTCTGGCGTCAAATTTGAGTGGTGTTCAAACACAATTCCTTTCCGGTTCTTATTCGTCGGGTCAGTATCTTCAAGGATATTTCTAATGTCACTTGCATTTTGATCAATAATGGATGTGTATGGAATGACATAAATTATTCTTTCAAGATGATGAAAGTTCGCATGGTTTAAAGCGAATCGTAAACTTGATATTGTTTTTCCACCTCCGGTTGGGACGTTTAATTGAAATACCCCTTTTGGTTTTGTAGAAAACGCATAACATGCTTCTGATATTTGGTTTCTAAGAATATCAATATTGTTTTGATCCGGTTTATTTTTATAATGCTCTACTGCAACATTTAATTTTTGAATTAAATTGCTCCATCGCGGGTATTCACCCTGATAGCGCAAGCTTTTTTGATGAGGGATTTCAAAATCAGCAGTATCTATGCGATCAGCATCGATTAGTGTGCTAAATAAAAACCTGATCAACAAACCAATTTTAAAAGAAAAAGTATCTTTCGTATCGAGTGGATCTTTAATTTCCTGTATTTTTTTTATTATTTGATCAATTATTATTTCGTTATGTGCTAACTGGTTGATCGTCTTCAGGATTTCCTGGGGCAAATTATTTATTGCTTCTTTGAAATGAGTAAGTTCTTCTTCTTTTTCTATTCGGTTGGTGAATTTATCGATTCCATCCGGGGAAATACAATCGATTAACCCCGAATGGTGTGAAGCCAAACATAAAGACAATATTTGTCCGGCCATCTCTCCCTTGTTCCCAGTAGAAGCCAGCAACTTGTAGATATATTGAGCCCCCGCGCTCGAATGATCTATTTTTCCTTTTTTGGAAATAGGATCAATAAATTCATCTTCATCCGGGTTAATCATTCCGGTGGCAGATTTTATGTATTGCTGAAATTCACTGCTTGCTTTTCCGATATCATGTAATAAACCAAGCAATTTTCCGCTTTCAGCCATTCCGATTTTCGAAGCGAACTTTTCGGATAAAACAGAAACCCCGATAAGATGGTCTGTCAGAATTTGTGGGACGTTGTCATCTTCCCTTAAGTGAGCAATTATTTGATCATTCATTCATCCTCCCCTACTTCCAATGCCTTCCCATGTTCCTCCGCCACTCTCACTCGCAACCATTCCGGTTGCAGCACCTTCACCCGCGCGCCATAATACATGATCCAGTTGATCATTTCCGGGGTGACACCCACCCAAAAACGAACGGTGAAGGAACCGTCTTCATTTTCAGTGACCTCCTGGCTCTTATGCCAATTCTCTTCCGACACCCAGCGCCCAGCTACTTTATCAAATAACAATTCCACCGTTTCCACTTTATCGGCCACTCCACGCATGAGTCCCCAGGTATCGCCCAGGTACTCATCAATATCAAAATCGACGGGGCGTTGATAGTGGCTTTCCAGGAGCTCAGCGGTAACCACTCGATCCAGTTTAAACTGCAACACATGCTCGCGCAAATGATCATAAGCAACCACATGCCAGGAACGCCCATACGGCAAAATGAAGTAAGGATCCACCACCCGTACCTTGCCTTCATTCGCTTTCTGAGATTGATAGACCATTTCGATTTGTTTTTGTTCGAAATAGGCGCGATTGAAAAGCGTGAGCATCGTCTGCCGGTGTGTTTTAACGGCTTTGCGAGGTAGATGATCCAGGGTGTCCTTTAATAATGGCTGGATTTCATTTGGAAAGATGGATTCCAGGCGCGTGATAGCCACTGCCAGCTCCGTGCAATTAACCCCCGGCAGCGCCTGGGCTGCCCTGGCTGCTGAGAGCAGCGCTATTGCCTCTGAGAATGTAAACAGCGTGGTGGGCAATTTGGGCAGCCTTGTAAAATAGTAACCATCCCCTTCTGTTTTCATGGTCAACCCCAGGCGTAGCCGGATAATTTCAAGATCTTTTTGAATCATACGTTCGGAAACCTGGTGATGCTCCGCCAAGCGTTTTCTCGTCCAGTATTGTGGCTTGATGGCTACCTGCTGAATAACATCCAGTATTCTGGCGGTGCGTCGTATTTGATTATCGCGTTCATCCCGCATGATTCAACTCCTCAGGTTTATATCCATGATAACGAATTGACGGGAACACATGAGTTCCCCCCGCTAATACCCCCACGCATCCAGCGGCTGCGGACCGGCCATCACATCCCGAACGATGCGCAGGTTGCCGACAATGTCGGGCTTGACGCTCCAGCGAATCATGGCGATCTGTCCGTAGCGAATCTCGATGCCGGTGATGCTGTAGGGCGAGACGACCGAGCCGGTGTTGAAGTAGGGCGCCTGGTCCAGCGCGGGAAAACGCGGGCGATGGGTATGCCCGGCAATGATCATGTGATGGGTTTCCCGGCTCCAGTAGATCAGCTTCTTGTCGACCCGCTTGGCGATGGTGAAGTTCTTGGCGGCGCTGGTGGGGTCTCCCAGACCATAGAGCTGCAGGTTGCGCCAGAATGCGCGCACGACAAAGCGCCCCAGCGGCCACACCAGGTCAGACATCAGATCGCCCTGATGACCGTGCACCAGCAGGATCTCGCGCTGTGTGGGAGCATGCTGCAAAACCAGCCCCTGGTGGATGACAATGTCCGGGAAAAAGGGTTTGCGCGTCTGGGTGACTTCGTCGAAGAAGGTATAAAGGTGGGACTGAACGAAACGCGGGTATTGCTTTTCGATGTCGTGGTTGCCCACCAGCATATAAAGGCGTTTCTCAGCGTGGAAGCGCATCAGCAATTCGAAGATGACCCGGTGGGCAGTGAAAATCTCGGTAAAGTTGTGATGCTTCCACAGGTCGTCGCCATCACCCATTTCGATATAGGTATAGCCCTCATGAAAATAGTAAGAGAGCGCGTGATAAACCAGGTTCTGGTTTTTAGCAAAATCATCCGCCCAGCCATAATCTCCCCGGTGACAATCACTGAAGAGGATCAGCCGCGAATCATTGTTGATGGGGACGCGTTGAGCGATCTCCCAAACTTCGTTCAGGCGCGCAAAAGTGCTCATGGCGTACTGGAGGATGTTTGCGTCGGGATTTCGCCCGCATGGTACTGAATCGGTTCCTGCCTCATAGTACCATTATACGACCGATGAATTTATTTTCGGCTTGAATTAATAGAGATTAATTGCCAATCGTTTTGCCGAGGTAGATTTTATACAAGCCAGGAAGATCCATTAACTGCTTCTGGATTTCAATCAACAGAATCTCGCGTCTACAGCTAAACTCCAAATTGATGGTGGTTTCGTTTGTCTCCAGATTTAACTCCTCACTGATAGAAAGCAGTTTGAGGTGTTTCTTCTGAAATAAGTTGCGTAATTTAACCAGATCGACATTTTCTTCTTTTACCCACAGGGTAATGGGTACGATCCAGCGTGAATGAAATAATAGATCTTCAATTTTATCTAAAACTGTAAGCGTTATAAATAAGAAACCGGTAACCACTCCGCCTGCCAGGAAATAACCCGCCCCGACAGCCAGGCCAACGATTGCCATCGTCCAGATGGTGGCAGCCGTGGTCAGGCCGCGAATATTAGCACCGTAATGGAGAATAGCGCCAGCACCCAGGAAGCCGACGCCGGAAACCACCTGAGCTGCCAGCCGGGCCGGGTCACCTGTTCCACCCGCTACGGGTGGGTACTTGTATGCCAGGGTGATGGAAACAATCATCGCCAACGCCGCACCCATTACCAGGATGATATTGGTGCGCAGCCCGGCAGGCTGGTTGCCATGCTCCCGTTCAAATCCAATGATCGCGCCAAAAACAAAGGCAATCCCCAGGCGGATGAGAATATCTGTCTCTGAAATCACTGCAATCTCCTTGTCAGCATTTTTAAAATGGAAGTTTTTATAAACCGGCTGGCTCTTGCTTGAATTCAAGCGCAGCCAGCCCGGAATTACTGAATAATAATATAAATGATAAAAATAAAAAATAGAACAATTATTCTATTTATGGATTTTTCTATTAAGCAACCTGATCGCGGGTTTGATCCATCTTTTTTGCGGTTTTCAGAATTAGCGCCAGCATACTGAAGGAAACAACCGCCAAACCAACCTCCAACAACCAGATGTTCACCCCAAAACTCATGATCAGCACCGTGAGCCCATCGATCAGGGCGTGATAGAGCACGGCCGCCCAGAACCACCAGGCTTTGCGAAAGGAAACCGCCAGCCAGACCATTACACTCAGGCTGATGTGCAATCCCAGCGCCGAGATGCGTTCCACTGCCCCGGCGAAAGGCATGTGCCAGGGAGTCGCCCAGTAAGCCTGCATCTGCTGCCAGGCGAGCGCTGCCTGATCATCCGGCAGATTGCCGAGGATGCTGCCCGAACTTTGCATAACCAGCATCGCGATCAGGGTCGCCAGCACACTGACGCCGACAATGATGGCTTCTACCCCACCATGCCCGGCTCCCAGGGTCAGGGCTGCGCCAAAGGAATCTCCCTTTTTCTTCAACAACCGGTACCCAACCCAGCGCGCGGTCTCTTCGCAAATGCCCGCCAGCAGCCCCAGGGTCGCTGCGTTGAAATAAGTCACATAACGCGGGTCGATCTGCGGCAATGCGCCACTGGCAAAACCCTGCGTCAACCCGGCCACTAACGGCAAATGCACCACCTGTGAGCCGATGAAGGTCAGCACCCCCACGCCAAACAGCTTCCAATTGGTACCCTTCTTTTTTATAATCCACCAGCCCAACAGAATTGGAAAGACGATGTTGAACGTACCCGCCAATAAAAATGTGATCATTAAAGCGATATTTGGTCCAGTTTCCATCTCTTACTCCTCTAAAAGCATATGTTTAATGGGCACGCTGATAAAGCAAGGCTTTGCGATTGAATTGTTGAATCCCGAAAAAGAAGAGCACACCCGCTGCCAGCCAGATCACAAACCCCAGAATCAACCCAACCCATACGCTCAGAAAAACTACCCCACTGGCTTGCCCGACCATTAAACCCAGAACCAACACCACCAGCGCACCACTGGCCTGATAAGCCCCCATAAAAGTCTGGACGCGGGTCGAAATGAGCACAGTGGCGCCAATCCCCAGCGCGGCGAAAGCTGGTGTCACCCAGAAGACCAGCGGATACCAGCTAGGCAGCGGGAACCACAGGCGCCCGAACAGGGGATAACCGCCAATATTCAGGACCAGTGCATACACCAAAAAGCTGACAAACGAAATCAGCAGCGTTGGGATGAACGCCGCCAGCGCTTTGCCGATGAACAGCTCGGTATCACTGGCAGCCGTGTAGAGCAAGGCTTCCAGCGTTTTGCGTTCACGCTCCCCGGCGAAAGACTCAGCCGCAATACTGGCTGAGAGCATCAAAGGCATGATCAGAAACATGGGCGCAAACAGGTATCCAAACATGAGCATGATCGAAGATTGGACATCATTCATATCGCCCAGCGATTCCTTTATTGCAGCCGGCATCTTCTGCATCATCGTTTGAAGATCGGGATCGTTGAGTGTCTCTGCCGAACCGGGTAAATTCGCCAAAACCAGCATTACTACCGGCAAAATCACGAGGATGATCAGCGGCACCAGGACCATGGAAACCAGCACCGATTTGTTCTGCCGCACTTCCAGAATATCTTTCCAGGCAATCACACGAATTTTTCTCCAGCTCATAGGGCACCTCCATTGACTAAAGCAGATTGACGAGGATGTTGCTGGTTTTGCAATTGCAAATAGACCTGTTCCAGCGAAATCTCTTGCGCTTGCACTCGCAGGATCTGCGCCCCCAACCCCACCAGATCGGAGACCACCTGCGGAATGACAGCCTGCGCCGCGACTTCGATACGCAGGCTCTGCGTTGATTCGGTCTGCAGGCTGAGCACCCCGGGCATCTTCCGTACCTGTTCCAGCCCGGCAAACGGCTGCAAGAAGTGTACCTCAAGCCACAAACCCGGCGAGACCAGCTTGCGCAACTCAGCCAGGGTACCCATCGCCAGCGATCTACCGGCGCGCATCACCAGCAGCCGGTCGCACAGCCGCTGAGCTTCATCCAGGTTGTGGGTGCAAATTAATACCGTAGTACCTTCTTGCCGGCGTACCGCAGCGATCAGCTCGCGCACCTGCACCGCCGCCTCAGGATCCAGCCCGGAGGTCGGTTCATCCAGAAACAAGAGTTTTGGGTTGGTCAGCCAGGCACGTGAGAGCGCCAGACGCTGCTTCATTCCCTTGCTATACGTGCCGGTGCGATCATCCGCGCGTTGTTGCAGGTCGAACATTTCCAGTAGTTGTTCAGAGCGCTGCCGGATCTGTTCATCGCTCATTCCCGCCAACACGCCGAAAAAACGCAGATTTTGGCGCGCAGTCAGGCGTTCATACAGGGCTGGCGTCTCGGTCAACACCCCGGAGTTTTCGCGGATTTTAGCGCCCGCTTGCCCCGGGTCATACCCCAACACGGAAATGGAGCCCCCACTGGACGGAAACAGACCGTTCAACAGGCGCACCGTGGTGGTTTTTCCGGCCCCATTCGGGCCTAAAAGACCAAACACCTCCCCCGGCTGAACGTCGAAGGACAGATCCTGAATCGCCTGGAAATCTCCATAGTGATGCTGTAAATGATTTACTTCAATCACATTATCCATTTGTCTCCTAAAAGTTTCACGTGAAACATTTTTACCGCTCTTATTGCTAAAAATCAGTGCATTGCCTGATCTTTGAGACGATTTTCGCGTAGATTGCGCTGAAAAACAGCCTGAATCTCGGCGTAGTTGTAGCCTTTTTCTGCCATACGATCGATGAACATGCGCACTTCCTGGTCTAATTCGCGTGACTTTTCGGTGAGCGCAAGTGCTTTCTCCAGCAGAATGTAGGTACCGCGCCCGTGCTGGGTGTTGATCACGCCCGCCTGATCCAGCAGGCGGTAGGCGCGTGCCACGGTATTGAAATTAACTTTCAGGCTTTGTGCCAGTTGGCGTACAGTTGGCAGTTGTTCACCCAGGCGCACTTCGCCCAGGACAACATGGTCGTAAATTTGCTCGACAATCTGATCGGTGATGGGGATCTTCGAGCGAAAATCAATTTCAATATGCAAGCTTTCTGCGGTCATCTTTTTTCCTGAAAATAATGATGATATATTTTGTCAACATTGTCTTAATTGTATCTTTGTATCATTGTACTATTGTAGCATTGATTACCAGCAAGTCAAGCATTATCCCCCTGTTACCCACCCCACAAATCATCAGCCTGATGATCCCTCACCAGTTTTGGCATATAATTTATATGGAAAGATCGAGCTTAATCTCAGGAACAGAATGATGTCCACATCTGAACACAAACCCGAATACCTGTCCAATTTTGGTTACCTCTATCTGGACAAGCTTTTGCGCCTGCAACAGAAACCTGTCCCTTTCACGCCGGGCGAACCGCTCTTTTGGGATGACGATCATATCTCCAAACAAATGCTCGCCGCCCACCTGAGCCAGGAGACGGACTTAGCCAGCCGAAAGCTGGAAACCATTGAGCGATCCATCCTCTGGTTGGTAAATTACCTCAATCTAAAAATCGGACAATCCCTTCTCGATCTGGGCTGTGGTCCCGGGCTGTACACCAACCGGCTGGCTCAACAGGGCTTGCAGGTCACCGGGGTTGATTACTCCCGGCGCTCGATCAGCCACGCCCGCCAAGCAGCCCAGGAACAGAGGCTGGATATCAACTACCGCTGTCAGGATTATTTGACCCTGCAGGATCGCGAAAGCTATGACGTGGTCCTGTTGATCTACGGAGATTATTGCACATTCAACCCGCAACAACGCCAGCAGCTCTTACAAAACGCGTTGCGAGCACTCACCCCTGGTGGCTTTTTCGTTCTGGATATAACTACCCGTGCAGGGCGGAAAAAACTTGGCCAGAAAAACGGTTGGTATGTGACGGAATCCGGCTTCTGGAAACCCGGCCCGCACCTGGTGTTGGAGCAAGGTTTCGATTACCCCGACCAGGACCTTTATCTAGACCAATCGATCGTGATCGAAAATGACGGTCGCATCAGTGTCTACCGCAACTGGTTCCAGGACTTCAACCCGCGCACGATCTCAGCCGAGCTCACCCAAGCTGGATTCCGGGTGGACAGCTTGTGGAATGACCTGCAGGGCACCCCCTACCGAGAAGATTCCGATTGGATCGGCGTGGTTGCCCAGAAACCCGAGATCCCTTAGCGGGAGAAGTCGACCCGTTCCAGCCAGGCCGGTAAATGTTGGAGAAGGTCACAGATCACCTTCTCAGAGGCCTGCTGGAAGAAACGTACATTGTTATAAGCCTCGCCCCCATTCGGGCTGACAATGTCACTCACGCCCCGTAAAATCAGACATTTCATCCGGTTTTTGCTGCACACCCAGGCAATTGCGGCGCTTTCCCAGTCGGCTGCAATCGCGCCGAAGGTCTCCTGCAGCCAGCCGACCTGTTCTGCCAGAATATCACGGTCCGCCGAGAGTAACAATCCGCGTCGCACCGCCTGCGGGTAGGGCTCGCCCAGCCAACTCAAATCCAGATCGGTGGTGTAGTAATCCAAAGCTGCCTGTTGATCACTCATCTGCTCAATCAGGTCATACACCAGCGTCCGATCGACCAGCAGCACCTCTCCCCGCTCCACCTGTCCATGCAGACCGCCGCAGGTGCCCAGGTTGACCACCAGATCCGGTTTCCACTGCTGAATGGCATACTGTGCACTAGCCGCCGCGGAGATCTTGCCCCAGCCACCTTGTACAAAGATGAGCTTGTTCTCGCCCTGGTGGATGGCGAAGGATTCACCATAAGGATTTGGGTCGCCAAAAGGAGCGCGATGGAATTTACGGGCAGCCCGCCACTCGGATTCAGATGAAAAGATGATGACAATGGTATGCATGGATCCTCCGGCAGCAATTGTACCGGAAAAATTGAGGATTGTGTTGGCTAAAAGCTTTAGGCTCAAAGCTCAAAGTTAAACGCTCAAAGTGCATCTCCCGCAGTGTAAGGCAAGTCTTAGCAACGGTAATGAATGGAAGAAAGCACAACGGGGAAGGCTTATTTCATGATGTCATGCCAATATTCGGGGTCATCTTCGACGATTAAGCCCAGGATATCTTCTTCATAAACGTTTTCATCATCGATCCCCAACGCCCTCTTTTCCCGATCTAACTCCGTTTCTTCATCGTAAAAATGCTGGCCTGGGGTCCTTTTCCCGAATATCAAACCATAAATGATGATCACAGCAATGATCCCTAAAGAGCAAAAAAGCGGATCCATTTTTCAGTTTCCTGTTATATATAATTTCATAAGCCTGCATTCAGTGAACGATTATCAGATGAGGGTTGGAGATGTTCGCTGGAAAGAAGGTATTATAAATTGATTATAGCAAAAAACGGTAAGGGTTGGATGATGGCTGGTGGCTGAAAGCTGAAAGCTGAAAGCGAAAAGCTAATGGCGGATGGGGATGAGTGGCAGATTTTGATATGCACGTAGGGGCGATCGGCCGAACGCCCCTACAGTCAACGACCCCAACCGCAGAGCAGGGCTACCATCGTGTATAATGGATAGACGATCGAACCCGGAGGTGCGCTGATGAGCGAAGAGGTCAAAATGAAGAATTGCAAATTTTGCGGGAAGAGTCTCCCGGAAGAGGCGATTTTCTGCTATTATTGCAATCGCGAATTATTGACCCGCCCGGAACGTCCGTCGGTTGCCAAACCAGCCGGAAAGATCAATTGGGTGGTCGTGGGGGTTGTGGGGATTGTAGTCCTGGCCATTATTGTGATGATCATCACGTAGGGGCGTTCGGCCGAACGCCCGTACACCCGATCGCCCGTACACCCGATCGCCCGTACATCCCGATCGCCCGTACAACCCGATCGGCTCAACATTCGAACGCCCCCACATTCGAACGCGCCTACATTAAAAAAATACCTTCAC
>Ga0226835_1001010_pt1 | contig 19215 bp, 14 predicted proteins | sample LAC_MetaG_1_FD_163627 | JGI IMG/M metagenome (GOLD analysis project Ga0226835, IMG submission 163627) | Anaerobic ammonium oxidizing microbial communities from anammox membrane bioreactor (MBR) in UC Berkley, California, United States -... | ecosystem: Engineered > Bioreactor > Anaerobic >...
CTCTCGAAGGTCGTTAGAAAGAGGTGCCGTCATAAGATGCTGGCCTCCACTCCAGCCAGCACCTTGAATCACAAAACCATCAAACAGGGAATCCTGTCGATTCAATCAATCCGTGAACCGCTCTAGCCGACAGGCACCGGCCGGGCCAGATCGCATGCGCGCCGCGCCGCGTTTCGCGCCGGAACCCGCCCGCCCGAAGGACCGCCGCGGCTCGCGCATGGGGCCCCGTGCGCCGGGATTCGCGCGCCGGCTCGCTTTCCTCACCGCCCCGCCCCGGGCTTAACCTGTTGCACGGAAAACGGTTTTCCGCGTCGCAGGCAGCGTCGTGCATCATCTGCATTGACATTGTAGATTTTATACAAGAAACTTGCTATCAATCAAGAAGCCGACCAATGAGCACAGGGGAACTGGCATGCCGCAGACCGGGAATGCGGAGCCGCAACCGCTCGCGCCGTGGCGCGGGATCGTCTGGCTTTCCGAGAAACTTCTGGCGGCCGAGCGCCGCGTCGTCGCGCTGCTGATGTTCCTGCTCACCGGCGCGATCCTTCTGAACGTGGTGACGCGCTATTCGGGCAATCCGATCTACTGGGTCGACGAGTTCGCGGTCTACTGCATGGTCTGGCTCACCTTCGTCGGCGCCTCGGTGATGACGCGGCTGCGGCTCGACTTCGCCGTGACCATGATGACGGAGCGGCTTTCGGAGCGCTCGGCCTCCGTCGCCCGCATCGCCGCCACGGTGCTGGTCGTCGCGTTCGGCGTGTCGCTGGCGGCCATGTGCTGGCTGTGGCTCGATCCCGTCGGCATCGCCGGCGCGGGCTTCAACGCCAGGGAGTACGCCGCCGGCTCGTTCAACTTCGTCTACACCGAGCGCACGCAGACCCTGAACTGGCCGACCTGGGTCCTCTACATGATCCTGCCGGTCTTCGCCGTCACCATGACGATCCACGGCCTCGCCAACCTGATGGAAGACACCGGCCGCGTCGCCAGGGTCCAGCACGACCTGACCATGAGCGCCGAGGAGGCGGTCAACTGATGATTACGACCGGCGCCTTCGTCCTCGTGATGCTGATCGGCGTGCCGATCGGGCTGTGCCTGTGCATCGCGGCCGTCGTGTTCGTCCTGATGTCGGGCAACTCGATCCTGTTCCAGAGCTATCCGCTGCAGATGTTCAACGCGGTCGACAGCTACGGGCTGATCGCGATCCCGCTGTTCATCCTGATCGGCGAGATCATGAACGCCGGCGGCATCACCAAGCGCATCGTCGACATGGCGATGTCGTTCATCGGCTCGCTGCGCGGCGGCCTGGCCTACGTCAACGCCATCGCCAACATGTTCGTCGCCTCCATCCTGGGCTCCGCCACCGCCCAGGTCGCCATCATGTCGCAGATCATGGTGCCGGAGATGGAGCGCAAGGGCTACGACAAGAACTTCGCCGCCGGCCTGACCGCCTATGGCGGCATGCTCGGCTCGATCATGCCGCCCTCGGTGATGTTCGTCGTCTATTCCGTGCTCGCCCAGCTCTCGGTCAGCGACATGCTGCTGGCCGGCATCCTGCCCGGCCTGGCGCTGACGGCGCTGTTCTGCGGCGTCATCGCCGTGCTCGGCTACATCCACCAGTACCCCAGAAGCGAGCCGCAGACCCTGCGCCAGCGCGCCGCCACCGTCTGGAGCGCGCTGCCGACGCTGTCGATCCCCATCGTCATCATCGGCTCGATCTTCAGCGGGCTGGCCAGCGCCACCGAGGCGGCGGCCGTGGGCGCGGTCATCGCCGTGCTGATCGGCCGCTACTGGACGCGGCAGCTCTCCTTCTCGCAGATCCCCGACATCATGATGCGCGCCGGGCTCTATTCGGCCATCGTGCTGTTCCTGGTGGTGGCCGCGGGCGTGCTGTCGTGGATCCTGATCTTCGGGCGCGTGCCGCAGGAGGTCGCCTCGTGGATCCAGACCGTGGCCGACAGCCCCGTCGCCTTCATGCTGCTCGTCAACCTCATCCTGCTGGTCATCGGCACGGTGATCGACGGCATCCCCGGCCTCATCATGGCGGTGCCGATCCTGCTGCCGATCGCCACCGACATCTACGGCATCGACCCGCACCATTTCGGCGTCGTGGTCGTCATCAACCTGGTGCTGGGGCTGCTGTCGCCGCCCGTGGGCCTGTGCTTCTTCATCGCGGCCGCCGTCACCGGGGCCAAGCCCGGCAAGATGTTCCTCGTGACGATGCCGTTCTTCCTCATCACCTGCGTCCTGCTCGTGCTTCTGTCCATCTTCCCGAGCCTGTCGCTGGCGCTGATCGACTGACCTCAACCGAACCCAGGGAGTGATTCATGACCAAGCTTACCCGTCGCCAGCTTCTCGCCGCCGGTGCCGCCACCGCGCTTCTGCCGCTCGCCGCGCCCTCGATCTCGCGCGCCCAGGCCCGCGAGCTGCGCCTCGGCCTCATCACGCCGGTCGGCCATTCCTGGAACGACACGGCGCTGAAGCTCGCCGACGTGCTCAAGCAGGAGACCGACGGCCGCCTGACCATGACCGTCTTCCACTCCGGCCAGCTCGGCAACGAGCCGGCCATGATGCAGCAGCTCCAGTCGGGCGCGCTCGACATGGGCATCATCCAGGCCGCCGAGCTCGGCTCGCGCGTCGACCACATCGCCGCGATCAACGCGCCCTATCTGGTGCGCTCGACCGAGGCGGTGGCCAAGTTCGTCCGCCATCCCGAGGTGCTGAAGCTGTTCGAGGTGCTGCCGGCCGAGACCGGCACGGTCGGCCTCGGCTGGGCGATCACCGGCATGCGCGCCGTGTTCTCGGCCAGGCCGATCGATTCGATCGCCGGCCTCAGCGGCATGAAGCTGCGCATCAACCCCACCCCGGTCTATCGCGACTTCTACCAGAACCTCGGCGCCGCGCCGACGCCGATCCCGACGCCGCAGGTGTTCGACGCCATGTCGAACGGCCAGGTCGACGGGCTGGAGGCCGACATCGAGTTCTCCTGGAACCAGCGCTTCGACAAGGTGTCGAAGTCGATCCTGCGCATGAACGCGCTGTTCATGCCGGCCGCGGCCGTGGTTTCCGGCCGCGTCTGGGCCGGCCTGCCGGACGCCGACAAGGAGCTCATCTCCCGTTCGGTCACCGCCGTCCTCGACGAGCAGATCGACAGCCTCGCCGGCAACGAGCCGAACCTGATCGAGAAGTTCCGCGAGACCGGCATCGCCATGCACGAGGTGCCGCAGGCGGATACGGAGGCCAGCATCGCCGCCTTCGACGAGATCTGGCTGCCCAAGGCCCCGGTCATCGCCGAGCTGCGCAAGATCGGCGCCAGCCTCTGACGCCGTTCGCGGAACGCGAACGCAAGGGCGGGGACGGCTTGCGTTCCCGCCTTCTTCGCCCGCAGGCCGCGGCCTCCCGGTTTCCGGCAGCGGCCTGCCCTTGAGGGATTGTGCCGTGACCGGAACCACGCTGCGCCTCGACGAGATCGAGGAGCTGACCCGCCGCGCGCTCGGGCATCACGGCCTGGGCGCCGGCCAGGCGGCGGCCGTCGCCCGCATCGTCACGGCGGCGGAAGCCGACGAATGCCGCTCGCACGGGCTCTATCGCCTGCCGGGCTACGTCGCGGCCCTGCGCAGCGGCCGCGTGGCCGCCGACGCGGTGCCGCAGGTCCGGCGCCTCACGCCCGGCTTCGTCCGCGTCGACGGCGGCGGCGGCTTCGCGCCGGCCGCGGCCGAGGCGGGCCGGCCCGCGCTGATGGAAGCGGCGGCGGCGAACGGCATCGCCGCGATGGCGCTGACGCGGTGCCACCACTTCTCGGCGCTGTGGGCCGATGTCGAGCCGCTGGCCGAGGCCGGCTTCGTCTCGTGGGCGTTCGTGGTCGGCCAGTGCAGCGTCGCGCCCTTCGGCGGCGCGACCCGCCTGATGGGGACCAACCCGATCGCCTTCGGCTGGCCGCGCCCCGGCGGCCACCCCTTCGTCTTCGACTTCGCGACCAGCGCGGCCGCCCGCGGCGAGGTCGAGCTGAAGCGCCTGGCCGGCGAGGCGCTTCCCCCCGGCTGGGCGCTCGGGCCGGACGGCGCCCCGACCGACGACCCCGCGCGGGCGCTGGCCGGCGCGCTGCTGCCCTTCGGCGGCCACAAGGGCTCGGCGCTGTCGATGATGGTCGAGCTGATCGCAGCGCCGCTGATCGGCGAGGCGACCAGCCGCGCGGTGGCGGGGCTCGACATCCACGACGGCGGCCCGCCGCCGGGCGGCGAGCTGTTCATCGCCATCGATCCGAAGGTGGTCGCGCCCGGCAGCGGCTGGGCGGACGCGGCCGAGCGGTTCTTCGCCGACGCCTCGGCGCAGCCGGGCCTGCGCCTTCCTTCCGAGCGCCGCTACGCCGCGCGCACGCGCACGCGCCGCGACGGCGTTGCGGTGCCGGAAAGCCTGATGGAGCAAATCCGTGTCCTGTTGCCGCAGGATTGAGCGATGGCCTCGACAAGCACCGGCCCGGCATGCTTTGAACCGCCATCGCCGGTCGGCGCAGCGGCGGCGCGGCGAATCTTCGGCGCTTCCCGCCGCGTCGAGCGGCAGACCATCCTCGTGAACGACGGTATCGCGCGAACCCGGCGAGATTGATCGACAGATGAAAACGGATGCCCCCTTCGTCGGCAAGACCATGAAGCACAAGACGATGGCATCCGCCGCCGCGGAGGAGCTGCGCCGGCGCATCCTCAACGAGGACTATCCGCCCGGCTTCCAGCTGAAGCAGGACCTGCTGGCCCGGGAGTTCGGCATGAGCCGTATCCCGGTGCGCGAGGCGCTGCTGATCCTGGAGAAGGAAGGGCTCATCAAGGTCCTGCCGCATCGCGGGGCCATCGTCGCCGAGCTGACCTTCGACGAGATCGAGGAGCTGTTCAACATGCGCATCCTGCTCGAGCCCTACCTGCTGGAGCGGTCGGCGCCGAGGATAACGCAGGAAGCCTTCCGGCGGTTGTGGGTGATCCAGGACAAATACCGCGACGCCCTCGACAACGACGACATCGCCGAGTGGAACAACCTGAACAAGCAGTTCCACATGATGCTGTACCAGTATGCGCAAAGCCCGCGGATTTCCGAGACGGTGCAGAACCTTCTCATCGAATGCGACATCCACACCCGCATCCAGCTCATCAACATCGAGGGCGACCGCGAGCGGGCCGTGGCCGAGCACACCGAGCTGCTGCGGCTGTGCGAGGCGGGCAGGTTCGCCGAGGCCGCCGACCTGCTGCGCAGCCATATCGACCACATCCGCACCGGGCTCCTGTCGCTGCTGCGCGCCCGGCGAGGGCAGTAGGCGCGGCCGCCCCTACCTCACGCCCCACGTATCCGTCAGGCGGTAGCCCTGCGGCCACGGGTCCGAGGGGTCGAGCATGTGCTGGTGGGTGCCGGTGATCCAGGCGCGGCCGGAAATCTCCGGCAGGATCGCGGCGCGGCCGCCCACGCTGGTCGTGCCGACGATGCGGCCCTGGAACGTCGAGCCGATCACCGACACCGTCGTCAGCCTGTCGGCGGGGCCCATCCGGCCGCGCGCGTGCAGCACCGCCATGCGCGCCGACAGCGCCGTGCCGGTCGGCGAGCGGTCGACCTTGCCGGGTTGGATGGCCACGGCCGAGCGGGCGCGAAGCTCCCGGCCGCTGCGCTCCACCGCGCCGGCGAACAGGCAGAACGAGAAGTGGCGCCAGTCGGGATTGTCCGGGTGGCTGAAGCGCAGCGCCGCGTTGGCGGCCGCCGTGATGCGCTTGCCGAGGCGGGCGATGTCGTGGGCCTCGTCCTGCGTCAGGTCGAGCCCCATGGCGGCGGCGTCGACGATGACGAAGCTGTCCCCGCCATAGGCGGTGTCGACGGCGAGCGTGCCCAGCCCCTCGACCTCCAGCGTGGCGTCGAGCTCGCCGGCGAAGCTCGGAAGGTTCTGCACGAAGATGCGCTCGGCCTTGCCGTCGCGGCATTCGGCGCGTACGCGGATCAGCCCGCCCGGCGCCTCCAGCGTCAGGGTCGTGACCGGCTCCGCCATCGGCAGGATGCCGGAATCGAGCAACACGGTGGCGACGCAGATCGAGTTCGAGCCCGACATCGGCGGGTTGTATTCCGGCTCCATGATGATGAAGGCGGCGTCGGCCTCCGGGTGTTTCGGCGGCACCAAGAGGTTGACGTGGCGGAAGACGCCGCCGCGCGGCTCGTTGAGGACGAAGTTGCGCAACGCGCCGTCCTCGACCAGCCAGCGGCTCTGCTCCCACAGCGTGTCGCCCGGCGGCGGGGCGACGCCGCCGACGATCACGTCGCCGACCTCGCCCTCGGCATGGGCGGAAACGACATGGATGGTCCTTGTGCTGCGCATGGGTCCCCTCACGAAAGCCAGTGTGGCCGGCGCGCGGGAACGCGCCCCGTCAGCGCCGCGGCGACGCAGTCGGCGAGGCTGCCCAGGCGCACCTTGCGCCCGGAAAGGCCCGGCCCGTAATGCGCGTACTTGCCGGAATTGGTCATCACCACCCGGGTGCGGACGGGAAAGACGGGCTCGCAGATCGAGCACCAGCACAGGTCCGGCAGCACCTGCACCCCGCTCGCCTCCAGCCGGGCGAGCGTGCCGTCGCGCCGCGCCTGCGCGATGACGCCGCCGCCGGCGGTGACGATGACGGCGACGCCCGCGTGACGGCGGCGGCCGCCGAGCGCGTCGGCAAGCGCCCGGCATTCCTCCAGCGAGGCGTGCGGGCTGCCGATGGCGACGAGGTCGATCTCCTGCGGCCCACCGGCCAGCGCGTCCCAGGCGGTTTGCATCTCTGCGCGCGAGACGGCGACGCGGTCCGCCGACGGGGCGGCCGCGCCGGCGGCCTCGGGCGTGACGCCCTCGATATGCAGCATCGGCGCGGCCGAGGTGGTGCCGAAGGCCGCGCACAGCGCCTTCAGGTCGTCGCGCGAGGGCGCGGCGCGGCCGAGCCCGCGCAGCAGCGGGATGCGGTCGGGCGAGGCCTTGCCGGCCAGGTAGCCGACGAGCGGCCACACCGCATCGTCCGTCGCTTCCGGCAGCTCGAAGTCGACGATGCGGCGGGCCTTGCGCTCCGCGTCGAGATAGACGCCGGCAAGCGGCGCCCGCCCGGTGAGCGCGATGCACAGGTCGAGGAAGTCGGGGTGCTTGGCCGTCCTCGCGCCGAGCACGGAGTTGGCGAAGATGACGGCGTTGGACTCGGCCCAGCCGATCGCCTCGCCCGCCTGCGGCGCGCTGTCGAGAAGGTAGGGCGCGCAGGTGAAGGTCGGCCGGCAGCCCATGCGCACATAGGCGTCGGCCAGCCGGGCGGCGGGGTCGCCGAAGGAATGCGGCACGCCCTGGCGCTGCCAGTTGGCGCAGTCGACGGAGATCGCGTTCATCGTCGTCGGCACCCGCACCCTGGCGCCCATATCCGCCATCCTCGCGGCGAAGGTCAGGTTGGCGGGGCTGGCATAGATGCAGCCGTCGATATGGCACTGGACGACGTCGACGAGGGCGCGCGCGCCCTGCTGCAAGGCCATGGCGCGCACGATCCGCATCGCCAGGCTCGCGGCCGGGCCCTGCGCGCCGTCGAGCATGGCGCGGTCGGCCTGCGTCAGCTCCAGCGCGGCGGCCGGCGGCCGCGCGACCGGGACGACGAGCCCGTCGGCCTCGACGGCGTCGGGCCCGATGCGGGCCGTGCGCGCGCGCGACAGCGCCGCGAAGGATGCCGGGTCGAGCCGCAGCACCGGCAGCGGCTTGCCGAACATCTCGGCGGCGATCAGCGCGCCCAGCGTCAGCACGTCCTCGGCCTCGCGGAACACCAGCGCCGCCGGGGCGCGCCCGCCCAGGATCAGGTCGAGCAGGACGCCGGAGCCGGTGCACGAGCCGCGGCTGGTCGGCATCGCCAGCACGCTCCCCGTCAGGCAGACGCCGTGCAGCGGATGGTGGATGTCGATGACGCGGCCGGTGGCCGGGTCGACGCCGCCCCAGAAGCTCAGGGCCTCCTGCGATGCGACGACCGGCCCCCCGGCGACGCCGTCGAGGATGCTGCGGGCTTCGGGTGCGGTCGTAAGGGCCATGGCTCGGGTCTTCGTCGGGATCGCTGTGGCTTGGACGCGCAAGCGCCCCTGGAATCTAGGGCCGGCGGCCGGCCGTGCAACGGCGGAGCCCCCGGGCCGCGCCGCTATGAGCGGGAATGGGCCGGCCCGGCAAGGCAGAAGATCGGTAAACCGTGCGTCACGTTCCCGTCCTCCCCGTCCGATGCTCCAGACCGCGACAGGCCCAGCATCCCACAACGAGGTTGCCCGATCAATGTGAAAATACAGAAAGTATACAAAAGATATTCTAAGGCGCAGCAGCTTGGCGCCGGGCGGCGCCCGCCGGCCCCTCAGCCGGCAGAACGCTTGACCGGCAGACGGAAAAGCCCGACTCCCGCCACGCCCGAAATCATCGTAAGCACGGGTCTCAGGCCCGTTTCCTGGTCCTGGCGGCCGACGTCAAGACGAGCGAGGTGCGGGTTCCGGCGAAGGATGGGATGGCCTTCATGAAAAGCGGCTCCCATGACCGGATATGATCGCGCAGCAGCGCCACGAGCTCCTCGGCCTTGCCCGCCTCCGCCAGCTCGGCGATGCGGTAGTGCTCGGGAACCGACTGGCGCTGGCGCTCCACGCCCTCGGCGGAGGTGTCGCCGTAAAACCGCATGCGGTCGCGCAGGGAGAATATCGTCTTGGTCAGTATCGGATTGCCGGCCGCCGAGATCAGCGCATGGTGGAACTTCCTGTCGGCCGTCAGATACTGGCGGAAGCTGCGCGACTCGAACGCGGCGGCGATCTCGTCGGCGAGAGGGTAGAGGACCGACAGGTCCTTCTCCTTCATCCCGGCCACGACGCGGGCGGCGTGGGTCTCGAGCACCTCACGCAGGTCGAAGATGTTCTGGGTTTCCGTGACCGACGGCACCGTGACCCTGAAGCCGCGGTTCCTGTGCGGCTCCAGCAGCCCGAGCTGGACCAGCTCCAGAAGCGCCTCCCGCACCGGGGTCGTCGAGGTCCCCAGGCTTTCCGCCAGGCTGGGGACCGAGTACATGCTGCCGGGCGGGGCGTGACCTGCGATGATCTCGGCGCGAACTTGCTCGAAGACTTGCTCTCTGAGGTTCTTGTCCGTCACCGCCGCCATCGCTCTGAATCCCTGCGCCGCCCGACCGCGCCTAAGGACTGGTCTCCGGCACGACCGACCATACAACCGCACCCGCGGCGGGTGCGCATGAGGCCGCGAATGAGAAACACTCCATCGCTGTCGTTGTCCACAATGAATTGTATCGCGGATCAAGTGACGGCTGCGCGCCGGGAGCGGCTTGCCGCCGCCCCCGGGCGCCAATCCTATTTCCTGACCAGCGGGCAGGTGCTCTCCGACAGGGGCAGGAAGATGTCGTCTCCGCCGATCGTCGCGACGATCTCCTCGTAGTCCCACGGATAGCTGGAATCCGACGGCGACTTGACCCTGGCCAGATACATGTCGTGGACCATGCGGCCGTCCTCGCGCACCTTGCCGCCGCGCGCGAAGAAGTCGTCGACCGGAAGCTCCCGCATCTTGGCCGCGACCGCCTTGGCCTCGTCGGTTCCCGCCGCGGCGATGGCCTTGAGATAGTGGGCGACGCTGGAATACACGCCGGCCTGGACGCTGGTGGGCATGGCGCCGTTGTGGCGCTCGGCGAAGCGCTTGGCGAAAGCCCGCGTCTCGTCGTTGCGGTCCCAGTAGAAGCCGTCGATGAAGGAAATCCCCTGCGCCTGCTGCAGACCCATGGCGTGGATGTCGCTGAGGAACACCACCGGGGCGGCGAGCGTCTGGCCGCCGGCGACGAGGCCGAACTCGTTCGCCTGCTTGACGGCGGTCGCGAGGTCGCGTCCGGCGGTGGCGAGCAGGATCGCCTCGGCGCCGGAGGCCTGCGCCGGCAGCAGGAAGGCGCTGAAATCGGCGGCGTTGAGCGGATGCCTCACCGCACCGGCCACCGTGCCGCCATTGGCCTCGATCGTCTCCCTGGCGATGTTTTCCAGCGAGTGCCCGAAGGCGAAGTCGGCGACGATGAGGTACCAGGACTTCTTGCCCTGCTGCAGGAGGGCCTTCACCGGGCCGACGCTGTTGGAATAGTTGTCGTACACCCAGTGGAAGCCGGTTTCCGAGCATTTGGCCCCGGTGAGGTCGGTCGTGCCGGGAGAGGTGAAGATGGCGATGCGGTTCGCCTCGCGGGCGATGTCCTGGACGGCGAGCGCGATGGCGCTGTTGGTCAGGTCGACGAGCGCGTCCACCTGCTCGTTGTCGATCCAGCGGTGGGCGATGCCGGTGCCGACATCGGCCTTCTGCTGGTGATCGGCACTGATCAGGGCGATGGGCTTGTCGAGGACGGTTCCGCCGAAATCCTCGATGGCGAGCTGGGCGGCGGCGACCGAGCCGGTGCCGTTGAGATCGGAGTACACCCCCGACATGTCCGTGAGCACGCCGATCTTGACGACCCCGTCGCTCACCTGGGCCATGGCCGGCGCCGGCAGGCCGGCAGTCATCGCGCAAAGGGCGAGCCCCGCCAGGAAATGACGGCCGCTTCCCTGCTTGTCTGCTCTTTTCATGCTCGCATTCCTTCCCGTTGAAATTTGCCCCGTTGAAATTTGCCCCGTTGAAGTTTGCCCCGTTGAAGTTTGCCCCGTTGAAGCTTGCTCGTTGAAATCCGGCGAAACGGATCCGGATTCGTCGGCGGCTGCCGCCTTCAGGCGCCCGCCTTCAGCCTTCGCGCCACGACGTCGGGCGCGTCGGCCCGCGTCCCTGCGGCGGCGGACCGCGCCTGCCGGGCCGAGACGTAGGAGATCAGCTCGCCGACGATGCCGCGGCGGAAGGCGAGGATGCAGACGACGAAGATGGCGCCGTGGATGACGGAGACCCAGGCCCCGAGCGCGGCGAGGTAGTTCTGCATGGCGACGACGACGAAGGCGCCGACCACCGGCCCGTAAAGGGTGCCGACGCCGCCGAGGAAGGTCATCAGGATCACCTCGCCGGACATCAGCCAGTGGACGTCGGTGAGGCTGGCGATCTGGGTCACGAGCACCTTCATCGAGCCCGCGAGCCCCGACAGGGTGGCCGATATCACGAAGACGGCGAGCTTGTAGTGCTCGGTCGAGAAGCCGAGCGAGCGCGCACGCGGCTCGTGCTCGCGGATGGCCTTCAGGATCTGGCCGAAGGGCGAGCGCACGAGAGCGGCGATGAACAGGAAGCCGCCGAGGAAGACGAGGAGGACGAAGACGTAGAGCACGGCCGGGTCGGAGAGGTCGAAGAGGCCGAACAGCACGCCCCGCGGGACACTCTGGATGCCGTCCTCGCCGCCGGTGAACGGCGCCTGCAGCGCCACGAAGTAGATCATCTGCGCCAGCGCGAGGCTGATCATGGCGAAATAGACGCCGCTGGAGCGCGTGGACAGCCAGCCGGCCACCAGCCCGAGCAGCGAGGCGCTCGCGGTGCCGGCCAGGATCGCCAGTTCCGGCGGGAAGCCCCAGCCCTTGATGACATAGGCGGTGACGTAGCCGGCCGTTCCGATGAACATGGCGTGGCCGAACGAGACGAGCCTTCCGTAGCCGGCCATCAGATTGAAGGCGCAGGCAAAGAGCGCGTAGGTCATCGCCTTCATCAGGAAGGCCGGATAGACGAAGACCGGGGCGACGGCGAGGCTCAGCGCCATGGCCGCGAACAGCGCCCACCGCATCAGCGACGTCTCGTTCGCCAGCGCCGGCAGCACCACGGAGGTCGACGCGCTCTGCGTCTTGCTGCCGAACAGGCCCGCCGGCCATATGAGCAGCACGAGCGCCATCAGCACGAACACGACCGTCGTCGAGGCCTCCGGATAGAAGGCCTTGGTCAGCCCCTCGAGTATCCCGGCCGAGAAACCGGCGACGATGGCACCCTTGATCGACCCGAGCCCGCCGATGACCACCACCGCGAAGATGACGATGAGCAGGTCCGCGCCCATCGTCGGGCTCACCTGCAGGATGGGGGCGGCCAGCACCCCGGCAAAGGCCGCGAGCGCGGCGCCGGCACCGTAGGTGAACATGATCATGGCGGGCACGTTGATGCCGAACGCCTGGACGAGAGCCGGGTTCTCGGTAGCGGCGCGCAGATAGGCCCCGAGCCGGGTCTTCTCGATGGCGTACCAGGTGGCGAAGCAGATCACGAGAGCCACGAGGATCACCCAGCCGCGATAGTGCGGCAGGAACATGAAGCCGAGATTGGTGCCGCCCGACAGCGCCTCCGGTATCGCATAGGGCAGCCCGGACGATCCGAATGCGAAGCGGAACAGGCCCTGGATGATCAGCGCCAGGCCGAAGGTCAGCAGCATGCCGTAGAGATGATCAAGGTGGCTCACCCGCCTCAGGATCAGGCGCTCCAGCAGGATTCCGACGATGCCGACCAGCAGCGGACACAGGAACAGCGATGTCCAGTAGCCGACCCCGAAGGCGTCGAGCAGGAACCAGGCGCCGACGGCGCCCATCATGTAGAGGGCGCCATGGGCGAAATTGGCGATATTCATCATCCCGAAGATGACCGCGAGCCCGAGGCTGAGCGTGGCGTAGAACGCGCCGTTGATCAGCCCCAGCAGGAGCTGGCCGAAAAGCAAGGCGGCCGGGATACCAAATATTGTGGTCATTTCGACATCCGTCCCAAATCCCTGACGGCCTCTAGATACCCAGGTAGCCCTGGATCGAGCCGAGGCGGCGCTCGAACTCGCCGGCGGCGATCTCGTCGACGATGAGGCCGGTCTCGACGATGTAGTTGCGGTCGGCCAGCGCACGGGCGAAGGCGACGTTCTGCTCCACGAGGAGGATGGTGAAGCCGAGCGCCTTCAGCCTGGAGATCGTGTTCCGGATCTGCTTGATGATGATCGGGGCGAGGCCCTCCGTCGGCTCGTCGAGCAGGAGCAGCCGGGCGCCCGTGCGCAGGATGCGGGCCAGCGCCAGCATCTGCTGCTCGCCGCCGGACAGCCTGGTTCCGAAGCTGCCCAGCCGTTCGCGCAGGTTGGGAAACAGCTCCAGGATATCGTGCGTCGCCATGCCCGACGGCGCGACCCTGGGCGGCAGCTCGAGGTTTTCCTGCACGCTGAGGCTCGCGAATATGCCCCGTTCCTCGGGGCAATAGGCGATGCCCCTGCGCGCGATGCCCACGGACCGCGCCGCAATCAGCTCCTCGCCCCTGTAGAGGATGGAGCCTGCGCGGCGCTCCATGAGCCCCATGATGGATTTGAGGGTGGTCGTCTTGCCTGCGCCGTTGCGGCCGAGAAGCGTGACGACCTCTCCCTCGGCGAGACGGAACCCCATGCCGTGCAGCACCTTGGACTCGCCGTACCAGGCCTCGAGCGCGCGGACGCGAAGCACGTCGCCCATCAGTGCCCCCCGCCGGTATAGGCGGCGATCACCTCCGGCCGCTTCGAGACCTCGTCATAGGACCCTTCCGTCAGCACCTCGCCGCGCACCATGACCGTGATCCTCTCCGCCAGCCGGGACACCACCTGCATGTTGTGCTCGACCAGCAGGACCGTGCGCCCCTGCGCCGCCTCCAGGATCAGCTCCGCCACCCGGTCGATGTCTTCGCGCCCGAGACCGGCCATCGGCTCGTCGAGCAGCAGGACATCTGGGTCCATGGCGATCGTCGTCGCCAGCTCCAGCACGCGCTTGCGGCCGTAGGAGAGGTTGGCGGCTGCGGTGTCGGCCTCCCTGTCGAACCCGAACTGCGCCAGGATCTCGTCGGCGCGCCGGACGAGGTCCGTGTTGCGCCGGGCATGGCCGACCAGCCTCCACTGCAGGTTGCTTCTGCGCAGCAGTGCCAGCTCGATGTTCTCGCGCACCGTCAGTCCCTGAAAGACGGCCGAGATCTGGAACGAGCGGACGACGCCCCGCCGCGCGATCGCGGCCGGCCCTTCGCCGGTTATGTCCTGGCCCCGGTAATAGACGCTGCCGCCGGTCGGCTGCAGGAACTTCGTCAGCAGATTGAACAGGGTGGTCTTGCCCGCCCCGTTCGGGCCGATGACGGCGTGAATGGTCCCTTCATGCAGGGCGAAATCCACGTTCCTGACGGCGTAGAAGCCGTTGAAGGCGATGCTCACATCCCTCGCTTCAAGCACGGACATGCGGTGCGCGCCTCCTTGCCGACATGATCTCCCGACCGCCCCGACGACCGGTCGCGACGCGGGCGGTCGCGACGGGCGGACGCGTCCGCAAAGGCACGACACCGCGTGCCGCGCTCGTGCCGCCGTCCGGCATATGAGGCGCGCGATGCAGGGCGCGACGAGGCGCGCGTGCATCCGGCAATGCATATCGGATCATCGGACCGTTCCCCGCGACCTGCGAAAACGCGCGGTCGTCTTTGTGATGCGTCACAGTGATGCATTACTAAATCGGTGTCAAGAGGCTTGTGGCGGAGGATGGGCGAGGACGAAGAAAGGGCGGGCCCGGAAGCATCCCGGCCGTCGGCCCGTCCCGCGCTCGCCTCCTTTGCCGACCGGACATTCGGCCTTCGTCCGCCGGTATTTCGTCCGTCCAATCCGCCGTTGAAGCGCTCGCGACGAACGCTGCGATCTGCTCCGAGGCGTACCGCCCCTGATCCCGGGAGCGCGGACAGGAAGAAGCCGCGGCGTTGCCTCTGTCGCCTGCCTGTGGCCGAGGGGGCGGGCCGACACCCCGATGCCCGCGGCCATGACGGTTGAGCACCGGCTCCGCCCCTCGCTATCCGCCGGGATCGAGCCGCGGGCCTCGGCCCTTCCTTCGGACCCTTGCGGCCGGGGAGAGGAAGGCTGGCCACGATCTCGCCGCTTGCCCTTCTCCCTCTTCATGGGGAGAAGCGGGCCGGATCATAGCGACGCAGGCGCTCGAAGGCCGGATTCCCGGCATGGCTTCATCCGCGAGCCGTGCAGCCGAGACCATGCCGGAGCAGGCGTGACATGCATTGCCCCGGAAGCAGGGCCGGTTGCCTCGCTTGACGCGCAGGCTATTGGCTGGCACAAAGTAATGCGTTACTATAATGCATTACATGAAAACGACGGGGTCGCAGCTTGACACGTCTCATTCCCGGTTACTGCACGCTCTGCCGGTCCCGCTGCGGAACCCTGAACGAGGTCCGCGACGACCGGCTGGTGTCGGTCCGCCCCGACCCGTCGCACCCGACCGGACAGGCCATGTGCATGAAGGGGCGCGCCGCACCCGAACTGGTGCACAGCCCGCATCGCCAGCTGTATCCGCTGCGCCGCACCACTCCCAAAGGCTCCGCCGATCCGGGCTGGAAACGCATCGGCTGGGACGAGGCGCTCGGCGAGACGGCGCACCGGCTTGCCGCGATCCGCGCCGAGAGCGGCGCGGAGGCCGTCGCCTTCTCGATCACCACGCCGAGCGGCACGCCGCTTTCCGACAGCATCGACTGGATAGAGCGCCTCGTGCGGCATTTCGGCAGCCCCAACATCTGCTACGGAACGGAGATCTGCAACTGGCACAAGGACTTCGCCCACGCGTTCACCTTCGGCTGCGGCATGCCGCCCGCCGACTACGAGAACGCCGACACGATCCTGCTGTGGGGGCACAATCCCGCCAACACCTGGCTCGCCCAGGCCAACGCCATCGGCCGCGGCCGCGCCAGGGGCGCGAAGATGGTGGTGGTCGACCCGCGCCCGACCGCCCTGGCGAGGCAGGCGGACGCCTGGCTGGCGGTGCGGCCCGGAACGGACGCCGCCCTGGCGCTCGGTCTCGTCAGGCTGCTGATCGAGGAGCGGCGCTACGACGAGCGGTTCGTCAGGCTGTGGACGAACGCGCCGCTTCTGGTGCGCGGCGACGACGGCCGGCTTCTGCGGGAACGCGACCTTTCGCCCGACGCGCCTTCCGACAGATACATGGTGTGGGACGAAGAGGCAGGCCGCGCGGTTCCCTTCGATCCCGAACGGCAACCCTCCCCCGAGGAAGCCTTCCGGTGGAGGATTCGCGGCGACGTCGTCGTGGAAGCACGTGTCGGCGGCGCATCCCGTCAGCCTCTTGCCTGCACGCCGGCGTTCGAGCTTCTCGCCAGGGGCGCCGCGCCCTACGACGAGGGCCGGGTGCGCGACATCACCGGCGTTCCCGCCGACGTCCTGAGAACCGCGATGGAGCTTCTGAGCGGCGGCCGGCGCATCGCCTACCATGCGTGGACCGGGCTTGGGCAGCACACCAACGCGACGCAGGCCGAGCGTGCGGTCGCAAGCCTCTATGCCCTGAGCGGCAGCTTCGACCGCGTGGGCGGCAATCGCGTCAGGCGGGGGCCGTTCTACAGGCCGGTCAACGCCGTCGGGCACATCGAAGCGGCGCAGATGGCGAAGACGCTTGGCGCCGGCGAGCGGCCGATCGGCCCCCCTGCCATGGGGTGGGTGACGGGGCGCGACCTTTATCGCGCCATCCTCGACGCCGATCCCTACCGGGTCAGGGCCATGGTCGCCTTCGGCACCAACCTGCCTGTCTCGCAGGCCGATTCCGGCATGGCCGAGCGCGCGCTCGCCGCTCTCGAGTTCCACGTCCACTGCGACCTCTTCGAAACGCCTGCGGCGCGCCACGCGGACATCTTCCTGCCGGTGAACACGCCCTGGGAGCACGAGGGATTGCGCTTCGGCTTCGAAATAAGCGACGATGCGGCCTCCCACGTCCAGTTGCGGCAACGCATGGTTTCGCCCCGCGGCGAATCGCGGTCGGACAACGAGATCGTCTTCGAGCTCGCCTGCCGGCTGGGCCTCGGCGATGCGTTCTTCGGCGGCAGCCTCGAAGCGGGATGGAACCACATGCTGGAACCTCTCGGCCTTTCCGTCGCGCAGCTTCGCGCCAATCCGGCCGGCCTCAAATGCGCCATCGATTCCCGCGAGCGCAAATACGCGCTGGCGCACCACGACTTCCCTGAGAGGATCCGCGGATTCGATACCGAGACGCGGCGCGTCGAGCTCTACTCCGAGCTCCTGCACCGCCACGGCCAGCCCGCCATAGCCAGCCACGCGCCGCCGGGCGAGCAGACGCGGCAGGAGCGGGACGGCACGGGCCGCCGATATCCCCTCATCCTGAGCTCGGCCAAGAATGGCTACTACTGCCACAGCCAGCACCGCAGCCTCGTCTCGTTGCGCAAGCGCGCGCCCGATCCGGTCGCCGAGATCAGTCCGGGGCTTGCCGCCAGCCGCGACATCCTCGACGGCGACTGGATAAGGGTCCGCACGCGCCACGGTCAGGCGCGCTTCGTGGCGAAGCTGACGCCGCAGCTCGCCGACGACCTCGTGGTCGCCGAGTTCGGCTGGTGGCAGGCCTGCCCTGAGCTCGACCGGGAGGCGACGCCGGTCGCCGGTCCGCAAAGCCGCAACTTCAACAGTCTCGTTTCCGCCGAGGATTGCGACCCGGTCAGCGGCTCCGTCGCCCACAGATCGTTCCGCTGCGACATCGAGCGCGACCCGGCCACCGAACCCCGCTGGCGCGGCTGGCGCGCGTTTCGCGTGAGCCGGCTGCATCCCGAGGCGCGCGGCGTCGTCAGCGTCCATCTCGAGCCCGTGGAGGGCGGCGTGCTGCCCGACTACCGCCCCGGCCAGCACATCGAGATCAGGGTCCGGATCGGTTCCGAATCCGTCACGCGGTCGTACTCCCTCACCGGGCCTGCCAACGTCCCCGGCCGCAGGTCCTACGCGATCGCCGTGCGCCACCAGACCGGCCTGGGCGCCGACGGCACCCCCTTCGAGGGGCGCGTGTCGAGTCACATCAACCGCCAGTTGCGGCCGGGCGACATCGTCGACCTGAAGGCGCCGTCCGGCAGCTTCGTGCTGCCGCGCAGGTCGCCGCAGCCGCTGATATTCCTCGCCGGCGGCATCGGGATAACCCCGTTCATGAGCCTGCTGGAATCGCTTCCCGACGGCGACCCGACTGAAATCCGGCTCTATTACGGGAACCGCAACGGCGACTTCCACGCCTTCCGGGACCGGATCGGATTTCACGTCTCCCGGCTGCCGGGCCTGACGGTCGTCAACCATTACGACCAGCCCCTGCCGTCGGATCGGCCGGGGATCGATCACGACAGCGCCGCGCGCATCACCGCCGGCATGGTCCCCGACGGGCTGATTTCCAGGCGCGCCAGGATCTACATGTGCGGCCCGCCCGGAATGATGGAGGATTTCGCCCGCGGCCTCGCGGAACGCGGCGTGCCCGATTTCGACATATTCAGGGAGGTGTTCAGATCGCCGCCGGGGCCGGTCGCGGATGACGGCCGCACGTTCAGGGTCTCGTTCTCGCGATCGCGCGAGGCGCCCGACCTGTGGTCCGCCGCGTGCGGCCCGCTGCTGAATTTCGGCGAGTCCCTGGGCGTGACCATGCCGAGCGGATGCAGGGTCGGGCAGTGCGAGAGTTGCGCGGTCCGCATCGTGTCGGGCAGCGTCCGCCATCTGCACGGCACCGAGCCGGACGACGCATCCACGTGCCTCGCGTGCCAGGCGGTTCCGGTAAGCGACGTCGTCCTGGATGCCTGATCCTCGCCGGGGGCCGGTTGCGGCGGCCGTCAGGCCACGAGAAGCCCCGAAAGGCGCGAGCGGATGATCGTCTCGGCCTGCTCGACGATGCGGGTCACCAGCTCGTTCACCGTCGGCACGTCGCGAATGATGCCCTGAACCATTCCGGAGGTCCAGATTCCGGCTTCGGGATCGCCGTCCTCATAGGTTCTGCGGCCGCGCACGCCGGCGACATATTCCTGCACGTCGGCGAAGGCGACGTCCGGCTTGCGCTCGACCTCCAGCACCTTTTCGGCGACGGAGTTGCGATGCACGCGCGACGTGTTGCGCAGGCTGCGCAGAATCAGGGCGGTCTGCCGCTCGTCGGCCTCGACGATGCGCCTCTTGATGTTGTCGTGGACCGGCGATTCCCTCGTGGCCATGAAGCGCGTGCCCATGTTGATGCCGTCTGCACCGAGGGCGAGCGCGGCCGCAAGGCCGCGCCCGTCGCCGAACCCGCCGGAGGCGATGAAGGGAATCGAAAGCCGGTCGGCGGTGCAGGGGACGAGAACCATGTTCGGCACGTCCTCCTCGCCGGTGTGGCCGGCGCATTCGAAGCCGTCTATCGAGACGTGAACCGCCCCGGGATTGCCGGAGGCATTTTGGTTTGAGTCACGCGGCCATGGGTTGGGCTTCCAGCATAGCGTAGTAGCGTTCCTCGGCTTCGGCCGGCGGGATGTTGCCGATGGGTTCGAGCAGC
>Ga0226835_1001011_pt1 | contig 19141 bp, 18 predicted proteins | sample LAC_MetaG_1_FD_163627 | JGI IMG/M metagenome (GOLD analysis project Ga0226835, IMG submission 163627) | Anaerobic ammonium oxidizing microbial communities from anammox membrane bioreactor (MBR) in UC Berkley, California, United States -... | ecosystem: Engineered > Bioreactor > Anaerobic >...
AAGTCATGACAGAGTTGGATACCGCGAGATGGATTTAATAAAAGATCGAGTTGGCATAGAAGTTCAAATCGGTAAGTACGCTTTCCTAACATACGACATTGTCGCCAAAATGGTGCTATTCAAGAACTTCGACATGATTGACTGTGGCATCGAAATTTGTCCCATGGCAAGCATGCTTCCCCACATGTCTACAGGGATTGGATCGTTTGAACAAGTTGCATGGGACTTGACCTACCGTGGACATGCCGATATTGATATTCCCGTATTAGTCATAGGTTTTGAACCTGATACTCTCGCTGAAGCCGAACTGCCATATCAGGATTATCTAGCAGATACTCGCAATGTCACTGTGCGAACACGAAGGGTTAAAGTAATCAGCAAAAAAGTCCTAGACAAAGTCCGGGAAACCGGCCTTGATCCCGACAGCATACAAAACTGATCGCCATGTTCCCCACCATCCTCGCCGCTGCTGAGCGCCTGCGCGGACACGCGCACCGCACGCCGATCCACCACTCCCGCACGCTGGACGCCCTCGCCGGAGCTGAAGTCCTGCTCAAGTGCGAGAACTTCCAGCGCGGCGGCGCGTTCAAGTTTCGCGGCGCGTTCAACGCGCTGAGCCTGCTCTCCGACGAGCAGCGCGCGCGTGGCGTGATCACCTACTCGTCCGGCAACCACGCCCAGGCGATCGCGCTGGCGGGGCGGCTGCTCGGCGTGCAGACGACCGTCGTCATGCCGGACAACGCGCCCGCCATCAAACGCGCTGCCACCGAGGGCTACGGCGCGCGCGTCGTCCCCTACGACCCCGCCACCGGCGACCGCAAGCAGATCGCGGAAGCCCTCGCCGCCGAACATGGCTACACGATCATCCCGCCCTACGACGACGCGAACATCGTCGCCGGGCAAGGGACCGCCGCGCTCGAGCTCATTCAGGACGCCGGGGCGCTCGATTGGCTGCTGGTGCCGTGCGGCGGCGGGGGATTGCTCAGCGGATCGGCCATCGCGGCGAAGGGGGTGGCACCGGGCTGCCGCGTGGTCGGGATCGAGCCGGAAGTCGCCGACGACGCGACGCGCTCGTTCCACACGCGGACCCTGCACACCGTCCACAACCCGCCGACCATCGCCGATGGGACGCGCACGCCGTCGCTCGGCGCGGTGACGTTCCCGCTGGTGCTCGAATACGTGGACGACATGCGGACGGTCAGCGAGGACGCGATCATCGAGGCGGTGCGCTTCCTGTTCTATCGCACCAAGCTGGTCGTCGAGCCGTCGGGCGCGCTCGGCGTGGCGGCCCTGCTGAGCGGCGCGGTCCCGGCGAGCAGGCGCGTCGGCGTGATCCTCAGCGGCGGCAACATCGACGGCCCGACGATGGCGCGCATCCTGACCGGCTGAGACGGCGTCAGGGCGCGACGATCTGAAGCGTCACAGTCGCCGAATCACCGCGCACATCATCCCGCCACGGCACGATCTCCAGCGTGTGGGTGCCGGTGCTATCCGGCTCGTAGGTGAAATAGCCCTGGTAAAGCTGCTGGCCGCCGATCGGCGTGCTGGTGATGACGCGGTTGAGCCGCCGCAGCTCGACGCGCGTCAGCCCCTGCGTATCGCGCACCGTAAACTGAATCTCGACCGTATCGCCCAGCTCGACCTGCGTGTTGTTGGGCGGAGACTGGATCGACGCGCTGGGCCGGTACAGCGGCGTGGGCGACTCGACCGGCACGGTCGGCGTGGTGCCGCGCTCGCCATCGTTTCCGCCCAGCAGACCGGTCGCCAGCACCACGATCACGCCCAGCGCCACGATCACCGCCGCGGCGATGGCGATCCCCCACAGCCAGCGCCCCAGCGCCATGCGCTCCGGCTCCGGCTGGTAGTCGTAGCCGCTGTAGGGGGGCGTGTAGGCGGGCGGCTGGACCGGCGGCTGATAGGTGGGCGGCGGCTGGACCGGCTGCGGCGGGGGTGGCGGGACGTAGCGCGGCGGCGCCGCGATAGTCGCCGGGGCAGGCGCCCGTTCCTCGGGCATGGTCGGCGCTTCGTCGGGCGCTTCGGCCCCGGCCCCGTGCCGGATCATTTCCTCTTCCACCCGGCGATCTTCCAGCGCGTCCAGCTCGGCGGCGGTCACGCCGCTGCGCCCCTGCTCGAAGAGCGTTTGCTCGGGCAGGCGCGTCGGCTGCTGGATCGCCTGCTCCAGCGCGATCGCCAGCTCGCTGGCCGAGGCGAAGCGGTCTTCGGGGCGCTTGGCGAGCGCCTTGGCGATCACCGGCTCGATGCTCAGCGGCAGATCGGGCTTGAGCGTGTGCGGGCGCGGCGGCTCCATGTCCAGATGCTGGTACATCAGGCCGTGCGGCGTCTCGGCGGAAAACGGCACCTGCCCCACCAGCATCTGGTATAGGATCACGCCCAGGGCGTAGATGTCCGTCCGGCCGTCGATCGGCTCGGCGCGCCACTGCTCCGGGGCCATATAGGTGGGCGTGCCCATCACCGCGCCAGTAGCCGTCAGGCCGGTGGTCGGACCGCCACCGAGCATCTTGGCGATGCCGAAGTCGGTCAGGTAGGCGTTGCCCAGGTTGTCCAGCAGGACGTTGGTCGGCTTGAGATCGCGGTGGACGATGCCGCGCAGGTGGGCGTAATCCAGCGCCGAGGCGATCTGGCGCGTCAGCTCGACCGCGCGTTTGACCGGCAGCGCCCCGTCGCGCAGCTCGCGCGCCAGGTTGCCGCCTTCCATCAGCCGCATGACCAGAAAGGTCACGTCGCCCTCGCGCCCGAAATCGAACACCGGCAGGATATGCGGGTGTTGCAGGCGGGCGATGATGCGTGCTTCGCGCTCGAACCGCTCGGCGAATTCCGGCTCGGCGGCCAGCTCCGCGTTGATGATCTTAATCGCCACATCGCGATCCATGCTCGGCTGGTGCGCGCGGTAGACCGTCGCCATCCCGCCTTTGCCGATCAACTCCAGGATTTCATACTGCCCCAACTGCCTGCCGACATGTGGATCCATCGCCGTTTACGCCCCGTGTGACTCGTGTTCTTACCCTAGTTTTTAGGCCAAATGCAAGCCCGCGCCAAGCCTTCGCCTTCAGTCTTTGCGGAAGATCAGGATGTTCTGGTGGATGATGTTCGGCACGTAGGCGCTCGGATAGCCGTAGGGGCGGATGCGCGTCCCGGTGCTGTACCAGATCTTCTCGCCCTTGAAGCGCCAGCCCAGCGCGCGATACCGCTCCGCTACGATCGCCGAGGTGTGCACATACTCGCCGTTCTGATAGGCGTCGCGCAGGATCAGCGCCAGATAGCGACGCGGGCGCAGCACGCGCAGCATCTGCGCACCGACCTCGTCCAGCGCGTCGAAAAACGCTTCGAACGAGGTGCACTTGCTCAGATCGCGCGGGTCGTTGCTGTAGGTGATGTAACCGCTGCGCCGGTTCGAGCGCCCGTATCTGACACTAGGATGCTCGCCGGACATGGTTTGTTCCAGTTCGGGGCTGTAGGGCGGATCGGTGGCGATGAAATCGACCGAATTATCCGGCAGCGTCGGCAGCACCTCGCGGCAATCGCCCTGGATGAAGCGATGCGGCGTCAGGTGTTCCTGCGCGCAGACCGCGTGATAGATCGCGATCGATTCCGGGTTCAGCTCGATGCTCAGCGAGCGCCGCCCCGCCAGATAGGCGCCCAGAGCCGTCCCGCCCGCGCCGCCAAACGGATCGAGCACCAGCTCGCCGCGCTTGCTGAAGAACTCGATCAGTTCCTGCATCAGTTGGGGCGGCTTGTTGCCCCCCTGCCGCTTGCGCAACTCGTGCCCCAGGATCGACGGATAGCTGGTGCGCATCACCGACTTGGTGAACCACAGCCATTCCGCGCCGGTCAGCTCGTTGAGGCGGTTGCGCGGGTGCTGCGCGAAGGGATCCACCTCCGCCCCGGCTTCGCTGCGTGCGAAGGCTTCGCGCGCGCGGTGCTCGCCGACATACGCGGCCAGGCGCTCCAGAAACGCCTGGGCCGCCTGCAGCGGCATGATCTGCTCCAGATCGACAGGCACGTCCAGCTCGCGGCTGAGCGCCGTCTCGATCACGCGCCGCACGTGGTCGACCAGCTCGTCTTCCACCCGGTTGATCATAAGCCGTTCCTTCGCAGCGAGCCTCGGCCCCATCACCCGGCCCGATCATACACGATTCTGCAACTTCTCGCGCAGCCCACGCGCGGCGCTACTGGGCCGTGTAGCCCCCGTCGATGTACAGCTCGCTGCCGGTGACGAACCTGGCCTCGTCGGACGCCAGGTACAGCACGCCGTAGGCCACGTCGATCGGCTCGCCGGGGTGGCCGATGGGGTGAATCTGGTTGCGACCTGCCATATACGCCTCGTATCCTTCCGGCGCATTCTGAGCCATGCCCCGGACCAGCTCGGTCATGATCGTGCCGGGATGCACCGAGTTCACCCGGATGCCGTGCCGCGCGTAGTACATGGCGTCAGTCTTGGTCATCAGGCGCACCGCGCCCTTGGCAGCGTGATAGGGCGGCACATCCGCCGAGCCGATGGCGCCGTAGATCGACGAGATGTTGACGATCGAGCCGCCGCCTTGCGCCAGCATCAGCGGCACGACGTGCTTGGTGCAGAAAAACGCGCCCTTGACATCGACCGCGAAGACCGCGTCCCACTCTTCCTCGCTGATCTCGTGCGGCGGCTTGTCGGCGCCGGAGATGCCCGCGTTGTTGACCAGAATGTCGATCCGTCCGAAATGCGCGGCGATCGCCGCGACCGTCTGCCGCACGCTGGCTTCCTGCGCCACGTCCATCCGCCAGAACACCGCCTGGCCCCCAGCCGACGCGATCGCATCGACCACGGCCTGCCCTTCGGCTTCGAGGATGTCGGTCACGGCCACCGCCGCCCCTTCCCGCGCGAACAGCTCGCAGATCGCCCGGCCAATCCCCAGCGCGCCGCCAGTAACCAGCGCAACCTTGTTCTCAACACGTCCCATGCTCTGATCTCCCCTCGGCAAACGAAACACCCGCCTATAATAATCCATCTGGCCGTGAATTCGAGCGCCGTTTCGCGCGCTGGAGGCTGTTATGAGGTCTGCAGGCCCGACCGTGGGAAGAAAGCCAGCACCACGCTTGGGGGCCGGCTGGTTCGGCCCATGCGAAAGACGGCGTCAAACGTGCTGGTGGGGCAGCAGGCAATGCCAGCGTCGCCCCGGCAAGAACATCCCACACCGCCGCTTCCCGTCGCGTGCGTCACACGCGCCAGAGATTGTGCGATCGGTCACAAACAGATCTATACTAGGGGCAGAGGCAGTCTGTCAGGCCAAATCAGCAAGGAGCAAGGCATGACCGATCCGCTGAGTTCCTGCGCCCGACCGCCGACTGTGGGGCCGATTCTGTCCCCGGAGCAGGCCGCCGCAGGCGATGATGGTTCAGCCCCACCTCAGGAGGTGCCGCGTATGATCGCACGTGTGGGCAAACCCGCCCCGGATTTCGAGACGACCGCTTACCACCAGGGCACGTTCAAGACGATCCGTCTCTCGGACTACGCCGGGAAATGGGTTTTGTTGTGTTTCTACCCCGGCGATTTCACCTTCGTCTGACCGACCGAATTGGCGGCAGTTGCCGCCCACTATGAGGAGCTTCAGGCGCTCGACGTCCACGCCCTCTCGGTCAGCACCGACAGTCACTTTACTCACAAAATCTGGCAGGAAGAAGAGCTGTCCAAGATGATCGACGGCGGCGTGCCGTTCCCGATGCTCTCCGACGCGGGCGGGCGGATCGGCACCGTCTACGGCGTCTACGACGAAGACGCCGGGGTCGATATTCGCGGGCGCTTCCTGATCGACCCGGACGGCGTGATCCAGGCGATGGAAGTCATGACGCCGCCCGTTGGCCGCAACATCTCCGAGCTGATCCGGCAGGTCAAGGCGTTTCAGCACAACCGCGCGACCGGCGAAGTGCTGCCGGCGGGCTGGCAGCCCGGCCAGCCGACCCTCAAGCCCGGCCCGGACCTGGTTGGCAAAGTCTGGCAGGTCTGGAAACCGGGCAAGAACGGCGGATAAGCCCTCCGCTCGCATACCAAAGCACACGGGGCGCCTCGCGCGGGACGGGGCGCCCCGCTGCATAGGCGCATGCTCGCCTGCCCTGGGCCTCGCTTGTGGCCCGCCGTGCAGCACGTCGAGCGGTGCGCATTCTCCGGCAAAGACTTTATAATTGAGGCCAATCCCGTTCGCCCGTGCCTGGCTCCCGGAAGGATTCACGTTGCGCCGCATTCATCTGACCCGCCTTCCCACCCAGCCGGATCGCCACTGGTGGCGACAAACGCTGCTGATCAACGCCGGGATCGTGCTGATCGTCGCGGCGGCCATTCAACTGATCCCCGTCCGGCAAGACAACCCGCCCGTCGTGCGCGAGCCGGTCTGGGACTCGCCCGAAACGCGCGCGCTGACCGTTCTGGCGTGCTACGACTGCCACAGCAACGAGACCAACTGGCCGTGGTACGCGCGCATCGCACCGATCTCGTGGGTACTAGCCTACGATGTTAGCGAAGGGCGCGAGGCACTCAACTTCTCGGAGTGGGACCGGCACGCCGTCGCAATCGACCCGGACGAGCCGTTCGCGCCCAAGCCGCTGGCCGAGCGCATCGCCGACGAGATCCGCAGCGGGGCGATGCCGCCCGGCACCTACCGGCTGGGCAACCCGGCGGCCCGGCTCAGCGACGCGGAGAAAGAGGCGCTGATCCTGGGCTTGCAGCGCACGGTTGAAAACAACCAGAGTCCGCCTTAGGTCGGATGCCAGCGGAGTGATAACGCCGTATAATGGGAACACCTATCCAGCCAGCCAGAGATCCTGGCGGGCACCGGCGAACAATGTTTTGCGCATGCACTTTATTGTGAAAGGTGGCGCGCGGTTATGACGACGGCAATCGGCGGCGTCGAGGTTCTTCACGGAAACGAGCGACGTATCTTCGAATCGCTCAAGCAGCCGGACGAACAGGTGTTGTTCTGCATCCAGAACCAGAACCCTCGCCCGGACTGGCAGCGGATGCAGACGGTCGAGCTTTCGCTGACCGAGCACGGCGCCCTGGTAGCGCTGGACACGCGCCTGATCTTCATTCATGTGTTCGGCGCGGCAAGCTGCCGCTACGACGAGATCACCGATCTGGATGTGTACCAGCACGAGCAGCGGCCCATCCCCTGCCTGTGGATCACCACCCGCGATCACGCCATGCCGTTCTCCGACACCACGCTGACATTCCTGTTCGACCAGGAAGCCCAGCAGGCGCACCCGTATCACTTCTTCTTCGACCAGAAATCCTATACGCAGGTGCAGCCCTACATCCAGCAGATCAAGGGCTTGGTGCGCATGAGCCAGACGCAGCGCCCGCGCCCCTCGGAAGAGGACTTGGTCGCCCGGCTCGAGCGGCTCGCCCGCCTGCACCGCGAGGGCCATCTGACCGACGACGAGTTCGAGGCAGCCAAGCGCAAGCTGCTCGGCAGCTAACCCGCGGCCAGGAGTCCAACAGTGGAAAACGCCTTCGAACGCCGGCCCTGGCTGCTGCCGGTCGTCCTGGCCGCGCTGGTGCTGGTCCTGCTGCGCCCCGCGCTGGTCCCGCTCCAGCCCGGCGACCGGCTCAATGGCAAAGACCTGCTCGACATGTTCTACCCGCTCAACCAGGCGACCGGCCAGATGATCCGCGCTGGGACGCTGCCGCTGTGGAACCCGCACCAGTTCATCGGCCATCCTTTTGTCGGGAATCCGCACGCCGCGCTGCTCTATCCCGGCACGTGGTTCGTCTGGCTGACCGATACGCAGCGGGCCATGGCGCTGATGCTGGCGCTGCATACCTGGCTCGGCGCGTGGGGCATGGCGCGGGTCGCGCGCTCGTTCGGCAGCACGTACAGCGGCGCGCTGCTGGCGGGGGTGATCTACGCCACGAGCGGCTGGGCCGGGGCGCGCTATTACGCCGGGCACTATAACCTGATGCTGGTCGCCGGGTGGGTGCCGTGGGGCATCGTTGCCTACCGCCACGCGCTTCACAGCCGCACATGGCACGCGCTGCTGCCGGGGATCGGCGTGCTGGGCATCGCGCTGCTGGCGGGCTATCCCCCGCTGCTGATCTATCTGGCGCTGGCGTGGGTCTTGCTCTGGCTGTACCACACCGCCACCGCGCCGGAAGGCGAGCGCCGCCGCGCCGCGTGGCATGGCGCATGGAAAGCAGTTGCTACCGGCGCGGGCGCGCTGATCCTGGGCGCGGGGATGGCGCTCCCGGCGGCTGAGCTGGGGCGCCTGTCCGTGCGCGAGGGCGCGGGCCTGGGTTTCGCCAATCTGTACGCGCTGCCGCCCGCCAACCTGCTGACGCTGGTTGTGCCGGGGCTGTTCGGCAACCCGCAGACCGGGCCGTATTACTACTGGGGCGCGGATTTCGTCGAGGAATACACCGCCTACGCCGGGTTGCTGCCTCTGCTGGCGATCCCGCTGGCTTTCCGCCGGGCGCGGCGCGAGAACCTCTACTTCCTGGCGCTGATCGCCTTCGGCGCGATCTACAGCGTCGGGATCGAGGGCGGGCTGATGCCGGTCGTGGCGCACTGGGTCCCCGGCTGGACCTCGTTCCGCGTGCCCGCGCGGGGCCTGCTGCTGGTTGTTATCGGGCTGGCCGGGCTGGCGGCGCTGCTGGTAACTCAGCTTCAGCGCGCGACGGTCGAGGAACGGATCGCGCTGCTCCGCCCTGCGCTGCGCGTGTGGCTGCCCGTGTTGATTGCGTTGCTCTTTGCGCTGGCGATCTTCTTCACCGGCTGGTACGCCGCGTCGAGCCACGTCGAGCCGATGCCCCTGCGCGCCTATCTGGTCGCCGGGGCGCTGGCGCTGGCGGGCGTGTTCGCGCTTGGCGTGTGGGCCGCGCTCTGGCTGTGGACGCAGCCGGACCCGGCGCTCGGACGCTGGGCGCTGGCGCTGACCGCCGCCTTTGTCATCCTCGACGCCTGGCACGGCGCGACGCCGTTGATCAAAGTCGGCCCGGCGTCCGAAGCCCCGATCTGGACGGGCGCGCGGGCGAACATCCCGCTGGACGACGCCGGGCGCGTGCTGGAGCGGCTGCCCTGGGGCGGGCCGGTCAACGGCGCCAGCGTCACCGGGCATTATCACGTCCTGGGCTACGACCCGCTGGTGATCGCCTCGTTCGACCAGCTGCAGCAGCTTGGCGATTCGGACGATCCAGACAGTCGCTTGAATACGCTCCTTGGCGTGCGCTATGTGCTGGCAACCGAACCGCTCGACAACGCCGATAACTACGAGTTGATCGGGATCGCGTACGACAGCTTCTATTACGAGCGCAGCGCCCCGTTCCCTCGCGCCTGGATCGCCACCGACGCGCGCGTCGAGCCGGATGACGCCGCCGCGCTCGCGCAGCTTGCCGACCCGGCCACCGACCTGCGCGCGACGGTCTTCCTCGACCGGGCGCTAGACTGCCCGGCGGGCGGCGGCGAGGCGGAGATCGTCTCGTACGAGGCGAACGAGGTGCGGATCGAAACGACCGGCGCGGGCGGCGTGCTGGTGCTCAGCGACCAGTTCTACCCCGGCTGGCGCGCCGAGGTCGACGGCGAGCGCATGGAGATAGCACGAGCCGATGTCGCGCTCCGCGCGGTGTGCGTCCCGCCCGGCGAGCATACGGTCACCTTCACTTACCGGCCAACGTCTTTCTTTGCGGGCGCGGCGATCTCCGCCGCCGGCTGGGCGCTGTGGGCGGCAGCAGGCGTAGTGGCGCTGCGGCGGCGTTGACAGGCAGCACGGGCGGGTTATGATTGGAGCACCGCACCCTGGCCGGAGGACCCCCGCCCATGACCACCTATGCCGAGTTGCTGGCCGCTGCTCAGGCTGATCCCTATAGCGCCGATTTTCACGCCCTGCGCATGGCCTACGTGCGCTCCGACCAATACCGGCCCTACACGCAGCAGCGCGGCCTGATCGCGGCGCTGGATACGGCGCTGCGCTCGTCGGATCTGGACGGCGCGCTCCAGGCCGCCGAGCAGCTGCTGCACGCCAATTACCTTGACATCGAAGCGCACATGGCGGCGGCCTACGTCCACACCATGCGCGAGAACGTCGAGCGCGCCGCCTACCATCACGCCTTCGCCAAGGGGCTGATCGAGGCGATCCTCAACACAGGAACAGGCCGCGAGCCGGACAGCGCCTTCATCGTGATCGACATTCCGGAAGAGTACACCATCATGCGGATCGTCGGGCTGGAACCCGGCCGCCAGTCGCTGATCGATTACCAAGGACGGCGGGTGGATATGTTCGAGGTCCGCCCGCTGCACGCCCCCGACGGCACGCCGCCGTTCAAGATCTACTTCAACATCGATCTGCCCTATGCCTGGCTCAACCGACGGATGGACGCGCACGAGGCTGCTTCAAAGGATGAGACGCCATGAACGCCGACGACCTGCGCAGGCTGTTTGCGTATCACTTTGCGCTGCACCGCCGCATCTGGGAGTGCATCGATCACCTGACCGACGAGCAGTTCGTCGCGCCGGTGAACTACTCGCTCGGCTCGGTGCGCAATCACATGGTTCACCTCGCCAGCGTCGAGCAGCGGTGGCTTGCGCGCGTGGCCGGCACACCGCTTCCCGACCGCCTGAACTACAACGACTATCCGACCAGGGCCGCAGCGCGGGCGAAATGGGGTGAAATCGAGGCCCATTTTAAAGCCTTCCTCGACGGGCTGACCGACGCGGATCTGCACCGCCCGGTGACGTTTCCCATCTCGCGCCGCCCGGAGCCGGTCACGAACACGGTGTGGGAGATTCTGCTCCACGTCGTCAACCACGGCACCGACCACCGCGCGCAGATCCTGCCCATCCTGCACCGCGCCGGCGCTCCCACCCTGGAGCAGGATTTTATGCTCTATCTGTGGGAGCAGGCATAGCCGGGCAAAGAGCAGCAGAAAAGCGGCTGAAGAACAGCCCAAGAGCAAAAGAACGGTTTTCAGCAACAGGCGGAGGCGAAAGCAGGGCGACCGCCTCGATCGCCCTGCTGCATTTCGCTGCCGTTTGCTGCTGTTGGCTGTTCTTTGCCGCCTGTAGCTGCTTCACTGCTGCTAGCTGCTCTGCAGCAGCTCTTTGACCGCCCGCACGGCCTCGGCGCGCAGAACGCGCACCTCGCGCCCGTCGCGCAGGCGTTTGAATTTGACCATCCCCTCTTGCAGCTCTTCCATGCCCAGAAAAGCCACCACTGCCGCGCCCTTCCTGTCGGCGTACTGCACCTGCTTGCCGATCGCCCGGTTGGGCTGCATGATCGCCTCGGTGCGGATGCCCGCCGCACGCAACTCGTTCGCCAGCGCCAGCGAGGCCGCCTGCGTTTCCGGGCCGAAGACGGTTACCACTGCCTGGACGACCGTACCGGTCAGTGTCGGCGGGTAGAGGTTGAGCAAGTCCATCAGGTCGATGATGCGCTCGATGCCCAGGCTGGAGCCGGTCGTCGGCAGGCTTTGCTTGCGGAACATGCCGATCAGCCCGTCATAGCGCCCGCCGCCGGTCACGCTGCCCAGGTTGTCCGGCTTGGTGATGTACGTCTCGTAGACGGGGCCGGTGTAATAGCCCAGGCCGCGCACCATCGCCAGATCGACCGTGTACCGCTCCGGCGGCAGGCCGAGCGCGTCCAGATACTCGACGATCTGCTCCAGCTCGTCGATCCCCTCGACCGCGATGGGAATGTCCTTCAACTGCTGGCGCACGTCGCCGAGCGCGTCCAGCCCGCCCTGGCGCAGCGCCAGCAGGTCGGTCATGCGGGCGATGACCTCGTCGCTGATGCCGCCCGCCGCCAGCTCGCGCCGCACGCCTTCCAGCCCGATCTTGTCCAGCTTGTCGATGCTGCGGTACAGATCGCCAAGCTGCGCGTCCGGCACGCCAGCGTAAATGCCGATGCCGGTCAGGATCTTGCGGTTGTTGAGATGGACGGTGAACTCCTCAAAGCCGAGCCGGTCGAGCACGGTCGTCAGCACGCTGATAATCTCGGCGTCGGCGGCCATGCTCTCGATGCCGACAATATCGACATCGCACTGCACAAACTCGCGGTAGCGCCCCTTCTGCGGGCGGTCTCCGCGCCAGACCGGCGCGATATGATAGCGGCGGAAGGGCATCGTCAGATCGTGCTCGTGCATGGCGACATAGCGCGCCAGCGGCACGGTCAGGTCATAGCGCAGCGCCAGCGCTTCCTTGCCGCCGGGGTGCTGCGCATGGAAGATCAGCTTGTCCGCTTCTTCGCCGCTCTTGCCCAACAGCGTGTCCAACATCTCCAGCGAGGGGGTGTAGATCGGCTCGAACCCGAACGTCTGGAACACGTCGGTCACCACGCCGAACACATACTCGCGCTTGAGGACCTCGCCGGGCAGAAAGTCGCGCATCCCTTTGGGCAGCCGCGTCTCGATCTTTGCCATGCTTCGTTCTCCATATCGCCTGTCTGGTCCGGGCGGGGACACAAAAAAAGCGGGGCGCCCGGTGCCCTCGCTTCTCATGCATCGCGCACGCGTCGCCTGATCGTCATGCAAGCGCGGAATGGGAGTGCGGCACAGGACGGCGCATGTGATATTCTCCTCGTAGCTGCATTGTTCAAGTATAGACGGCCTGCCTGGGGTTGTAAAGCGCCCGCTGAGAAGCCCGCAGAAGTCAGGCTGTCTGGAACGATCGCTGGACAGCCAGCTTGTCGCGCGCACGCGTTTCGCCTACAATAGACTACTATCAGCCAGCGAAGGACGCCCGTCAGCTATGCCAATCACCGTCGAATACCTCGAATCGGGACCCCTGCTTTATTACGAATTCAGCGGACGTATTACCCTTCACGATCTGGAAACGCTGCGTGAGCGTGAAACGCCCTATTTCGACGCCATCCGCCCGGGAAGTCGCGTCGCGGTCGTGCTGGACCTGACTCAACTGCTCACCATCCCCGCCGAGCTGTTCGCCCCGCTGCAACAGTCGCGTGTCGTCAGCGACGAGCGGGTCAGTGTGGTGGGCGTGGTTGGCGCCAACCCCTACCTGCGCGCGCTTGCCATCAGCCTGGGGCTGATCGCGGCCAAGCACGATTTTGTGTTCTGCCAGACGCGCGACGAAGCCCTGCACCGCATCGCAACGCATCCCGCGCTGCTGCTTTCGATGAACACGAACCGCTAGCGCCGGTCAGTCGTCTGCCGTCAGCGCGTAGATCAAGATATCGGCCAGCGTGCCATCCACGGCGCGCGCGAAATGCCGCAGCCGCCCTTCCAGCGTGTACCCGGCGCGCTCGGCGACGCGGGCGCTGCGCGTGTTGCGCGCGTCGCACCGAATCTCGATCCGCCGCGCGCCCAGCACGTCGAACGCGAAGCGCGTCTGCGCCAGCACCGCCTCGGTGATGTAGCCCTGCCCTTGCAGGCTGGTCCGCACCCAATAGCCGATCTCGAAAAAGGGCACGTTCCAGTCGCGGCACATCAACCCGCTGCCCCCGACGAACAGGCCGTCCTCTTTGCGCAGCAGAATCAGCGGCAGGCTTTCGCGCGTCAGCCACTGCGCCGCCATGCGCCGGTACACTTCCTCGGTGTCTTCCGGCGCGGGCAGCGGGTTGGCCCAGGGCATCCAGGGCTGCAGCTCGCGTGCCGACTCGTGGATCGCCTCGTTGCCTGCCACACCATCGCCGGGGCGCGGCGCGCGCAGGATCAGCCGTTCCGTTTCGAGATGGTCAGGGAAATCGCGCAGAATGGCTTTGGGTTGGGCCATCATCGTCTGCTCCAGGTCGGCAAAACGGCTCACAGCGCGTGCATGATATCGAGCAGCGTCCCCTGGCGCACCACTTCGACCAGCGCGTCGATATACGGCCCCAGCGGCACATCGCGCGTGATCGGGCGCAGCGGCACGCCCGGCGCGATCTCGACGCTGCGCAGGGCGTCCCGCACTGCCGCCGTGCCACGCCCCAGCCGCCGATCGGGGTCCGCCGCCAGCCGCAGCTCGACCGCCTGAAACGCGCACAGCAGCTCGATCGCGATCACCGTCTGCGTGTGCGCCGCAATCTGCGCCGCCTGGCGCGCGGCGATGGTGCTCATGCTGACGTGGTCCTCGCGGTTGGCACTGCTGGGGATGCTGTCGACGCTGGCCGGATGCGCCAGCCCTTTGTTCTCGCTGACCAGCGCGGCGGCGGTGTACTGCGCCAGCATCAGGCCGCTGTTTATCCCTTCCTCGCCGGGCGGATCGGTGATCAAGAAGGGGGGCAGACCGCGATTCAACCGCGCATCGGTCAGCATGAAGGTGCGCCGCTCGGAGATGCTCGCCAGGTCCGCCAGCGCGATCTTCATGAAGTCCATTGCGTAGCCGACCGGCGCCCCGTGGAAATTGCCGCCCGACACCGCCTTATTCAGGCGTGGCAGGTGCAGCGGGCCGTCGTCGTCGGCGAAGATCAGCGGGTTGTCGGTCACGGCGTTGATCTCGCGCTCCAGCACGCCGCGCACATAGTCCAGCGTGTCCAGCACCGCGCCGAGCACGACCGGCGCCGCCCGCAGGCAGTAGGGGTCCTGGGGCGGCCCCTCAGCCGGGTCCAGGTCGCGGTCCGCATCGCCGCGCACCAGGTCGCTGCCCGCCAGCAGATCGAGGACAAACGCCGCCACCCGTGCCTGGCCCGGATGCCCGCGCACTGCGTGCAGGTGCGGCAGGTACGCGTCGCGATAGCCGCGCAGCGCCTCAAGCGACAGGGCCAGCGCGATCTCGGCGGCGGCCAGTGCCCGAAATGCATCGTGCCACGCCAGCACGCCGATCGCCGCGCTCACCGCCGTGCCGTTGATCAGCGCCACGCCTTCTTTCGCGCCGAGCGTCACGCGCGGGATTCCCGCCGCGGCCATCGCCTCGGCCCCATCGACCAGCACGCCCTGCCAGTAGGCCTGGCCGCTGGCGCCGGGGTGCGGATCCTCGCCGGGCGCAGGCGCGCTGAGTACCAGCGCCAGATGCGCCAGCGGCGCCAGATCGCCGGACGCGCCGAGCGATCCCTGGGCGGGCATGGCCGGGATCACGCCGCGGTTGAGCATGGCGACCAGCGTGTTGATCACCTCGCGCCGCACGCCGCTATAGCCCTGGGCGAGCGTGTTGGCGCGAATCAGCAGCGCGGCCCGGACGACGTCCGGCGGCAGGTGCGCGCCGACGCCGGTCGCGTGGCTCAGCAGCAGGTTGCGGCTCAGCCGCCCGGCCAGCTCGCGATCGCGGAAGACGGCTCGTCCGGCGTTGTCGCCAAAGCCCGTGTTGACGCCGTAGATGACCAGCGGCTCGCGGCCCTCGCTCGCGGCGGCTTCGATCTCGCCCAGCGCCTGCTCGACCCACGCCGCGCTGCGCAGCACGCGCGCCAGCCGCGCCCCGGATGCGCCGTTGGCCGGGCTGCCCGCCGGCAGCGGCTCCACCGGCCGCCCTTGCCGCGCCACCTGAATCACATCGGTCAGCATCAGTTCCTGGCGGCCAAGCGCCAGCGGATGATCGGTGATGTGGTGCAAAGCTCTCTTCCCCTCGCAAAAATACATTCGCACGCGGACCGGCCTCTGGCCCGCTCAAGCTCTATTGTAGCGCAGGCGCGCCTAGCGCACCGCGATCGCGCCGACCACGGCATAGGGCGCGCCCTCGACCGGCAGCGGCTGCCCGTCCCCAAACCAGTAGACGCTCACTGCGACGCGATACGTGCCCGGCGCCAGGTCAGCCGGCAGCCGCAGCGTGTGCCGGTCGAACACCAGCGCACCCGCAACCCACGCGCTGGTGGGCACATCGCCGGGCGGCGCGTCGTCCTGCGCGATCACGATGTCCGCGTCAGGCGGCATCAGGTAGACCCCGACCGAGTAATCGCGTTCCAACGGCCCCTGGGCCGTCCACCACAGATCGACGTGCAGGCGACCGCCTGCCGCGACACGCGGCGGCAGCAGCGCGTCGCGCAGCGCGAGGGCATCCCCAAACACCCGCGGGGACGTCGCCGGATCGGCCCGCGCAAAGAGCGCCACCAGGATCACCGGATGATCGGGATAGAGCGCGGCGTACTCTGCGCCGACCGGCACCTCGACCGTCTGCACGCGCCGGTAGCCAAACGCGCCGCCGTCCAGTGCAGCCAGCACCTGCCCCGGCTGGAGCCACTGCACCACCCACACCCGGCGCGATCGCTCAAGCGTCCCGCCGAGGTGGTCCAGTGGCGACTCGCGCACCGGACGCGTGTGATCGACCCAGGGCAGCGTGCGGATCACGCGCGCGCCGGGATCGGCCAGCGCGCGCTCGATCTCGTAGAGAAAGGCGTTGTCGTCCCAGCCGGTTTCCAGCACGATCACGTCGCCGGGCGAATAGTTCTGTGCCAGCACGGCGGCGGCGCGGTCGCTAGCAAGGCGCGGCTGGATCGTGCCCGGATCGGCAACCGTCACCGCCAGCCAGGCCAGCACCAGGATCGCCCCGGCGCGCCGGTCAAGCAGGCTCAGGCCCAGCCCGGCCCCCAACATCAGCAGGGGAGTCAAAAACGCCAGCGTGCGTGGCGCCAGCACGCCGAACCACAGGTTGGCGACGATCATCCCCACCAGCACGCCCACCCCACCCAGCACCATGTACGCCCAGGCCACGTCCGGCAGCGCGCGCGGGGTGCGCCACCGCCGCACAACCGCCAGCAGGTACGCGCCGCCGATCAGCGCCGCCTGCCCGCTGAAGACGGTGCGCGCCACCGGCAGCAGCGTGTCGAGCGAGGTCTCGATGCTGCCCGGAAAGCCGCCGATCCCGGCGGATAGATCGCGCGCCTGCACGGTCACGATCACGGCCAGCCAGGGAGTAAACAGCGCCAGCGCGCCCAGCCACGCCGCGACCAGCACCCCCTTCCGCCGCAGCGATCCGCGCCACAGCACCAGCCCGACCGCGCTCTGCACGGCCAGCACCAGCACGCCCAGATAGATCGTGTACAGCATGAACGCGGCGCTGAGCGCGTAGAGCGCGGCGTAGCGCCCGCCGGGCCGGCGTAGCGCCCGCAGAAAGAAAAAGGACGTCAGCGCCGTGCCGAGCAGCAGCCAGCCGTAGGTGCGGATCTCGGTGGTGTAGTACACGGCCAGGGGCAGCGCCGCCAGCAGCAGCGCGCTGTAGAGCGCCGCACGCCGCCCCAGCCAGTCCGCGCCGATGCGGTATGTCAGCGCCACGCTCAGCAGCCCGGCAGCGATCGACGGGAAGCGCAGCGCCAGATGCGACGGCCCCGCCAGCGTCCACCACGCGCTGAGCGTCAGATAGTACAGCGGCGGGTGGCGGTCGTGAGCGAGCCTGTCGAGAATCACGGCCGGGCGGTGATCGCGCGCGGCCCAGGCCGTCCAGCCTTCGTCGGTCCACACGGCGCGGTGACCGGCGCCGGAGACGCGCAGCGCCGCCGCCAGCAGCAAAATGAGCAGCGCCCACATCAGCGAGCGCGTCGGGGTGTGCGGCCGGGCGGTGATCAGCATAGCAGGCTCCATGCGGCGAAGAAGCGGGTGCTAACCCAGAGCGCGCCGCACGGTTTCAAGCGCATCCAGCGCGCCGAGGTTGCGCACCGTGTAGCCGTAGGCCAGGTGTTCGTCGTCGAACACGGCGGCGCGGCCATCGGGCGGGCCGTTGGGATGCACGCCGTCGGGGCTGATGCCCCGCTCCGGCAGGTCTTGCAGCGCCCGCCAGTAATCCCACAACGGGATCGCGTACTCGGCAGCAAGCTCGCGCACCACCGCGTTGAAATCGCTGACGCGCGCGTCGCGCTCGGCGCTGACAGGCTGGGGGGGAATGGTGCTCAATACCGGGATCACGCCCATCTCCAGCGAGAGGTCGAGGATGCGCTGCAGGTTAGCGCGGTAGCTCTCCACCGGGCGCCCCGCCGCCAGGTCGTTGGTCCCCAGCATGATCAGGGCGACGCTGGGCCGGGCGGTGCGGTACTCGCACGCCAGCGGCGATTCGTCCGCGCCGCACACGCCGAACACGCCCCAGGCCGGGTCGAGCACGTCTGCGGTTGTCCAGCCGACCGCCACCGCCCACGATCGCGCCGCGAAAGGCGGCTCGCCGCGCCCGTTCGGCTGCCAGAACGCGTCGATCGCCGCCTGCAGCGCGCCGTACTCGCCCAGGTCATAGTCGCTCCGGCCAATCGGTTGCAGAAAGCGCGCGTCCGCGCTGATGCTGTCTCCCACCACGGTAAAGACGCCCGGCAGGTTGCCGCGCGCCGTGCCCGCCTCGTAGATGGCCCGCAGCCGGTCGCGCCGGATCGGGCTGACCCAGCCGGTGACGCCCCTCACCGCGCGCTGCTCCCGGACAACGCTCCACACCAGCGCCAGCGCCACGACTGCGGCCAGCAACGCCAGTGTCGCGATCGTTCTGCGCCGCGCCACATGCGCCCCGGTCACCGCTAGCCGGCCCGGTCGAGCGCGAACGAGGCGAGCATCTGCATCAGGTCACGCTCGACACGCTCGGATGCCTCAGGCGCCAGCCCGCCGGGATGCTCCGCGACGGCGGCGAACAACGCCGCCGGTCCGCGCACCAGCAGCAGCTCGACCTGCGCCTCGCCCTGGCGCAGCACGCGGTGGAGCGCCGGGGAACCGTCCTCGCCCTCAAACACCGCTTCCTCGACCAGATCGCAGCCGGGGAAGCGGGCCGCCTGCAGAGCGTCCGCCTGCGCGGCGAGAGCCTCGCTCGCGTCTTGCTCCGGCAGGATCAGGCGCGTCACGCTCAGACGCGCGCTGGCTTCCGGCGGGCCGGCGAACACGGTCTCCCCAGACGCCGCGCTTGCACTGACCGTCCACCCAACCGGCACATCCAGCGCAAACCCCTGACCGCGATATGGCTCACCCATCGACGATCGCTTTCTGCTGCCGTGCCGCAGCCGGGAAGCTTATCCGAACCAGCTCTCCGGGGGCATGTCTTCGGTCCAGAACGCGAACAACTCGCCCACCGAGCGCCCCTCGTGGTTGCAGCGGATCGCCTCGCCAATGACCGGCGCGACGGACTCGATCCGCAGCTTGCGCAGGCCCTTGATCGCGTGCGGCGCGTAGACCGTATCCGTACAGACGATCTCGTCCACGCACGACAGCGCATTCAGGCGCTCGATCGCGTTGCCAGTGAACAGCCCGTGGGTGCAGGCCAGCGAAAATTTCTCGACCCCCTGCTGCGACATCGCCTGCACGATCTCAACCATTGTCCCGCCGGTGGCGATCTCGTCG
>Ga0226835_1001013_pt1 | contig 19128 bp, 13 predicted proteins | sample LAC_MetaG_1_FD_163627 | JGI IMG/M metagenome (GOLD analysis project Ga0226835, IMG submission 163627) | Anaerobic ammonium oxidizing microbial communities from anammox membrane bioreactor (MBR) in UC Berkley, California, United States -... | ecosystem: Engineered > Bioreactor > Anaerobic >...
CGCCCCTACCGCCTGGCAGGTTTGGCGCGCACCCGGTCACCCTGAGCGCGCGCGCAGGTTGTCGGCGACTCGCTGGGCGCGGGGCTTTACCTCACCCCCAGCCGCGCTGCGCTTGGCTTGCCCCCTCAGCGCGCTGGCGCGATTCGTGATAAGATACAGTCAACTGGTAGCAGATTCGCGCGGGCCGTAACACCTGGCCGGGGCCGTATGGTGTGGTCGCTGGCCAGAGAGTGTGGCAGAGCGCGAGAGCAGGGGGCAGTCATGAGCAGAGCACTAGGGCGATGGATGATCATCACGGCACTGTGCGCGGCCTTACTGGGCGGCCTGTGGGCTGCCAGCCCGCCGCACAGTGAAGCGCGCGGCGCGTCGTGGACGGTCAGCGTCTTCAACAATCCCAATCTGTCCGGCGGCCCGATCTGGGTCGGGTTGTCGCCCAGCATCAACTACACCTGGGGCGCTGGCGCGCCGGTCATCGGCGGGGCGGCGACGGGCGCGCCCGCCGACAACTTCTCGGTGCGTTTCACCTCGTCGGTCTTCTTCACGGCGGGCAACTATCGCTTCACCGTGCAGGTGGACGACGGCGCGCGGCTGTATGTGGATGGCCTGCTGCTGATCAACCACTGGGAGTCCGGCTTTGGTTTCCGCACCTTCCAGGCCGACTACAACTTCCCCACCGACGGCCTGCACACGATCACCGTCGAGATGTTCGACGCGACGGGCGACGCGACGATCATCGCCAGTTGGGCGCTGGCAGTGGGGCCGCTGGTGACGCCGACGCCTTTCTACACCGGCGTGCCCTGGTACGCCGAGTTCTTCAACGGGCTGGACCTGGCCGGGCCGGTAGTCTTCACCACGACCTACGCGCCGAGCGGACTCAACAACAACTGGGGCCAGGGGTCACCGGGCGGCGCGGTGCCGGTGGACAACTGGTCGGCGCGCTTCATCCGCACGCTCAACGTGCCGTCTGACCTGCCAGAGGGCGTCTACACCTTTTACGCCCGCGCCGACGACAACTTCCGCTTCTTCGTAGACACGACGCCCATCTTCGACTACTGGGACACCTTCGCCGCCAGCCAGACCTACACGGCGGTGGTGACGCTGCTCAACGGCCCGCACACGCTCAAGGTGGAGTACCGCGAGCGCGAGCTGGACGCTTCCGTCTTCCTCACCTGGACGCCGCCCAACGCCCAGAACCCGGTGCTGCCGCCCGACGGCGCGCCGGACGGACAGGGCGGCGGTGGTGGCGTGCCCACTGGCATCACGGCCACGGTCAACGTGTCGCTGCTCAATCTGCGCAGCACGCCGGTGCTGACCGCGCCCATCCTGAGCAAGCTCAAGAAGGGCGAGACGTATCCGGTGACCGGGCGCAGCGCCGACGGTGCCTGGGCGCGCCTGCTGGTCGGCTCGACGACCGGCTGGGCCTGGGCGCAATACCTGACCTTCAGCGGCGACTTCAACACGGTGCCTGTGGTAGATACCGGCGTCGCTCCCCCGCCAGCAGCGCCCCAGCCGACGGGCGTGCGGGGACGGGTGCTGGGCAACCTGCGCATCCGTGAAGCGCCAACCACCCGCTCCAAGCAGGTTGGCTTGATGCCCTGGGGCGCAGAGATGGACATCCTGGGCAGGAATCGCGGGCATTCGTGGTACATGGTCAGCTACGGCGGGGTCGTCGGCTGGTCCCATGCTCCCTGGATCAAGATCACCCAGGGCACCGCCGACGCGCTGCCCTACACCGACGGCACGCAGCCGCAATATGAGCCGCCCCCCGCGACACAGGGTATCGTCGTGCAGGCGTATGGCAACATGCGCATTCGCAGCGGGCCGGGCCTCCAGCACCCGCAGGTTGGGCGCGCCCTGTGGGGAGCGCGGGTGCAGGTGCTCGGTCGCAGCCCGGACGGTCGCTGGTACAAGATACAGCATGGCAGCGTGACCGGCTGGAGCTACGCGGCGTGGTATCGCGTCGTGCAGGGGGACATCAGCGCCGCACCGATTGTGGCGCAGTGATGCCCCCATTCCGCAGGTAAGCTCTGTTCAGCGCCCCGGATGGGTTCCGTACCCGCCGGGGCGCTGTTCTGTCGCGCCCCTACACGCCTCACCCCCTCAATTCCCCTCTCCGGCGGAGCCAGAGAGGGGGACTCGATTCGCTGGGCGGGGCGCTTCCAGGGGGGGCCTCCGGCTGTAGGGCGTGGCCATACGCCCCTGCGAAAACCCGCCACCAGCCGCCCGCGCTAGGACTCCAGTCACGCTGCACAGCAGGTCCCGACGCTGTATACTGGGGGGACAGGCGGTTGTGTGCCCAGCCCGCCGGGGAAAAGCACTATGATTCAGGCCGATGCTATCTATACCACCCAACAGATCGCCAGCGCCGCCGAGGTGTTCGTGGATGCGCTGAGCGCGCTGTTCCCCGGCGATACCTTCGAGGCGCTCTTTCACCGGGGGACGCTGCGCCGCGCTTATTGGGCGGCGCTGCAAGCCGCCCTGAGCAGTTACGCGACGCAGGACAAGGCTCCGCTGGTGCGCGGGCTGATGCGCGAGCACGCCCTGGCCGATCCTGCGGTGGTAGATGAGCTGCTCAGGCTGTTCGCGCCAGGGCAGTCGCCGGACTATGAAGCGGTGGGCGCGCGCTGGGCGCAGATGCTCGATCTGCCGGAGGGCGAAAGTGCACCGCTGGCTGCCGAAGCCCAGGTGCTCTTTCACGCGCTGGCCGCTGAGCTGCGCCAGTCGCCGCCGCTGCGCCTGGCCGTCGGCCAGATCGCCCTGGCTCAGGAGCGCATCCCCGACGACAACCTCGACACGATCCCCACCACGCGGGAGCAGGACCTCGCCCGCCTGCTCGATGTCGCGCTGCTCGGCGGGCCGGGTATGGCTGCGCTGCAAGTGCGCCATCTGCTGGCGCTGTCCGCGCACTGCGCGCCACACGCCGCCGATTCTCCAGTGCAGACATTGGCAGCACTCGCCCGGCTGGCCGAGTCCCTGCCGGTGGATACGCTGGCCGGGCTGTGGGCGGCGGCAGACGCCCTCGATGATGCGGCGCTGCGGGCGCGCAGCCTGGCGCACCTGGCCCCGCACCTGGAACGGGCCGGCCTGGTGCCGGACGCGCTCGCCCTGGTCGAAGCGGCGCTCGGCGCGCGCCCGGCCCCGCTGGCCGCCCTGGAGCGCGCCGCTGTGCTACTGGCGCTGGCTCCGCGCCTGGGGGCGAGCGACCGCGAGCGCCCTCTGCCGACATTACAGGCGCGCGCGCTGGAAGCGGCGCAGGCCATCGGCGACCCGGCATCGCGAGTGCGCGCGCTGGGCGCGCTGGCCGAGCACCTGTCCCCTGAGTGGCAACCTGTCGCTGTCACCCAGGCTTTTGAGGCGGCCCAGCGCATCCCCAGCGACCTGGCCCGCGCCGCAGCCCTGGCCGCCCTGCCGCCACATCTGCCCGCCGAGTTTCACGCGCCGCTGCTGGCCCTGGCCGGGGAGCTGGACTCGCCGGAAGCGCGCGCGATGCTCCTGGGGCGGATGCTGCCCTACCTGACCCCCCCGCTGCAAGCGCGAGCGCTGGTGGAAGCGCTGAACGCCATCACCGGCATCAACGGCGACGACGCGCGCTCCGCCGCCCTGATCGCCCTCGCCCCTGGCGTCGAAGCCGTCGGGCCGCTCCAGCACATGCCGGACGGCCTGCGCCAGGCGATGCGAGTGCTGTTCACCATCACCCGCGAAGGGGATCGAGCGCGCGCCTTCGCAGCGCTCGCGCCCACGCTCTCGCCAGAGCTGCTCGGCGAGGCGCTGCTGGCGCTCAAGAGCATCGGCGACGCAGAGGAGCGCGCGCGGGCGCTGGCGCGCCTGGCCCCGCACCTGTCGCCAGAGCTGCAAGTCGCCGCGTTCGGCATGGCCCGCGAGCTGGCCGCGCCGGGCGCGCGAGCGCTGGCGTTGGGGGCCATCGCCCCCTACCTCGCGCCGGTCGCCCACCTGACCGCCCTGGACGAAGCGCTGCAGGCGGCGTTGACCGTCGCGCCGGAAGAAGCGCGCGTCGCGGCGCTGGTGGACCTGGCCCCGCACCTGCCGGACGCGCAGCGGATTCGCGCCCTCGATGCGGCACTGGAGTCGGCCTGCGCGGTGACGGAAGAGAGCGCGCGGGTGCGGGCGCTGATCAGCCTGGCCCCGCAATTGCCTGACGATCAGCTTGCGGACGCGCTGGCCTGCGCGCATTCACTGCACGATCCGCTGGAATGCGTCTTCGTGCTCGGCGCGCTGCTGCCGCGTCTGGCGGGCGAAGAGGCAGAACGCGCCGGCGAGGAGGCGCTCGAACTGGCGCGCGCGCCCCGCCCGGCCCATCACCGAGCGAGCGCGCTGGCGGCGATTGCTCTCGCGCTGCCCCCCGCCCTGCTGGAGGGAGCGGCGGCGGCGGCGCTGGAGATCGAGCCGCCCTATGACCGGATGCACGTGCTGGCGGCCCTGCTGCCCCGCCGACCGGCGCAGTTGCGCGACGAGGCGCTGGCGACCGCCCGCGCCGTGCCCAACCGCGCGCAGCGCGTCGGCGCGCTGCTGGAAGTGGTGCCATACCTGGAACGGGGAGAGCAGGCGTCTGCCCTGGCCGAGGCGCTGGAGATGGCGCTGGGCATTGACGACGATTACGACCGGGCCAGCGCCCTGGCCCACCTTGCGCCGCATATCGGCGCCAACGGCGCGCGCAACCGCGCCCAGGACGCGCTCAGCCTGGCCTTGGATGCCTGCCTGGAGGCGCTCCACGACGAACGGAGCGCGGACTCGCTGGCGCGGCTGGCGGAGCTGGCCGTCGCCCTGCTGCCGCCGGCCCAGGCGTACCCGCTCTGGCGGCGGGCGGCGCTGGCCCTGCGCGGGCAGCCGCAGGCGGACGTGCTGGCGGCGCTGGCGGCGCTCGCCCCGCTCATCGCTCACCTGGGCGCGGCCTCGGCAGCGGACGAGATCGCCGGGGCACTGTGGGGCGCGGTGTCTGGATGATATTGGTGTGGTGGTTGGTTTTTGGTTCTTGGTAAAGACGATCTCATTGCGCGTGCCTTCCACCATCAGCCAACGACCAAGAACCCTCTTCAGCGCACCAGCGGATACGCCCAGAACAGGGCAACTTCGCCGCGCGCCAGGTCATCATTGTGATACAGCGTCTCGCGCAGCCCGTCCAGACGACAGCCCAGCGTCAGGTAAAATTTGCACGCCGGGACGTTGTTGGTCTGTGTCTCGAAGACCAGCGCCCGGTACCCCGCCTGGCGCGCCCAGGTGACAGCGCGCGCGAACAACTCCCGCCCGATTCCCTGGCGGCGGATGGCCTGGTCGAGCATCAGATTCCACACCCAGGCGGTGTTGTTCCATTCCTGCGGCGTCACTTCCAGCAGGCCGGCGATGCGCCCGCGCCATTCGACGACCAGGTGCAGGCCGTCGCCGTGTCGCACGCGACGGCGGATGGCAGCCTGCTCGTTGGCGTCGAAATCGTAGGCGTGGCCTTTGTCGAACGGCTGTGGCAGGGGGTATTCCACCAGTCGCCAGCCCGCTTCGAGACCCTGCCCCAGCCGCTCGACGCGCAGCGCCGTGGTGCTGACGAAGCCTGGGCGAATCTCGGCCAGGCGCGGGATGTCGGCTTCGGTCAGGGGGCGGATAGTCGGCTCGGCGGACATAGGGCGGCGTCCTCTGGCGCGTGGCCGGTGATGGTGGGCGCGATGATCGCCCGGATTGTACGTCCGTCCGCTGGATTTTCAAGAGGATGAAGGGCGCGGCGCTCGAACGGCAGGCCCTTCCCCGGCAGAACCAGAGAGAGGTTTCGGGGGTGAGGTCAACCAGGGCGCTACAGGGAAACACCTCCGACCGCCAGCGTCCTACGCATGCCTTCACCAGCGGCCAATCGCTGACCGCTCCCTCAGTTCAGCCGGATGTCAATCCAGCTCGTCTGCCCCGCCACAACAGTGACCGTCCCCTTGAAGCGCAGCACTCCCTGTTTGCGCACCAGCACCGTGTACTCGCCTTCCGGCAGGTCGCCGTGCGTGAAGTGCTCGCCGTAGTACGGGTCGGAGTTGACCGTCTCGTCCGCGTAGGAATAGGTCATGCGGCTGGGGCCGGTCTCTGACTGGATGGTGATCGCCACGTCGCGCAGCCGGTTGCCGTAGGCGTCGGTGATGCGCCCGGCCAGCGTGCCAAAGGTCGGCCAGGGGCGAATCCACAGGTCGGGGTTGTAGGTGCGACCGTAGTCGTAGGGGTTGCCGATGCGCACTTCCAGGTGCAGGTGCGACCCCAGAGCCACCCCCGTCGCGCCGACCTGCCCGATGCGCTGTTGCAGCTCGATGCGCTGGCCCGCCGCCACATCCACCCGCGAGAGGTGCCCATAGAGCGTGTAGAGCGGCTCGCCGGTCGGCGCGCGCTGATCGTGCTCGATAACCACCAGGTTGCCGTAGAAATCGGTGGTTGGCCCGAACTGGGTGATGTTGTCGCTGCCCGCGTAGATCACCCAACCGCTGGCCGCTGCCAGCACCACCGTGCCCAGCGAGTTCTGAATGTCAATGCCGTGATGGGTCTGGAACTGCCCGCCACCCGTCGAGCCATAGGGGTAGTTGCGGCTGGCGTAGTCGCGCAGGGTGTTGCTGGGGTCGCGCGGGAAGGGGCGCGCCAGCCAGTAGTGATCCTGCGGCTCGCCGGTCTGGTCGAAGGGCGCGCCGGCGACGGGGGCCGGCGTGGACGTTTGCAGCGCGATCTGAGTGGAGCGCGGTGTGTTGGTCGGGTAGGGCGTGGCGACTGCCGGCGCCCCCGCCCGCTGCGGCACGCTGAGCGCCGCCAGACTCTCTGCCAAGCGCGCAGGGCCGGCGGCTTGTCTCGCCGAGGATGCGCGCAGCCCCCCCTGGCTGACGATGATCACCAGCCCCAGCAACATCCAACGACCCAGTACACCCCGCATCTGTCCCGTCATCACATCCCGATCCATCTCTACGGCTCCGGCGCGAGCAGTGGGCTGATTGACCTCACCCCTCATTCCCCGCCCCGCGCGCCGAGCGGGGACGAAACCCCTGCGGATCTCCCCCTCTCCGCGTGTGGAGAGGGGACAGCGAGGCGCGTCAGCGCCGAGCAGGGGCGAGGTCAACCGGCCTCTGGCGCGGCACGATCGCGCATGTCGCCACCGGCAGATGGTAAAACCCCATGGCCGGATTCTATAGCAGAACCCCCTATGGAGACTCCGCCCAGCCTTCAGCAGCCGCTACCCCAGCCCCGCCCGCTCTTCGACGGTTTGCATCACCGCGTCGCGGATCGCCCGCGCGCTCTCGACCAGCGCGCTCGCGTCGTGGCACAGACGCATGGCAAGCTGCGCATCGTCCAGGTTGACCGCGTTGGTGCGCACATTCATGGCCGCGCTTTCAACCGCCGCCAGCCCCATCAGGGCGGCTGTGGCGGCGTCGCTGGCCGCGTTAATGTTGCCATGCGTCGCGACCTGCTCGGCCAGGCGCATCGCTTCCAGGGCCAGGCGCGCCACGTTGAGCGGCACGTCCGCGGCGTGGACGGTGGCCGCCTGGATGGCGGCGGCGCGCGCCGGATCGTCTTTGGGCAGGCGTAACGCTTCCAGCACGCCCTCGAAGGACGCGCTGTCCTCGTCAATGGCGTCCAGCAGCGGCGCGCGCAGCATGGCAGCGGCGGCGGCGATGGCCTGCATGGTCTCCTCGACGGCGGCGTAACGCTTCTTGCCGACCGTCACCTGGGCGACCATCTCGGCCAGCGCCGCGCCCAGCGCCCCGACCAGCGCCGCGACCGCGCCCCCGCCTGGCGTCGGCTTCCCCGCCGCGACCGCCGCGACGAACGTCTCCGGCGCGGCAGCCGGCGGCACGACGGTCAGCACCGGGCGAGCGGCGTCTTCGGGGATGGGCGGCTCTGCGGCGACCAGCGCGGCTTCGGCGGCCTCTGCCTGTTGGATGCGATACTCCAGGATTTGGTCGGGCATGAACTTGTCTAGCTGGAGATGCCAGCGCGCCGCGTCCACGAAGAATTCCTGAGGAGCCAGGCCGATCAGCTCGCTGGTGGTCACCGCCACACCGTAGCGGGCGGCTTCGCGGCGGATCAGCTCCATCACGCGGGCGACAGGCGTCCGCCGGTAATCGGTCAGGTTCATCGAGACCTGCGCCTGTCCTTCGACGAGGAAGCCCGCCGCTTTGACAAAGCGCAGCCCGCCGTTGGAATGGCGCACTGCACGAGCGATCTTGTTGGCGATGGACACGTCACCCGTGCTCAGGTAGACGTTGTAGGCGACCAGGGGCGGGCGCGCGCCGATGATCGTCGCTCCGGCAGTTCCCAACTGCGCCGGGCCAAAGTCCGGCATACGCGCCGGGTCCACAGCGATAGCTTCCTTAAGCTGCTCGTACTGGAAATGAGCATTGCGCAGGTCGGCCAGGTTACTGCGCTCCGGCTGGGTGGCGGCGAACTCGTAGAGGAAGACCGGGATGCCCAGCTCTGCCCCGACGCGCTGGCCGAGCCGCTGGGCGATGGCCACGCAGTCGTCCATCGTCACATCGCGAATGGGCACGAAGGGCACCACGTCGGTCGCGCCCAGGCGCGGGTGCTCGCCCTGGTGCTGCGTCATGTCAATCAGGTCGGCGGCCTGGCGAATGGCGGCGAACATGGCCGCTTCGACGGCTTCTGGCGTGCCCACGAGAGTCACCACCGAGCGGTGATGGTCGGCGTCGCTGGTTGTGTCCAGGATATGCACGCCCGCCGCCGAGCGCATGGCGCCGACGATGGCCTCGATCACTTCTGGGCGGCGTCCTTCGCTGAAGTTGGGGATACACTCGACTAAAGGCCTTTGCATGTCATTCGCGGCGCGCCCCGCGCCTTTTCCCTTTCTGGTGCAGTAAGAGTCCCGTTTTTAAGGCGTAGTATTGCTACCCCACGCTCCGGCGTTTGTCAAATCCGGCGGCGCTGGGGTAGTGTATCGAATTCGGTTGAGATGGGGCGGAGACTGGTTGCCGCGTGCTCCTCATCCCCGGCCCCTTCCCCCACGCTGCGCGAAGGGAAAGAGAGCAGACCTGCTGCTTCTCTCCCTTCTCTCGCTTGCCAGGGAAGGGCCGAGGATGCGGGTGAAGACACCTCTCAGACGGCCTTTGAATCCGAAGGAGCGCACATGGCCGCGTATGGGCTGATCGCGGTGCTGGCGGGCGGCGGGCTGCTGGCCTGGGCGGCGACGCTGACCGCCTGGCTGCACCGCCGCTATGCGGTGCCCTATGCGCTGCTGACGGTCGGCATCATCACCTACATCGTCGCGCTGGGTGTTCAGGTGCTGCTGCTGCGGGGGGTAGACCGGGCCTTGCTGGGCATTCTGCCGGTGGGCGCGCTGATGATGGGCGTGCTGGCCGGGTTCAGCGAGGAGACGCTGCGCGCGCTCGGCTACCAGGTGCTGGCCCCTGGCGCGGTGACACGCCCGCAGGCACTGATGATCGGCGCCGGGCACGGCCTCACCGGGACGATCTACTCAGCGCTGATCGCCATCAGCGTGGGGCTGTCCGCCCTGTCCGGCGATGCGGCGGCGGCGGTCGCGCCGCTCGGCCTGGCCAGTCGCACGCTGGCCGAGGCGCTGAATGGAGCGTTGCCAGTGCTCATGCACATGGCGCTCAGTTGGCTGGTGCTGCAGGCGTTCCTGCGCGGCCAAGTGGCCTGGCTCTTCGTCGCCATCTTCCTCCACGCGGTGGTGGAGATCATGGCCACGCTGCTCGGCCCCAACGACGCCTGGATCGTCGTGGCGTGGCGGGCGCTGGTGGCGCTGAGCAGCGTGGCGGTCATTGTTCGCGTGCGCGGGCCGGGCGTCACCGCTGAGCGGGGATGAGATCAGCCAGGGTAGAGACTTCCGAAGTTTGGAAAACTTCGAAAGTCTGGCTGCGCTCAGCCCATGCCGAGCACCTCGCGGTTGCGCACGTTGTCGTAGCGCCCCTCCAGCAGGGCCTTGCGCACCGCTTCGGCGGCCTCCACCCCTACCTGGCTCTGCGCTTCGTGCGTGCTGGCCGCCAGGTGCGGCGTATGGACCACGTTGGGCAGGCCGAGCAGCGGGTGATCGGGCGCGGGCGGCTCCGGATCGTAAACGTCCAGCGCGGCGCCGGCCACCTTGCCGCTGCGCAGGGCTTCGGCCAGGTCAGCGTTGTGGATGAGCGCCCCGCGCGCCGTATTGACGATCAGCACACCGTCCTTCATGCGGGCGATGGTCTCGCGGTTGATGATCTCGCGCGTCTCGTCGGTGACGAGGGCGTGCAGCGAGAGGACATCCGCCTGGGCGAACACCTGATCCGGGTCGGTCAGCATAGCCAGGCGGCGGGCCAGGCGCTCCGGTGTGAAGGGGTCGTAGGGGAGCACGGTCATGCCCAGGGCTTTGGCCCGCTCGGCAACGGCGTGCCCGATGCGCCCATAGCCGATGATGCCCAGCGTCTTGCCGGTGAGCTGCGTGCCGACAAACTTGCTGCGCTCCCAGCGCCCCTCGCGCAGCGAGCGATCGGCCTGGGGGATGTGGCGCGCCAGGGCGAACATCAGGGCGATAGTGTGCTCGGCGGTGGAGATGGTGTTGGCTTCGGGCGTATTCATGACCACGATACCGCGCGCCGTACACATCTCCAGATCAATATTGTCCACGCCCACGCCGGCGCGCACCACCACTCGCAGCTGGTCGGCGTGCTCCAGCAGGGCGGCGTCCACTTTGGTATCGCTGCGCACGATCAGCGCGTGCGCCTCTGGAATGCGCGCCAGGGTTTGCTCGCGGGTCATCTTGCCCGGCGCGTGGACTTCGAACGCGGTGACTGAGCGCAACGCGGCCAGCCCCGCCTGGTTGAGCGTATCCGGCACAAGCACCAGGTATTGCATGGTTATCCCTCTTTCGCCAGAAACTCATCCATCGCCGCGAACAGAACTTCCAGGTGCTCCGGCTGCGTGTCGCCCATGTGGGCGATGCGCATGGTCTTGCCCTTCAGCTTGCCGTAGCCGTTGGAGATGGCCATGCCCCGCCCGCGCAGGAAAGCGTTGAGCGCGGCGATGTCAATCCCGCGCGTGTTGGTCAGGGTGCTCACCGTCGGCGAGTGGTAGCCCTCCTCCGAGAACGGGGCGAAACCGGCCCCGCGCGCCCAGGTGCGAGTCATGGTGGCCATGCGCTCGTGGCGGGCGAAGCGCGCTTCCAGCCCTTCGGCCAGCATGTCGTCGAGCTGCCGGTCGGCGGCGTACATCAGCGAGACGGGGGGCGTGGCCGGGGTGTTGTTCTTCTGGTGGTGCCGGTCAATCTCCAGCATGTCGAAGTAGTAGCCGCGATGAGGGACCTGGCGCGCCCGCTCCAGCACGGCGGGCGACACGGCGGCGAAAGCCATGCCCGGCGGCAGGGCGAATGCCTTCTGGGTGCTGGTCAGACACACGTCAATGCCCCAGTTGTCCACGTCCACCTTTGCCCCGGCGTAGATGCTCACCGCGTCCACCAGAAAGAGCGTATCCGGGTAGTCGCGCAGCACCTCGGCATAGCCCTCGATCGGGTTGCGCACGCCGGTGCTCGTCTCGTTCATGACGCAGGCCACCGCGTCATACGCCTGGCCGCGCAGGGCGTCGGCGAGCTGCTCCGGCTTGACCGCCTGGCCCCATTCGACGGCGATCACGTCTGCCTGCTTGCCGTTGAACTGGCTGACTTCGGCCCAGCGCTCGCTGAAGGCCCCGCAGACCAGGTGCAGGACGCGCGCCTCGTCGCGCACCGCGCAGCGCGAGGCGGATTCCCACACACCTGTGCCCGACGAGGTGTAGAGATAGACCGGGTGCTGGGTGAAGAATGTCTGCTGGAGCTTGGGCTGCATGCGCCCGTAGAGCGCGGCGAACTCGCTCGAGCGATGGCCGATCATCCAGCCGGCCTGGGCGTCCAGGATTTCTTCGCGGACTTCGACAGGGCCGGGGATGAACAGGCGGACGTGCTGAGGGTTGCGCGGAGACATGGGATATTCCTCCTTATAATATGCTTTGGTGTGCCTTGTATGCCTGGTAAGCATGGGTTAGGAGTCAAGAGTTGTGAGCCAGAGGCCGCCTGAGAAGCCGTGCGCCTGCGTTTGCCCCCATCCCCGGCCCTTCCCCCACGGGGGGGGAAGGGAGAAAAGCGCGCCCGCTGAGCTTCTCCCTCCTTGCGGAGGAGAGGTTTGGGGTGAGGGGAAGCCTCATCTCTCCAATGGTCTCTCACGTTCGCGCGGCGAGCAAGTCCTTAAGCTCCATGATCGGCGCGATCTCCGTCGGGTCGGCTTCGTAGGCGATTGCCGCGTAATAGCTGACGTAGTCGCCGTACTGGATGGCGTGGCACATCTGGGCCAGGGCGCTCTGCCCCTGAGGGCGGAAGGTATCGGTCATGAGGCCGTTTTGCAGGCAAAGCTGCGCGGTAAGCTCGTGGCGCAGGGCGACGCGCGGGTGATCGTGCTGGCACGAGGTGATGAAGATGGCCGTCAGATCAATCACGTGCTCGGCAGGGAAGCCGATACCGGCGATGGTGTTGTGATTGGCTTCTGGCATGGCTTCAAACTCGGCCCACGCCTTGGCGTTCTCGTTCATCTGGCACTTCCAGCGCCGCGCGACCGGCTCGAACAGCCCGCCGCCGAAGAAGACCGGGATGCGCCCGATCAACTGGCCGGCGCCGCGCTTGGCCGGGTTCTGCGGGATGGGGCTGCTGGCCGTGTAGCGCGAAACGTGCTCGCGCAGCACCGCCAGCGCCTCCTGCACGTCAGATTCCAGCGTGGTCAGCAGGCCCAGCCGGTGAGCCAGCCCCAGCAGCAGCCCCCAGCTCCAGCCGAGCGCGGCGCGCGGCTGGCTGGCGTAGGCGATGCGCCACAACGGGTAGCCGTGCGCGGCGGCGTGCGCGGCAAGCTGCCCGCCAGCGGTGACGGCCAGCAGGCGCGCGCCGCGCCCCAGGGCCTGTTCGGCGACGGCCAGCGTCTCCTCGGTGTTGCCGGAGAAGCTGCTGGCGATGACCAGCGTCTCCGATCCCTGGGCGTAGGCGGGCAGGTCATAGCCGCGCACGACAGCCCAGGGGACAGCGGACGAAGCGGCGATCAGCGCGCCGGTCAGGTCGCCGCCGATGGCCGAGCCACCCATGCCGGCCAGCACGATCTGGCGCGGGCTGCGGTGCGTGTCGGGCAGGGGCATCGTCTGGGCCGCGGCCCAGGCTGCCGCAAGCTGGTCCGGGAAGGCGTCAATGTGTGCCAGCATGTGCTCGCGGTCCAGCGCGGCAAAGCGGGCATGATCGTCGAGATCAAGATTGTAGAAACTCATCGTGGCCCTTGCTCCAACGGGTGAACAAAGCGCTGCCAGCGCAGGTATTGGGCAGGCACTGCGAGCGAACGCGCCCCATCGTACCGCATTCTGAGGGATTGTCCCACGATTGTTGCGGCCAGGGGCAGGGGGCCGGGGCCTTCGACCACTGCCGGACAGCTTGCTCGTGGACCCCGATCGCGCTGCGCCACAGCACGATTCAGGGAGCCGCACTATAATGATCACGGATGTGCTCGCTTGATGTTGTTTCTTTACCCTTCGCAAAGGAGTCCTGTATGCTGAAGCCCCTGTCTATTATTTGTATCCTAGTGCTGCTGGTTGGCGTGCTGCCCGCCAGTCTCGCCCAGGAAACCGGTCGCCAAGTGATCACGTCTGACAATGGCGGTCAGCTCGTTGAGCTGATGCGCCTGGGGCGTGGCTCGACCGGGCAAGTTGCCTTCTCTCCCGATGGGCAGACGCTGGCCGTAGCCAGCACCGTGGGCGTGTGGCTTTATGCCCCGGCGGCACTGAACACACCATCCGAGCCGCCGCTCATCCCGACGCCCAAAGCGGCCACGGCGATGGCTTTCTCGCCGGATGGGCGTGTGCTGGCTATCGCCAGCGACTCCCAGATCTTCTTCTGGGACATGGCTGCACAGCAGATGACGAGTTCGTTCAAGATCAGAACCAACAGCACCGGCATGGCGTTCAGCCCTGATGGTGCTCTGCTGGCGTTCAGCATCGGCTACAACGGGATTGTCTTGTGGGATGTCGCGGGGGGTGTGGAAAAAGCGGCCCTGGCCGGCAATATGCAGATGGATGCCTCGGTTGTCTTCAGCCCCGACGGGACGCGCATCGCCAGCGCCACCAGCGACAACAACGTGCGCCTGTGGAGCGCGGCAGATGGGAGCGAAGTGGCTGTTCTCAGCGGGCATAGCCGCTATGTGTATGGTTTTGCTTTCAGCCCTGACGGGGCTGTGCTGGCCAGCGCCAGCTATGACAAGACGGTGCGCCTGTGGGATGTGGCCAGCAAAAGCGAGCTGGCCGTCCTGGCAGGCAGCGAAGCCCAGCCACTCGATGAAGCCTATGCTGTCGCCTTCAGTCCCGACGGGGCGCGACTGGTCAGCGGGCATGCCAAGGGCCTCATCGCCTTCTGGGACGTGAGCGGCAAGACTCTCGCCCAGGTCGCCGGCCCGCAGAAGGGTGAAGTGCGCTCGCTGGCGTTCAGCCCGGACGGATCGCGCCTGGTGAGCAGCAGCACCGCCCAGTCCTTGCAGATGTGGGACGCGGTCTCTGGCGCGGAAGTGATGGCCGCTGTCGGCCACACGGCATACATGAACGCGGTGAGCTTCAGCCCCGACAGTGCAGTGCTGGCGATTGCCGACTGGGACAAGCTCGTCTGGCTGTGGGACACGGTCACCATGCAGCAGTTGAACTTCACCACCCCCATCGGGCAAGATGCTAATGTCGCCATCGCCAATGTCACCGGCCTGGTCTTCGCACCCGATGGCAGCCTGGTAGCGGCCAGCGATGGGTTCAAAGTTCTGCTGTACGACCCGGCTGTGCAGCAACAAGTCGGCGTGCTAGATGACTGCGTCGGCGCGTCCATGAGCATCGCCTTCAGCCCGGACAGCACACTGTTGGCCCAGGCTGCGAGCAGTGGCTTGTGCCTGTTCGATGTGGCCACTGGTGCCCTGCTGAGTCAGTTCAGCAGCGGTGACTGGTCAAATGGCGTGACGTTCAGCCCTGATCAGACGCTGATCGCCGTCCCCAGCAAGGATCACACCGTGCGCGTGTACGGCTTGCCTTAACGCGCTCGCATGGCGCTCCCCGCCGGAGATTGCCCCCGGTGGGGAGTCATTTCCCCTGTGCCGGTGCTGACGCAGCCCGGCAAAACCGCCCGGCGACGCACTCTGCCGGGCGGTTTTCGCCACACCTCCCACGCGGACACGCGAGAGGGTCCACGAACAACCTGTCGCCAGGGGAAGTTCGGGAATGCTCGCTGAACGCCTCTCCCCTCAGAAGTCGAGCGCCTGCCTTTGCCCCCCATCCCCGGCCCTTCCCCCACGAGGGGGGAAGGGAGAAGAGCACACCGCCCCTCCCTCCTTGTGGGGGAGGGGTTTGGGGCGGGGGAAAACAGCTTCTCAAATGGTCTCTCAATCTCCTCTCCAGCGAAGCCAGAGGGGGGGGCGCAAGCCGCTCACCCCTTCCCCCGGCTTTGCTGGGGCCGGGGCCTTCGACCACTGCCGGACAGCTTGCTCGTGGACTCCACGCGAGAGGGGGCGGCGCGGCGCTGACGCGCCGCGCGGGGGTGAGGTCAGCCAGGGCGCAGCAGAGCAGCGCCCCTACCGCCTGGCAGATTTTGCACGCACCCCACGCGAGAATCAGCCTTGACAGCCCCCTGGCCTGGTGCTAAGATTCGCACGCTCTACTCTCAGGCGGCGCCAACCCTGTCGCGTGGCAGGGCAATGGCGACCGAATTGGATGAGTTCTCGACCGTGAGGCCACCCGTGCCGCTAGTTTGGATGGCCTCACGTTCTGCCAGCGGGCGGGCGTGCAGGTGAACGCCCGTCGTCGCGCCTTAATAGCAGCGAGGCAGCCAGGGGAACAGCCGGTTGACGCCCTGGCCTAGAGATGGAGGCAGGTATGCCGACAATCAACCAGCTTATTCGCAAGGGTCGCCAGCCAAAGCGCAAGAAGAGCAAGGCCCCGGCGCTGCAGTACACGTTCAACTCGTTCTCGCAGCGTCGCACGCGCCAGCCCAAAGGCTCTCCGCAGAAGCGCGGCGTCTGCACCCAGGTCAAGACCATGACCCCCAAGAAGCCGAACTCGGCGCTGCGCAAGGTGGCCCGTGTGCGCCTGAGCAACCAGATCGAGGTCTCGGCCTACATCCCCGGTGAGGGGCACAGCCTGCAGGAGCACAGCGTGGTGCTCGTGCGCGGGGGCCGTGTGAAAGACCTGCCCGGCGTGCGCTATCACATTGTGCGCGGCACGCTGGATGCAGATGGCGTGTCCAAGCGCGAGCAGGGGCGCAGCAAGTACGGCGCCAAGCGGCCCAAGGCAGCCAAGGCCAAGAAATAGGCTTCTTCTGGAGAGATAGACAATGGCTAGACGGTACAAGCCCCCCAAGCGGCGGATCGAGCCGGACGTCAAATACAACAACGTCCGCATTGCCATGTTCGTCAACCGCATGATGCACGGCGGCAAGAAGAGCACTGCCCAGCGCGTGCTGTACGACGCCCTGGAGATGATCGAGCAGCGGGCCAAGCGCGACCCGGTAGAGGTTTTCGAGCAGGCCCTGCGCAATGTAACCCCCGTCCTGGAAGTCAAGCCGCGCCGTGTGGGTGGCTCGACCTACCAGGTGCCCGTCGAAGTAGAGCCGTCGCGCGCCCTTTCGCTGGCGATGCGCTGGCTGCTGGCGGCGGCGCGTGGGCGTGGCGGGCACAGCATGTCCGAAAAGCTCGCCGCTGAGCTGATGGACGCGGCCAGCGATCAGGGCAACGCCATCAAGAAGAAGCAGGATACGCATCGCATGGCCGAGGCCAACCGGGCGTTCGCGCACTACCGCTGGTAGTGCTGGGTATAGGGAAGCAGCGTCACTCGTCATGGCTAAGAAAGCCGCCGCTACCGGGCAAGCCCTGGACCTGAATCTGGTCCGCAATATCGGCATTATTGCCCATATTGACGCTGGCAAGACAACCACCACCGAGCGTGTGTTGTACTTCGCCGGGCGCATTCACCGTATGGGCGAAGTGCACGATGGCGCGGCGACCACTGATTACATGGACCAGGAGAAGGAGCGCGGCATCACCATCACCGCTGCCGCCGTCACAGCCTTCTGGCACGACTGTCAGATCAACATCATTGACACGCCAGGGCACGTGGACTTCACCGCAGAAGTCCAGCGCAGCCTGCGCGTGTTGGATGGTGGCGTCGTCGTCTTCGACGGCGTGGCCGGCGTCGAGCCGCAGTCCGAGACGGTCTGGCGGCAGGCCAACGAGTACAGCGTCCCACGCATCTGTTTCATCAACAAAATGGATCGCGTTGGGGCAGATTTCGGGCGCTGCGTGGGGATGATCGCCAATCGCCTGAAAGCTAACCCGGTGCCCATCCAGATGCCCTATAGCGACGGGGCGGACTTCTCCGGGATTATTGACCTGTTCGACATGGAGCTGATCACCTACGGCGACACCATGGGGACGGCTATTGAGCATGTCGCCATCCCCGCCGAGGTGCTCGAACGCGCTGAGGCCGCCCGTGCCACGATGATCGAGCAGATCGTCGAGCACGACGAGGCGCTCACTGAGAAGTACCTGAACGAAGAACCGATCAGCAACGAAGAGTTGATGCGCGCCCTGCGCGCGTCCACCATCGCCGGGCTGACCCACCCCGTGCTGTGCGGGTCTTCGCTGCGCAACAAGGGCGTGCAACTTCTGCTCGACGCGGTCGTGCACTACCTGCCTTCCCCGCTGGACATCCCGCCCATCCAGGGCGCGAACCCGAAGACCGGCGCGATCGAAGAGCGGCACTCAACGGACGACGAGCCGCTGTCGGCCCTCGTCTTCAAGATCGTCACCGATCCTTTCGTCGGGCGGCTGGCTTTCTTCCGCGTCTACTCCGGCGTGATCCACGCCGGCTCGACAGTGCTGAACACGTCGAAGGATCGCCGGGAGCGCATTGGGCGCGTCGTGCGCATGTTCGCCGACCGCCGCGAGGATGTGGAAGAGGTGCACGCGGGCGACATCGCGGCCACGCTGGGCCTGAAGGACACCTTCACCGGCGAGACGCTGGCCGAGCAGAGCCGCCCCATCGTGCTGGAAGAGATTCACTTCCCAGAGCCGGTCATCTCGGTGGCTATCGAGCCGAAGACCAAGGCCGACCAGGATAAGATGGGCGTTGCGCTGGCCAAGCTGGCCGAAGAAGACCCGACCTTCGTCGTCCGGGTCAACGATCAGACCGGCCAGACCCTCATCTCCGGCATGGGCGAGCTGCACCTGGAAGTGCTGGTCGAGCGCCTGTTCCGCGAGTTCAGCGTGGATGCGCGCGTGGGCAAGCCGCGCGTCTCGTACCGCGAGACGATCCTGCAGCGGGCGCGCGGCGAAGGCCGCTTCGTCCGCCAGACGGGCGGCAGCGGGCAGTATGGGCACGCGGTGATCGAGGTCGAGCCGCTGCCCGAAGACGCGCCCGACGACGTGGTCATCGAGAACAAGGTCGTGGGCGGCGCGATCCCCAAGGAATTCATCAAGTCCATTGAGAGCGGCATCCGCGAGGCGGCGCAGAGCGGCGTCATCGCCGGGTTCCCGGTCGTGCGCTTCAAGGCGGCAATTCTGGACGGCTCCTACCACGAAGTGGACTCGTCCGACCTGGCCTTCAAGATCGCCGGCTCGATGGCCCTTAAAGATGCTGTGCAAAAGGCGCACGGCATCCTCATGGAGCCGTACATGCGCGTAGACGTGGTGGTGCCAGAGGAGTACGCCGGCGATGTGCTGGGCGACCTGGCGGGCCGCCGCGCCAACATCAACGGCGTCGAGGCGCGGGGCGACGGCCTGTCGTCCATCGAGGTCGAAGCGCCTCTGGGCGAAATGTTCGGCTACGCGACCAACCTGCGCAATATCTCGCAGGGGCGCGGCAGCTTTACGATGGAGTTCGAAAAGTACGTGCCTGTGCCAGCTTCCCTGATGGAAGCCATCATCCGGGGCGGGCATTAAGCCCGGCGTGGCCCAGGCAATAGCGATCGTTTGGCCTGACAAGGCGAGAATACACGGCTAGCAGGAGGCATCATGGGCAAGGGGAAATTTGAGCGGACGAAGCCCCATGTGAACGTGGGGACGATCGGCCACATTGATCACGGGAAGACGACGTTGACGGCGGCGATCACCAAGACGCTGGCGTTGAAGGGGTGGGCGG
>Ga0226835_1001014_pt1 | contig 19122 bp, 20 predicted proteins | sample LAC_MetaG_1_FD_163627 | JGI IMG/M metagenome (GOLD analysis project Ga0226835, IMG submission 163627) | Anaerobic ammonium oxidizing microbial communities from anammox membrane bioreactor (MBR) in UC Berkley, California, United States -... | ecosystem: Engineered > Bioreactor > Anaerobic >...
TTGTTTCTGCGATCGTACTGGCGTTTCTCGAGATTGGGAGTCCAGCCGACGCTCGAAGGGACCGTTCCGACGCGATTCGAGTTGAACGACTAACGAGTCTTACGCGTGCGGTTCGCGCCTACTTCGCGGCGCACAAGAAGCTCCCTGCGAACTTCGATGAACTCGCAAAAAAGAGACCCGTGAGCAGTCCCGACTTGGAGGACCCCGTCACGAAGAAGCCCTTTGAGTATCGCATCGTCGATGAAACGCAGTTCGAACTCTGCGCCACGTTTGAAATGGACTGGACCCTCGAGCGGGCGCGCAAGAAGGCGCTGTTGTACTGGGAACCACTGCCGTTCGCCGAACACAAGAAGGGACGACAGTGCTTCACGCTGAGCGCAAAGAAAGCGGATTGAAGTCGGGTTGGGAGTGGCTTATTCCCCGAAGCGCGCTTCCCTTTCGAGCGATTCCCGGTGGTCAGGGTGCGCGATGTCGATCAAGGCCCGGGCTCTCTGGCGGAGGTTCTTCCCATAAAGGTTGGCCGCGCCATACTCCGTCACGACCCAATGGACGTTCGCGCGAGTCGTCACCACCCCTGCTCCCGGCTTCAGCCTCGCCACGATCCTTGACTCGCCCCGGCGCGTGATCGAGGGCAGGGCGATGATCGGCTTACCGCCCTCCGAAACCGATGCGCCCCGGATGAAGTCCATCTGGCCCCCGACTCCTGAATAAATCCGGTCGCCAATCGAGTCGGCGCAGACCTGCCCGGTTAGGTCCACTTCGATCGCGCTGTTGATCGCGGTCACCTTGGGGTTACGGCGAATCACGCTCACGTCGTTGACATACCCCACATCGAGCAGCGCCACCTGCGGGTTGTCGTCGACGAAATCGTATAGCCGCCGCGAACCCAGCACGAACGAAGCGGTCAGCTTCCCCGGATGGACGCGCTTCATTCGACCTGTGACGACGCCACGTTCCACCAAGTCCACAACTCCATCCGAGAACATCTCCGAATGAACTCCGAGGTCCTTGTGCGACGTGAGCGAAGCCAACACCGCATCGGGGATGTCGCCGATTCCCATCTGGAGCGTGGCGCCGTCCTCGATGAGTTCGGCGCAGTGGCGGCCGATGGCTTCGGCAACCTGGCCCGGGGTTCCGGGATTGTGCTCAGGCAGGGGTTCGTCGGATTCTACGACGGCGTTGAGGTTGGAAAGGTGAATGAGTCCGTCCCCGTGGGTCCGCGGCATGAAGCGGTTGACCTGAGCGATTACGAACTTGGCCGCCAGAACCGCCGCGCGGCAAGCTTCCACCGACACGCCGAGCGAGCAGAAGCCGTGTTTGTCCGGTGGAGAAACCTGAATGAGGGCCGCGTCGAGCGGCAGAATCCCGTTGCGAAACAGCGCCGGAACCTCGCTCAAGAACACGGGCACGAAGTCTGCGCGTCCTTCGTTCACCGCCTGCCGGACGTTGGGAGCAACGAACAACGCGTTGATTCGGAACCGCGCTTCCATACCCGGATCGGCGTAAGGAGCGGGGCCCTCCGTGTGGAGATGCACGATCTCGACGTCTTCGAGGTCGGTCCGCCGGGAAAGGGCCCGGACAAGAGCTTGCGGCGTGGCCGCCATACCGTGGACATACACGCGATTCCCGGACGCGATCCTCCGAACCGCTTGGTCAGCCGAAACCGTGGAAGCCACAGCTCGATTGTATCCGGTTGACTCTCAACTGCTGTGTCCCATGGGTCGCGCCTGCCATCGAACAATCAACCTGTAGGGCAGATCTTCGTCATTCAAGAACTACTGGGGCGCCGCCTCAATAAGAGGCGACGCCCCAGAGACCGAGTCTATCCTGGTTAGGACTACGCCTTGCGTCGGCGAATCAGAGCGGTCAAGCCCAGGCCGAGAGTGGCGAGGGTCGCCGGTTCAGGAACGGCCGACGTGAAGCCGCCGTAGCTGAAAATCTGGTCGTCGCCATTGTAGCCCAGATTATCGACCCAATCGCCTTCACGGTCCGCGACGAAGCGCTTGGCCGAGGTATCGAGCGAGGTCGACGTGTAAGAGAATCCTCCGACGGTCTCGCCCATCCCGACGCCGTTGGGCGTCGAACCGGGCCACGGGTCGCTCGAAGACCACGAATAGGCAACGTAGAGTTGACCCTCAGGGGCATCGATGTCGCCTCCAGGAGTCCCTTCGGTGATGCTCCAGCCCACATGGCTGCCATCACCGAACGGCGTTCCCGCCACGGCTCCGGGAGCGACGTTCATGTACACCACTACCCACCAGATCGGCAGAGGCTCTGCGGAATTGGTGAGCGAATAGTTATACGTGTAGGTCCCGTTGCCGTTGTCGACGATGGTCTCCATCAGGTTCAGAACGCCTGAAGCGCTCGAGACCCATGCAACCTGTGCCGACGAAATCGCTGCCATCGCCATCAGAGGCAGCACAATGAACTTCTTCATATTCGAATTGCTCCTTTTGCTATTACGTGACTCAAGTCACGCAGCAGAAATACGAAACTATACTACTTTACAGGAACTTCCATTCCAACGGGAATTTTGGGGAGGGAAACCAGTATTTTTGTCAGTGGAAAGACGGCGCGAGGGCCCGTGCCGCGACATCCAACCCCGGGAGGCTCGAAGGTCAGTCCCCGGCCCCGCGACTCCTGTCGAGCCCATGCGCCACCTGAGATTCGGCTACTTGCCCTTCGCTGCAGATTGAGCTTCCACGAACGGCTTGATGTAGGCCTGCGCCTTCTCCCGACTGAGAATATCGGGCGCGGCGAACTCGGGCAGTCCCTTCTTGGCCCGAAGGATCGCCATCTTTCGTCGGGACTCGCTCGCGTACCTATGGGCCTTTGCGAGCACCCGGGCACACTCCTGAGGCGCATGGAAGCCCATTCCGTTGTTGGCGGCCACGTAGTCCCAATACATCTGCCCCAGGCTCACCAGTTTTCGCGCCTCCTCAACTTCCCCATCAGCCATTCCGTTTCGCCAGGCGTCCCCGATCTCCAGATGAGCCAGCGTGATCTCGCTCTCCGCCGCTTCGAGCAGTTCCTTGTTCTTGTCCTGGATCGAGATCACGCGGGTCTTGATCTCGTTTTCCGACCATTTGTGGCACACCTGGCACGAGTTCTGGAGGTTCTTGAGCGGGCTCCGAATCTGGTGATCGGTGTACTTGATGCCGCCTTCCGAGACGTAGGGCATGTGACAGTCCGCGCAGCTCACGCCTCGGAACGCATGGATCCCCTGCATATACACCTCGTAGTCGGGGTGCTGCATCTTGATCATCTTCGCGCCCGAGATCGCATGAGTCCAATCGACGTGGCCGGTTCGTTCGTAGTACTCTTCCATGCCTTCGATGGTCATTCCGTCGTCCCAAGGGAACGTCAGATACTTCTCCTTCTCGCCTTTGAAGTAGTATTCGACGTGGCACTGGGCGCATACGAGCGAGCGCATTTCCTGGTGGCTAACCTTCGAGATGTCCTTCCCTTGACGCTCGAAAGCCTCCTTCAAGGCCGGGCGGCTGATCCTTAGCTGCATGGTCTTGTTGTCGTGGCAGTCGGCGCACCCGATCGGGTTCTTGACTTCATCCTTGAAGTCGTGGAAGTTCGAGGCGTAAAACTCTCCGACCCCCACTTTTTCCATTAGCCGCGGCACGTCCGGGCTCTTGCAGGTCCAACAAGTGGCGGGCGTCTTTTCGTTGACGCGCTTGGTCATCGTGACGTCCTCGACCGCGTAGTAGTGGCCTCGCGCTTGGTTGTACTCCTTGGCAAACGCGTAGCCAGCCCACATAATCACAAGCCGAGGGGTCGATTCGAGATAGTCCCGAAAGCCCGAACCTCCGTACTTCGTCTTGGAGTTCATTTGCTTGGTGGCCTCCCACGACTGGTACTCGCGCGGAAAGCTCGCGCCCCACACCGAGTTGTCGGCCTCCCAGTCAGGGATGTCCTTCATAAACTGGAGCCGTGCGGGAATCGACTCCATGCGGCGTTCGCCGATCGAGGCTGCGAGAAGCCCGAGCGCGACCACGCCCAGCGCGGAGCCTCCAAATACAAGCCAGCCCCAAGCGGATGATCGCCGGGTGGGAGCGTCGTGTGAGGTCGGTTTGTCGTTCATTTGTTTTCTCTCAAGAAGGAGGGCGAAACGGGCGGCAACGGAGGGACTGCCGCGTTCGGAGTCGAGTTCAGGCTGCTGATTCGGCCGTGCGGCACCTCGCGGTGGCACTCGATGCAGGGCCGAGTGGAGCCGCTATGCACGTCGGCCGCGATGGTTTGGATCGTCGTCGTGTGGCATCGAATGCAGTTCTCTTGAATCACTGTCTTCGAGGCCTCGCGCGCCCGGATGACTTGGGGTTCGAGCCGAAACGTGAACATGAAGGAATGGCGCCCCCCATCCATCGCTTTGAACCAGTACTTCCGGACCACGTTGTCATGGGGCACATGGCAGTCATTGCAGGTGGCAACCCGGCCGTGGCTGGAGTGCTGCCAAGTCGCGTATTGGGGCGTCATGATGTGGCAGTTGATGCACGCCTTGGGGTCGTCAGAAAGGTAGCTCAGTCCGTTGGAGGTGTAGCCGACCCAGCCGGCCACCGCCGTAAAAGCTCCCAAGCTCGCCATCCCAGCCAAGCGCAACTTGGGCGGCATGAAACCAAGGCCCAAGATCGAGCGCAATCGCATCATCACCTCTAGGGTGAGAATGTACCTCCCCGGACGCCATGACAGGAGTCATATCGCCCCCCTTTTCGGCTCGCGGCAAATCGATTCCGGCTTGGCCGCGCAACCGACTTGGGCGTACGCAAATCTCAGGCCCCCGGCGCCGACATCACTCATTGCTCGGGCGAATCGGACCCTCCAGCGTGACCTCCGCGCTCTGTCCTGGAGCGAGCGTGACGGGCTGAATCGAGGGGTTGACTGGCGTTACCTCCACCCGGCCCTCGGTCACTCGAACGGTCGCAACCCCAGTCTGCTTGTGAAAGCGCACCGTGAACTTGGTTCCCCTTACACCGCAGGTAGCCGTAGGGGTCTTGACATCGAAGCTCGATGGGCGTTCCACCGAGCGGTTTACCGAAGCGGAAATCTCACCGCCTCGGATCCAAAGGCGCGTCTGGACAGCCGCGCCGGCATCGATGAAGCAGAGGACCTTCATGTCCGTCAGTTCGGATACGTCAACGACGGTACCGTCTTCAAAGCGGAGTTTCACGCTTGAATCCATGCCGGTCACGATCCGATCCCACCGATTGATGCGGTCGCCGGGCTTCAACTCATAGGCCCGCGAATCGTCACCCCCAGGCGAAAGCTCGACCTCTCCGACAACGGCCAGCACCTCCACCCTGCCGGGTCGCGCTTCTGCCTTGACCTCGGATTTCGTTTCCTCGTAGATGTAAGTCAGGCTGAACCCGGAAAGGGTCTGTACGACGCCCGTATGGCCGCTTATCGAGAAGCTACGGTAGTTCTTGCCCCCCTCTGACCACTTTCGAACGAGGTTGTTCGCCGCGAACGAAGTCTCAATGGCGACTTCGACGCTCAATGAATGGCTGCCCGCCGTGGGCCAGGGGCCGGGATCGCCCTTCCCCACCGTCTTGGGGCTGCCGATGAGATTGACGCCCACGTTGAGGTTGTACACCGTCGACTTCAGGTTCCATGAGGCGTCGAGTCGCGCGCTGGCCGAAAACGTCTGCTGATCGTTCTCCACTCGGTCGGGGATCGAAATCGACAGCTTCCCAGTCGAAGTGAACGAAGGCTGGCTCGTGTTGATGTCCATCGACTTCAGCCCGCCTTCGACCCTCGAGGTTTCAGGCTGTCCGCCCGCGACATGTTTGGTGACCTCCGTACGGACTAGCTTGTAGTGCGTTTGGGCACTCGCTAAGGGCGACAGCGCCACAATTAGAAGCGCGGCGACCCATAGGAAGCTCATCCGCAGGATCGAACCGCAGGAAACGTTGAGGTTGGCCATGATTTCACCACTCAGGGTCGATGCACGCATCCTGTCGCCACGACATTAGCGCCGATCGGACACGCCGCACCGTTGGAGAAACCTTATCATATTTCCGCCAAAAAGCAAAGAGGGGCTACTCGTCGTCGGCCGTGTCCGGGACCGGTCCGCAGAGGCTCTTGCTGTACATCCCCGATCTGTCGAAACAGCAAGGACGGCGCTTCCCGCCCGCGAGCATGTCGCAGGCGCTCTCGGCCCGTTTTCGACGCGTCTCCTCCCTTTTGGCCGATTCGACCCAATGAGCCCAATCTCTTCGGGCGAGCGCGGTCAGGCCATGCCAGGCCTTCTGAACCTCGGCCGTCGATCCCGCCAGCGCCCTCTCAAGGTCCTCAGGCACCTCTGGCTCCGGCTCTCGCAGCGAGGGCGCCAGTTCGACCGACACAGCCTGCCCGATCTCGATTCCTGCCTCCGCTCGCAAGTCTGGCAGTACCTTGAGCCAGTGGCCCCCGTTTCCGTTCGGTCGGAGCGTCGCCTGAAACTCGTGCCCATCGAGCGCGCCGTCCACCGACACCAGCCCCCGCGACGGCAGCTTCTGACTGGCTTCGTCGGGAAGGTTGAGAAAGGTCCATGTGGCCCCATGATCCTTGCCACCCGGACGGAACAGGGTCGCTTGGAATCGGATGCGAACGCTCGAATCAGCCATTTCGAGTTCATTGTGCCATAAGCCCACCGGCGACGAGGGCCACTTGTGGCGCAGCATCGGGGCAGGCATGCCCGCTTAGTCTCCCAAGCAAGCCGCAGGAACTTGCTCCTATATCAAGCGCCAACATGTGGGAAAATGACTGCTATGAGGAATTCTGCCTGGGCTCGTTCGTCTGTCCGGCCCGTTGTGTTCGTTTGTTTCGCAGGTGCGGCAGCCTTGGGGATCGCTGCGGCGCTTTCGGGGGGTGAACCCGAAGAAAGGCAACGGGAGCGGAGCGGCGGCGCAGGGCAATTGGGGCAGCTCAGTCTCCACCTAGCGCCCTCTGTATATTGGCCGCTGGCTATGGGGAACAAGTGGACCTACGGCACTTCGTATCCTGAGACCGACAGTACGACCGAACTTGTGGTCAAGCGGTTCGCTTTGGGTCGGGCGGGCGGCGGCGCTACGGCGACTTTGGACACCGAGAGTTTCCGGTCGAAGATCGTTAATCAACGGGGCGGCGGCTTCAAGGTAGAAAAGTCGCCTAGCTGGGACCCGTGGACCGAGCCCATCGTGGTAAAGGTCGACGATACAGGGATCTATTGGATCTCGGACCAGCACGGAACCTTCAATCCTCCCGTGCCGATCTTCAAATCCGGCACGAAGCACGGCGACGAGTGGAAGTGGACCGGGACGGTCCAGGGCCAAGGTTACTCGCACGCCGCCAGTGCGACCGTGTTAGCTTCGTCGGTGAAGGTGAAGACCCCTATGCTCGAAGTCAAGGAGCATGACGCTCTCAAAGTCATGATGATTCTGGAGATAGTGATTAACGGAGAGAAGTCGATAGACGCTCAGACTTGCTCGTTCGTTCCTCGAATCGGGCCAGTGACTTTTGGCTATTCGAGGCAAGAAAAGGGTTCTTACAACACGACTTTGGGTGGCGGAACGCTGATCGAGTACAGCGTTCGCTAGCTGAGGGGTGAGGGAAACCACGAGCTGCGTTCACTTCTCGATATGGGCCAGCACGGCTTCTTGCAGGTCCTATTCGTGCATCCACAACGAATGAGTGGAGACTTTGCCAGTCTCCGCATCGATGACCACTAGGATGGGCTCCGACACTTTGTCGGGGACTTGCGGTCTGCGCCCGATGAGGGCAGGCAGTTTGGGATCGGGCAGGATGTCCTGCACCTCGCCGATGCCAGTGTCTGTTTCCCAAACTACCTGCCCCTCAGATCCCAATCGAGCCGCAACGATCGAACTCTTCCGGTAGGGCTTTGTATGATGCAGTTCGAGCCAACCCTTGCCGACTAACTCCAGCAATTCTGCATCGCGTCCCGAGCGCACTAAGCCGCCGCCGAAGAACCCCTCTGAACCCTTGGAATCGAGTTTTCGAAAGGTTGGGCCTGAGGGTCCTTTGGACAACGACCAGACGTAGATGCGCCTCGGTTGGTTTGAGAGCGAGTAGTTCCCAGCGGCAGGCGCCCGGTCCCCCTGACGGCATTCGCTCTCCACTTGATCTTGGGTGAGGATGCCCAGCCAGCGGTTGCCACCTACAACGCCGCCCGAGGCCATGTAACGAATAGTGGCATCCTCATCGGTCGCGAAGTCGGCCAACGTCCTTTGCTTTTTGGGCGGGACGAGGGACGGATCGCCTTGGAGCACATCGGGACCGATGACTTCACCGGAAACGAGGTTGACCCTCATGGTCTCGGGTGTATCGACCCACACAAAGTCTCCCTCGATGGCGGCCAACTTGCACATCCCGAGTGCGGACTGCGACCGTCCTTTTGCAAGTTCGATGTAACGGCTATCGCCGCTTTCCGCGTCGTGAAGCAATATCCCCAGGGAAAACAGGTCGTTCGCGTGATCGCGGTTGAGCGACGGAATGTAAGGCTCGAGGCGAGTCATCATCGTGACGATCGTCGTGCCCGATCTTAGAGAGGCACCTGACGGTCCACCCGTTGTCCTTATCTGAAGAACATGCTTCTGAAGCAACGCAAAGGCGATGAGGCCCAAGGCTCCCATTACGACGATCCCAAGGACAACGAAGCTCATAGTGCGAATCCTTCGATAGAAACTCAGCCGGGGATCCCCGGGTAAGCCGCGGTTTGGGGGCTGCCGCAACTGGGGGGGTGGCGGTGGAGCGGCGGGCCAACTGGCTCCCTGGTGAATCGTCACCCAACCATTTTCATCGAGCGTTCCTGCGCAGTTGGGCGCCTGCTGCCGGATCGTTTCCTCTACAATGCGTTGGATGATTTCCTCTCTTCTCGGCGCGGCCCAAGGGAAGCGCTCCTCCCACTCCGCCGAGGTACCGACCGAAATGAGAGCGACGACTCTCCCGGTACCAAGCTCCCACCAGAAACAAAGCTCACCCTCGGAGTCACTGTAGGTCACCAATCCGGACCTCCCATTCTGCTCGAACCGAACCTCCCAGTCGCGGTGTGTCATGGTCTCTACCTTCGAAATGCCAGCACCAAGTCCCGTTTCACTCTTGATTCCCCAACGTCCCAGAACGTCTCGCCGGCGACAAACTCCATGCTAACGCTGACCCGGCGCCGAATACAAGCTTCTCCTGAGAAAGCCATCAACGCAGACTTTTTTCCCTGTTTGTTCCGCGCTTACATCGTCCGTCCCGTTCCGGAAGTGTCCCAAAGTCGAACCGGGCGACTCCGAAAAGGCTCAATTGGGTTGTTCGAGGATCCAGACAACGAAACGCCCCTCACTTCGTCCCCACCTCAATGAACGATGCGTTGCACCGGATAAGAAGCGACTGCACCCGTCCCGGGCCCAAGTTCCCTCGCGCCGGCCATAATCCTGAAGTGGCTAAGCTCGCGATCCAATCGATCGAAGCGCGGAAGTCGCTCCTTTCCGACCTTGACTCCGTCCGCAAGCTATTTCGCGAATACGAAGCCGAGCTTGGGGTCGATCTCTGCTTCCAGGGCTTTGAGGAAGAGCTAAGTTCCCTGCCCGGTAAGTACGCGGAGCCCCGCGGCGCGATTCTGCTCGCGCTGGAAGGCGAAGAGCCTGCGGGGGTAGTGGCGCTCCGGCCCTTGGGCGAGACGGAGTGCGAGATGAAGAGGCTCTATGTCCGCCCCGCGTTTCGGGGATCAGGCGCGGGACGCCTGCTCGCGGAGGCTATCGTCGAGTCGGCGAATGCAAAGGGCTATGGGGCGATGGTGCTCGATACGCTGGAGAGACTCCAGCCGGCGATTCGGCTGTACGAGAGCCTTGGATTTCGGCGGTGCGAGCCGTACTACTCCAACCCCGAACCGGACGTGGTGTTCATGCGGCTCGAACTCGGCGCTATTTGAAGAAGCTGAATTCTTCGAGAGTCTTCTTGACGCGCTGCAAGAACCGCCCGGCGAGCAACCCGTCGATGATTCGGTGGTCGTAGGTCAGCACCAGGTACATCATCGACCGGATCGCGATCATGTCGTCCACGATCACGGGGACCTTCTGAATGCCGTAGGTCCCGGCGATTGCGGCCTGCGGCGCGTTGATCATCGGCGTACCGAACAATGCCCCGTAGCTGCCGGGATTGGTCAGGGTGAACGTGCCGCCCTGGACATCTTCCACCTGGAGTTGGTTGTTGCGAGCATTTTCGGCGATCTCGTCGAGGGATTGGGCGATTTCCACCAAAGAAAGCGCGTGGCAATCGCGAATGACCGGCACAATGAGCCCCTCGTCGCCCTTGCTCCCCAAAGCCACCGCGACGCCCATGTGAACCGCCGAGTTCTTCACAAGCTGGTCGCCTTGAAGGCTCGCGTTGAGCATCGGAAACTCGGTTAACGCGTCGCAGAGCGCCCTAAGAAAGAACGGCGTGTAGGTGAGTTTGACTCCGTATTGAGCCTGGAACGAGTCTTTGTTGGCCGTGCGGAAGTTCACGAGGGGAGTCACGTCGACTTGGATCACCGTGCTGACCGTGGGCACCGCGGTGGCTCGCATCATGGCTTCGGCGATCATCTTCCTCATGCCGACGAGCGGCACGATCTCTTGGCCCGGACCCGCCTTGAGGTCGGCGGGCGCCTTGTCCAGCCCAAGCGGAGCAGCCGGTCGAACTGCCGCCTTCCGCCCCGACGCGAGATAGTCTTCCAGGTCCTTCTTGGTGACGCGGCCGCTTGCGCCACGGCCCCGAATGCCCGCGAGTTCCGATTCGGTGACCCCTTTCGCCTTGGCGATCGAGCGCACCACCGGCGAATACCACTTGCGCTGCCCTTCCCTTTCCGAGGTGGGCTCAGGTTGCTGGAGCTGCGGCGGCGTAACCTCGGGCGCTGCGGCCGGTTGAGGCGCTGCCTGCTCTGGCTCGGCTTTCGGTTCGGCCTTGGCCGACGCCTGTCCGTTGCCCTCCTCGATGATCCCCATGGGGGAGAACACCTGCACCGACCCGCCTTCGGGGACGATGATCTTCGCAAGAACGCCGGATGCGGGCGCGGGGAGTTCGGTGTTGACCTTGTCGGTCATGATCTCGACGACCGGCTCGTCCTCCTTCACCTGGTCGCCCTCTTTCTTGAGCCATCGGGTGACGGTTGCTTCATGCACGGACTCGCCCAGTTCGGGCATGAGGATCTCGACAGGCATAGGGCTATTCTAGCCTGTCGCAGATTTGCGTTGCAGCCGCCTGAAGCGCTCTGCCCGGTGAGGTGGGAGGATTCTCTCGGAAGCGATCCCCGGCAACCTCGAACAGAGCGCAGACGCATGAGAGGCGTTGAAGCCGAGGAAGCCTATTGGGGGACCAGCCTTCTTCGCGCGGCTCGGACGAGACCCTCAACCCTGCCGTTGAGGGAGATTACGCAGAACACCCTGAACGAGACCCTCAACCCTGCGAGGGTCGAGGGATGCAAATGCAAGCGAGAGCTAGGCCGCGGACTCGCCGTCTTCGAACTGCACCCGACTCACGGGTTCGGCGCTCGCGAAATCCCAATTGTCGCAGTCCAACCTGCGGCAGTAGATCATCCGTTGCTGCGTGCCGTCCGCCGCTTCGACGTCCGCCATTTTCGCGAACCTGCAATCGAGACACAGTTCGGGCTCCAGTAAGCGAACGATTTTGAGTTGTCGGCGTGCCATCCGTTGCTCCCGTCGCCCCATCCGGCCTTGCCGCGCCCCTTCCTTGGAGCGCTCGCCATCGATCGGGCTCACTACAGTTGTGGGTTGCCGGAGCCTCGACCCGCTCGGCACAAATACGGGATTGGAGCGGGAATTCGGGCTGCTACAGGTCGAAGGGGCAGCGATCCCAGGGGGTTCGCACTCTTCCCCACCGCGCGAGCAGCGACTCGTACTCCGCTTGCGAGATGTCGAACGAGCCCATCGACTCCAGATGCGGGTTGGGGATCTGGGCGTCGAACACCTGGAACCCCTGGGAGCGGCAGAGGTGAACGGCCTCGACCAGTGCGACCTTGGACGCGCTGGTTTCGGCGTGAAACATCGATTCCGCCGAGAAAACGGAGCCGATGGCGAGGCCGAAGAGGCCCCCGACGAGCCGCTCCCCCTGGTAGACCTCGACCGAGTGCGCCCAGCCTTCGACATGCGCTTGCATGTAGGCCCGGATCAATTCCTCCGTGATCCAGTTGTCGGCCTCCCTCAGACACCCTCGCACTACGTCTTCGAACCTGTGGTCGGCCGTAACCTCGAACGCCCCGCGACGGAGCACCGCCTTGAGAGTCCGCGAGACCCGCGCGCCTTCGATTGGAAAAAGAGCCCTGCGGTCGGGTTTGTACCAGTTCAACTCACCCGCCGCATCGCCCATGACGAACGCTCCGCAGAGATAGCCGTACCGCAATTCCCAGGTCGTGAGTTCGGATCGCATCTTGCCTTAGAACGAACCGCGCTCCCAAAGCATCGCATGGAACAGCGGCGCGATCGAGAGGTCCGCCATTCCGGGGTCGGCCTCAAGCGCTGCGGGGGTGGGGACCGGTTCGACGTATTCCCTCAACAGAAACCCGCTCCGAAGGAACGCGCCGAAGAACCGCTCCAGCGTCCGATGGTGCTGCATCACGGTGATTCCGCGCCACGACTGGATCCCGCCGGGATACTCGAAGTAGCGGTGAACGGGCCAATGGAGTTTCCTCCCCTCGGAGTCCTTCACCCAACCCGAAGAACAGGTGGAGATCGGAGTCACGTTGCTCACGACGCATCCTCCTCCCGGACGCAACACCCTCGCAATCTCGGCAACCGCTTCCTCGAAGCCTTCGATGTCGACGAACGTGACGTAAGAAACGACTTTGTCGAACGCGCCGTTGGAGAACGGAAGGCGCTCGCCGCGGGACCGGGCTAGGCGGCTGAGGCCCTTTTCTTTCGCTGACGTAAGCAAGGCCCGGACGGGGTCGATACCCACAACGCTTGCCCCGAGTTGGGCGAGCATCTTGCCGAATCGCCCCTCACCGCAGCCGACATCGAGGATCACTGCCCTGTTCACGTCGCCACAAAGCCTCAGCATGACCTCGTCGAGCAGGTGCGTTCGGTTTGTGTCGCCCTCTTCGACGAACTTCTGCCAGGCGTCCGCGGACTCGATCCAACCTCCCTCTTTCATGAAGAAGATTTAACCGGATACCGGCTCCAGATCGCTCATAATCTGGGCATGATCGACGCCACTTTCCGAGCCACGATGGAGAGCCCTGGACACAAGCTCCGAGCCGCTTTCGAGGGTTTTCCCGACGCCGGACTCGACGCTCAACTATCGCCCCAATCGATGACGCCCCGCCAGATCGCGGAGCACCTGTGCGACTGCTACCTCGCCTTTGAGGACGCTCTCCAGGGGAAGAAACACGACTGGGGAGCCTACACGGCCAAGGGCAGCACTTCCGAGGAGCTTCTCCAAGAGATGATGTCGCTCCGTGGGGCGGCCGTCGAGAAGGCCCTCGCCGCGACCGAGGTGAAGCACAAGCTCGAAGCGCTCGAGTACATCTCCCTGCATGACGAGTACCACATCGGCCAGCTCTGCCTGCTTCGCCTGGAAGCCGATCCGGAGTGGAAGTTCGACAGCATCTATGCCCATCTGATGTAGATTCAAACGGCACCGAGGTATACTTGGCGCTCAAATCACACGGTCGTCGCTCCGCCGCAGGTGGCCCCATGGGCTAAGGCGAGGCTCAAGCGCGACCGGCGGAACAACCTGGAGGAAAACTTGGCGCAACTCAGCATGAAAGAACTGCTGGAGTCGGGTGTGCATTTCGGCCACCAGACCCGGCGGTGGAACCCCAAGATGAAGCGATACATCTATGGGGCTCGCAACGGAATCTATATCGTCGATCTTCATCAGACGATCAAGCTCTTCGAAGACGCGCTCGAATTCGTCAAAAGCATCGTCGAAGACAACGGCACGATCCTTTTCGTTGGAACGAAAAAGCAGGCTCAGTCTGCGGTCAAAGAAGCCGCGCAGCGCAGCGGCCAGTACTGGGTCAACGAGCGGTGGCTCGGCGGGATGCTCACGAACTGGAAGACCATTCAGCTTCGCGTCCAGCGGCTGAAGGAGCTCGACCGGATGGAGGAGGACGGCTACTTGGCCCGACTCCCTAAGAAAGAGATGCTCAAGCGGCGGGAAGAGCGAGACAAGCTGAACCGGTATCTCGAAGGCATCCGCGACATGGACCGCATGCCCTCGTGCCTTGTCGTCATCGACGTCAACAAAGAGGCGATTGCCATCCACGAGGCTCGAAAGCTCGACATCCCCATCGTTGCTATCGTCGACACGAACTGCGACCCCGACCTCGTCGACTACGTGATCCCCGGCAACGACGACGCCATTCGAGCGATTCGGCTCGTTGCCGGAAAGATCGCTGAAGCCATCCTTGAGGCGAAGGCGATCGACGAAGGACTCACCGAAGGGACCTTGACCCCAGAAGGCGAGGCCGTCGATGAGGCGATCGTGTTCGGTGACGTAGAAGAGGAGTTGCTCCGAGCGTTCTCAGGCGATTCCGGAGGCGCGAGTTCGGCGCAAGCCCAGCCGGCAGGCGAAGTCGCCGTTGCCGAAGCTGTCCCAGAGCCGGCGCCGGCGGAAGCCGCCGAGGAAGAGGCCGGGAACGATCTGGACGACTTGGACGAGGAAAGTATCTGAATGGAAATCAGTGCAGAGTTAGTAAAGAGGCTTCGCAGCGAAACGGACGCCCCGCTGATGGAGTGTAAGGCCGCGCTTCAGGAAGCGAATGGCGACTTCGAGCGGGCTAAGGCCATCTTGCGAGAAAAAGGAAAGGCTGCAGCTGCGAAGCGGTCGGACCGGTCGACTTCGGCGGGCCTTGTCGTCGTCGCCTTGTCGGACGACCAGAAGCAGGCAGGGGCGGTGGTTCTCGAAAGTGAAACCGACTTCGTGGCCAAGAACGACGACTTCGTCGCGCTCGCCGAGCAACTGGCCAAGGCGTTTCTTGCGTCGGACCCCGGTTCCGACCCCAACGCGGTTGCCGTCGACGGAAAGACAGCGGGCGCGTGGGTTGAAGAAGCCATCGGAAAGATCCGCGAGAACATCCGGATCGGCGACGCGGTTCGGTTCTCCGCCGACTCGCCCGTTTCGGTATACGTCCACCACGACAAAACGAAGGCAGCTTTGGTTGGGATGAAGGGTGACAACCCGGCGCTTCAGGAAATCGGGCGCAAGATTGCCATCCAATGCGTTGCGTTCCCGCCTGACGTGATCCGGCGCGCCGACTTGTCCCAAGAGATGCTCGACCGCGAGATCGAAACCGAAACGCAGCGGGCCCTGAACGAAGGCAAGCCCGAGAACATCGCTCGAAACATCGCTCAAGGCCGAGTCAATAAGGAGTATGTGAAGCGGGTCGTGCTGCTGGAACAGGACTTCTACGCCGACGCGTCGAAAACCGTGAGCACGTACCTTGCCGAACAGGCAAAAGAGGGAGGCTCCGCCGAAGTGGTGGCCTTCCGATACCTCGCCGTCGGCAAGACGTAGACCAGAATGCAACGACGTCAGGAACTTCGGCGAGTGCTCATCAAACTTTCCGGCGAGGCGCTCGCCGGTGGCGTCGGCTTTGGCTTGGACCCTGACACCCTCAAGTACATCGCCTGCGAAATCGCCGAAGTCCACGCGCTGGGCGTTCAGGTGGCGATCGTCGTTGGCGGGGGCAACTTCGTCCGCGGCGAGGCTTTCGCAGGAAGCGGCTCTGTCGATCGCACAGCCGGCGACCAGATGGGGATGCTCGCGACGATCATCAATGCGCTCGCCCTGCAATCCGCGATTGAGGCGAGCGGGGTCCCCACACGGGTTCAGAGCGCGATCAACGTTTCCGAGGTGTGCGAGCCCTTCATTCGGAGGCGCGCGATGCGGCATCTCGAACGAGGCCGGGTCGTGGTGTTTGCGGCGGGAACAGGAAACCCCTACTTTACGACCGACACTGCGGCGGTCCTTCGGGCGCTCGAAGTCGAGGCGGATTGTCTCCTCAAAGCGACCAAGGTGGACGGAGTCTACAACAAGGACCCCAAGAAGAACTCCGATGCAGTTCGCTTCGAAGAATTAAGCTTCAGCGATGCCATCGACGCTCGTCTGGCTGTGATGGATCAAACGGCGTTCACGATGTGCAGGGAACACAATCTCTCGGTAATCGTATTAGACTTTCATCAGAAGGGCGCCTTGGCGCGCGCTGCGCGAGGCGAAACCGTCGGAACACTGGTAGGAGCGGATTGACATGAGCTTAAACGAGATTCTCAAGGATGCTGACCACCGGATGGATCAGTCGATCGAGTCGATGAAGCACGATTTTCAGAGCATTCGAACAGGACGCGCCAATCCCTTGGTCCTCGAAAGGGTCAAAGTGGACTACTACGGCGTCGAATGCCCGATCAATCAGGTCGCCAACGTGACCGTCCCTGAACCCAGACAGTTGATGGTCACGCCGTTCGAGCGCAACATGCTCGGCCCGATCGAGAAGGCAATTCAAAAGAGCGACCTTGGCATCAATCCCCTCAACGATGGGCAATGCCTGCGACTCAACTTCCCCCAGATGACCGAGGACCGGCGCAAAGAGATGGTAAGGCAAGTCAACGCTCGCGCGGAGCAAGCCTGTGTCGCCATCCGCAACGTCCGCCGCGATGCCATCGAGCACCTCAAGGCCCTTGAGAAGTCGAAGGAACTCAGCGAAGACGAACTCAAGCGCCACGAACATAAAGTCCAGGAAATGACCGACAAGCACATCGCCAACGTCCACGAGCTTCAAAAGCGCAAGGACGAAGAGCTTATGGAGGTCTGAGGCCCTTGGCCCAATCCACCGCTTCCGGCGGCGCGCCCCGGTTCGATTCGGAACCCCTCAGGCTGGCCGCCGAAATGGGGCTGGACCTCGAACGCCTGCCTGCTCATGTGGCGGTCATCATGGACGGCAACGGGCGCTGGGCGCAAAAGCGCGGCCTTGAACGGCTTCTGGGGCATCGCGAGGGCTACCGAGTGTTGCGGCGAGTGTTGCTCGACTGCAGCGAACTAGGCATCCAGTTCCTCACGGTCTACGCGTTCTCGGCTGAGAACTGGAGGCGCCCTGAGAGCGAGGTTTCCGGGCTGTTCTCCCTCATCGAACGGGCAGCGAGAGACGAGCTGCGGGTCATGCACCAGAACCGCGTTCGCATTCGCGTTGCCGGCGACCTCCAGGCCCTCCCCAAAGGGCTGCAAGATGCGCTCCGAGAGGGCATCGAGACCACGCGCGAAAACGCAGGGATCACGTTCACGCTGGCGCTGAACTACGGGGGACGCGCAGAGATCGTCGAGGCGATCCGAAAGATCGTCCGGGCCGGAAGTCCGCCCGAGGACGTGACCGAGGAACTCGTCGGCGCGAGCCTCTACAACCCCGACATCCCCGATCCGGACCTCATCATCCGAACCGCCGGAGAACGCAGGTGGAGCAACTTCCTCCTTTGGCAGGCCGCGTATTCGGAGCTGTTCGTTTGTCCCGAACCCTGGCCCGAATTCTCGACCCGGAGCCTCGTTACCGCGCTCTGTGATTATCAGAATCGTGAGCGAAAATTTGGCGGGTTGGAACCCAGTTCCGAGTAGCCCGGCACTCACCCTCGCAGAATTGCGGGACGGAACAATCGCTCCCTCATCCGAGTCGAAATGCCTGTACAATCCATTTGGAGGCGACACACGGTGAACTTATCCGCGCGCATTTTGGCGATTCTCTCCTTAGTCTTCGTCGGCGCTCTGTCGATGGCCCAACGCAACATCTTCGAGCCGCCGCCCGAGCGCTCCTACGGGGTCTTCGAACTGGCTTACGGGAAGGTTCGGATGCCGAACGGCAAGTACCGAGACGTGTCCGGGCTGAAGATTCCTTACCAGATCGAGCGCATCTATCCGGGCACGAAGGGCACATCGGGACGAGCGCGCCACCCCGAGGCAGCCACCGCCTATCGGAACGATAACGGCGATCCCACTTACTACGTTTCTGGCTTGGCGATGCCGAGCGCGCTCGACGACGTGACGCTTACCAGCGCCGGCCAAGGTCAGCCGTGGACTCAAGTGACCGTCGGCATCATGAACACGTCGATGGACCGAATCCTCCTGAGGTGGATCGCGTACGATCGCTACGTTTCCGGCCTTGGGGCGGGAGTGAGCGCGTTTTACGATGTGATCGCCGACTGGGGCGGCTTTACGGTCAACCAACTGGGCCAGAATATCTTTCCCAGCACTGGAACCTGGAAAATCACCTTCGACTTTTCGATCGTGGGCATCGTGGTGCCGGATGGAGAATGCTACTTTGCAGCTCAATTCCGTGAGCCTTTCGGAGTGCCGGACGGCCCCTTCCGCAACGACTTCTTCCCCGTTTTCAGCGGCGGTGGCGTGAGCGTGGGAATCAGCGACGACCTGTTCTGGTACGACTGGGACCCCGAACCCAACGGCGTATATGAGGAGACCGAGGTCGATTACTTCAACGGTCCGCCCAACGAGGCCAATTTCTTGCTGCAGATCGACACCGGGGGCACGACGACCGAGCTCTTCCCCTTCAGCTATACGATCTTCGCCGGACGGTACGTCTCAGGCTCGTTCGTCGACCTATGGTTCAGCGACAACTCCTACTTGGTCGTCGATGCCTTCAACGAAGACGAAAGGCCGTACCCAATCAGCGTCATGTTCGACTCCCAATCGCCGACCGCGACGCCCCTCAGCCTGACCTTCAAGTTGGAGTCTGCGACCATTGCTGACGGGTATGAAGTGGTCATTATGCTGTTCAACTACCAAGACAACAGGTTCGACGTGGTGCAGCGTACCGGCACTTCGAGCGTCGACCGCGAGATTTCGGTGACGATCGGGAGCAACCCTGCGAAGTACGTTCATCCGAGTTCGCGGGCCGTTCGCGCTCTCGTGCAATATCGAGAGTCGGCGGTCGAGCTTGCCCAACTCTGGTGGACCAAGATCGACAGGGCCACCTGGCTGATCACGCGACCCTAGCACCACCCTTCCTTCGTACAACATCCGGGGGTTGCCGACTTGGCAGCCCCTGGGTGTTTCTTGCTGAAACTACTCGTCGCTCGTTACTTCGATGTTCCAGTAGATCGGCTTGGTCGAAAGTTGCCAGGAGTCCGTGATCTTCTCGGGTGTCAGCCTTTCCAT
>Ga0226835_1001015_pt1 | contig 19111 bp, 29 predicted proteins | sample LAC_MetaG_1_FD_163627 | JGI IMG/M metagenome (GOLD analysis project Ga0226835, IMG submission 163627) | Anaerobic ammonium oxidizing microbial communities from anammox membrane bioreactor (MBR) in UC Berkley, California, United States -... | ecosystem: Engineered > Bioreactor > Anaerobic >...
AGGTTGGCACCGCTCACGTTGGCACCGCTCAGGTTGGCATCGCTCAGGTTGGCACCGCTCAGGTTGGCACCGCTCAGGTTGGCACCGCTCAGGTTGGCACCGCTCAGGTTGGCACGTCTCAGGTCAACGCTAATTTTCACTGGCCCAATGCACGATATAAGGCGTTTCCCACCTTCTTCGCCGCGAAGGTACAGCTCGTGTAGTTCAAGTACTTCTTTTGTGATTTCTGATACCAGATCAGCCATTTTGTACCCCCGATAGTTTTTCAGCTACTGAATCAAGTTCTTCCTGTGTGCTTGGGATTTTGCCCTCATTAGCGACCATGATCGCTTCCGCGCCATAGAGGTCAACCAACATTTCCAGCGTAATATTGGATTGGGAAGTTGGTACAGATTGCACCGGTTGCGCGTCAATCACGGTCGTTGCTGTTGCTTCAATCACGTCGCCACCCTCAGTGAGAGCAACTCCATATTGTTCCGGCATCTTCATGATGTTTGTCATTCCGCTCGTGATGTCCGGTGCGACTACATCAGCCGCAAAACCAATCGCACGCCATCTACACATATTCTGTGGGTAGCTTTCCCAACCACTGCCAGGTTTGATCAACCCTGCACGTTTCGCATCGTCCAGCGTGAAACTGGCTTTGTAACCAAAACCATTCGTGCGCTCTATATAGCAAGAATAGCCGGAAAACTTGCCGTTTTCTATCAGTTCTTGAATTTGGATGGTCTTGATCTTTGGCGAGTTCAACAGTAGCGCCATTGCACCACGTGGAGATAGTCCAGGTTTCCCCTGTATAACCTGAATAAGCTCAAAACTGGCAGTAATACTCAGTCCCATTTCATACCCTTTGAGCATGATCGCACCTGCAGCTTCCGAACTTGTTACCCCAAATAAGCGGGATTTGTACATGACCGGCGCCATTTGATTAATCATCTGCCAAATATCCGGAGTTAGCTCTCTCACACTCAAAGAGTTTGATTGCGGATCGCTTACAATACTCAGTTCTGTTCGTTGTGGTTGTTGCGCTTCGATTTGTTCAGTTTGTTTCGTTTGTCTTGTCATTTTCGTTTTCCTTTCTATGCTTCTTCATAAACTTTTTCTATGGCAATATATTCCTGCCCTTGATCGTTCGTTGTCGGCACCAAATAGGTTTTATCTTGCAGACCCAGCGCCATGCGGATACGCTTTTTTGTTGCATTCGGAAAATTTGGAATTTGCACATCAGGATCGGTGAGAAGCCAAAGTGCCGTTGCCGGGTTGTTCTGCGAAAATTCCATGACTGCGCTCAACCGCTCAATCCCAATACCCGGCAAACTCGCGATAATCTGTTCCTGTACATTCAAAATCCGGGGGAAACGTGCCGGTTGTAAAACCACTTCGTTTTTCCGATCCCGCTTGCCTAACCTGATAATTGCGTCCTCATAATCACTGTCGCCGGCGCACTGCACGACCATGATGCCCATTTCTTGAATACTCAGTATCGCTCCTTGCACCGCCGTCCAGCTCCAGCCGGTAAGCCCGCGGTCAGTTACAACATGATCGCCCATGCCGCGTTGCAGTTCGCCGGTAATCATCAGATATGACCATTTCGACGCGTAATAAAGCGGAGCGAGTTGAGGAAACAGGCGTCCATCTTTCAGACTATTCAGGAAGTCATCCGGCGTTTTGCGCTCGACCAGGATCAATGAGCCGTCATCACACGCGGCCATAAGGTCGCCGTGCTCCATGTATTGAACCATGGTGGGGATCCCATTGAATGTAAGTTTTTGAACCCATTCTGGTTCGCGCGAATCCACGACTATAGCTTCTATTCCCATGATTACCGCCGTCCGGGTTTATTCAGTTTCCCAATGTAGACATTGCCTTTTAATTCACCTGGAAAGCGTGCAAAGCCTTCCGTTGATGCAACACCCATCATCTTGCCCGTGCTGGATTCGCCGATTTCTTCGGTTGTATCGATCACCAGTACAAGCAACTTACCGGATAGACCGGCTTTTATGTTTTCGCCGATGGGCTTCAAATCGTCTTCATAAATGGATATTTGGGTATCTGACATTTTTCATCCTTTCGTTTACTCGTTTTTTCGGAAAGCCGATGGACGGACTCGAACCGCCAACCTGTCGTTTACAAAACGCTTGCGCTGCCAATTGCGCCACACCGGCATGTTGCCGTCTCTCCGGCTGTCACCATTTGCTTTTTCCCGCGCTCTCAGGTGCTTGGGCTTGGTCTCGCTGTTGGTGGGACAACAATCCCGCGAGAGTCGCAAGGTGGGTAGTCAGGATTCGAACCTGATTGCGCGTGCTTAGCCCCATTACTCGCTACTCGGCTGGTCGCTACTCCAGCCACCTGTACCCTCGGCTACGGGCGATGCGTTAAAGCTGCTTGGCTTAAATGGTTGCGCCTTGTGTCTGGTGAGCACGTTCCCACCGTGCCGCTACCCACTTTTGCAATCTGACAGCTCGAAGGATTTCACCCGATATTCGATTTTGATACCCATAGTCGGTATCGGGACACTGCCAGTTATTGCTTTGATACTCAGTATTCGGCTTGTAAGATTCTGTCGCTCTCTCCGGCCTAGCCTGCCGTTCGACAAACTAGGCCATCTAAGGAGGGAAAACTTTCCGGGCATCCGCTCAAAATGCCCGAAGTTGGCGGTCAGGATTTGAACCTGATTTGGCTTGTAGCTGACCACGAAGGCGCTCTACTGTAGTTCGTTTGTGTTCCCACCACAACGCCGCCAATTTTTAAACGTGCAGTTCTTCCATTTCCGCTTCGGCCAGCTCGATACTCAGTATCAAACTCTCAGCGGCTTCCTGATCCCGCTCTCGTGCCAGCTTTGCCGCTGATTCCAGATCAAGGTAGTCAAGCTCATCACATTCTGTAAATGCGTTGATCAGCTCCAAATCTGCCGGGTCGACAGGCGTAATCAAAAGTGCGGCGCTCATTTCAAAGTTTCCGCGATGAGTTCGACGGTTTCGGGGCTGTCAACGGTGAAAAACTCAGCTACATTTGGATACTGTGCAATCCTCTTGCTTACACTGTCTCGGATTGCGTCCAGATCATGACCACTGGCATCGGCAGCCTGTTTGACAACAACCTTGAGAAACGCCAGCGCCGTTGCACGCTTTTTGTCGTCACCGTTTGCAGTTGCCTCGGTTGCGGTCGGTTGGGCATCGCCGGAGCTGTTCCCGCTGTAGTCTGTGCGACACTCAGCTTCAGAATTGAACACCTTCAGAAACTCGAACGCGGTGTTCTCTTTTTCTTCACCCTGCGAATTGGTGTACTTTCTGCCGGTCGGCTTGAAACCCAACTTTACCCACCTATTGTTCATTTCGCGTAAAGAAAGCCCAAACTGCTTGATGCTCGGAAGTGTGATACTTGCCCAGTCTTTACTCTCGGCAATGGTCGAACGCGCAACCTCAAAGCTGATGTTTTGCTCCGGCAATGGGTGAAGCTGCATTTCGATCGACGTGCGCCGATCCTCGATTTTGTGCGCCTGGGCGTCAAAAGGCACCTTTCCGGTTCCCTTCGCCAATACGCAATACCAGGCGTCAATCGCGATTTGTCCCCAATATTCGCCGGAGCGGAAAACTGGATTTTCGCTACTCTCCCAGGGATCGTTAATTACTGCTTGTTGTTGATCTGTCATTTTGTGTTCCTTTCGTTTTGGTTGATTAGGTTTGGTTTGTTTTCAGTTTGTTTTGGGTTCGTTTCTGTCGTTTACCTCACTTTCGGTTTGTCCGTTTTCGATGTAGAGAGCCATTTCTATGTAACAATTTGCTTCTTTGGCCAGTTCTGCACGTTTTTCCGCATCATCACAGGTTTCCAGTTGGTCCACCGTCTCCTTGTGCCGTTGCCAGATTTCCCCAACGAGATACTGAGTATCCGATTGGCGCCGCTTCGTCGGTTTGATCGCCTCCCACCCATAGACCGGATCGGAAGAGGTCATATCTATACCGAGTGCTGTCATAATCGGTTCACAAACCACTCTAGTTCGTGGTTTTCCGCCACTACCAACACATCAGCGAGTGGGTAGAGGAATTTCAGCCCTGGTTTGTCTACAAACTCTATAACTGCCTTTTTTTGCCCATTCTCAATCACCGTGTCAACGACATGAACTTCCCGCGGGTGAAACGTATCAACAACAAATGCTTTTGACATGTTTTCTCTCCCTCTCCCTTCGTTACTGTTGATCAGCTTGAACGTTCTGCATACCGGCAGTTTGAATCAACTGGTTACGTCTCGCCCACTCCTGCCGGATCAGCCAGCGGACGAATGCGCTGCGGTTGTCATATCCGTTTTGCACCATCATCAGGGTCAAAATCTTGTTGTCCTCTTCGGATAAATTCACGTTGGTTTGGATAAATGCTTCTGCCATACTTTTCCCTTATTCGGATACTTCTTGATTTGCTGCCAATTTTTCCAGTTCGATAAAATCACCTTTGATATTGCAGCCGATACAGGTGAAGTTGTTCGTATCGAAATACAGCTTATTCGTTTTGCAATTCGGGCAATTCATCACAAAAACTTCTGTGAATGGGACCCGGATTGCTTGGTTTACCTTTGCAAACATATGAATCATCGTTTTCTTGTAGTGTGCTTTTGCAATACTGGTCAGGTTGTCGAGTTCGATTCGCCTTGCCAGTTCCGGGTATAGTCGTTCGTCAATTTCAATTGTGTTTTTGGCCATTGTTGTGTTCCGTTTCTTGTAAAATTGTCAAAAGGTTATGTTTTGAGGTGGACAATGAAAAAAATTACTTTTGTTTCTTGGGTTCTTCAGCAGGCTGACCGCGATGATCCAATTGGTGATCTTGCTCGCGATGTAAAAAACGATCTTGAACGTCCTTCTGATGACGCTGGTTACCAAATTTGGCTTGACCATGTTGGTTTCCGATCTCGACATGATCACGTAGTAGAAGAAACATTCAAAGCCGCCTGGAAGGAATACAAGGCTTCCCTAAAATAAAATATCAAGAGCTTCTAGGTTGACAGCAATCGCTGCTTTTTCTATGTCAAATTCTTGTTCAGGAAAGTGGGTATTGAATGCTGCCTCAACTTTATTCCTAGGAATAACTTTCCAATCTGATTTATATAGTGGACGGTAAGCAAATCTGTTTTCGTCCATTTTTACAAGATTGTTACTACCTGTATACATGATGAATTCTTTTAGATCGTTCAGTGTGCCTTCTTGCTCGCAATGAATACAGATGAATTTTTTTTCATTCATTTGAAAGGCTGGTTCAGGATTCATACAGTATGGACAAAAAGAAGAATACCAACCGTTCCCGTTTTTATGCGCGTTTAATTTTTGAACAATATATTTGAGGGTTGTGTCATTCGTGTTTTCTGTCATTTTTTTCCTTTTTTGGCTGATATTTTTATGTAGTTTTTATGTTTTTTTCCTAAAGAAAACATTATGTTGTCTTATGACAATTATAATGATTTGTGATTAATTGTCAATAGCCAATTTTTAGATATCCAAAGGAAATTGTCAAAATGGTAATATTTAATTGTCTTATGAAAATCAACGTTGCTGACTGGTTAAGAAAAAAAATAGAAGAAGCTGGAATTACCCAAGCTGAATTGTCCCGATTGAGTGGAATTTCGCCAACTCATATTACAAAGGTATTGAATGGACAGAGGGGGCTTAGCGGGCATTCTTTAATGGCAATTTCGAAAGCATTAGGAACGTCCCCAGAAAATGTTTATCGGGAAGCGGGCTTGCTTCCACATGTCCCCCAGGATATTGAACTACAAGAAGAATTGTTGTATTTGTTTAATCAATTACCCCCAGACGAGAAAGATGAATTATTATCTTATCTTCAAATAAAGCTGACTTTGCTAGAACGTTCAGGAAAAATTATTTCTTCCTCGACAAAATGATTTCTATTTTGTATTTAAACAAATAAATCAATATCAGCCTCACTCGATCATGTTTTCCAGTTGTTATAAAAAACTTTCTATTTTTCATTTCTCCCCTTTGGGATTTCAAGCAGGTCTTATTATAGAACAAATATAGCACATATTTTCTATAAAATCAACTTAAATTTTTATGTGATTTTTATTTATGAAATTGTTCCTAATGGTCTATAGTATTGGAAAAAGATTATCTAGGAAAAGGTGAAAAATGGAGCCAAAGAAAAAGAGTAAAAAGTTTACCGCGACTATCCTTATCATTTTAGTCGTTCTGTTTTCTATCTGTATTTTGATTACAGTTTTAAGCCAAAATTGGGCAAAATCGCCAGAAGGTCAAGCATCTATGGCAACTTCCGATATGGCAAAAACTCTAACAAAAACGTATATGCCATCCAATACAGTTGCTCCAACAACTATCCCTTCTGAAACATCAGTCCCTACAATAATCGAAACACCTGCACCAACGAATACCCCAATTTATTTTCAGCCCGGAAAAGAGTATTTCACCCCCGTTCCCAACCTTTATGCGACAATACTGAAAAACAAAAAAGACATGACCGAACTCCAATTTAAAGATTTTCTAGTTTCATCAATTGGTCAACGGCTTCACATGAAAGCAAAAGTTTACCAGGTTGAAGAAGACAAGATTCACATGAGCCCACTTGAAGGTGGACTCTTTGATTCTGCCTATCTTTATAATGTTCCTAGAGATATCCTAATAACGATCAATAAAGACGCCATCATCGAATTCGATGCCACAATACTGGAAATGGATCAGTTTATTATCTCTATGTTGAATCTTGGCGATCCGGTTATTTACTCGATTATCCAATAGTACCCATACCCACCGGCTGCCAATAACCGGATACTCAGTACCGGTTTATCCAACAATCAGAACCTTAAATTTTCCCTTCAAAAACAGGCAATTATCAACGCATGATTCAGCTACAAGAATTTCAGAAATCACGTGTGGGATGGTATAATTCGAGGCTGTCGGGTTGCCAAGCCTTAGGATCATGTGCCGCAAGGCGTGAGGGTTCAAGTCCCTCTTTCCCCACAAAACTCAATCGTGTGTCGATAACACGCCTGATTTTAATCAATTTTTTTGAGGTAAATCATGCCCGGAAAAAACGACGTTTTACAACACATGATTCAATTGGAAATAGAATCATTCCTGCTAGATCGGAAAATCGCAGGAAAGGCAGAAAATACAATTGCTTATTATCAGCAGGAACTCGGGATATTTCGAAAGCTCTGCGAAAACTTAGATATTTTCTCTATTGAGGATTTGAGCCCTAGCATAATTAGAAAATGTGCTCACGATCTCATGAAAAGAAGATCACCTGGCGGGTTACATGCATTTGGCCGCGCAATAAAGGCTTTTCTCAACTGGTTCGAAAAAGAAGAAGAAATAGAAAATTGGAAAAATCCAATTCGAAAAGTAGGGCAAATTGGTAAGGCAAACCAAGATGCACTTCCCGGCGCCACTCCGACAGAAATCAAAGCAATGATTGCCGCCTGTGGAAAGAATACCATCGGTCTTCGCAATCGTGCAATCTTGTATTTACTTTATGATACGGGTATTCGCGTCACGGAGCTATGCAACATCGATTATGGAGATGTGGATTTCGATTCCGGCATAATCTTCTTAAAGAAAGTTAAAGGTGGAAAACCTGGCTTTGCGTTCATGGGTGTTACCTGTAAGCGGGAACTTCTGCGCTACCTTCGCCATCGAAGAAAACCAACAAAGAATGAACCTTTGTTTTTGAGTAGAACAAAACAACGCCTTACACGTAGAGCTATAGAAACAGTGCACCATGATATTTGCATTAGAGTTGGTATCGAATCAAAGCCCTCGCCTCATGATTTCCGGCGTGCATTTACAAAAACATCATTAAAGAAAAATGATATTGTAACGGTGTCCAGATTAATGAATCTCAAAGACACCACAGTCATTAAACGATATTACCATCAGGATGAACACGATTTAGCAAACGCACATGATCTTTCAAGCCCTGCCGATACGCTTGGAAAGTAATTGGCATTATTTTACTTTTTCTTCAATCCTGGTCGCCGCTTCTCTTATAGCCGCCAATTCCGCGCTGATATCAATCGGTTTCGACGGGTCAGGCTGCCCCCCTGGATACTCAGTATCCTGTTGCACTCCCCACACCTGCGCAAACATTTCTTCCGTACCTAGCCAGCGATTTGTGTCGAGTTCCTGCGACGATACTCCAAATAATTGTCCTGCGGCGGTACAGCCGGTTTGGTGTAGGACGACGTTCCATTTCAGCCCCTTAAGCGCAGCTGGAATACTGAGCGGGCGATTGTCCTCACGCGGCGGTTTTGCGAGGTATTGCGCCATCCACCATTTGCTTGATTCGATGAAATCAACTGCTTTGGATGACTGATAATCCATGTAAGACTGAATCCAACTAAAACGCGAGTAGATAATTGCCGGCTTCTTTCCCCAGTCTTTCAGCCGGTTGGTGTACTCGATGACCGCATAGGTGATTTGTGCCCGCGATGCACCATGATCCAGTTCGATATCAGGCACGATCACATCGCCATCAAATTGCCCATTGGTAAATTGCTCACTGACATTTTTCACTTGGTTAGCAATGTTCTCTAGCGGGTATAAGACGCCATAAGCTGCCCGCGGAATACTCAGTATCTCTTTGGCTGACTTCCAGTAGGTCTTGAACCACGCATCTTTATACCCCCAACTGATGGTTGCACGCATGGCGATAAAGCGGATAAGTGGCCATTGATACGCGCGCATCTTCTCCCAATTAATCAATGCCTGATTACCGCTTATATCTACTCCAAAAATCCGCTTATCGGATTCATTCGGTACGTATACCGAGTTTGGTAATGGTGATGTTGGCCAAGTCATGATGTAATTCCTCCTTTATAGTGCATAGCCCCAAACTTGGAGGTCTACACTCATGGTATTGGATCCGGTTGCATTACACTGGTAATAGATGTCTCCATCATCATTACACGGGCACCACCCGTTCTCATCCTCTCTGCTGTTGTTCGGACGACCTTGACATCTTCCAATCACAGCCAATGCCCCAGAAGTATTGTTTGGACTAACCCCAAACCAATTATTTGTTGATGCTGCTGACCCGCTGTCCCAAACTTGGATACGGATCAAAACCGCTTTTACTCCTGCCGGAACACCGAAGATTGCCGATGTGTCTATTGGGGTTTTGCTAGTAGTTGATAGGACTTTGCCGTCCCAACCGTCGCCTTGAAGATGTGTTGTGAGAAAAACCGGAAACGATGTGGGCTGCTGAGAACCAGTGTAAACAATAGATCCACCATTTCCATGCACTCCCGAGAATGGTGGATCGTAGGGAATTGTGGAATTGTTTCTTGCAATTGTATTTGTGGCGATGACATTTCCGAATAGATCTGCGTTGAACCCTATCTTACTGTTTATAGCATAGCAATCAATGGCATCCATGTAGGTTGATCCCCACGATGCTCTGAATGCGTATTGGCATCCTACTGCAAGGCTTCCCCTACAATCATATGAAACATTACCACGTTCAGCCGAAAATCCTATTGAATTTGTATCGGACTTCTGAAATACGGTAGAGTTTCGTATGTTGCAAGTGGAATTCCAAACACCGAATCCAACTGTAAAAGATAGCGTTGAATCAAAATAACAATGAATACAGGATACGGCAGACAAAATAGAGTTTGAAAATGCTAGAAACCCTGTACTTCCTGCTAATGTAACTACTCGTTGAGTGATTAAAACCGTTGCATTATTGGCAACGATATTTCTATTTCCGTTAGACCCAGAAGAATGAATTGTAACACCTATCATTCTTAGCGTTGCTTTATTGACAACGACAGAATTCAACGTTGGGAGCTGCTCTGGAGAGGTTATTCTTCTATCCGGAAGAATGGTAACAAAACTGCCCATCGCTCCGATTGTTGGAGCTGTAGCAGTCAATGATATCGTATTTCCGGACACAGATGCGACCGTATGCTCAGTTTGATTTCCTGAATTATCCCCAATAATTAGTTTATCTCCGGCTACTATTCCTCCGGAAGAAAAATCGGGGTTAGATGCAGACCCAGTAACGGTAATAGTGTTTCCGGAATTGGATAAATTGCAATTTCCATCTCCACCGTCTGTTACAACGGGCATAATAGGAATATTGATCGCTCCAGAAGCACAGTAACGAACCGATGGAATTAGTCTGGGGTCTCCAACCAAATGAAGGGCTTCAATGCTTGAGGAGAAATAACCGGTAAAAATCAAATTCTCTGAATAGTTACCCGGATCGAGAACGATTTGATTTGTTCCGATAAGGGTTTTTCCTTTGAAGAAATCAATTGCCCCCTGAATAGTCTCGTAGTCTTTGCCTGACCCCACCGTAACGGTAACATTTTCAACATATGGTCTACCAACAATGCCATTCCATGGTGCAGCGTCTACCATACCGTCATTATTTTGATCATACACCGACTTTGACATGTCCCCCACGTCTACCAGCAGGCCGTCGCTCCAACGGAAAATGTTATCGGTCATTAGGTCATCCTCATTATGTACATTAATATCTTGTAAGGCGGCATCACAACCGGAGCATCTGTGTTTCCGATGGTATGAGCATGCGAATTACCGGCATTGACACTACTACCAATGCTGTGAGTATGTCCACTCGCCGCTCCACCACCGGGGCCACCATAGATATTGTTCATACTTGCACCTCCGGATGTCCCCGAAATCCCTGTATGACTATGATCCGCTCGGGTCCCGGTACTGCCATTTGTGTGGGTATGAGTAGCAACATCTGCAGCAACCAACAAATCACCGTCTATACTGGCTCCCAAAGGGAATCTACCAACCAGGTTAGGTGTGCCATTTGTACCATTGCAAATCTGCCATCCAGGCGGGATTACAGCATCCGCCCAGAGGATAATTGACCCAATCGGTAGATTCATACGACCCTCATAATATAATAAAGTTTGATATATGGCGGAGTTACAGTGGTGCTACTAGTGGAACCACCAGCAGTGTGTGAATGATTCGAATCTGAACCGGATGTCCCAGAAATACCCGAATGACCATGACCATCAGCAGCACGGTTGACACCGGAACCGCCAGCATCTTTACCATCGGTAATATTTTGAGAAGTATCCGCAACTCCGATAGTCATTGGATGAGAGTGTCCACCATCTGAAGATGTATTTGCTGGTAGAGTATGGCTATGAACCCCGTTCCCCGTTGTTCCAACTTCCCCGTCGGCAGATGCACCATATACAAAATAATCCCGTAAATCTGGTGTCCCATTGGTGCCATTACATACTTGCCAACCTAATGGTATTTCAGCCGCTGGTCGCTTCCATAGGATGATTGCACCGATTGGTAAACTCATGATATTTTCCTTATGTAATAAAGTCGTCTGTGTTTTGGCAAATTTGAACCAGTACCGGATTCCGCCAAAGTATGAGTATGACCACCCGCCGCAGTAATATTTACACTGCCACCATGACTATGATTTGCTTGTGCAGCAACAGTATTACCATAATAATTTCCGTATGAGTCTGGAGCAACATAGCCGCCTATACTTGCAGATCCGGTATGAGTATGACCAGCTTTAGTTTCTATATTTGGGAAGGTATGAGTATGTGTTAATGCCCCTCTTGCAGTAGCATCATAAGCAGACCCACCCAAAGGAAAATATCCCTTTAACTCAGTATAAATCTCAAAACCTAACGGCACGCTTGCGGCATTTCCATACCACAATAAAATACCACCCAAAGGAATATCAAAGCCGGAAGGATTCTGCACAACGATTACTTTCATTTCCTGAACACCATGCTAACGTCTAGACCCTTTGTTCCGGTGCCGGCCACATCTATGTCTATCCGGATCACATCCCGCGTTGCGATATCGTCATAAGCCGTGTTGATTACCGGCTGCGCCGCGGCATCTGTAGACGAATATTCGTTTGCATCAATCGTGATCCTAGTGGAAAGCATATCATTATAGGTTGGTGCAGACGTTGCGTTTGCTCGGCGCCCTCGTGCGATTTGTATCGTAGGTGTGCCGCTCGTAGATACTGAGTAACAATAGGCCTGAGCCGCAATCAACTCAGCTCCCGCCATAACCGGTGGCACCGTGAAGTAGATTTTCCCATCACCGGTTGACCATACCTCCGTGTCACTCAGTATCTTCAGGAAGATCATGGTATCATCGTTGGCGGTCTCGATTGCTTGAGTCACATCGAAAATGCCTTGTTCAATATGGTTCAAATTGTCGGCATCAATCGGAGTACCAGCAGTGACCACAGGAGTTTTCAGAGCAATTTGAACGTTATCCATCAACGTCGCCCCAACGTTGTCCTTGACAATGAAACGCTCTGCACCGTCCAGGATTTCATTTACCCATTCTGTTTTCGTGTATGGCATCTTTTCTCCTATTCCAAAACCGGACTACCGATAATATTGGTGCGGCCGACGAAACCACCGGTCAAGTCAATGGTCATTTTTTCGATGACACCCGCAATCTTGCGTCCATATAAAGTGTCGGCAAGTACTTCCGACCCAATGTAAGCAAACGGCTGGATGATTTTTACGTCCTGAACGTGCCGACGCTGATAATAGTCAAATACACGCTGCGCAATTTCCGGACCGTTGGCAGAATTGATCAGACTGGCTTCACTTATAGTTAGGATATTGTCCTTAACGTCCTCTTCCGTATCTAAATACACCCCATATTTAGTCACTGAGTCGTTATATACCAGCCCTTCCAGTAACACGTCACCCGATCCAAGTGCCAGAATGCCGGCATAGTTGGCTGAGCTATATGGTGTTTCCAGCAATATGGCATTTCCGGTGATTGACAAGGAGTGCATCGGTTGATTGAAACGAATCTCCTTGAATCCTGGTTCAAGCCAGCCTTCAAACAATTTGCGTTTGGCATCGCCTAGGGTAATATCGTGCATGGAAACCTCTACCCCGGTTACCTGTGCCCGCAAGTTGATCTTCTGATCCACGCTCTGTTGTGAACTGGGTATGTCGTATACCGGAGTAACTCCACCCCACTGCGATTGCCGGAATCGTTTTTTCCACACGCGCGTCTGACCGGTATGTGGCACCCCACATTGAATGCCGCGGGTCACCGCTCCAATGGCATCGATTCGTCCAAACTTTATTACTCCATTTTGCCGGGCACACAGAATATAAGAACCGGCTGCGAAACAGATCTGTTGCAATGCCTCACGATAGGTACAAATTGGTATCCAGCCTGTGAGTGGAGCTACTTCTAAATCCGGATCTATGTCATAGTTAATATCCATCCCAGAAAACATCTGTGAAAGTAATTCGCCCATGGTGATAGGTTCCAACCATAAACCGCCACGGTATGTCATCGAATCAAGCAACCCGATCTCATCCATACAGGTCAACTTAATCAAATTGTCAGTCAAGTTTTCCCAGCCGTCCAAATAATAACGCCCGATAAATTTTTCTACCCCATCAATAACCTCAATTACAACCATTGGTTGCCGGTGCTGCAATAACGAGAAATCTCCAGAAGGATCGATGATCGAAAAATCAGAGTCCTCCGAGAAAAGCTCTAGATCGAGTTGCCCGACTGGAACTGTAAGACTGAGTGGCTGAAATTCTTCGGTCAGAGATGCACTACGAATCATATCTTTCTCAAAAACCGTAGAAGCAAATACAACTTTGGCGTATGTACTCATGATCTAGTAGGTTCCCTGGCTATGAAGTTGACGGTCAAGTTTTTCCACAGACGATTCGAACCACTGATCCTTCGCATTTCGTCAGCTACATTTGAAAAATAAGCAGTGAAAGTTATTGAACCATCCTCATCCGGAACAATAACGGTATGAAACTCTGTAGGTTCCGTCAGTTTCTCCCACAATGCGGCATAATCAGACATGGACGCAGTTCCAAATTGCAGTTTGTAATTGAAATACACTCCAATCAATTCCCTGTGCAACTTCCCATCGTTGGTACGCTCTGCCATCTTATCCAGAAAATCAGCAGTACGCTTAATTGATTTGACTGGCACGTTGTACACGTTTCCATCGATGACAACGAAATCAATCGTCACACCCCACCCCTGATCAAACTTTTTCCAACTCTGCGATTTTCACGGTCAATGTAGGGTTTCAGTTGTTGTACAAGAGCGCCAAGAGACCCGGCAAAGTTGATAGTAACTTCCTGTCTGTTTTGATATTGCTCAAATTTACTGTCTAGCATCTCGTCCAATAACCCGGCCGGCATCTCTAAATTTTTGCCATGTCGCTGATCACCCAGCATAGCCAGAAATTCCGCATTGGGTGGAATCACCGCACCTTGTGCAAGCCGTGGGATTTGTGGAGGATCACCGACAGATGGGATATTGAGACTCATGGAAAACCCAGGAAAAACGACCTGCCCCAATACCTTCATTTCTGGAATACTAACCCTTACCGCGTTAATCTTGCTGATCATAGTATTGATACCAAACACTATTGCACGGATCATTCCGTTGATATAGTCGATGATCGAATTGACCACACCCTTTACTATGCTGCTGACCGCTTCCCATACACCCTTGAAAATATTCTTAATTCCCTCCCAGGCAAGTTTCCAATCAGCCGTAAATACACCAGTCAAAAATTGCACAATGCCACCGATAGTTGTAATGATTCCATTCACAATTCCAACCAGTGCAGTCCAGATATTCATAGCAACCGAACGCACCACCTCAAATCCAATACGGAAAGTTTCCTGCACTGTAGCGACAAATCCACTCACCATGTGTACGATAATCTGAATGATTTGTTGGATACCCGGCCACAGGATAGCTTTGAACCAATTTACAATCGGCATAATAAAACCGGAATATATCTGCGCGGCACAAGTACGGAAAACTTCAGCCAGCCAAGCAATTCTTTCTCCGATTGGCGTAAATACATTCTCCTGTAACCATGCAATATCTGCCTGTATTTGCGCCCAAGCTTCTTGTGCCCACAACTTGATATTGTTCCAAGCTTCAGCAGCCCATGTGGATACCGGACCCCAAACATTCTCCATGAACCATGTTGAAACCGCTGACCACACCGCTTGAATGTTTGTCCATGCATTTATTGCCCATGTTTTGATGTTTTCCCAGGCAGTTTTGAACTTCTCAGCAAGCCTTGAAATTGCTTCAGATATCGGCGCTTCTTCAAACTGCATTGGGTCGCCGCCGGCACCGCCCCCACCACCACCGGTTTCCGGTTCTTCATGTTGTTGCAATACATTGATTTCATCAAAGGCAGCTAATGCACCTTTCGCAGCTTCTCCCTGTCTTTCTGTGTTTTTAGCCGCCGCTCCAGTCGCCTTAGCCGTTGCTTCTGCACTTCCTTCCACATATTTCATATAAGTTGATTGCCCTGTAAGCGCCGCAATAAACTGCGCAGCTAAATTGATCAAACGAGTCAACCAGTTAACGATTGTCAGTATTGCCGGAAGTGCTGCATTCAGCAAAGTACCAAACGCTCCCAGAAATGCGCTTTTTAATCCATTAAACGCACCTTGAAGTTGGGTAACCGTGGAATAATATGCTGAAGTTTTGCTTATTGAATTGGATAGTGCATCAAATATTTTTTTACCCATAGACACAGCAGCTATTGCTAATCCAATCACCGCCCCCGCGGCTACAGCAAGACCGGCAGCCAATAAGCCAACCGTCGCCACGGTTCCCATGACTGCACCTTTCGCTGCCTTCATTCCAGCTTGCAAAGCGGTACCGATACGCTTCACACCCGCTGAAAAGTTTTTCGTTTCAATGCTTGTATCTATTCGAATTGAACCGTCAAAACCTGCTGCCATCTATTACTCTCCAATCGGATACTCAGTATCAGGTGGGCGCCGCTTATGCCTTCCACGAAAAAGATTCAAAAACTCGGCTTCTTTCTCACGCTCTTCCAACGTTCGCATGTCCAATTCTGGGACGTCAAAACGGTCACCCATTTCATGCGCTGCTTGTCGTTCTTCCTTGCTGGCTTTGCCAGTCTTGACCCGTTTTCTGAGCGCAACCAGATTGCAGAATGCCGTTTCACTGCCCAAATCCGAAAACAACGCAAGAAATTTCCACCAATGCAGATACTCAGTATCGACAAGGTCTATATTGTGTGTTTGCATGAAAGCAGAAAAGATCAAGTCCGAATCCTTTGAAAAGGAATACACCCGCGGGCCGCTGCCGCCTTCTTCACCCGAATCGCTGGATTTTCCGCCATCCAGAAACTTGACCGCCATTTGAATAGCTTGCACCGTATCATGCGGTAGCTTTGGATACAGATTTGCCAGAAGAATAGCCCGCCGTTCGAAATTGGTCAAAGTTGTATCTTCAAACGCAATAATCGCCAGCAAACAATGTCGGAAGTCCGTATATATTGGATATTCCCGACCATCTATCTCTACAGCAATAGGTAATTCCTCGACAAGTAAATTCATCGCATAACTTTTGGTTTTGCCTTTCGTTTCGTTGTCCCGGGTGGAGTCGGTACATACTGAGCAACCTTCTGTGAACGGACACTAGTAACGAACGGCGTAACACTCTCAAAAAATTGGCCAATCGCTTCCAATGACAAACGTCCATCGAATAACATCTGGCTTGTTCTGTCTCCAAAAACCCGATCAATCCCAGCGCACATGTCTTCACACATGTCTTTCATAAATTGCAGCCGTTCGGGGATATTCACAGGCAAACCATGACTGTCTACGTCCTGAACCTTGTCAATCTTCTCAGCTCGTTTTTCGTATTCCGCTTGCTTTCCCTCAAAATCACCCAGCAACGCGTAAAACCGATCAACGAAAAGCGTATCTGTTGGATCAAAAGACAACACCTTTTCAGGATCGTCGTTGATCATCACTCGCTTAATGGTTGCATCAGTTCGTAACGATTCCATACTAATCCTCCGGAACGTAGGTTACCCAAACGTGATAAACGGCCGTCTCGACATCCTCGACTTCTACGGTGACCGTCACATGGTTCACGCCTTCCACCCAAGTTGCCGGATCACCAGAATCCACCGGTGTTTCGCCGTTGAGAATAACTACAGTCGCTCCATCCACAGTTGATGTTGCGGTAATCGTATTTGTCGCGTCGGTTGTGCTGGCCGTGTAAAACAACCAGGCTGGATCAAATGTTGGACTTAAAGTCAGTGCGCCTACCGCCAACGTAGTCAGGCGCGCAACTAAGGGCTCGGTGTAAATGCACTGGTTGTCGGGTTGAACGTACCGGCAACGGAATCACCAATAAAGTTGATCGTGTAATTGATCTTGTTGCTCGCTCCACCGTCGCCACCGTAACTGTCAATGGCAATCGATACAGCCTGCTTTTCGGCTGGCCACGCGCCAGAAGTCTCGGTTTCGTAAAGGTAAACCATTACAATATCGGTTTTGGCATCATCCAGCACTGCCCGCGATTTACGCAACCCATCAACAAAATCAAATACCTCATCACCTTTTTTACAGGTCGCTTCCACCGGCAGTTGTGGACGGTATGATTCAACTTCGGTTGTCCCACTGTCCTGATGGATGTAGGTTTCTTCACTCGTTTGCGGGTTATAGTTGACCGTTCCGGTCGTCACACCGTCACCGATCAACGCATAATCAGCGGTTCCACCAGGTTCGATATTCAAAAACGTTTGAAATTTACTTCTCTTTACTGTATCTGACATAGTCTTTATCCTTTCTTATTCTGGTTCTTCTGGTTCTTCAGGTTCTTCCGGTTTCGGCACTTCATACCGTGCTTGTTCGTACTGTAATCGGCAAGTGATCTGATAGATACCTCGATCACTCTCACCTTCCTCAAATAGGTATCCCCAGTTAGTTGTTTCGATTAGCACCGGTTTCTTTCCAGTATCCAAAGTGGGGAATATTTCGCTTTCTGTTTGGGTTTCCAACCAATCCGCGAATGCCTCGTAAAAACCTTGATTTTCCAATCGTGCTAGATCATCAGCGGTTGACTCCATGCTTTGAAATGCAAACGGATACTCGCGCAGGCTACCACCATTGATGTAACTCTCAATGATATTATTGCCTGGCAATGGCACAATCGAATACTCAGTTGGCACATTTCCTAGATATTGCACCCACACTGGAGCATCCGATTTGAGACCGGAATAGGTTTTCAAATAGGTTCGTAATGCGGATAAAATGCTCATTCTGAACCACCACCTGCTAGCTTCCGAACGCCATCTTCCCAGTGTTTCGCACGTAACGCTTTACATCTTTCAAACCAAAACGGACCCCGCAATGGGCCTGTAACACTCCCTATCTTGCGAGGTGTGAAATATTGTTTCCTGGCATACGGTGCGATGTAAGCTACAACGCCTTCACCCGGTACTGTGCCCAAAATACCGCTTTTGATAAGCATTCCGGTTCGCATTGGCACAAAAGGTTCACAATTTGCTAGTACTTCGTTATCAAGCCACTTTTGAGAGCGGGAATAACGTCCTTGCCACTTACGACGAAAATTGAGATTCCAGCGTAATTCGGCTTTGCCACCTTTTGTAATGACGATCACTCCACGCGGCGTTTCAATCTTCGGTGGTGCCATTTAGGATGCTCCAATCTGTAAATGCTGAAGTCTTTCACTGCCATAATCGCGGTCATATACACGCCGTACAGTCACAACATCAGTGTATTTCTTCTTCAACGCCGATATCGTAAACGCTGGGCTGATTGTGTCTGTAACCAGTCCCTTCACCAGTACATCGCCCGCTTTGATACTCAGTATCGAGTTCGAAAACGGCACAAACACTGTAACGTCATCAGTCTGCATTGTTCCGGCAGCGGTAACACGGACAGCGTCCAGGTTTTCCCACATCACACCGACCACCTGAACCCGTGTCCAGCTTTCAGCGCCAGCCACGATGCTCTTCTGATAAACAGTCATGTTGTGCGGTGTCTTCAACTAACACACTCCGCGGTAAAGTAACTCAGTATCAAACAGGTACAGCTTGGCTACGCGCAAAAACTTATCATCATCACTCATTGCCGCTGTTGCATTCTGTACATACGACACAGAATGATTACCGACTCGCTCGCTTGCAATCTCACCTGCACCACCGCTTTCAACTTTATCCAGTTGTTTCACAAGCTCGGCAATCCCGCAGGTAGCGAGTTTGATCTTTTCGATTGTGTCGGTATCCTCATCAGCTTC
>Ga0226835_1001016_pt1 | contig 19072 bp, 17 predicted proteins | sample LAC_MetaG_1_FD_163627 | JGI IMG/M metagenome (GOLD analysis project Ga0226835, IMG submission 163627) | Anaerobic ammonium oxidizing microbial communities from anammox membrane bioreactor (MBR) in UC Berkley, California, United States -... | ecosystem: Engineered > Bioreactor > Anaerobic >...
CAAGTATGAACAACGATTTGGGCTTTGAAATCCATTTGGATCTATCTTATGATGAGACGTTGGAACGCGTCGCTGCGGCGCTAAAGAGCGAAGGGTTCGGCGTGCTGACACGCATTGACGTCAAAGCGACATTGAAGGAAAAACTGGACCAGGATTTCCGTCCTTACACGATTCTGGGCGCCTGTAACCCACCGCTTGCCCATCGCGCTCTATCCACCGACGCGCGCGTAGGACTGATGCTGCCTTGCAATGTGACTGTAGAAGCGATTACCAGCGGAGGGACGTTAGTACGCATTGCCGATCCTGCAATGATGCTGCAGGTGGGCGCGTTGAGCGAAAATTCCACCTTACGGCAGATCGCCGATGAAGCGCGCCAGCGGCTCGAACGAGTAGCCCACCAACTCGAACAGCTATAATAGCGGAGCCGACCCGCGGGAGATGTTTTCAAGAAACTCCTGGCGCGTTGCCAGGTCCTTGCGAAACGCTCCCAACATCGCCGATGTAGTCATGCGTGCGTCGTGTTTTTTGACGCCGCGCATGGTCGCGCACAGGTGCAAACCCTCAACGACAACTGCAACGCCATAAGGGTTGAGCAACTCCTGGATGAACTCCGCAATCTGGCGCGTCATACGCTCCTGAACCTGTAAGCGTCGGGCGAACATATCCACGATGCGCGGAATTTTAGACAAACCAATGACCTTGCCGCGAGGAAAATACGCTACATGGGCGCGGCCTAAAAAAGGCAACAGGTGATGCTCGCACAAGCTGTAATACTCGATATCACGTACGATCACCATCTCATCATACGTTTCGTCGAATAAAGCGCCATTCACTAAAGCGACGGGGTCCACCCAATACCCATAAAGCAGTTCTGCATACATACGCGCCACACGCTCCGGGGTATCTCGCAATCCATCCCGCTGGGGGTCCTCGCCGACCGCAGATAATAACTGGGCAATGGCGCGCTGCGCCTCAGGATAATTGATCCCAACTTCTGGATGCGCTTCAATCCAATCATCTTCTAAGGGTGCACTGATAGTCATCATCGCCTCTATGCTTATTTGAACTGAAGGTGAAGTGTAACCCGAAGTACAACAGAAGTCAACGCGATCAAGCATAAAAATAACCAATAGAGAGCAGGTAGCTCGTTCGATGTCCGAAGGACTATCTGGACGCATAAAATTGTATTGCATCGCGGCGCAATTCAGACTACAATATCCTATAAGTCGGATCACGTAAGCGGAGGATGCCGCTATGGAGTTGCAAAAACTCTTACAAGGGATTGATCTCTTTGAAGGTTTGGACGACAGTGAACTTGCAAAAGTCGCCCAAATCTGCACAGAGAAACGCTTTTCCAAAGGGCAAATCATTACCCAAGAAGGCGCAGCGGGCGATGAGTTATATATCATTACAGAAGGTTTTGTTGAAATCGTGCTTGGAGGTCGCCCGACCTCTGCTGCGCGCGTCGTCGTCAACCTGGGCGAAGGTCAGATCATTGGCGAAATGTCCTTGCTCGATCAAGGCCCTCGTTCTGCAACGGTGCGCGCTGCCAGCGACCCGACAATCGTCCAGGCAATCCCGCGCCGGGAATTCGATCACTTATGCCAGGAAGATACACGCCTCGGCTACATCGTTATGCGCAATCTGGCCGCCGATTTATCCTTTAAACTCCGCCACCGAAACCTGGTGGAGCGATAAGACGAGTTAACCATGGCGATATACAAGGTAAGCTACGTTATCGTGGATGGAGATCATCCGGGCGCCATTTTAAACCAGGAGACAATGCCCAAAACTGGAGAGCGCGTCCAATTAGGTGGTCAGACCTTTGAGATTACCGAAGTTTTAGAACTTGTGCCGCCGCGAGGCGATTTTCACTATATTCATGTCACCTGTCGCCCGGTTACAACCAAAAAGCGAGGACGAGGATAGATTTCTTTAGCGAGACAAAAGAAAAGGGATGATCTTGCAGCGCCCTTGGCGCAGATCATCCCTTTTTATTCAGCCAGTTGCTGGCGTTATTTCGCAACAGGCATCATCTGAAAGCCTGTTTATCCAATTTCAGGTTCGATTAAACCATAATCGCCGTCGCGCCGGCGATACAGAACATTCACCGCATTGGTGTCTGCGTTATAGAAGATGAAGAAGTTCTCGTGGCCCAACAGTTGCATCTGTTCAATGGCCTCATATTCATTCATGGGAGAAAGCCGAAATTGCTTGCGGCGAACAATCACTGGCGGCTTCTCTTCTTGCTCCTCTTCAACCACCACTTCAGCTACTTCTGCCGCCGATTTTCCATCGCCGCGTCCGCGGTTGCGCTTGCCCTTATAACGCTCGATCTGCCGCTGCATCTTATCCAATGCAGTATCCAGAGCAGCGAAAATATCATCCGCGCGTTCCTCGGAGCGCAGAATAAAACCTTTACCGCGCACAGTGATTTGCGCCACCTGGCGATCTGCTGCACTGCGGGCGGATTTCACATACGCCAGGTCCACACGGGCTTCTTCGATTCCAGGAAGGTAACGATCCAGTTTTGATACTTTCTTGGTTACATAATCCTGAATTCGATCGTTCACATCCATGCTACGTCCATAAATTTCAACTTCGAATGCCATAGGTACCTCCTGATTCAGGATGATAAGGATTCACTTGCTCGCACAGGATCCAGAGCTGCACGCGCCAAGGTGAGCCCGAACACCCGACGCGCTCCGGATTCCAGAAGAGCAGTTGCGCAAGCCTGTAAGGTTGCGCCGCTGGTTGCAACATCGTCAATAATAAGCACGCTTTTTGACCGCACGACTTCAGCATCTGCTTGAAACGCCTGGTGAACATTACTTCGCCGCTCGGCTAAACTTAAACCCACCTGCGAACGAGTTTCACGTATCTTGCGTAAAGCATTGAAGCGTAATGGTTTGCCAATCGCCAGAGCTAAGGGCAGGGCTAACAAGGTGGCCTGATTATATCCGCGCTCTGCGCGGCGGGCAACCCCGATCGGCGTTGAAACGACCAAATCCACTTCCCACTTCAGCGATAGATACAGGGAGATTAAATGCCTGGCAAGAATTTCGCCCAATGCAATATCTCGCTTATACTTCAAACGATGCAGCGCATTGCGCAACGGGCCACCAAAGATCGCCCAAGAACGGAGGGCTTCATATACAGGTGGGTTGGCGCGGCAAAGCTCACAGATACCTGCCGATATAACCGCATTCCCACAACGAGGACACACGTTGGCTGGCAATAATTGGACATTTTGTTGACAATCTGAACACCAGCGTTGACCCGCTTTTCCACATCCCCCACAATGAGGCGGATACAACCAATCCAAACCTGCCCACGCACACCGGTATAAGTGATAAACCGGTCGTTGCGATGCCACCAGTGCAGTCATTGCACCTCGCGACAAGCTTTGATTGTTCCTGGCTGCCAGCCAGATCCAGTAAGTTTCCCGATACTTAGGGACCGCCGCGGAAAAGGACGTCACCCAGCGTCGAGCGCATCATCATTAACACGGCGGGGGTCATCAAAACGATACAGATGGAAGGAAATATCAGCAGCGCCATCGGGATCAGCATCTTGATCGGCGCTTTATGCGCCATTTCTTCTGCAAGCTGCCGGCGTTTAATGCGCATCTGATCAGCCTGAATGCGTAGAACTTTCGCCATGCTCACACCCAATTGCTCGCTCTGGATAATCGCCGCCACAAAGCTGGTCATTTCTGGTATCCCAATGCGGTCTGCCATATCGCGCAAAGCTTCTCGGCGCAGTTTTCCCAATTGAATTTCTCGAATCACCCGGGCAAAAGCCTGTGATAGCTCATTATTCCATTTCTCGCTGACTTTTTGCATGGCGCCATCGAAACCTAAACCCGCCTCCACACAAATCGTCAGCAAATCCAGAGCGTCGGGCATCGCCTTACGGATGGACTTCTGGCGGCGCTGGATGCGACTGGTTAGAAGCATTTCAGGAACATAAAAGCCGATCGCCACAAAGCCGCTCAAAAGCAGTAATTTTCTTCCCCAAGACCACTGTAAGCTGCCAAAACTAAAAATAAACAGCATAAAGCCGGCGATTGCTGCGGCAACAATAATCCTGAGCGCCCAAAAAACAGCCGGCTCCAAACCCCGCGGATTTCCGGCCAATTCCAGTTTGCGCGCTGTGGCTTGCAGCGCATTCTGGGGTGTGAAGCGCGAGACAATCTCCCCCAGGCGTTTCGCCATGGGGATCAGAACCCGATCGCGCAACGGCTGAGATAGCTCGATCTCTTCCAGAGTGGCCGTTTCACCACGCGCTGCAAATTCGGCCAGGCGCTGCTGCAAAGGGTCGGTTTCCTGACTTTCGCGCAATCCCACCAACACGAGAACAATCGTCACGGTCAGGATCAGGACAATCAGTCCAACTAAGAGTAAAGTTGGCATTGCGCCTACCTCCTCAATTGTTTCAATTCTACAGCCTTACCAACCGCACAGCGCTATTTCAGCGCACGTGCGGACTAAACCTCGATATTCGCGATACGGGTCATCACAAAATACCCGGCGATGACCATCATCGCCCCAGTACACAGAGCAGCGATGCCAACGATGCGCGTCTCCGGGTTGAAGAATTGCATCATATAGGGGCGGTTCACCAGCCACAATACACCGGAAATGATCAGAGGCATCACTGCCAGGAAACGCCCTGAGTAAATTACCTGCGACGTCAGCACACGAATTTCGCCCTTGATGCGCACACGTTCCCGGATGGTATAAGAGATCGTATCCAAAATCTCTGCCAGGTTGCCGCCTACTTCGCGTTGCACGTTGATCGCAGTAATCACCAAATCCAGATCGTCGCTTGGAATGCGACGCAGCAAATTCGCTAACGCGTTATCCATGGGAATGCCCAACTGCATCTCCTGAACCACGCGGCGGAATTCATCGCTGATGGGCGGGGGCATCTCCTTGCTGACCGCTTCCATGGCTTGCATCGTTGAGTAACCGGCGCGCAGACCGTTCACCATCAAGTTCAGCATATCGGCAAGTTGATCGTTAAAGCGAGTCAACCGTTGACCTTGCTTGCGACGAACAAAAACGCGCGGCACAAACAACCCCAAGACAAACCCCACAATCCCAAAAATGGGGATCGGGAAACCGCTTGTCCGATCGCTCAGCCACCAAAATATAAACCCCACACCTACGCCAGCGATAATCATTGTAGCGATATATTCGCCGGGTTTCAGCTTTAAATCCGCGCGGGCTAATTCACGTGCAATTCCCTCGCCCCAGCTCGACCGTTCCAAACGGCGGTTCAGCCAGTCCCCCACCGGAGAGGTTTTTTCCGCTTTTTTGGCTTCGATCTGTTCTTCTTCCAGATAACGACCCAGGCGCTCTTCGACCAGGGAACGCTCACTGCGCGCGGTGACCACCACGCCGATCACCAACAGGATCACCGCCGCCCCCCCGCCAAAGATCAATATCAGTAGCATTGGGTCCATAGATTACACCTTTCAATCTGGACGATTGTTAAACACACAACAGCCAGACGACGCAGCATCTATGTGCGAAGAGATTTTCAGGTCTATCAATATCTGCGCCGCTCGCCGATGCCAAATATTGACGCCGGTAAATGGATCCCCGCCGCCTCAATCTTATCCATGAATTTTGGCCGCAAACCTGTCGGCCTCAACCGTCCAACCACTTTGCCATTCTCTATTCCAGTTTGTTCAAACATGAACACATCTGTCATGGTGATCACATCCCCTTCCATCCCGCTAACTTCAGTGATGTTCACCACTTTACGCGAACCGTCTCGCAAGCGTTCTTGATGGACTACGAGGTCAATTGCTGACGCAATCTGCTCCCGAATGGCGCGTACCGGCAACTCCATGCCCGCCATCATCGTCATCGTTTCGATACGGGCGAGCGTGTCGCGAGGGCTGTTGGAGTGGGCTGTGGTCATCGAGCCGTCATGGCCGGTGTTCATTGCCTGGAGCATGTCCAACGCGGCGTCATCACGAATCTCACCCACGATAATCCGGTCAGGGCGCATACGCAAAGCGTTAATCACCAACTGACGGATGGTTACCTCGCCCTTACCTTCGATATTGGGTGGGCGTGATTCCAGGGTAACGACATGTTCCTGGCGCAATTGCAACTCCGCCGCGTTCTCGATGGTTACGATGCGCTCATCGCTGGGAATAAACTGAGACAAGATATTCAAGAGCGTTGTTTTTCCAGAACCTGTGCCGCCAGAGATGACGATATTCAATCGTGCTTCTACACAGGCTTTCAGGAACTGTAACGCTTCGGGCGTGATTGAGCCAAATTGAATCAATTGGTCAATGGTGATGGGGCTTTTGAAGAATTTACGAATGGTCAGCACCGGACCCACCAATGAGATGGGAGGAATGACTGCATTGACGCGCGAGCCATCGGGTAAGCGGGCGTCCACATAGGGGCTGGACTCGTCAATGCGCCGCCCCATGGGCGACACGATGCGGTCAATGATGCGCATGACATGTTCGTCGCTCTCAAAAGAAACCGGCACGCGGTGGATCTTCCCGCCGCGCTCGATGTAAATATTCTTGGCGCCATTGACCATCACTTCCGTGATTGTCTCATCTTCCAGCAAAGGCTGAAGCGGACCAAATCCCAAGATTTCCGCCGCGATCTGTTCATACAGACGATGCCGTTCTGGGCGTGTGAGAACGATGTTTTCTTCCGCCAAAATCTGTTCAAACAGCTCCTGGATGGTGGCGCGCACATCATTGACCCTGGAAATATCCATGGAAGGATCTAACTCCGCCAGCAGCCGGTTTTGGACGCGCGTCTTAAGGTCAAAATAAGTGTCTTTCTGCGCGCTGACGCCTGGCGGAGCGACGCGACGCGCCTGTAAATTCACCAGGCGTGAACTCGGCGTTCCTTGTGTGGGGCCTGTGCCGGGCGGCGACGCCTCTCCACCAGCCGGTTGGCCAGGTTTTCCCTGACCTTGTTCAATCCGTTTAAGCAACGACATGATCCAAACCTCCCGGACCCGCCAACTTCAGGGTCCAATGATTACCGCTTTTTAGCTACCGCCACGTTTTCGGCGCTCTCTGTCGCCAACTCATTGATGCGTTGCCGAACGACTTCGGCCAACGCCAGAAAGTTTTTGGCGATTGGCCGCGTGCGATCGCCCATCATAAAAGGGATCCCCCGGTTCACCGAAGGGATGATCACCCGATCTTCGTAGGGAATCACCGCTGCAATCTCGCGCTTGAAACTTTCGCTAATCTTTTCCGGCAATATGCCGATACGTTTGTCGAAGCGATTCATGATGAATAAGATGCGCCGAGATTCGATGTTCAGGACATCTGCCAGATCCAGGAAAAGGCGAGCGTTCTTAATCGCAGGGATTTCCTGCGTTGTTAGTAAGATGATCAGATCACTGGCATCCATCGCCGCCAACACAACATCGGTGAGCGTTGTAGATGCATCCACGATGATATAAGAGAACATGCTGCGCAGGAATTTCAACACTTTGACAAATTGCTCGCCGGTTACGTTTTCGGCATATTCAGGGCGTGTGGGCGCAGCCAGTATCTTGACGCCGGATGCATTGTGCGTCAGCATCACTTCGCGCACAATCTCTACTTCTAACTCATCTGCCCGCGGCGCCAGATCCAGGATGCTGTTGCGCACCTGTTCATTCATAAAGACAGCCACATCGCCAAATTGCAGGTTTGCATCCACCAGCGCGGCTGGCGTTTCCTCGTTATGCAAAGTCACCGCCAGGTTAACGGCAATAGTAGTGGCGCCAGCGCCGCCTTTAGGGCTATATACTACAATGATTTTACCCAAAGCCGCTTGAGCCGCCGCAAAGCCAGGAACACCTCCAGGCATACCAGCAATTGAACCGGCTTTGAGCCGCTCTGCAAAAGCCATCTTTCCCGCGCGCCGAATTGCCGCGGTCAGTTCATCCACTGCTGGGGGCTTGGTCAAAAAGTCCCGCGCCCCCGCCAGCATAGCTCGGCGCATATAGTTTGGATCGCCCTGCACCGAAAGGATCACAATCTGCGTTGCGGGGTTGTGCTGCCGGATCAGTTCTGTGGCCGTGATGCCATCCATATCCGGCATATTGATGTCCATCAAGACTACATCCGGCTTCAACTCGCGCGCTTGCTCAACGCCCGATCGGCCAGAATTGGCTGCTCCCACCACCTCTAAGTCTTTCTCAAATTGAAGCAGCTTCCGTATGTTTTCACGCGTTTCCGAGATGTCATCAACGATCAATACTCGGATTTTTTCTTCACCACCGGTCATGTACTCAACTCCGAACGCAGCGCCAGTTACGATTTGCCGATATTATCCCACAGTTAGGGAAGCGATAGGTCGTCAATGCGTGGGTTCAGGCTGTAAGGCAACCGGGCTGGTACGGGGATCTGATACTGCTCTAACAGGAATTGCAACGTCACTGGCAACACATTCTCGCGTGAGTTGTCGTTTGCGCTGCGCAGCACCAAAGACAACTGAGCGGCCATCTTGGATTGCGCCATCATAATGAAGTTCAAAGTCAGCGCGTCCTGCGGGCGGACGATCAGGGTGATGACATCTGGCGCGACCGCCGCCGGAGCCTGCTCGCCTTGTTGAACTTCCTCCGGGCTGGGCGTAGGCGTAGCCTGACCAAGCTGCACCTCCTGGCCCGGCAACGGGAAGTCGCCTACTTGAAGCACCACAACATCCTGTAACAGCATGTGACTGACAAAACGCGGCCGCTGTCGCTCAGAAGGCACCACATAGAGCGCCTGACCCAGCACGGGATCAATGATCGTTTTGCCCGCCAGACCCGGCTCCAATCGCCCTGGCGTTTGAGGTTCCCCGGTTTCTGCGTTCACACCGCCGCCTAGAGCAAGCGAAGCGACGCCCACGGTTAACGGATCAGGCGCGCCGGTTTCTGGGTTTGGCGGCCCAGAGGCAAGCGCCAGACCAGTATGGTTCGGCAAAACAGACTGAAAATCGGTGTCTATATCCACAAACGCCAGGTTGACGATCACATTGATATGGTCGCCCGGCCGTGGCGCATAGGATATGTTGGCAATGCGATTGACGGGGATGGAAACCGCCACCATCCCAGGAGGAATCGTGAGCGCCCACGGCGAACCAGAGGTGGGTAGCTGCTCGTTTTCTTTCAACAAAAACGAATCGACCAGCGGCGTACCAGCGGCAATATCAAACTTCACGATACGCCCTTCAAGCTCCGAAAGCTGGTCGGCGGTGAACATCCCTGGCGCAATGGCGTTTTCCTGCCACGGGATTGCAGCCAACATGGATGTGTCAAGTTTTGTGCCTTTGGATACGTTTTGGGTCACGTAGAGGATTTCGATTGGTTTGGGTGTAGGTGTAGGAGTTTCTCCTGGCCCCGGTCCGGTGCGGGGTAGCAAGAAACGATAGACAATTAACACGCCAGCCAAACCAAGGATTAAAATGAACGCCAGGAAAAAGAACACTCGCCCACGACGCATGATCGCCTCCAGAGGTATGGGTTCAGTTATAACCAATCATACACTTTTAAGGATAAAAGTCAAGTTAAATTGATAAATTCGCCAATATCCTTACTTGAATTTGAACAACAAGATGGCCTTGCCAGCGGCAAGGCCATTGCTAATTCTCTGTTCTTATTCAGATTGCCGGCTGTTGCTTTGCCCAGCAATCGCAGCTTGATCCTTAGATCGCATTCAAAATCTGGCTGAAGACATCGCCGATAGCGGGGCCGAGCAGGGCGAGAATGACAATTACAACAATCGCGACCAAAACAAGAATCAACGCATATTCAACAAGACCCTGACCCTTTTCCTTCGGAGCGAACAACATGGCTTTCACCTCCTTTCTGTGTTAGAGTGCTTGCATGAATTACTAAGCCTGAACATATTATAGAATAAGTTCCCCAAAAATCAATAGCCCAAGGGCTTAAAATACCTTTCAATTGTGCAAAGTCTTCTAATTTTTCAATTTCTATAACATTTCAAAGTGCTTGAGTCGGCTCTAAGATAGGCAATTGGAAAGTTACCCGCGTTCCCTGACCAACCACACTATCCACATCCATAACACCCCCCAACATGTCCACTCGATCGCGGATCACTTTTAGCCCCATGCCCCCCTTCTCATCCAGGGTGCGAGGATCAAAGCCTTTACCATCGTCATCTACCGTTACTTTCACCAACCCCTCACCCAGATCAATTTGCACTTTGACTGAAGAAGCGTTGCTGTGCCGCCCCACATTATTCAGCAGTTCCTGAATGGCGCGGAAAATCATCACCTCTTCGTAAGATTCCAGCCGCCGTTCCTTGCCAGTTACCATCAAGCGAGCATCTATCCCAGATTGTTCCTTCCATGCATCCACATAACGCTTTAACGTCGGCACCAAACCCAGGTCATCCAACATCATCGGACGCAACTCAAATATAAAGTCGCGCACTTTGCGGAAAGTGGTGGTGGCTGAGATTTTTAGATTTTCCAGCTCCTCTCGCGCCTTTTGTTGATCCAGATCAAACAAACGCATAGCGATCTCTGTTTGCAGGATAAAATTAGAAAGAGCCTGCGCCGGTCCATCGTGCATCTGCCGCGAAAGCCTCTGACGCTCGGATTCTTGCGCCTGGATCATCATCTCAAACGCATGCGCAGTTGAGCTGCCCCCAGCGCCTCCATTGCCTGCATCGCCGCCCTCCATTACCGTAAGCACTTTCTCCATCACGGAGATAAAGCGCGTTAAGTGAGCACGGTCGCTTTGGAGTTTCTCCAGTTGTCCACGCATGACGAATAAGCGTTGCTGCGCATCCAGCGCTGAGTCGTAAGCCATGCGAATGTCTGCTCTGGGCAAGGTGTCAAATTGCCCTTGCACTTGTTGTAAATGAGAGGTGATTGAGGCGTTGCGCTGCGCTAATTTATTCACTTCGAGCTGGCTTTGTTCCAGCATCAAAGCGATTTCTTTCAATTCGCGCCGGCTTTGTTCCAGGTCAGCCTGGATTTGCTCTTTCAGCTCACTCCACGCATCGCTCTCTGATTTTACGTCGCTAAGCATGGCTAAACTCCCTGAAGAAATTATTTTATACGCACCCAACCATAACGCAAGGCATACAAAACTGCCTGCGTGCGGTCATCTACCCCAAGTTTGTGCAAAATCGAGGTGACATGGTTTTTCACCGTCTGATGGCTGATGCCCAGGGCAAGCGCGATTTCTTTGTTGCTTAGCCCGCTGGCGATACATTTGAGCACTTCCATCTCGCGTTCCGAGAGCAATTGATAGGGGGGTTCATCCAACCGATGATCCGCTTCTTGCATACCTGGCACCTGCGACTGCAACCAGGCGGCAAGCTCATTGGCATCGAAAACTTGTTCGCCAACCACATACCAGCCAGAGGCGACGATCCGCACCATGCGCGCCAAAGCTTCGGGTTGGATTTCCTTGGAGCTATACGCATACGCTCCTGCTCGAATCCCATAAATCCTTTGCCCATGATCATCGTATGCAGTCAACAGAATGATGCGTGTTGGCAACTTCTCCGAACCCGCCCGCAGAGTCAGCACCTGACCATTCATGTCCGGCAGGTTTACATCCACAACCGCCACCTGTGGACGATATTTGCGGAGCAAATCCAGCCCTTTTTGGCCGTTTTCCGCCTGACCCACGACCTGAATATCCGGCTCAAGCGAAAGCGAATCGGTCACCCCTTGCCGAAAAAGCGGGTGATCATCCACGACAACTACGGTGATCTCATCGGTCATAGCTCACCTTTCGTCATAGAGTATAGCACATGAGCATGTGATAGACAACAGCGGAGATGATGTCGGCAATCCTTGCCAGGCATACACAGCCATATTTTCTCCACCTAAGGCAGGGCTGAACGGCGCTCCGGTGGTGTAGATCAGCCGTCCGCCTCGAACCAAAAGAGGATACCAATCTGGGAAGGTGATCAAATAATCCGCCTGTTGTGCGTCCAGGTAAGCTGCCAAGCGCTCCTCATCGCGAATAAAAGGGATCACTTCTGGCGAAACCAAACCAGCCAGATCCACCAGTTTTCGGTCGCTAAAATATCCCAACGCGCCAATATCATGCGCCGCGATCAAGGCCTCTGGTTCGGTATTTTCTGCTGTCCAAAGAGCTGTCGCCACCATTTCGCTCTCGATGACGGCCACATCGCGCCCATAAGCCCGCGCCCCCACCGCCCAAAAGCCCATGCTGACCAACACTAGAGACAGCAGCCATACTCGACTTGCAACGCGCCGCAAGGATAACACACTTTGAGGCTGTATCCATTCTGCCAGACCCGATAATCCCCACACAAAAAAAATCGGCATGGCGGGCATGATATAACGCCCATGTTGATAAACAACTGGCAAGCGAAGCGCATAGACGAATAGATAACCGGCCAACCACAGGGGAAGCGCCATTTCATGCCAAGCTTTGCGCCGGAGAGAGTGAAACACTCTCAGAACAAAACCTGGCAACAACACAGCTCCAGCCCCGATCATTGGCAAGCTCAACTCTGCCAGGTATCGCCGCCATAATGGCAGTTCCCGCAACACCGCATATTCAGCCTGCTTGGCGAAAAACGTGTTCGGCCACCAGCTCCCCGCAAGCAGCTTGTTAAAAAACAGGTACGGTACAAATAGCATCAACCCGCCGATCAACCACTCAATCGTCGCCCGCGCCCGGTCTTTCCAGGTTGTCTCTTTCAACGCCAAGACCCACAATACCGGCCCGGCTAAGGTAATGCTGTCCGGGCGAACCCATACACCAGCGCCGATCAAAACGCCCAGCATAAACCAGTTCTGCTTCTGCGAAGACATCAGGCTGCCTGCCACGATCAAAATCAACACCCCCACTAGCAAAGTCTCCATGCCTGAGCCAGCCGCCCAGACCAGATGCCATTCAAAAAGCAAGAAAAGGCCAACCCACAACTTAAAAGGTTCACGCCGAGGACTCAACCGTCCAAAACAACGCATACCAGCCCAGGCCACAGCCCATAGCAATAACCCACCCAGGAAGTAAGTCCAGAGATGAGGCCCCAAGCCGAGCCAATGACCCACCGCTAACAGCGCAGACCAGGCAGGGGCAGTGGAACCAGCAGATGGCTGGCCAGGGAGAAACGCCCACTCGCCGCGTGCAGCAAGATTGCGCCCATAAGTCTGGTGAATCCAGGCGTCATCCAACGGAAAGCCGATTCGGTAGGTTAACGCGCTGGTCAGCAAATAACCGCCGAGCGACAAACCCGCCCCAACAGCGAGCCACATCAGTTTCCAGCGATAGCCACTTTCATGGCTGTTGAATGGCATAGATCCTCGCCTCCGCCGTGGTTCCCCAATATTCCAAACCCGGGCGATTGCCGGGGCGCTCCAGGAGCTGCTCTCCTTGCACCTGCTCGACCTCCACCAGCAAAATCTGCGCCCGATAACGCTTCGCCACCTCCAGCAACGTCTGAAGATTTCCATAAGGGATCGAAACCGCTGGGCGGCGCGCAGCCGCGTAATAGCCTGGGGCGTTATTCACCATGATGACCGCCTGCGGATCAACGCCTCGACGCGCCAGTTCCAACTCCACCTGCGTATAACGCTGCTGATTAGCGTTCCAGGCGCGCTCAGAAAATTCGCCTCCCGCCAGACGGCGGAAAGTAAGCGTTACCGTCAGAACGATTGCAATCAGGGTCAAAGCAACGCTAAAAACCCGACCCGCCTGGCGCACATTCCAGCCACGCTTCCGTCCACCCCATTCGATAAACGCATCCAAACCCAACGGCGCAACCGCCCAGAAAAGCGGTTGGATTGCTGCGCCGGAATGAAAGAAACCGCCGCGCCCACCCTGATAAGGGAACACAATCGTCATCACTGCCAGGGTCAATCCCCATGCCAGGAAGCCCGCCTGCACCCCTTGCTCGTATCGTAAACGCCACAAGCCGACCAGAATTAACGGCGCCAGGAATATTTCCGCCTGCACAGCCAGTGCTGTTTGCAAATTCAGGCCCAATGCCCAACCACGCGCGGACAAGATCGCTCCCAACCCAGATTGCAGCCAGCGTTCAGCAGTGAGCAGCGACGCCGGATAGATGAACATTTCATTATACTGAGTAATCCACAAAGAACGGCTGCCTCCGGCTGAGAGCGGTGAACCGAACACGAGCAGATTGCGCAGCATCCATGGCGCCATCACAATTAGATAACCCGCCAGGCATACCCCTGCTGAATACAACCAACCCAGGCGCGCTGACCGCTTGCTTGGTTGCCTTCGCTGAAGCGCGACGAAGATGAATGCAACCAACAGCCAGAGAACGCCATCTGCGCGACTCAGGTGCAATAACCCCGCCAGAAAACCCATCGCCAATGGGGCAAGTTTATGCGCGCTGCCCACACTCGCCAGGAAAAGCCCCCCTAGCAACATACAAAGCCCAAAGGAATCCGAAGTGGGTAGGTAAACCAGATAGAACCCAGGAAAAACTGCCAATAAACCCGAGAGTAAGGCCAGATTCTGCCGCCGGGTAAGGAGAAAAGACAAATGGGCGGTTAGCGGAGGAATGCACGCTGCAATGGCTAGAAATATCCATTGCCCCCCTACAAATGAATGGCTGCCGCTAAACGCCATACCCAACGCGGCTGCCAGCGAGGTTAAGGGCATCCAATAGCCGTGAGAAGGATGAGGTATTCCTTTGGGATCATCCAGGTAATTCCACAAGATCTCCTCGCTGAACCCCTTACCATCTACCAACTGTAAACCGCCCACAAAGTAATACTCCGCGTCCATATATCCCGGCGCGGTTTGAAAACGGGCAGTCAACCAGGCGGCAGAAAAGCCGAGCAATGCCAACGAAAGGATAACCCAGCGGTTCATGGAGGTAATTGATACAAACTGTAAGCGCCGCCGAAATTCTTTTGCTCTTGAAGCGTATTCAACAAATGATCGAATGCAATCCAATCTTCGGGCGTGTATCCTGGCTGCTTCGTTCGACGAACAAAATCCACGCCCGCTCGATGGACAAGCAAGTGTGTGTAACCCACCCGTCGCCAAGCAGCCAGAATTTCCTCATTTGACCTGGGCGTTGCCCCAACGACGCCTGCATAACGATCATTCAACCAACGATCCAGCGTCTCGTCTGGCTCGCACTGGGGCCAGCAATCATAACTGCGTGTTTCCCAAAGCATCAGCGCGCGTGAGCCAGCAGGCAGGGCGCGCAGCGCCCGCATAGCTGGCGCATACCAACCCAAATTGTCCTCCAAATATTGATGGGCTGGCAGAAGGCCAAAAGCAACAAACGCTGCGCCGCTGCGAAGAGCGCCTGCGCCGATCTCAACAACATTCAATCCGATCACCAACACAATAAAAGCCGCCGCCAGGCGCCCAAGGCGAATTCCTGGCAACACAAGCGATTTCAGACCGAAGAAGCCCGCCCCGGCCAGCAAAGATAACGCCGGAAAAATAACAAAGTACAGGCGCGTTTGCAACAAGTAGGCAGTAAAGCGACCCGCTATCATCCAGATCAGAACTCCCAGGATCGCTGTCCATACAAACAGTTTTAAGCGCACACGCCCCTTTTCATCCAGGCGATCGCCAGCCAGCCAGGCACAAAAGCCCAAGCCAAAAAGCAATGGGCCTATAGACGAGTTGTATCCGACTGCGCCTTCAATCCCCAGAAAAGTCGCGCGCCAGGGAAGCAGCAGAACATCCTGCCAACCGCCAAACGGCTCGCCGCCCTGATACAAGGCGAGGCGCAGCGGTGTCATTGCGCCCGAGGGGAATAATAATGGATAGATTGGGTTACCTGTTGCAATAAAGTTTTTCAGAAGCCAGGGCAGGGCTGGCGCTACAAAACCCGATCCATATACAGCGCAATCACCGAGGGTTGAGCGCCACGATCCCCGACGCTGAAACAAAATCAGCGCCAATCCAATCAGCAACAGGATGCCTGCGGTATATTTCGTCCCCCACGCCATGCCAGCCAGGACGCCTGCCAAACCCAAATGCAAAAGCATGCGTTGTTCGATCCAGAGCATCCAGGCAACCAGCCAGGCTGTCCCGAAAAGTATCACAAACCAATCCACATACCCCCAAGATAGGCTGGTTGCTAATGAGGAACCGGAAACCAAAGCCGTTACGCTCACCCATGCCGCGTGACGTCCCAGGCTCTCATAAGCCATGCCCCAAATACCTATCACTGCAATGACGCCGAACAACCATCCCGTCAGCGTAGCGACGTGGACGCCGCCCAGCAACATCCCCCACGTGTAAATCATCTCGCCTGTCTGCGGCATCCCCCAAAACATGATCTCTGGGATATAGACAAAGCGCCCTTGCGACAGGTATCGCTGCGGCAGAGCCAGATGGTAAACCAGAGCATCAAATCGAACTGGTGGAGCAAGCGCTTCTACAAAGGAAAAAAGCAAAATAAATGCCAGACAGCCAGTTAAAAATTTATCCAATCTACTCGCGCCAGACCACACATCGGTTAACTTACCCCAATCTTGCAGCCAACCTAGAGCGCTGCGCCCAAAAGCAATCAGTAAGAGCAACGTCATCCCCCAACCAACCAGCGGGCGCAGCCCACCTGCTGCGCCGAGCGCCAGCCATAGCAAGCTCAGACTGCCCAAGCCTAACGCCGCCTGTAATGATAAACGGGTAAGAGGGTAGATAGACAGGTTCGGCGTCAACCAACGCCCCAAACCACCGGCAATCATGGTGAGAATGAAAGCGAGCAAGAAACGCCAGACGACCAGCGCAACGCTGAGAGCAATTTCAGGGGTAAACGGCTTATGCGTCACATAGTGGGCAATCGTCAGAGCCGCCAACCACAAAAACGAGAGCAGTCCAAGAGCTTTTCGACGATCCATGCGTTGCATGATCTAACTCGTCCGCGAAGAGTCAAACTTTGTGACGGAATCGCCGCCAGCGATCCAGAAGCGGCTGCTCTGGACGCAATACCCACCAACGAACCCAATATAAACCAATCAATAAAAACACCGGCAAAGGAAAGAACAATACGGGCGACTGAATGGGCTGTTCGCCGACTACGAGCGTGGAGAGGAACAACCACCACACGCCAAAAAACAACCCCAAACAACTGATCCAAATCAACGCTCTGCCAACCGGTCCCCATTGCTCATCCCAGGCGGCGAAAACCATCACTAAAGCTGGGAATAAGATCATGTAGTTTTCTGTCGCCGTCGGAATGCCAATCAACTGAGTCGCGGCGAGCGTCAGACAAGCTGTCCAGGTGAACCAGTGCGCCTCTTTGCCCCACGCCAGGCGCGTCTCCCAGATCAGCGTTCCAGTCAGCAAGATGGTTAACGCCCAGCCGAGTTGCTTCCCCACGCCAGGCACCCATAGAGTGAAGATCTCGCCAGGCGTAGTAGGCAATGTATAGTGCGGATAAGCAAAGACCTGTACCAGGTTTTGCCAGATCCAATCGGGTATCAGTAAGCTTGTCATCGCAGACAACAACACGATATTGCCCAACACACTCCAAAAAAGCACCCAGCGCCGGCTGGAAGCGCTCCATATCAATGTAAACAGAACAAGCAAGACAACCATTTGCGGTTTGATCGTCGAAAACGCCAATAAAAATCCGGCCAAAGCGTCGTGTTCTGAGCGGACGGCCAGAAACGCCGCGGCCACCAACAGCGCAATCAAGAGGGAAGCGTTGGCATTAATGAGTGGGCGGATGCTGTAGTACCACAGTGCAGCGAACAACAATAATCCACCCAATACAGGGGTCGAAAGCCGCCATCGGTTAAGGAGAATGCTTACAATTACGATCGCAATAATGCACAGTTCTAACATTGTCATCCAGACTGCGCGCGCCGTATTGTAATCCGGGATCAAGGCAAATGGGCCAAAGATAAAGATCGAGTAGAAAGGGTAAACAAAAAGGACCTGATCTTCATCCGCCCGCGCTGGTCGCCCATAGAACATGCGTTGAATTTCCGCCGTTGTTTCCGAGCTATACGGGCTTTTTCCTTCCATAAGAAACATACGGGCGCCAACCCAACGAGGCAGGAAATCACTCCCGCCTGGGTTCTGAACACAATAGCGATAATTTGCCAGATAGAGAAAAAATATCACCAGACCCGCCAGAATAGCGAGCCCGGCGAACATCCATTGAGGGTTACGCCTTTGTAAGCCTGTTTGCATGCGCCGATTTATTTCAATGTCAGCATAAACGCCGAAATATATCGAACTGCGATCAACTGCAAAAAATCATTCAAATAAATTGCAATTCTAGTGAATTCTAGCTACCTGACAGTTTGCAAAATGTCCTTGCGAAGGAGCGCAGCGACTGGAGCAATCCCCTGCCATAGTCGTTTCCTGGCTGCCGGAAGATTGCTTCGGGGCAAGGAACACCCCTCGTAATAGCATCGCTCCGTGGAGGGGTAAAACTGTCTGGTGGCTAGAGTGAATTTTACCCTAATCTTTGTCCAGAGAGCGAATCGTTCGGTTATGTCTCCCATATTCCAATGTTATAATTTTCAAATGGATGGGCGCGCCGCTCCTGACTTGTCTACCCCACGCTTCTTCATTAATGGTCGTTATCTATACGCTCCAATTACCGGTGTGCAGCGGTACGCGCATGAAGTTGCACGTTGCCTGGGACGTCGCGCGCAGTTGATCTCTCCGCAAACCGATTATGGCCGGCTGGGGAATAATTTATGGGAGCAGATCATTTTGCCGCGAAAAATAGGCTCCAAAGACGTGCTTTGGTCGCCGGCAAATACCGGACCTTTGGTTGTCGCCAATCAAGCGGTGACGCTCCACGATACAGCCGCCCTGGAACACCCAGAATGGTTCCAGCCGTCCTTTGCAGCCTGGTACCGCTTTTTACTGCCGCGCCTTGCCCGACGTGTCCGGCGCATCTTGACGGTATCGAAATATTCGAAAGAACGTCTTTTGGAATTTTTATCCCTTCCCCAGGAAAAAGTCACGGTCATTTATCCGGGTGTGAGCGACCAATTTCGCGCCGCGGAACCGCAAGCGTGTAAAAACGTACGTACAAAATTTCGACTGCCCGACCAATATTTTTTGTTCGTCGGCGCACTCGAACCACGCAAAAACCTGCCGCGCTTGTTGAAAGCTTTTGCCC
>Ga0226835_1001018_pt1 | contig 19050 bp, 16 predicted proteins | sample LAC_MetaG_1_FD_163627 | JGI IMG/M metagenome (GOLD analysis project Ga0226835, IMG submission 163627) | Anaerobic ammonium oxidizing microbial communities from anammox membrane bioreactor (MBR) in UC Berkley, California, United States -... | ecosystem: Engineered > Bioreactor > Anaerobic >...
ATTCAATCGTTGTGTATCCGAGAGGATCACCAGCGGAGCGGAGCGATCGAGAATGCCCAGTGTGTCTTTGAAAGCCGCCTTTAGATGCAGTTCGTTATAGACGGGCAAATCCACCCCCAGCATTTGTGCAACCTGCGCCTGGCGCGGGCCAGCGGCGTTGACGAAAACTGAGGTCTTAATTTCCGCTCCATTCGCCAAATGAACTGTGTTCACCCGGCCAGCGGCCAGGCTTACCCCAGCGACTTTTGCATGGATCAATCGCACGCCGTGCTGGCGCGCTTGTTGCAACAAATACATCCCTAATTGTTGGGCGCTGAACCATCCCGCGCGGCGTACATGCAGCGCGGCGATGATCTGATCGGACACATAGGGGAAATGCGAGCGGATCAACGCCGGCGATAGCAATAAATCTGCTCCGATAGGTTGATTTTCAAAGCCTTCGGCTTGTAGTGGGCTGTACGCTGAAGCGTTGGCGCTGTTCTTGTATACGCGTAGTGGCCCGGCGCCCAAAGCGGAAATTTCGCTGGCGCTTTGTTCCAACTCACGAGCTTTATCGGCGCGCGCTGTGCAATAGAGATAGCCTCGACGGTTCAAGTGAAAGATGTTCCCGCTTTGACGCGCCAACATTTCCAGGCGGTCAATGCTGCGGTTCATAAACGCCACCATGGCGTCATCGGGGCCTGGCCACCAGTTGCGGTAACATTCGGTCGAATGATCGCTGGTCTGGCTGAGCGGAGGATTCTCGTCCACTAACACTACATTGGATATATTTTGTTCGACCGCCAGTGAATAAGCCGCGCTCACGCCAGCGATGCCTGCGCCGCAGATAACGACCTCGGCTTTTTCCATCTGATTTACGCGTCCTCAACTGCGATGTAAATGCGTTTGTTGATCTTGCCTTTGCTTTTGTAATCCACCACACGAATTCGCCCAACTTCAGAGGTGTTCTGTACGTGTGTGCCGCCGTCAGCCTGAAGGTCTAAGCCTACAATTTCGACCACGCGAACTTGTTGGATGCCTTCGGGCAATAAATTGATCTTAGTGCGGATTAGATCCGGTATTTTGAAGGCTTCTTCGCGCGGCAGAATAGCGACCCGCACTGGGCGAGCTGCAGCGACTTCTTTATTGACCGCGGCTTGAATTTGATCTACCAGCTCGCGTTGCATGGTCTCAAATTCAAAATCCATTCTTCCATCCAGCGGATCCATATCGCCGCCAGTGACCGACGCCCCATAATCGCGAAACACCACTCCGCATAGAATGTGTAAAGCGGTGTGTGTGCGCATCAACTGGTGACGGCGAGTCCAATCTATTTCTCCGACTGCGGTTGATCCAATCGAAGGCAACGGCAAATCGCCTTCGACATAGTGGTAAACCAGGTCGCCGATTTTTTTCGCTCGTTGAATGGTGTATTTTATCCCGTCAATGGTAAGAATGCCGCGATCCGCTGGCTGCCCTCCGCCCCCTGGGTAAAATGCGGTTCGGTCTAAAGCGATCCCGCGGTTATCGGCGTCCACCGCCGTCACTTGCGCCTGGAAAGATTTCAAATAACTGTCCAATTGGTACAGCAATTCTGTCATGTGGCCTCCAATGAACATGATCGGCTCAACCAGTCAGATCGAAAATAGCCGTAAAGTTCACCAAATTGGCTATATCGAGTAAAATTTAGGCACGCCAATTTTACCCGATTGGCGGCTTTGAAGAGTCGCGAAATTCAATTGATTTAATTGAAAAAACTGGTCTTTTATTATCCTCAGGGGCATGAAGCCCATTATTCCCCAGGCCACCCGGAACGACCGGAGCGGATCACGGTTTTGCGCCGCGCGCTTCAGGCTGCTGGTTGGTGGGATGCTTATCCGCGGCTCGATCCGTTGGATCTGACAGAGGAATTTTTGGCGCAGGTTCATAGCCGGCTCTATCTGGAACATTTACAAGCAGCCTGTCGGCGAGCGGCCAGCCTGGATGCCGACACTTATACGACGCCAGAATCCTGGCGGCTTGCCCTGAACGCGGCAGGCGGGGCGGCGGCAGTAGCCCAGGCAGTGTGGCAAGGTGATGCGCAGCGCGGCCTGGCGTTGACCCGCCCGCCAGGTCATCATGCCACCGTTCAGCGCGGCATGGGGTTTTGTTTGCTGAATAATATTGCTTTGGCTGCTCAATTCTTGCTCACTCCATCGGCGAATATTACGAAAGTCGCTCGCAAACTGGCTATTGTGGATTTAGATCTGCATCATGGCAACGGCACTCAGGATATATTTTGGCGACGCAGCGATGTGTTTTTCATTTCCACACATCAATCGCCGCTCTACCCGGGTTCGGGTCGGTTGGATGAGATCGGCGATGGGGAAGGACGCGGCTACAATGCGAATGTTCCACTGCCGCCTTTCACCGGCGATCAAGGTTTTGGCGCAGTGATGGAAACATTCATCTTGCCCCTGCTGGATCGTTATGCTCCGCAGATGATTTTGGTGAGCTTTGGCTTTGATACTCATTGGCGCGATCCATTAGGCAATCTCAGTCTTTCGGCGGGCAAATATGGTGAACTGATCCGCTGGCTGGTGGAGTGGGCGGATGTCAACTGCGAAGGAAAGATTGCGCTTTTTTTGGAAGGGGGGTATGATCTGGAAGCAGGCGCAGCTTGTATTCAAGCGATAACAGCCGCTTTATTAGGTGAGGAGTGGCAAGACCTAATAGGACCTGCGCCGCAGGCTGAAACCAATAGTTGGCAGTCGGTTTTAAAGGCTGCGCAGCTCATTTGGGATCTACCTGTGGATGAATAAACAACAGATGAATTGACAACATACGGATATGGAATAGCTCGGCAGTAGATAAAAATCAAACTGCAAAACCAAACACATCTAAATAAAAACCAAAGGAGCCAAAATGAGTGAGCAACTGGCAATCTTCATTGATTTTGAAAATGTGGCATTATGGGCGGAAAGGGAATTTTTTGATTTCGAAATCACAGCGTTGATGGAATCCCTTCAAACCCGTGGCCCGGCAGTGGTCAAACGAGCGTATGCGGATTGGTCGCGGTTCTCACGCTATCGCGATGCGATGATGAATAACTCCATAGACCTGATCCAAATCTACAGCTTACGATCGGGGAAGAATCGCGCCGATATCCGCATGGCAATCGACGCTTTTGAAATTGCTTTGACCCGGCCGCAAATCCGCACGTATGTCATTGTCTCAGGCGACAGCGACTTCAGCCCTCTGGTGGCGAAATTGCGTGAGTATGGACGTTATACCATTGGGATTGGCCCGCGCAGCATCACGCACGATTTGTTAGTGCGATCCTGCGACGAATTTATTTATTTAGAAACCGCGTTGGGCGAACCGGCGGATGTTGATGACCAGTCTTGCGTGGAGATTGAACAGGCGCGCAATTTGCTCACCAGAGCGTTGGTGGCGCATGGTCAACGCGGCGATTTGCCGGTGCTGGCGACGCGGCTGAAACAAACCATGCTGTTGATGGATCCGGCGTTTAACGAGGCAAATTTTGGTTACTCACAGTTTAAATCCTGGCTGGACGATCATCGGGATATTGCCAAGCTGTTCATGAAAGATCTTCAGCTTTACGTGGCCCCGCCGGATTACCGTGCTCCCGGTTCTTTTGAGCTGGTGCCGTTTGATGAAGAGAATGCTGAGCCGCGCCTCCAGACCGCGGCTGAGAAGATCGGCGCTATGCGCACCACATTAGATGCTCAATATCGCCAGATATTTTCGCGGTTAAAGCTCACCAATGTTGACCTGAATACTCGCCGGGATGTCTTAAGAGACATTTACCGGGAATTGAATGACAACCCCGGCGCTCAGACCACGGACGATCTATTAGATATGTTGGAAGAAAGGTACGAGGCGTCGGGTTTAATGCGCAACAAATCATTGTTGCGGGAAATCTTGCAGTTGGCTTTCCGTCAGGGCGCCTTTGATTATCTGGGGCAGCCGGTGTCGCCCTTCACACCGGTGCGATTGGCAAATGGCATTGACAGCGAAGCGAAGTTTGTCGAACGCGCTGAATCGGACTTCGTTTATGAAGTTGTGCGCGCCGGGTTGGATATTGATCCTGGCGAACTGGCTTATCTGATTTTGAACGATCGCGCCCAGGTGGATTACATTCAAGTGCTGTTGGAAGACCTGAAGCAGCGCGGGATGATCACCTATCGCAACAAGCGTTATGTCCTGCCGGGTTCGGGCAACATCCCATTCGCCGATGAACCGGCGCTGCGCATCCTCAGTCGCGATATTGAGCAGGCGGTTTTGCCGGATAACTTGCAGCCTGGGGCTGAGACAGCGCGCAACCTGGCTAAAAAAGCCATGTTACAGCGCTCGCAAGATTTTGCTGCTTCCAGTAATACTTATTTGCTTGCCTGCCGTTTACAATGGGATGCGGTGCAGCGAGGCGAGCCTGGGGCAACTTTGGAGGATTTGCGCTGGTATATGGCTTCCTATGCTTCCGCAATCGCTGGTAAGCTCTCTCAGGTGAATCGGGATTATGGCGGGGCGCGCCCGTATTATCTGGCGTTCTTTGCTCTGGTGAAAGAGGATGATCCATTGTGGGGACGTATGCGTGGCTTGATTAACCCCATGCTGGCTTATTATTGGTCGAATACCGGGCGCGAGCTGGATATCAATGTCAGCGCCTGGAATTTGAGCATGGCTTCTCCGGCGCAAATTGCTGTGTACGCCGCCACTCATCCCAATCCCGATCTGCGTAAACTGTGGCATAAGGTGACTATGGATCTGGCTGAGATCAACCCTGGTGTGCTACGCCGTATCGCCAATCAGTTAATGCTTAGCCGCGCCGATCATCCAGAGAACGCTCGCGTGGCAGAACAACTGGAGGCTATCCTGGCAGAAGTGAGCTCTTCGTAACTCTGAAGAGTTATTCTCACTTATGACGACATCTTTTCTATATTCGGAGAGGTTGATGACAATATGAGTTCAATTATTTTGCGCTGGGTCGAAGAAAAATTAATGGTAGCCAGCGATTCGCATGGTTTTTCTATCGCAATTGGGCGTTCACCCGACCCGGCTTTTGAGTGGGCGGGGGTTAAGCCGTCGGACTTGCTGCTGATGGCTGTCGCTGCCTGTTCGGCATATGACGTTGTGGAGATTCTGACAAAACAGCGTGAGCCGCTCGAGGATTTGAAGATCATTTGTGAAGGAAAGCAACTGGATTCCCCTCCTTACACCTTCACCAACGTTCATTTACGCTATGAAGTCCACGGCGCAGTCAACGAAGAGAAGTTGCGCCGCGCCATTCAACTCTCTGAAGATAAGTATTGTTCAGTGATCAGCACCTTGCGCCTCGGCGTTCCGGTCACCAGTGACTACGAATTGTGCGCATAGTTTTAGGGCAGGATGGGCATGGAGCTTACCCACCGTTTTGAGGAGGCGTTGCAATACGCCCTGAATGTGCATCGGAACCAGTTGCGGAAAGGTTCCGAAACGCCTTATATTTCCCATTTACTTGCAGTCGCAGCATTGGTTTTAGAGGATGGGGGCGATGAAGATCAGGCCATTGCGGCGTTGCTCCACGATGCTCCAGAAGATCAAGGCGGTCTCCAGGTTTTGGAGGAAATACGTCAGCGGTTTGGCGAGCGGGTGGCGGGAATTGTTCATGGTTGTACAGACACTTATCAATCGCCCAAACCACCGTGGCGGGAACGCAAGGAAGCTTACCTGGAACACCTGATCCATGCCTCGCCGGAGGTGCGCCGCGTCTCGTTAGCGGATAAACTGCACAACGCTCGCTCGATATTGACCGATCTGTTGCGTTCCGGCGATGCAGTCTGGGAGCGTTTCAATGGCGGTCGGGAGGGGACTTTTTGGTATTATCGGCGTTTGCTGGAAATATTCCGCAACGTTGACGAATCGCCGCTGGTAGTTGAATTAGGTTGGGTGATGGAGAGAATTGAAAAAGTTGCAGCCCGATTTGATCATGAAATTTGAAATTTTCATGCAAAAAATATCTGATTGGCGTTTCGTTTGCTATCAGTACAGGGTATAATGAAAGTATCATGGAAAACAAGAGCGAGAATCCCCCGATAAGCCCATCCACCCCTGCCTTGCCTGCGCCAGCCTCGGAATCAGCACCAGTTGGCGAACCTCAATCACTTTCGGCTGGACAGAGACGCACTCTGATAGGAATCATTATTGGGTTGGTCATCCTCCTGGCATTGATGGTCCTGAGCATCGTCTATTTATTACAGCCCTCCACTGACACCGCCAAGATTCGGGATGTATTTATCATCTTTTTGGCTCTCCAGTCCATGTTAACCGGTTTTACCCTGGTTATTTTGATGATCCAATTGGCGCGATTGATCAACCTGTTGCAAAACGAGATCAAACCGATTTTGGATTCGACAAACGAAACCGTGAGCAATCTGCGCGGTACAACGATATTCTTAAGCGATAACCTGGCAGGGCCGGTGATTAAACTGAACGAGTATCTGGCAGGACTTTCACAGCTCATCGCGGTCATTGGCCTTGCCAGGAAGCCAAAACGTTCCCCACCCAACAAATAAGGAGTAGAAAATATGTCTGATAATAATGATTTCGGTTCATTTTTTGCAGGATTGATCGTCGGCGGTCTGGTTGGGGCGGCCGTAGCGTTGTTAATGGCTCCGCAGTCTGGCGAGGAAACGCGCGCAGTGATTCGCGATCGCGGCATTGAATTGAAAGAAAAAGCTGTTGAATATGGGCAAGGCGCTCGCGAGCGCGCCCTCGAGGCGGTTGAAGAAGCCAGACTGCGCGCCGACCGCGCCATTGAGGAATTGCGTCAACGCACCGAGGAACTGGCTCAAGTAGCGCGTGAGCGCGCCGCGGCTATTCAATCTCAGATTTCGCACACTCTGGAAGAGACGCCCCCCGGTGAAGCGCCGAGCGAGGCCGAGCAAGGGTAGAATTCTACCGCCAGGGGCGCTGCCAAGGGCAATCAGCGCTGCTAAAGAAATCGCAGCGCTATTTGTGTTGTAGGAGTGTAGGTCAAATACCGTTTCTGCGACGGCTATCCGTCAGCGGAGATGGTATTTAATTTTCCAACTCGCTGATCACCTGCACACAGGCTCTCAAAACATCGCCAGCCAAGACGGAAGCTGTGTTGCCGATCTCCTCTGCGGCGCGCAATCCGGCGCATGCATGGATCCATGCGCCGGCCGCGGCGGCTTGGAAGGCGGGTACGCCTTGAGCGCGCAGGCCAGCGATCAAGCCCGCCAGCACATCTCCCGTACCAGCGCGAGCCAGCGCCGGTGTGGCAACCGGAATGACCGCTGCTTCGCCGTCTGGCGCGGCAACCACAGTGAAAGCGCCTTTAAGTACCACCACATGACCCCATTCCTGGCTGAAACGCCTGGCTATGGTCAGGCGATCTGCTTGCACCTCTTCTTTCGAAAGACCGGTAAGCACCGACATCTCACCCGGATGCGGCGTCAATACGGCGGGGGACGGCAGGCGCGCCGCCCAATCAGGCAAGCGGGCGAGCAGCTTCAAACCATCTGCATCCACCACCCAGGCTAATGAGACAGATCTTTGAGCCGTGGAGGAATCTGACAGCACTCTCTCGAGGAATAGCTCAGTGGTATGCTCCAAGCCAAATCCCGGGCCGATCAACACGGCAGTTGCCCGTTGAATGTTCTGGATAACGGCGTCACTGGCGTCGGCGGCGATAAAGCCGTTCTCGTGCGGTAAAGCCACCCAGGTAGCTTCGGGAAATTGACCGGCCAGAGCAGCGTGCAGTGGGGATGGAACCGCCAGCGTGACTAATCCTGCGCCGACGCGATAAGCCGCCTGCCCAGAAAGATAAGCCGCGCCAGTGTAATTCACGGAGCCGGCGACCACCAAACATGTGCCGAAAGTCCCTTTATGCGCATCCAGCGGGCGCTCCGGCAATATCTGACGCACCCATTCGGCGTCCGGAACAAAGTTACGCGCTGCTTGCCAGGCAGCCAGGCTTTCACCTTCTTGCGGCAGACCAATGTCAACAGTGTGTAATTCTCCGATGAAGCGATAAGCGGGGAATTTTAACAATCCTTGTTTTACTGCGGCCATGGTGACTGTTATATCGGCAGGAATACATTCCGGCGCCGCCTCACCCGTGTCGCAATCTACACCTGAAGGACAATCCACTGCCACAACAACGGGCGGCTTTTCCAGGGTTTCGATTTTTTGTCTTATAAAATCTAATGCCCGAGCTAATTCCCCTTTCAATGGCAGATGAAAGCCAGTTCCTAGCACGCCATCCAGCAAGACGGCATGTTCAGCCAACAGTCCACTCAGAATTTCTAAATCTGGCGCGCCGTTGGGAAAATATATTTTTCCGCCGACGCGCTCCAGACGGGAAACCAGAGGGTCGTTTGTCGGTCGAGGGCGAAGCAACGCGGCAGTAGCTTTCCATCCCTCTTCAGCCAGGCGCGCCAGCGCAACCAGGGTATCGCCTCCGTTGTTTCCTGAGCCGACTAATCCCAACGCGCCCTCATCTGCCAGATAGCCATATTCTTCTTGCACCACTTGCGCCAGTCCGCGTCCGGCAAATTCCATCATTTGGGCGTATGTGTGACCCCGCGCATCAGCTTCTCGCTCAATGGCTTGCATCTCAGCCACGGTGACGTATTTTATCTTCATGTGTTTTATACTCGTCTCCTTGATCCAGGTTCTGTTTCACGCATCGCTAATACCGGTCACAAACTTATTCGGTCCAGCGCCAATAAAATTTTAACGCGCTGAAATAGAGATTATGGTTCAACCGACTTTTGCACCTTCAGGGTATAGATCTGGAATGACGAAATCTAACCCCAATTCGGTAAGCTTCTCCGGGTTGGGGCGGCCCGTATCCCAATTCCATCCTCGCGCCTGGTAATAGGCTGGCAACATGGCTTCGAAATCGGGGACGAAATCGCGCTCGCCTGAGGCGTTGTCTTGATAAGATTGCAGGAAAGCTTTCGGCAGACGGTCATTCGTTCTGGTGAGGCCCAAACGATTGTTGATGACGCGCTTGAGGTTCCAACCGCGCTCGCCGCAACGCAGCATATCGGCGATGTCCCAACCCAGGCCGCAAGCAGCATTAATTAGATCCAACGCCATCGCCGGCTCCAGGTTGGCGAACAAACACATTACCAAAGAGTTTTGCAGTGTGCGCCAGTTTTGATGAATAGCTACGTTGCAAGCTTTCTCTGCTCCGCCCAGGCGGTCGAAATATTCTAATCCTAACGAGCTTTCCACTTGACCGATGTCCACCAGAAAATAATCGGATTGATTATGACATGCGCCGCGCGGCGAAGTTGCATAGACTAACGCCATTCCAGAGGCGCCGCGTGGGTCGTGGTAAGGGGCTTCCAAGCCGTTCACCTGAACAGCCTCTTCCTCAGCATGATAACGACGTCCCAAGGCGCGAGCGCCCTCCGCAAGACATGCGCCAAAATCTTGCCGACGGGTAATTAGATGCACCAGTCGCTCGACCGCGGCTGCGTTTCCCCAGGTCAATTCAATGCCTTGCGTATCTTGCAAGGTGATTTTACCCATCTCGTACAGGCGAAACGCCAGGCCGATAATGTTGCTCGTGGAGATGCTATCCATTCCATAACGGTCGCAAAGCTCGCCAAGCCGGGTTATCAGCTTCAAGTCGTTGAGCATCAGGTTTGGTCCAAATCCTACTATCGTTTCGTATTCGGGGCCTTTGCGTTTTGCCCCATCCTCCAGGCGCGCCACCCGTCCGCAGGCAATGACGCAGGCATGGCAAGCGCTAACGCCTGCAAGGATGGTATCCTTCATGTTTGCGCCAGTGGTGAGGATTTCTTCATTCGATTTTCCTCGGCTGAAATAACGTTTGGGCATTTCCGCCAGGTAATCCATATATTCGGCCACGCTGGAGGTGCCCAATTCCCGTAATACCAGCGTCATTGCGTCGCTGCGCAAGGTTTTATTGCTGGCTGAACGTAAAGAGTGATACCGTTCTGGATCGAATACCGGAATTTCGTCGTGTCCTTGGATTGCAATTGCTTTTAGATTTTTCGCGCCCATCACTGCGCCCATGCCGGTCCGACCGGCAACGCGGCCATGGTCGCATAAAATCAGAGCAAATGGGATGCGGTTTTCGCCGGCCATGCCGATGGACGCTACCCGCACCTTGCCAACGCCCAGCTCTTGTTCAATTGCAGTTTGAGTCTGGTAGGTATCGCTTCCCCACAAATGTTCCGCTGAGCGAATTTCGACGCGTCTATCTTGTATCCACAGATAGACTGGTTGCGCGGCGCGGCCTTCAATCCATAAGCCATCATAACCTGCCATGCGCAACTCTGCGCCCCAAAAGCCGCCACAGTTGGATTCGGCCCACAAATAGGTGGCGGGCGAGCGCCCGCACACCACGAAACGCCCAACCGCCGGTCCAGATGTGCCGGATAACGGCCCGTTCAGGAACAAGAGCGGGGCTTGCGGCGAGAGTGGGTCCAGGTCGGGCGTCAGGCGATCGTAGAGTAATCGCGCCGCCAATGAAGCGCCGCCCAGGTAAGCTTGTTCCCAATCTGCTGGCACCTGTATCCGACTGACTTCTCCCAGGGTCAAATCTATCTTCAAAATAGGTTGCATAAGCGCCTCAATGCAAAGCAATCCAAATGAATGTCCATCCGCGCTGCATAGCAGCTCTCTTTATCAATTCATATCTGACAAGCTATTTAGATGATTTTCTATTCTTGAGAATAGTGTACCAAAGAACCATATTTTTGCTGAGAGTAGATTGTTCCCAGCTAACCCTGTGAAACGCCTGTATTGGCTTATATCTTGCACTTCTCTTGTCAAGACGTTGACGATTGATGCGTGCGAATGCGTTTCCGGGAGGTCTTCGATGGGTTTTTATCGCATCCTTGCCATGGATGGTGGTGGGATTCGCGGCCTGATCACCGCAATTCTGCTTCAGCGTGTAGAGCAGGCTCATGCTGGTTTCTTGTCCCAGTTTGATTTGTTCGCGGGCACTTCCACCGGCGGCTTACTTGCGTTAGGATTTGCCGCTGGCAAAACGCCCTCCGAAGCGCGCCAGCTATATGAAATTTATGGCAGAGAAGTGTTCAAAGATAGCTGGATGGACAATGTACGCGACCTGGGTTCGTTGATTGGAGCGCAATACAGTATAGAGCCCCTTCGCCAGGTATTGAAAGATCAGTTTGGCGAGCGCACGTTGGGCGATCTGACAAAACATGTGTTGATCTCGGCTTTTGACCTGGACAACGAAAAGCCGCTCCCGTTGCGGTCTTGGAAGGCCAAGTTTTTTCATAACTTTCCGGGACCCGATTCGGATGCAGATAAAAAGATTGTAGATGTGGCGCTGTACACTGCGGCTGCGCCAACGTACTTCCCTATCGTAGATGGCTATGTTGACGGCGGGGTAGTGGCGGGAAATCCCAGCGTCTGCGCTCTGGCGCAGGCGCTGCATCCGGCTACTGGCGGCCAGAAATTAGAAGATATTGTGGTGATGTCGTTAGGAACAGGTCGCAACCCGCGTTTCCTGGAGATTCAAAACGCTGACTGGGGGTTGGCGCAGTGGGCGCCGCATCTCATCAATCTGATGTTGGAAGGCAGTTCTGGGTTGGCGGACTATCAATGCCGCCAATTTCTCGGATCCCGTTATCTGCGCCTGGATGCAGTTTTGAGCGAAGCAATTGGTATGGATCAAGTGGACAAGATCCCACTTTTGCAGGAAATCGCCTTCCAGGTCAACCTGGATGAAGCTCTGCTGTGGGTAAGGCGTTACTTTGGCGTAGGGACCTCTAAAGCTGGATATTCCATCCGGGCAACGAGGCGACCAGGCGTTTCATGATTGGGGCGCTGGCTTCTTCAAAGATGGTTGGGTTGCCGTACGCCTCTCCGCCAGCTTCGCTCACCAGGTCGGTGACGCCGCGTAAGATCAATAGCGGCGTATGATTGCGTTTGGCTACCCAAGCGATGGCGCCGGATTCCCAATCGCCGGCGATAGCGTGATAACGCTCTTTTAGGCTGGAGATCTCTTCAGCCAGCAAGTCCCGGTCGCCAGAGATAAGGGGGGCGCGACGCACATCGAGCGGATAGGGTTCACCCAGCCAGGACAGGTCGAGTTCTGTGGTGTAATGGGCGATATGCTCAGCAAAATCGCCCATCTGCTCGATGATGTCATAAACGATGGTTTTTTCGGCCAGGATGATTTCACCGCGTTTGGTTTCGCCCAAAAAGCCGCCGCAGGTTCCCAGGTTAATCAATGCCTTTGGTCGCCAGCGATCCAGGGCGTATTGAGTCGAAGCTGCGGCGGCGATTTTACCCCAGCCGCCTTGAAAAAACAGGTAATTCTCTGCACCAAGAGCGGCTTGAAAAAACTCGCCAAAAGGCGAACGGTTGCAAATCGCTTGGGGAAATAGTTTCCGAACGGCGCGCCATTCTGCGTCGGCGGAAATCAACACAATGATTTGGGCGTTTTCCATCGCAGGCATTATACTCCAGGAGGCTAAGGGCGAAATTGGGGCGCGTTTTTGTTGACAATGCTCTTCTTTCGGGTATAATTTGCCTTCGCATGGTTTGTTGACAGTTCAGTTCCGTAGAGTTGTTATCACGGGCAAATTCATTGGCCCCGTAGCTCAATTGGCAGAGCAGGCGACTCTTAATCGTCTGGTTGGCCGTTCGATCCGGCCCGGGGTCACAAGTTCGCTTGATGAAAGAAGTCCATCGCTTTTCGCCGGATGGCTTCTTTTGTTTTAAACCATTGAGTGAAACGAGACACAACCCTCATCCACCGAAAATACCTTACCTTGTCATTTAAGGAGTGAAGAATGGATTCTACTCATTCCATTGAAGAGAAAATCGTTTATGTGGGAAAGCTGATGTTTGAGCGGCGTTTAACAGACATTGCAGGGGGCAACATTAGCTGTCGTTCTGGCGAATACATTTATATGACGCCGACAGGCGCGGGTCATCAATACCATTGGGATATACCGCCCCAAGAGATCATTTGCGCCAGGATTGACAGCGATGAATTGCTCGAACACCCCAAACACTCCAGGGAGTCTGTTTCACACTTGCTGGTGTATCGGGCTTATCCTGCTGTTCATGCGATTATTCACGCGCATCCATTTCATGCGCTGCCGTTTTGTGCTGCCGGACGCCCAATCCCGGCGGTGATCAAATCTGCGCAGGTGTTTGGGATGGAATTTGGATTGATCGAGGATAAACCTGAATATTCGTACGAACAAGGCGAAGAAATTGTCGCCCGCTTACGACCTCTTGCCGCGCTTCTGGAACGACAAGCTGCGGTGTTGTTGATGCCCAAACATGGCGTCTTCATTGCCGCAGCGAATTTATCAAATGCAATAGATTGTCTGGAATGTGTGGATACGAATGCATACTGCGTCCTGGCGCAAAAATGGTTGTCCTGAAATATTTCTCACGATTGGCTTATGGGATACATGCAGCGCGGGAAGCCTTTTCTTTTTCTAATAAAGCTGGGCAAATGGGCTAGCCTAAAGCAAGAATCTTGGTATATAATAATAGCGAGGGATAATCCATCATGAGATATGGAGCAAGCGACAAAATGCGACGAACATTAGCCCTCATTGCAGTCCTGGCTTTATTCTTATTGGGGGCAAATTATCGGGACTTCATGGTGTTGACAGTGATCAACAAATCTGGTATGGGCATTGCGGTCAGCCTGGTTGCCCAGGATTTGTCGCGCGCTTATTACATTACGATCCCGAAGGGGGATCGTGAACAGCCGTATGAGATGAAATTTACCGTAGTGAAAGATCCATACCGGATGCGTATCTTCTGGTTGGAAGATAAGGATCCCAAAACGGGTATGCGATGCCAGAGGGTGCGCGGTAGTACATTGGTGGCGCACCGTAATGTCAGAGTGGTTGTAACGGAGTGCGACCGATTACCTCCCAATGCGGGCGAACCAACGATGGTCAAGTTTGGCCGCGTGCGCTGTATTGAATAGGGAAGAAGGTTATTTTTTACCGAAATAATTCGAAAACTATATCATTTTGGGTATAACTTTTCCCAAGTACCTCAATATATATTGAGGGAACGAAGATTGGGATGAGTGTTTTAGATTAATTCATAATTCAATAGAAATTTATGAAATAATTCGAGTAAATTCGATTGACGTTTTATATCGCCTATGTTATATTGCGATGGTTGTAAAAAACTTATAGCTTATCCAAAATATCCAAATATAACGTTCGGGTTGGTTCTGCGTCTTAAACATGGATTATTTGTGTCCAATTGATCGTAAAACGAGATCGGATGTTGCAATTCTTTATTGGTTGTTGTCCGTCTCTATAATGATACATGCTGGACTGAACTCGATTGTATGTCGGTAGGGCGGAGCGCGCCTGTAGCTGGTTTTGTTACACAATGGATCCTCGAGCGCCAGGCCGACTCATAGAGAGCAGATCAATCGGTTATCAATACTTTGCATACAACGAGCATCCATGCTTCGAAGCCTCCAGCTTTATCTTTCTCGCCAGGCCTCCAGTTTGTGGCGTTATCTGCTTGAGCAATTCATCTTTCTATTATTTGGCTGGGTACCAACTGTTCTGGGGATTGTTTTACGGGGAGTCTTTTACCGATTGATATTAAAGATGGAGGGCATGGCAGCGATTGAGAACAGCGTTCGATTGAGATTTGCTGACAATATTCGCCTGAGTCATGGCGTTTACCTGGATCAGCATACATATTTGCATGCCTGCCCCAATGGGATTTCGATTGGACAAAACTCGATCGTCATGTATGGCGCAATTCTGCATGTTTATAATTTCCGCAATATGCCGCATTCAGGCATTACCATCGGTAGAGATTGTCTGATTGGCGAATACAGTGTTATCCGCGGGCAGGGCGGCGTTCATATTGGCGATCGAGTATATACTTCGCCTTTCACACAGATTATTGCAGTAAATCATGTATTTGATGACCCATCGCGCCCGTTTATCGAACAAGGAATCACAGCCGAAGGAATCACGATTGAGGATGATGTTTGGTTGGGGGCAGGCGCGATCGTCACCGATGGCGTTCATATTGGCAAGGGCGCTGTGATCGCCGCGGGCGCGGTGGTCACTAAAGACGTGCCGGCGCATACCGTTGTGGCAGGCGTGCCGGCGAAACCTATTCGCCAGATTGACGGCGTTGCACCGATTGCGCCTGAGCGGACTGTTTATCACACCAAGTCAGGAGTGAATGGATGACCACACTTTCAATCGTGATTCCAGCCTACAACGAAGAAAGGGGCATTGCGGAAATTGTTCAACGGGTATTGGCTGTGCGTGAAAAGCTCGATAAAGCGAGTGTGGAATTGGTTGAACTTTTGGTTGTGGATGATGGGTCAAAAGATCATACAGCGCAGATTATCGGTGAGATCGAAAAGACAGATCCATGCGTCAAGCTGGTTCGCCATCCTCAAAATCGCGGCTATGGCGCTGCTTTGAAGACGGGTTTCTCAACCGCGCAAGGTGAGTTGATCGGTTTCCTGGATGCGGATGGCACTTATCCGCCAGAGTATTTTCCAGAGCTGTGTCAGCTAGCCATGCAAGGGAATGACCTGGTGATCGGTTCACGCATGTCGGGGGCGGATAGCAAAATGCCTGTTACCCGTCGCATTGGAAACCTTTTCTTTGCTGGGCTGCTCAGTTTACTCAGCCATCAAAACATCTCAGACAGCGCCAGCGGGATGCGCGTTTTTAGAAAGGACATACTGGAGACGATCTATCCACTACCCGATGGTTTGAATCTCACACCCGTGATGAGCGCCCGGGCGGTTCATGAAGGTATCAAAATGGTGGAATATCCCATCCCTTATAGTGAGCGGATTGGACGTTCGAAACTGAGCGTTGTTCGAGATGGATCTATTTTCTTGCGCTCTATTATTTGGACGGTTTTATCCTACAATCCTGTCGGCGTGTTCGGGTTTTTTGGATTAGGCGGTATTCTGATAACCGCATTGGTGGGCGTAGGCCTGGTTGTTGCGCGTCTCAGCGGGGTGACCACCATCGGCGCTTGGGGTGTAGCCGCTTTGTTCTGGGCGCTTGTATCTGGCATTGTGGGGATTAATATTTTCGCATTAGGCCTGACATCCAATTACCTCGTGTCGTTGTTCAATCGCCGACCGATTCAAAGCAGCTTCAGAGGACGTAAATGGTTGCCGCCAACGTTAGACCGGCATTTTGGTTGGCTGGGATTGGTTGCAGTGTTATTGGGTTTGTTGGTGGCCAGCGTGAGCCTGATCTTGGGCATTCGTGGTTGGGAGGTTGCCCGAATTTGGCTTTATTTGTTAGGCAGCGCAATGTTTATCCTGATGGGTGTCCAATTGATGATATATTGGATCCTGATGCGGGTGTTGGAGGAGATCAGCCAGAGGGGAAATCTAATAGAACGCGATATGCTTTCGGTAACGATTCAATCCAAGAATTGAGTAGATTAATTAAGATTACAGGTAGGTGGAGTATGGACGACAATCAACGTGAATCGAAATCTCAGAATTTGGGCAGCCGAAGACTTCCGGCTGTACGCATGGCGAATTTCCCAGATGCCGATGGCATTGTTCGGCAGGTGCTGTTGGAACAACCGCGCTCGAAGGAGGCGGTGGATATTCTTTTGGTCAATCCCCCCACACCGGATGGGGAACTCTGGATCCGCACCCAACACCGGGTTGGGCGGCGTACGCGGGAAAACATGGTCTGGCCGCAGGTCTCATTGGCTCAGATGGCGGCTCTGCTTCATCCTGTGTATAAAGTGAAGATCATAGACGCGAATGCGGAAAGGATGCGTTGGCCGGAATTTGCCCAGCTTTTGGACAAATACCAGCCAAAATATTATCTCTCGCAGCTCACCGCCCCAACCCTGGAAAACGATATGTACGGCTGTTTCCTGGCCAAGGCGCGCGGGGCAAAGACGATTGTTTTTGGAACCCATGTCACCCCTATCCCACGCGAAACAATGCGACCCTATCCTAGCCTGGATTTCGCTTTAGTTGGCGAGCCGGATTTGACCATTCGCGATCTACTCGATCATCTGGAGGGGAAGTTAGATCAGCGTTCAGCAGAGATTCAGAGGCTTTTCGAAAGCTCTGATCCGACCTACAAGCCTTCTTTGAACGAAGATGGCAGCGTCAATCTGCATGGCATCAAGGGGCTGAGCTGGCGCGAGGGAGAGCAAATTCATGTGAACTTTCCACGCCCCTTTATCGCCAGTTTGGATGATTTACCCATGCCGATGCATGAGTTGTTGCCCCTGGATAAATATCGCATGCCCTTGATCAAGGGGCCGTTCACCTTCATTGTCACCAGTCGAGGCTGTACAGCCGGCTGTACATTCTGCATCAAGCATGTGAGTTATCAATACTCGGTGCGCGTGCGTTCACCTAAGCTGATCATGGAAGAGCTTTGGTATCTCAAGAAGCTCGGCATTAACACCATTCACATGTATGCGGATCTGTTTACTGTCGCCCGCGATCAGGTGGTCGAGTTGTGCAAGCTGATGATCGAGGAGAAAATTAACATCCGCTGGATGTGCAACAGTCGGGTAGATTATGTGGACGAAGAAATGCTGACATTGATGGGCAAGGCGGGATGCTACTTCATCTCCTGGGGGTTGGAAAGTGGAAATGAGCAAATCTTACGTCACGCCCGCAAGGGTATCTCGCTAGATAAAGTCAAGCGGGCGCTGCTGTGGTCGAAGAAAGCCGGGATCAACAACTGGGGATATTTCATTATTGGTTTGCCAGGCGAAACCGAAGCCAGCATACGGGATACCATAGATTTCGCCAAACAATTGCCATTAGATATTGCCCTTTTCCATATCGCTGCGCCATATCCTGGCACGCCGTTTTTCTTTGAAGTTGTTCGCAACAACTGGTTCCGACCAGGCACGCGTTGGGAGCAAGTGGATATGGATAAAGAAACGGTGTTGGATTACCCGGATTTGCCTGCAGAACGGTTGATGTATTGGCAGAAACGCGCCTTTCGTGAATGGGCATTCCGCCCTGGCCCGATCATGACTTACTTGAAGATGCTACTGACGGATAAATCTACTTTCAGGTCTGCGGTTCAAGTTGGTTTGGAGCACTTGCAATGGTCAACGGGGAAACGCAGGTTTGCTGAGTAGTTGGGCAATTCGCAAACAATGGAGTAATTTATTTGTACTGATTGGCGCTTCGCTTAGCGGCAGCTTATTGTATTTTCTGGAACGGCCGGCCTGGTGGCCTTTGATCATAGCCTTGATCCCTATAGGGCTAGCTCTCAGCGCCGGCCATTTTCCTTTCAAGCGCGCCAGATTTGATTGGGCAGTGGGCGTTTTTGGCTTCACGGCGTTATTGGGGGTGTGGGCAGCCTACGATCAAGCTGGCGCGCTGCATAAATTTCTGATCATTGCTGCCTCAATTTTGTTGTGTTATGCCTTAGCCGCCCAGAAAGAAGGGGGCGAACAGTTAATCGGTTTCTTTCTAATCTGTCTCGGATGTGTAATTTCAGCGGTCTTTTTATTGGCGCATGATTGGCAAACCCAAGCTGCGGATTATGAATGGATCAACCGTTTGGGCCGGAGCTGGGCGGCTGTTCGTCCTCAAGTGATCGCCTGGCCCTCCGCGCCGAATAAGGTCGGCGGCATCCTGGCGACGTTGTTCCCTTATACCATCGCTTTGGCGATCTCCAATTCGCCATTTTCGACACACGCTTCCAGAAGGTGGGGGTTGGGAACCCTGGCATTATTGGCATGTTCCTTGATTGCCATGGGACTTTTGATGAGCAGTTCTCGCGGCGCATGGTTATCATTAACCTTAGCTTTTGTGTTGTGGCTCGTATTGATCGTTTATTCAAGAATTCAGGCGCGAAGCCGGCCGTTGGCGAAGTGGATCGTCCGTGTCAGCCTGATATTTTGGGGAGCGGCGATCGCTCTCGTGATCTTGAGCCAGTTTCAGACCTTGATCTATTGGTTTGATCGTCTGCCTGGGTTGGCAAGCGGCCATAGTCGGGCGGAAATTGCGGCAAACTCCCTGCGTCTGGTTCAAGATTTCCCCTTCTCTGGCGGGGGGTTGGGATCCTT
>Ga0226835_1001019_pt1 | contig 19045 bp, 20 predicted proteins | sample LAC_MetaG_1_FD_163627 | JGI IMG/M metagenome (GOLD analysis project Ga0226835, IMG submission 163627) | Anaerobic ammonium oxidizing microbial communities from anammox membrane bioreactor (MBR) in UC Berkley, California, United States -... | ecosystem: Engineered > Bioreactor > Anaerobic >...
CAGACTGGCAATGGTCGCGGTGATACGCCGTCGCGCGAGCCTGCATCTCGTCCGCGCTCGCGTAGATTCCGATTTCGACCTGCTGTCTGCCGTTGATGTTGTTCGATACAGGGCCGACGATCCCGGGCCGCAGCCCCCGCTCCTTGAGTTCCCTCCAACTGGAGGCGATCTCGGCCATGCACTCGGAGTGAGGGATCACGTCGTCGTTCGAAACCACTACGATGTCCCACTCCTCAAGGTCCCCCAACGCGGCGAGCCCGGCGTTGACTCCGCCCGCGAACCCCCGGTTTTCGGGAAGCACGGCCAGTCGCACCGAATCGGAGCGCTCCTGGGCGAACGCTCGCAGAGTCTCAAGAAGCGGCTCGGCCGTCCCGTTCGCGACGAGCACCAACTCCATGGGGCCGGGGTAGGTATTGAGGAACGCCTCGGCTGCCGCAACGGCCATTTCGACTTGGCTTAGAGTCGGAATGACCCCGCATACCTTGGGCCAAACAGGGATTTCGATCTCGCCCCAGAACCCGATCCACTCGTCGGCGTGGGCGTCGATCCCTTCTGAAAAGCAGCTTGGGGCGCTTGTGGACCGAGAAAACCACCTGACTCCGCTCCCTGAATCTGCAACGGGAGCCGAGTCGCGGACGAGAAGCACTCCCCTCGGACCCAACGCTTTCAGGTCAGGACGCGAGGCTTCGGCGGCTTTGAGTTGGAGGAGCGCCCAGTCCCAACTGCCGGCATCGAGATCAGCGACGAGCCGACACGGAATCGAGGGACATTCGATCAGGAACTCGCTTCTCAGCTCTTCAGACTCCACCCACGCCGTTATGGACTCAGCGTAAAGCGAGGCGAAGTGGGCGGCCTCTGCGGCCTGTTCGCCGACGATCGCCACGCGCGAATCGACGAACAAGGGCCTGAGAAAGCGCAAGCTGGAGGCCAGCGAATCCGGCCGAGACCAATCGACAGACGAAACGAAAGAGGGAAGCGTGCTCATGGTATCCACCCTTCTCTAATGTCGGGAGGTTGGGTTCGACCCGTTAGAGTTACCGGCCTACGTGGGGGTCGCCGCGGACTCCGGACTAGCAATAGGCAAACCCAGCGAAGCGTACTCCTGAAACCCTCCAGGCACGTTGAACACCTCTCGGACTCCCATCAGCTTGAGGAGCGAACAAGCGACCGGCGAGCGGCCGCCCCCCGTGCAATAGGCGGCGACGGGCTTCCCTTGGGGGACCTCGTCGCGACGATCCCACAGGTAGCCGTAGGGCACGTGCTGCGCGTGCGGAATGTATCCGCCTTCGAATTCGGTGGCTCCACGAACGTCCAGGAGGCACAGGTCCCCTCGCGCGGCGCGTTCGGCGGCTTCGACGGCCGAGAGGCTCCCGATCGAACCTAACGCCTCGCCGTTTCGAGCCAACCCGTACACTGCATCGACTCCAAACCACGCGTCCACGCGATCGAGGCCGATCAGCGACAGATCGCGCACGGCTTGGCGCACGGATTCTTGGTCTTGCGCGATGAGGACAATTGGGCGATCGTACGGCAGGACCCACCCCGCGTAGGTGGGGAATCCGCTGTAAAGGGGGATGTTGAGCGAACCGGGCACATGAGCTTGAGCGAACTCGGCGTCCAACCGAATATCGACGGCGATTGCCCCCTGCTCCATCGCCTCGCGGAGCGCGCTGCCGGGCTTGCGTACGGGGAAAGCGCGCTCGCCGAACGCGTCGGGACCCAGCTTATTGAGCCGCTTCATCTGCGCGAAGTACTTGGGAGGTTCGGGCTGTCCGGCAAGCACCTCCGACACGAAACCGTCCTCCGTGCTCGCACGCAAAGCCCAGTTCACCCTTCGCTCATAGCCAAGCGTGCTGAAGGGAACGCCGCCGAGACTCTTCCCGCAAGCCGAGCCCGCGCCGTGCGCCGGAAGAATCAACAGCGAATCCGGTAAGTCGCCGAGTTTCTGGAGGGAACGGTAAAGATTGCGGGCGCCCGGCTCCATCGTCCCCCGGTAGTGTGCGGCCCGTTCGAGGAGATCGGGCCGGCCCACGTCCCCCACGAACACGAAGTCGCCCGTCAGAAGCGCGACAGGGGTTTCGGCGCTGGCCGAGGTGTCGGTGACGAGAAACACCAGATGCTCAGGAGTGTGCCCCGGCGTGTGGATCGCCTGGACCTGGATTCCCCCGACCTCGATTCGGCAGCCGTCATGCAAGAGGGTGACGTTGGGCTCGGATGCGAAATCGTATTTCCACTCCTCGTCGCCTTCGTCGGAAAGGTAAAGGCGCGCGCCGGTCCGATGCGCTAGCTCCCGGCTGCCCGAAAGGTAGTCGGCATGGATGTGGGTCTCGGTGACCGCGACGATCCGCATCCCCTGCGAGGCCGCCTCCCGGATATATCCCTCGACGTCCCGACTCGCGTCCACGACGATTGCTTCGCCCACGCCCGGACAACCCAACAAGTAGCTGTACTGCGCCAGCTTCGGCTCGAAGAATGCTTTAAGGTACATGATGACGGCCTGCTGTACGTTGTACCGCAAGGCGTCACTGCTGCGGGGGGTCGAATCCCTCGGAGGCGTTTGGCGACCCACGAAGGGCGGCCCGCTCGGGCGTCTTCAGGCGGGCCGGGAACAGGAAAGTTAGCACGGCCAGCCCCGGACTTCTGCTTTCCAACGCGGCTGCAGGTTCAGGCGCACAATGGTGCGCCTGAACCGCGGTCTATCGGAGGGCGTCCGCTTGTCCGAGCTTGCCTCGGGGGGCCAGACCCATCCCCCAGCCAGAGCGAAGGCGAAGGTCGGGCATACTGCGAGGTTGGCGGATAGCCATCGCCCGTGTATAATACGCCATATGAGCGATAGGCGAATGTCTACCTCCTCCGGCAATCGCACCCTCTCCAGCGCCAAGGCGGCCAAGCAGGACGAGTTCTATACCCAACTCGCCGACATCGCCAACGAGCTCAAGCACTATAAGGACCACTTTAAGGGCAAGGTCGTCCTCTGCAACTGCGACGACCCGTACGAGAGCAACTTCTTCAAGTATTTCGCCGCCAACTTCAACACCCTCGGCCTCAAGAAGCTCGTCACCACCAGCTACGCGGGCTCGCCCATCGTCGGCGGCCAGCTCCCCCTCCTGGTGATGGAGGGCTTGAAGCCGTATCTGAACCCCCTCTCCACGAATGGCTCGTGTCGTGGGGAGGGGGCAGGGGGTGGGGAAAGTCCGAAGGGCAAGCCTCGCGATTGGGATGGAGCGCACCTGGTCGAGATCAACGAAGTCCCCGACCTCCGCTTCCGGGGAGGTGGACTTTGAGGATTGGCCGGTGGTCGTTTGACGACACGGGTTACTATGCCTACCTCACGGTGGACTGTACGCAAGCCGATTTCGAGGAATTGAGGAACCTCCTCAAGAAACGCAACTTCTCCGTTCTCGCGGCCGGGAAGAGTTTCAGACCTGCAGCCGACGGCAAGCAGTATGACTACTATTTACGACTGGGCTCTCCCGTCGATGGTGGGCACGATAAGCCGACAAGGGCGAGTGTGGTCGATGCGCTGAAGTTCTCTCAGGCACTGTCGCCACAAAGCCCTCCTGCCCCCGAAATCCTCGCGGATTCCTCAGACGTTCTGGCCGAACTCGGAGAGGTGCGAAGTCAATTAGAGTCATTGACTCGGGCAGTTCGAGAAGCGTCAGAGAAGTCGCAGGCTGCGGTCGCTCAACGCGCTAAGCAGAGCCAAGATACTCTGGACGGCATCGCTCAGATTGGCTCGCGTCTGAGGGAAGAGCGCACACAGATTATCGATTCCATCGTAACTGCCCTCGACACGAAACTCGGCGATGACGATCGTATTAAGCAGCTACAGGAGAGCATCAAAAGATTCCAGACTAGTGAATCCGAGTGGAACGCCTACAACGACGACTTGAAGCGAAGTTGTGCCGAGAAGGACGAGCGGATTCAATCGCTGACGGAGCAACTGGAGGGTGCAACACGTGCAGTAGATGTTGCACGGCCAAGAGCATCTCGCAAGAGCCAAGGGGCTGTGTTCAACGCATGTTTGCCGAGCGTGAATCTGATTCGGGGGTGCGAAGACATTCTGTTCTTCGAATTCAGCAACCCCACCAAGGCTATCGGGCTGATATCCCAACTCGTTCTTAAACCGGCCGCCGTCAAAGCGGAAGCGGTCGAAGGAGCTCACGGGTGGCTTGAGCTCCGGTTCAATACTGGAAACGGGGGCAACGGTCGACTCTACTTCAGAAGAGATGGCGACAAACTTGATGTGCTGGTTTCGACCAAACAGGAGCAGGAAGCGGATATCAAGTATCTGCGCGATCACACATGAGCTTGGTCAAATCTCACGCCGAGAAAGCGACTCTCTGCTGGCTTGAAGAACTCGGCTACCAAATCTCCCATGGCGGCTACTTCCGAAGCCCCGAGTGCGTGGTGATTCTGAAAAGCGCCGACATCGTCGTCACCAACCCGCCGTTCTCCCTGTTCCGCGAGTACGTCGCCCAGCTCGTGGAGCACGGCAAGCAGTTCCTGATCATCGGCTCGAAGAACGCGATCACCTACAAAGAGGTCTTCAAGCTGATCAAGGAGAACAAGCTCTGGCTCGGCGTCGGCTTCAACGCCGGCAACGCCTACTTCGAGATTCCGAAGGAGAAAGTGCGCGACTTCGCTTCGGGAGTCTATGACGAGAAGACCGGCCTCGTGAAGTTCCGCAACGTCGGCTGGTTCACAAACATGGACTTCGAGAAGCGCCACCAGGACATCCCGCTCTTCAAGAAATACTCGCCCGCGGCGTATCCGATCACCGGCTCGAAGAACGCGATCCAAACACTGGGGTCGAGGCTGCGGTTTTCGGGGCGGGTAGAACGTATTGACGTTTTGGAGCTTTCGGACCGATGACGATATTCACAATAGGCTATGGAGGTAGGAGCTTCAACGACCTCGTGGAGATTTTGAAGCAACAGAAGGTGACCCACCTCGTGGACGTACGCACGAGCCCGTATAGCAAGTTCGCCGAAGAGTTCAATCGCGACGCACTCGAACGGACTCTGCCCGAGTTCGGGCCGAAATACATCTTCATGGGAGCCGAGCTCGGAGGCCGCCCAGATTGCCAAGCTTGCTACGACGGCGACGGGCGGGTTCTGTACCAGCAGGTTAAGCACCAAGAGTTTTTCCAGCGCGGAATTCGGCAGCTCCTAAAAGGAGCATCGGTTCCTGGCCGGAAGCTCTGCCTCTTGTGCAGCGAACGTAAGCCTGAAGATTGCCATCGATCTAAGCTCATCGGTGAGGCATTGATCCAAGAGGGAGTGGAGCTTTCACACATCTCGGAAGAGGGCCTGGTCCTCTCCCAAGCCCAAGTCATGGATCGCGTTGGTAACGGTCAATATGACCTCTTCGGGGAAGGCCGCGAGATGTCGCGCAAGACCTATGTCGTTCGCGAGAAGAAATCATGATTCGACAGGTATTCACCATCGGGGTCTACGGGACCACACAAGAGAGCTTCTTCAGGTCGCTCGCTGATCATGGCGTCACGCATTTCGTGGACGTCCGCCGCCGGCGGGGCATGAGGGGTTCTCAATACGCATATGCCAACGCGAGCGCGTTGCAGAAGAAGCTGCGCGAGCTAGGCATCGAATATGTCCACCATCTGGAGCTTTCGCCCACAAAGGAAATCAGGGAAGCGCAGAGGGCCGTGGACGCCGCTGGTGGGACCACCAAGATGGCGCGGGCAGAGCTTGGCTCCGAATTCGTGCGGCGGTATGAAACCGAGTGCCTAGGACACTTCGATGCAGCCGCCTTCCTCGGGGGCTTTCCCGAGAACGCGAATCTCGTCCTGTTCTGCGTCGAGAAGCAACCGCAGGCATGTCACCGGTCGCTGCTTGCGATGCGCATCAAGGAAACCTCCGGACTGAACTGGCGCGACATAACGCCGGGAGTCGCAGCGTGAAGGTGGTCATCGTGGGAAAAACCCACATGTACGGCGACCGATGGTGCGTCGGTGCGCTGACCATGAATGTGTGGGCCTCAGTGCGACTTGTCAACCGCTCGCAAGACAATGGGTGGCCGAACGACACTCCGTTCGAGCTCGGCCAAGTGTGGGAAGTCGAGGGTACACGGCCCGGAAACCTGCGACATCCCCATACCGAGAACTTCCTCGTCAATGCGAAGCAACAAGTGGGTGAGTACGGGCCCACCCTCCCGAGAGACATTGTGTCCCGTGTCGCCATTGTCCGCGGTGGAACAGACGTGCTATATGGTGGCTGCCTAAGAGCCATCCCTTCCGGCAGCCTACGAATCATTGAGGGTTGCGTCCCAAGCTTCAGCACCCAGTTCTGGGTGCCGGATCGCGAACTTCGCTATTCCGATCCATACTTCTGGATCGGCAACCGGAAGGTCAAGTTCGTGGGAGCGCAAGCTGCCCAGAACATTGCCCCAGGCTCGCTCGTCCGAATGTCCTTGTCAGGCTGGTTCACGCCCCAGGGCCATAACCAGGAGGGATGCTACCTGCAGCTATCGGGCTGGTGGAATCCGCCAAGGGGGCGTGATTCATGGTAAGCCTTCCGGCGACCACCGGAAAAGTCGCTCCCGCCATCCGGAGAACCCCATCCCTCATCCTGGGCATTGAGCTACTCAGCCGGGAAACTCATTCCCCCATCTGGGAAACTCAGTCCCCCAACCCGGAAACCCTATCCCCCAGCCGCGAAGGAGAATCCCCCACGCGAGGAGAACAGTAAACTAAACCCATGAGCTATATCCCCGACCCTGACGACCAGTTCGACATCTGGCAACGCCGGCCGACCGACACGTCGAAGATCCCGTCGAGCGGAGCGAGGGAAGCGAAGTCGGGACGCACGCCCTACGCGGCGACGTTCGACGGGAGTGAAGCAAACCGGACGGCGCACTTCATCGGGCGCTGGAGGAGCACGCGCAACGAACCGGGGCCCCTGAGCGAAACCGTCAGCGCGACGGTCCCGGGGTAGGAGAGGAAAGGATGAACGAGAACGACATACAAGTGATGCAATCGGATCCCGCAGCCGCGCAACAAGAGGAGACTGCTGAGTACGCGGAGGAATCCCAGAATGGGGATGCGCAGCCGATGGAGGCCATGGATGAAGGCGACCTCCATGCGAGCGCTGGCAAGGCCCTTATCGAGAAGGCTGATCGAAGCCTGAGTGAGTTGCACAGGTGGTATCAGAAGGGGAGAATAATAGTCGATCCGGAGTGGCAACGTAACTTCATTTGGGACAAGCCCCGATCATCTAAGCTCATCGAGTCGTTTCTGCTGGACATACCAGTACCTGTGGTTTACCTGGCGAAGACAGCGAGCAATGACTACGAAGTGATTGACGGGCTTCAGCGCCTTACGTCAGTTTTTCACTTCTTTGAGGGCAAGTATGCTCTCCAGCGACTCGACATCTTGACTGACTACAACGGTAAACGTTTCAATCAACTTCCAAAAGAGGTTCAGGCTAAGCTTGAAGACTCTGTGCTTCGCTCGTTTGAACTGGCTGCCGGCAGCGGAGACATGCACTTCATCGTCTTTGAGCGTCTGAACACCGGCGGCATCAAGCTCAATGATATGGAGATTCGGAACTGTTTGTTCCGCGGAACCCTGAACGATCTGCTCAAGCGCCTAGCCATTGAGATTGACTTTGTCAAGTCATTGAATCAGCCTGGTGCGAAGGACCGAATGCAGGATAGAGCACTTGTGCTCCGGTTCCTCGCGTTTTACGAGCGCACTTATCATAAATGCCAGCACGGTCTAAAGAAGTTCCTAAATGAGTTCTTGGAAACCTACCGAAATGTGGGCGACGACAAGATTCGCGAATACGAGAAGGTCTTTAGATTGTGCATGAAGTCCTGTCTGACCGTGTTCGGAGAAAACAGCTATCGACTAAAGAGCGATATCACCAAGCCCGGTGCTAGGAGTATCGGCTCGTGGGCGACAAGACCCAATGCGGCCATCTTTCAAGTGATGGCGGTGTCCTTTGCGAACTATGATCAGGGACAAGTAACAAGAGCAGCTGATCGAATCTACGAGGAGTATTTGGATCTGATCGCCACGGATGCCGACTGGGTGGACCGAGTTCGCAGAGCCACAGGAGAGTCTGCCCGTCTGGCGTATGTGTTTGACACGTGGACCAAGCGGCTAGAGAAGGTGATGAGCGAGAACGCCCCGAATGACGTGGAACGTCTCTTCTCTCGGCAACCTAAGAGGGAGATGTTCGACCAGGACAAGACGTGCTCAATCTGTGGACAACAGATTACATTGCTCGATGATGCGGCCCTAGACCATCACGTGCGCTATTGGCAGGGTGGCCTCACAATCCCCGAGAATGCTAGGCTGGTTCATCGCCTTTGCAACCTGCAAAAGGGGTAACGAAATGACCGTCCGCGAGTTGGTCGAGGGTTACGTCGACAAGGCGGAAGAGGGCGTGCGCGGCTATGGCGGCAAGCTGAACATCCGCCCTCCCGATCATCGGGACGAGTTCATCACCAAGGAAAAGCAGCTCAACGAGGTCATCCATACCGTGCGCAAAGGCTTCCCGCTCAACACGATGTATTGGGTGGTCGCGGAAGACGGCTACGAGCTGATGGACGGCCAGCAGCGGACGATCAGCATCTGCCAGTACGTCGCGGGCGACTTCGCCATCGAGATCGACAAGACGCCCTACTTCTTCGGCAACCTCACCGCCGTCCGGCAGCAGGAAATCTTGGACTACGAACTGCAGATTTACGTCTGCGAAGGCACCGACCAGGAAAGGCTCGATTGGTTCAAGATCATCAACATCGCGGGCGAGAGACTTTTCGAACAAGAACTGCGCAACGCGATCTACACCGGCCCCTGGCTCGCCGACGCCAAGCGATGGTTCAGCAAGACCGGCTGCCCCGCCTACGCGATTGGCGAGAAGTACGTGAACGGCTCCCCCATCCGGCAGGAGTTCTTGGAGACCGCCTTGGAGTGGATCAACAGCGGGGACGTCGAAGGCTATATGGCCGTCCACCAGCACGACGCCGACGCGCAGGAGTTATGGCAGCATTATCAGGCGGTGCTCGACTGGGTGAAGAGAGTCTTCCCGAACTACCGAAAGGAGATGAAGGGCCTGGACTGGGGCAAGTTCTACCGCGACCACGGCCAGAGAAAGGACCTGAACGCGGCAACACTCGAGGCGCGGATCAAGGAACTCATCGATGACGACGAAGTGCAAAGCGTCAAGGGAATCTACGAGTACCTACTGACGGCCAACGAAAAGACCCTGAACCTGCGGACCTTCGACGACAAGATGAAGCGGAAGGTGTACGAGGAGCAGAAGGGCATCTGCCCTATGTGCAAGAAGCACTTCGAAATCGGCGAAATGGAAGCCGACCACATCCTCCCCTGGCACAACGGCGGCAAGACCGTCCTGGAAAACTGCCAGATGCTCTGCAAGATGGACAACCGAACCAAGAGCGGGAAGTAGCGGAACTGCCCGTCCTTCGCTCCGCGAATCGCATCGTCCGTCCGAAACGGAATGGCCGGGCGTGGTGGGCAAGGAGGGACTCGAACCCTCACCCCTTTCGGGACTGGAACCTAAATCCAGCGCGTCTACCCATTCCGCCACTCGCCCGGCGCCTCGAGGGAGTGAGTGTACCGCTGGCCGCGCTTCAGGGGAGGGACGCTTGGCCTCGCAGGCGGACGCCTTCGGCGGAGATCGCGACCGAAGTGAGCCGCACCTCGAACGGAAGGGAGGAGGGATCGAAAAGCGGGTTCATCGAGGCCAGTTGGTTGTGGAGCATCGGGCGGGCTGGCGCGGGCACTTGCGAATCGTCGATTCCATAGACTTCCAGCCGGTTTTCGGCGATGCGAAGACCGAGCGTAGCCGAAGCGGAGATATCAAAGATCACCTTCACGGTTACGATCGCCCGAATCGCGCCTTCGAGGAACTCAAGCTCGATCTTCTTGACTTGGGGGGGCGCTTTGGCCCCGACAAACGCCGAAACGTCTTCGGGCGCGAGAACGACCTCAGCTTCGAGGGGCCCCCGAGATGCGACCGCGAACGGCTCGGACTCAACGCTGAGTTCCCGCCCGTCGATGACGATCCGGTCGACCACCAGCCCCATCGGCGTGGTGACTCGCGCAAGCTCCAGGAGGCCCATTTCGACCTGAGTGGCTCGTGGCACGGCTCAAGAGGGTACCCAACGCCTTCCCTTGAGCCTGGACTTTTAGTACACTAAGAGGATGTTCGCCAGTATTCTTGCGGTTCACTTGGTGATTTCCGGCCCGACGATGGAGACTCCACAGAGCGTTCAGCGGATTCAGCGGGAGTTTCGCGCCGCATGGATCGCGACGGTGGACAACATCGACTGGCCCACCCGCCGTGACTTGACTGTGGCATCGCAAAAGGCCGAGCTTCTCGCGCTGCTCGATTCCGCTCAGAAGCTCAAGCTCAACGCCGTGATCTTGCAGGTGCGGCCGAGTTGCGATGCCTTGTACGATTCGAGGCTCGAACCCTGGTCGGAGTACCTCACGGGAGCGCAAGGGAAGGCGCCCGAACCGTTCTATGACCCGCTCGAATTCGCCATCAAAGAGGCCCATGCGCGCGGGATCGAACTCCACGCATGGTTCAACCCCTACCGAGCGAAGCATCCGGCGCAAAAGGGTCCTCTCGCCAAGACCCACATCGCCAACACCCATCCTGACGCGGTCGCGACGTACGGCACGTACCTCTGGCTCGACCCAGGACACCCTGCCGCCGCCCAGCGATCGCTCGACGTCTTTCTCGACGTGGTGCGGCGCTACGACCTCGACGGCATTCACATCGACGACTACTTCTATCCCTATCCGGTGCGGGACGCTTCGGGGAAGGAGGTCCCGTTTCCCGACGACAAGAGCTACGCGAAGTACCGTTCGGGGGGCGGCAAGCTGGACCGCGACGACTGGCGGCGCTGGTCCGTCGACACGTTCATTCAGAAGGTCTTCGTGGAGAAGAACAAGCTGAAGCCTTGGGTCAAGTTCGGGATCAGTCCGTTTGGCATCTACCGGCCGGGACACCCTCAAGGGATTCAGGCGGGGATCGACCAGTACGCTCAACTTTACGCGGACTGTCTGAAATGGTATCGCGAGGGTTGGTGCGATTACCTGACGCCGCAACTGTATTGGCCGATCGAACAAGCTCCCCAGAGCTACACCAAGCTCCTCGCGTGGTGGTCGGAACAAAACGTCAAGAACATTCACCTGTGGCCGGGGAACTTCACCAGTCGGCTGCTGGAATCGAACAACAACTGGAAGGACGACGAAATCGAGCGTCAAATCCGAGCCACGCGAGGGCAAAAGGGCGCAACTGGCAACGTTCACTTCAGCATGAAGGCGCTTTCGCGGAACGCGCGTGGGCTCGCTGATCGGCTGGCGAAGGGACTTTATTCGGAGCCGGCTCTCCCGCCCGCAAGCCCTTGGATCGATCGGGTCCCGCCTGCCGCGCCCAATGTGACCCGGCAGGGCAACGCGCTGAAAGTCCGCCCAGGTTCGGGCCGGAGCGAGGACCTCAAGTGGTGGGTGCTCTACGCCCGAAAGGCGGGCGTGCTCCAAGCGGCGAAGGTGATTCCCTTCAGCGAATCCGCCGAGTTCGACTTGCGAGCGTTGGCGTCGGCGGGATGGGACATCGGGGCGGTGGCGGTGAGCGCGGTCGACCGAGCCGGGAACGAAAGCCCGGTTGCAAGGAGCTAAAGGGAAGTGAGGATGCAAGGTAAATCATTCATCGCAGTTGGGATCCTGATCTGCTGTCCGCTGTTGGGCGCCGCCCAATCGGCCGACGTGCCTCCCCCGATTCCGAGGGAGTTCCGGGCCGCCTGGGTGGCGACCGTCGCCAACATCGACTGGCCCACGAGCCGTTACCTAAGCTCGCCTCAACAGCAGGCGGAGGCGATTCAGATTCTGGAAGTGGCTCGCCAACTCAAACTCAACGCGCTGTTCGTGCAGTTCCGACCGGCTTGCGACGCGCTCTATGCCAGTTCCCAAGAGCCTTGGTCGGAGTACCTGACGGGCCTCATGGGGCGGGCGCCCTACCCCTATTACGATCCATTGGAGTTCTGGATCGACGAGGGGCACAAACGTGGCATCGAGATTCACGCCTGGCTCAACCCCTACCGAGCGCGGCATTCGACGGGAAGCTCTCCCATCGCGCCGAACCACGTGAGCGTCACGCACCCCCACATCGTGCGAACCTACGACGTCTATAAGTGGCTCGACCCGGGCGAGCCCGATACGCCCGATTACACCTTGGCTGCGGTGGCCGACATCGTGGGCCGCTATGACGTCGATGGCATCGTCTTCGACGACTACTTCTATCCCTATCCAGTTTCTGGCGTGCCGTTCCCGGACGGAACCAGCTACCAGTCCTATCAGAACAATGGGGGAACGCTGTCGCTCGGAGATTGGAGGCGCGACAACGTCAATCGCTTCGTTCAAAGATGCTACGCGGCCATCCGAGCCCTCAAGTCCGACGTGAAATTCGGGATCGCCCCGTTCGGGATTTGGCGCCCGAACAACCCGCCTGGAGTGCAAGGGCTCGATGCCTACGCGAGCATCTACGCCGACAGCAAAAAGTGGCTCCAGAACGGCTGGATCGATTACTTCAGCCCCCAACTTTATTGGAAGATCAGCGCGCCGAACCAAAGCTATCCGGCTCTGCTTTCTTGGTGGGTCGCCCAAAACACTCAAGGCCGCCACATCTGGCCGTCGAACTTCGCAAGCAAGGTCGATGGAACGTCCTCCTCGTGGCCCGTGCAGGAGATTCTCGACCAGATTCAAATCACGCGAGACACTGCGGGCGCGACCGGAAACGTTCATTACAGCATCAAGCCGTTCAAGTACGACCGGCTCGGCATTCGCACGACTTTGGCCGCGGGGATGTATTCGTACCCGACTCTTCCCCCGGCGACGCCTTGGCTCGATGCCACTCCGCCACCTGCGCCGGTGGTTCGGTTTACGGAAGAAAGCGCGAACATCGTGTTTCACATCGCGCCGAATCGAGGCGAGCAACCGACCCGGTTCGCGATCTACACCAGGTACGGAGACGCCTGGCAGCACGAAGTGATCTCCAGCCAGGTTCGCGAGTTCCAGCGCCCGAAGACCTCGGGGGGCCAGGCGCTGCACACCGTCTTGGTTTCGAGCGTCGATCGGTCCGGGAACGAAGGCCCGAAGGCGCGAGCGGCGTTTCGGGGCGGGTGGGACGGATAATCGCTGACAAGAGGGTACACGAACAAGGGATTTCGTCACAAAAGCCGCCCCAACTAACAATTCCCTAGTAGTTGCGATACGCCTAAGGGCCGCCATGGTCTTTCCGCGGAGTCAAAGCTAACGCACGAAAGGAGGTCTATCGACCATGCGAACCCCGTTCCTTAGGAACCTCATCTGTGTGGCAGCGCTTTCGGCAGTTGCTTCGAGCGTCTTTGCTCACGACGACCACCCTCCGCCTTGGCGTGGGCAACCCGGAACCACCTACCAACATTGGCAGTTTGGGCAGCCCCCAACACCTGGGCAACCCTACCTGCCGGATGGCGGCTGGCAGCAGAACCCTGGGCTAACCGCGCCCCCGCTTCTGCTCCCAGGCGCCTACGAATGGCTCCCCACGTTCGAGGGAATGACGGGCGTTATTTGCCTGCCTCCGGGCAGCCGCACGACCTTCCGGATTCCCAACTACGACGATTCTGGGCACGACAAGGAAATCCGAGTTCAGTTCACGTGGTGGTCGGCAGCGGCCGACACGATCGTCGAGGCGTTCAATAGCGATCACAGCCCCGCCCAGATCACGACGGAAGGGATCGGCGGCGGTTGGTACAACTCGGTTGCTACGTTCATGCTCGACGGGTGTCCTGACTTCGAGAACGTGCACTTCGACAATCGAACTTCTGATCCGATCTACCTCGATCAAGTGGTGATCGACACCTTGTGCGGCGTTCCTGAGCCTGCCACAATGGCCGCTCTCGGCCTTGGGCTCGCCTTCATGGCCCGGCGCAAGAAGAAATAAGCGGACTCCGTTCCGTCGTCAACCGTCGGAAGAGCCGCCGGCCCCTCGTTCGATGAGGGGGTGGCGGCTACTTCTTTTTGAGGTCGGCCTGCGTGGTCGGTGGAGGTGATGGGCCTTCGGCTCGAACCGGCAGGATCGCCCGGAACGTGGAACCCTTGCCTAGGGTGCTCTCGACCTCGCAATACCCGCCGTGGGCTTCGACGATGTGACGGACGATCGAAAGGCCAAGGCCCGTCCCCCCTGTAGCCCGCGACCTGCCCGGATCGACCCGATAGAACCGCTCGAACACCCGCGGGAGTTGCTCGCTGGGGATGCCAATGCCTGTATCGCTGACTTCGAGGACCGCGTTCTCCCCTTCTTGGCGAACCTCCACGCTCACCTCGCCTTCATTCGTGTAGTTGATGGCGTTGTCGATCAGGTTGATCGCAACCTGGGAAATCTGCGCCGGGTTGGCTTCGATGTCGAGCCGCTTGGGCGACTTCAGAGTGAGCTTCAGTCCCTTCTTTTTCGCTTTGGCCTCAAGCTGCTGCAGCACGGCTTGCGTCAGAGCGCTGAAGTCGCAGGCCTGCTGCCGGACGGGGTTGGATTCGGCGGAGGAAAGCACGAGCAGGTCGGAGGTGAGTTGAGAGAGCCGGTCGACCTCGGCGATGATCCGCTCGAGGTATTCGAACCGCTTGGGAGGGTCGAGAGTGTCGTCGGTTTGGAGGGTTTCGGCCATCGCCCGGATCGACGAGAGAGGCGTACGGAGCTCGTGCGAAACGTTGGCGACGAAGTCTTTTCGAATCCGCTCCAGCCTGCGAAGCGCGGTCATGTCGTAAAGGGTCAAGAACACCCTCCCGCCTTGAGGATCGGGCCACGCTTCGGCCAAGCACACGCGCGATTCGGGGTAACTGAGCGACACTTCGCATGTCCGGGTCTCCTCGCCCTGACCCGCTGACAGAACCAGTTGTTCGAGGTCGTAGGAGAGCGTGACCGCGATCACCGAACGCCCTCTAACGGAATCGTAGCCGAACATCTCCCTCGCAGACTTGTTCGCAAAAACGATTGTCCCCTTGGTGTCGCACACGATGACCCCGTTTTCGAGGCCGTCTGCAAACGCGTTGATGGCATTTCGCTGGACTTGCAGTTGAGAAAGATATCTCTCAGAGCGGTCTTCCGCTCGCTTCGACCTCTTCAACTGGACTCCGATGAGGGATTGCGCCTTGCCCCCCACCAAAGCCAACAGCAAGGCGAAGGAGAGCACGAGCAGCCGCGTCGAGACCGGGACTCCCGGCACGAACCACAAATAGACGCCGGTTGCGCCGAGCAACACAGCACCACCGAAGCAAACGATGTTCGTCCAGAGGGAGCCTTGGTTCATCAACTATCAGTAAGACGTAGCGGAGCCCGAATACGAACGTCCGGGGCGTCGGGCGGCCCGTCAAGTACAATCCGCTCATGACTCGAAGCACAACGGTGGTGGGGGTCCTCAAGGGCGGGTGCGTGGCCGTCGCCGCCGATGGGCAAGTGACGATGGGCGATGCGACGATCTTGAAGCACACGGCCAAGAAGGTGCGGAGGCTCTCAGGAGGAAAGGTCCTTTGCGGGTTTGCGGGCGCGGTGGCGGACGCCCAAGCCCTTCAGGATCGGTTCGAAACCAAGCTCGACGCGTTCAACGGCAACCTCAAACGAGCCGCCATCGAATTCGCCAAGGACTGGCGGACCGACAAGGTCCTGAGACATCTCAACGCTCTCATGATCGCAGCGGACGCAGAAGCTCTGCTCGTCATCAGCGGCGACGGAAATGTCGTAGAGCCTGACGATGGGGTGGCGGGAATCGGATCTGGGGGAGCCTTCGCGCTCGCGGCGGCGAGGGCGTTACTCAAGAACACAGACCTTTCCGCAAGGCAGATCGCCGAACAGTCGCTCCAAATCGCTTCAGAAATCTGCGTCTACACCAACGACCAAATCAACATTGAGACTTTGGGGGCCGATGAAGCGAATTGAGGCCGTCGTCCGGGTCAGCAGTCTGGAAGCGGTTAAGGAGGCCCTCGAGGCAGAAGGGATTTTCGGGCTGACCGTCGAACAGGTTCGAGGGTACGGCAGGCAGTTTGGCCGTACCGACCGATACCAAGGCAGCACCTATGCGATGAACCTGCTTCCCAAGAGTAAGATGGTGACGGTCGTTCGTGACGAGGACTGCGAAACCGCGATTCAGGCGATCGTCTCCGCTTGTCATACGGGGGAAATCGGCGACGGCAAAATCTTCGTCTCCGAAGTTCTCGACGCGATCCGAATTCGAACCGGAGAGTCCGGCGACGCGGCCTTGCAGTGACGTAAATGGCGCGATGGGACAATTTCCACGTATGGAGGGCGCGACTGCCCCACTGGCGCGCGGACGGGGTCACCTACTTTGTGACGTTCCGACACTCGCGGCCCCTCACGCCCCCTGAAGTCCATGTACTGTTCGCTTGCCTGCTTCAACCCGAAGGCAAGAGGTGGAATCTGGACTGCCTCTGCGTGCTGCCCGAAAAGACCGAGCTTCTTGTCCGGGTGCCGAAAGGGTCCGGAGGGAAGCAGGCCGAACTCAGCGACGTCGTGGAGAAGGCAAAGAGTAAGGCGGGGAAGGCGATCCTCAAGAAGTCCGGCGAGCGCTTTCCGCCCTTTTACCGCGAGAGTTACGACCATATCGTTCGCGATGACGACGAGTTTCATCAGTTCTGGGAGTCGATTATCTTCAGCCCGGCGGAGCAGGGACTCGTCGAGCAAGCGGAAGAGTACGATGCCCTCTACGTCGCGGGAGCCTGAGCCGTAGGCCCCTCCAACGTCCCATCGCCGAAACCAATGATGTAAAATAGACGTAGTTCAAACAATGTGAGTGTATGAGGCTCAAATGACTTGCCTCCACTAAACTAACGTATAGGTGAAACAATGTCGCGAACAGTAGGAATCGACTTAGGAACCACGAACTCCGTCGTGGCCGTGATGGAAGGCGGAGAGCCGGTCGTGATCGCCTCCGCAGAAGGGGGACGCACGATCCCGAGCGTGGTGGGCTTCAAGGCCAATGGCGAGCGCCTGGTCGGAGTGGTCGCCAAGCGCCAGATGGTGGTCAACCCAGAGAACACCGTGTACTCGATCAAACGGTTCATGGGCCACAAGCTGGACGAGGTCAAGGAAGAGGCCGGACGGGTGACCTACAAGGTCAAGGCCGACAAGAAGGGCAACGCCGTGGCGTATATCCCCGCTGCCGAGAAAGAGTTCACGCCCGAAGAGATCAGCGCCATGATCTTGCAGAAGCTGAAGGCCGATGCCGAGGCCTACCTGGGCACGACCGTCGACAAAGCGGTGATTACGGTCCCGGCTTACTTCAACGACGCGCAGAGAACCGCTACAAAGAACGCGGGAGAAATCGCTGGCCTCAAGGTCGAGCGGATCATCAACGAGCCGACCGCGGCTTCGCTGGCCTATGGCCTCGACAAAAAGACGAACGAGACGATTCTCGTGTTCGACCTTGGAGGGGGGACGTTCGACGTGTCGGTTCTCGATGTGGGCGAAGGCGTGTTTCAGGTTCAATCGACGGCGGGCGACAGTCACCTTGGGGGCGACGATTTCGACCAGCGGGTCGTCGATTGGCTGATCAAGGAGTTCAAGAAAGACCAAGGGATCGATCTCTCGAAGGACCGGAATGCCTTGCAGCGGCTGCGCGATGCGGCCGAGCGCGCGAAGATCGAGCTGAGCTCGCAGTTGACCGCGGAGATCAACATTCCCTACATCACCAGCGTCGACAACGACCCCAAGCACCTGGACTACACGCTCACCCGGGCAAAGTTCGCCGAACTGTGTGAAGACCTTTTGGAGCGTATCCGCAAGCCGTTTCAGCAGGCTCTCGACGACGCCAAGCTCGAAGCAAAGGGTCTCGACGAGGTCGTGCTGGTCGGCGGCTCGACTCGGATGCCGATGGTGCAAGAACTCGTGAAGAAGCTCACGGGGAAGGACCCGAACCGTTCGGTGAACCCGGATGAGGTCGTGGCGGTAGGCGCCGCAATCCAAGCGGGCATCTTGGGCGGAGAGTTTGGGAAGGACATCGTGCTTCTCGACGTGACGCCGCTCTCGCTCGGAGTCGAGACCCAAGGCGGGATTTTTGACAAGCTGATCGATCGCAACACGACGATCCCCACGCGCAAGGGCAGGACCTACACGACTGCCGTGGACAACCAGTCCGACGTCGAAATCCACATTCTGCAAGGGGAGCGCCCGCTTGCGAGGGACAACAAGAGCCTGGGCAAGTTCCACCTGACCGGCATTCCGCCTGCGCCTGCCCGCGTCCCGCAAATCGAGGTCACGTTCGACATCGACGCGAACGGAATCTTGAACGTCAGCGCAAAGGACCTCGGAACCGGCAACCATCAGAAGATCACCATCACGGGTTCGGGCAACCTGAACCGGGAAGAGATCGACCGGATGGTGAAGGAGGCCGAGATGAACGCGGAGTCCGACCGCGAGGCTGCGGACCGCGCCGAACTCAAGAACAAGGCCGACCAACTCGCTTATTCGGTCGAAAAGACGCTCAAGGAAGCGGGGGATACGATCGCGGAGGCGGATCGATCGCGCATCGAAGAGAAGATCGCCAACCTACGCAAGGCCGTCAGCCAAGACGAGGCGGCCGAGATCGAGGCAGCGTACCGCGACCTTGAGTCCGAGAGCCACACGATCGCCGAGCAGATGTACAAGCAGGCTTCCACCGAGTCGGCTTCTGAAGAGGAGCCGCCCGCTGCGGGAGTCGGTGCGGAAACCGGTGGCTCGGGAGGCGACGACGTGATCGACGCTGAGTTCAAGGAAGAAAAGTAGTCTAGTAATACTACGGGACGACCCACTTCGTCAAGGAAAGCTCGTCGAACGACAGGAGGATTCTTTGCCTCGTCGATCGCTTGGCTTCGATCCTTGCCCGAACCAGGCCGCTTGAGCTTTGGTACGCCGAGCCGGCGCCAGGGGGCGAAAGGGCAAAGGTCCGTCCGGACGGGTCTGCGGACGCCACTCCCACCCAGTCCCATCCGCCGAGGGCCCAGTTGTAGAGAAACACCATC
>Ga0226835_1001020_pt1 | contig 19027 bp, 17 predicted proteins | sample LAC_MetaG_1_FD_163627 | JGI IMG/M metagenome (GOLD analysis project Ga0226835, IMG submission 163627) | Anaerobic ammonium oxidizing microbial communities from anammox membrane bioreactor (MBR) in UC Berkley, California, United States -... | ecosystem: Engineered > Bioreactor > Anaerobic >...
ACGCGGTTACGGAACCTTTTCCACAATTCGCACAGTCATCTTCCTGCGTGCAGGAAACCTTGATCTATCTCAAATCAATCCGCACTTGTCATTATTTCAACCCACTTAAATTTCAACAGAGCCTTTTTTCGCTTGTTTATGTTGTCAGGCTGAGGCGTCAAACTGATCGGTCAGAATGCGCATTCACATGATAGATGGTCCGGGGGCATAAATTCCCCGGCGGGCAAAATCAAGTGTGTTGCCACGTGTCTTGACTCCGGCTGCAATTGATGTAAATTCAAAGCTCGAATCTTCGCAGGAGATGCAGTCATGCTCAACTTTCGAGTATATGGATATGGCAGCAGGCTATCGTTAGCCCTGGTCGCCGTTACCATTATCACCAGTATCTTCTGCAGTGTCCGGGCTGCCGATCCCTACCCTTTCGAAATGAAGAAGAAGTTTCCGAAGGCCTTTGCAGCTTACCAGAAGATGGTGCCTGACCGATATCGCAAAGTCAAATGGATTTATTCCCTGGAAGCGACAGCCGGTCCGATGGCCACCGTCCAGTGTGGTGGCAAGAAATGTCTCACCGGCTCTGTATGCCAGCCGCACGATTGCGGCGGCAACGAGTTTGCCTATCTCGTTGCCGTGGACGGCAGCAACGCTGTCGGCTTGCTGCGCTCCGCCAATCTCACGAATGGAAAGGATGTCCTCTTCGGCAAGCCCGACACCGCGCAGCTGGAATTGCTGAAGAAACAGCTTACTCCGGAATAGTCATGAGCTGCCGCCATTGATGACCCAGATCAGTATTGGCATCGGTGGTCTGGTAGTTGCCTAGATTATCGATCCAGTGCTTGTCGGGACCATACTGGACCTGATACCTGGTGCCCGTGTTGGGATCCTGGACGTTCTCCACCCCGCGAAAAGCATCCGAGTATCTATTGGCGGCTCGATCCTGCGATGCCTGGCGGTTCCAGTACGCATTGTGGATGCTCTCATTCGCCGCCTGCTGGCTCCAGTAGCGGTTCATGATCGAGTTCGAGAGTTGCTGGCTCGCAGCCGTGTAATTGCGAGACACTTGCCCGGCGGTTTTTATAGATTCGCTCCCCCACTGGGGATCTATCTGGAAACTCTGGAGCATGTGCAAGATCAATCCCAGTCCGGCGCGGTCCATTGTAGCCGGGCAGACTATCCCGGCGATCTTCGTCACCCACCACATGCCGGTTCCGTAGCCGACTGTCGCCTTGGTGCAGCAGAGATAGTAGCCGACCAGAGGCATTCCGCCCTTGTTGGCAGTGATCTTGATCGAGACCGCTTCCGATTTGCTTGCTCCGACGGTGCCGTTTACAGCCCGGGCGACATCGGGATGATCGTAGGCTTCCACCACCTGAATGTCTGTCGCGTGGGGCTTCAGGTACTTGATGGCATATTTTTCGGCGAACTTTCGAGCGGGAATGTACTGGGCTACAAGAGAACCGTTGTACCAGCGACCCGGACCGAAGCCCAGGGTGGTCAACTGGCCGTTGGGCATGGTGTAGCCGGGAATCTGGCCATCGCCTATGAAGGCTGCCACCAGGCCATCCGGCGATATCGTTCGCATCCAGGGGCGCGCATCTATTGGCCGCGGGCGAACCATGCCACCTTCTACTTTCCAGCCTGCCGGTACTTCGACCGTGAACGATCCCTGGTCCGGATCCCTGAAGGTGGTCCAGCCGCCGCAAGGCACCGGGCTCTGACCGGGGGCGCCGCTGGCGGTCAGACCTTCGGAACCGGTGTCGGAGCCGGATTGGTTGTTCGATTCGTAGTTGGATTCAGAGCCAGAAACGAATTCAGAGCCAGTTCCGGCGTCCGAATCATCGTCAGCAGCCTCTTCACTGTCGCCAGCAGCTGAATCCGGTCTGGTGTCACCCTGGGTCTGCGCGCTCGCTGTCTCCGCCGGTTTCAGCGGGCTCAGGCTGGCGATGATCTCGGCGAGGACCTGCACCGGAAAGGGACCGGCGCTCTTCGGATGTTTTGCCACCGCGACCCGACCTGCAGTGGAGTTCGTATAGCTGCGGAAGGAAATGGCAGCGATGCCGTCTTCGCTCGAATTCGAATAAGTAGATTGAAAGGAGCCTTCGCCGATGCGTTGTGGCTCGCTCCATTTTTCTTGCGGTGCGATCAGCTTGATGAAAGTGTTGAAAATATATGGTGCCGCAGACGGTGAGATCGTCTTGTCAGTCGAGAAAGGAAGCAGTGTGAGTCTGGTACCACTGGCGGCGTCGAGGTCGATCTGTCCCGTCTTGCTGTCGGCGGTGACCTTCCATCCTTCCGGATACTTCAGGGCAATCGAATCGCTCTCGAAAGTCTTCCAGGAAACAGCCGATTGCACGCCTGAGTCCTGTTCTGGAGGCTCTTGTTTTTGCGGACTGGTGGATCCGGTGGCAGCGGACATTTTGCCTTTCACCACCTCCATAGCTTGCAGGGTGCTGGCACGATCGCTTTCTGTGAGAGTGGCGATCTCGAGCGTTCTCTCGAGACTTCTGAGGCTGTCCTGGTATATGCCAAGCTCGCACTGCACGTTGGCCAGGTGGATCCAGATCTCCGGTGTGTCCGGTTTCAGAGCTCCGGCTTTCTTGAAATACTCTTGTGCTTGATTCAACTGGGCAAGCTTGTCAGACTCGGTTCCGACCATGTAGGCATATTGCTGGTGCGCCAGACCGACATTGTAAGTCAGGACCGGATCGAAGGCATAGAGCTCCACTGCTTTGTGAAAACCCCTGAAAGCTGCATCGAATTGACCGGACTGAAGCATTGCTGCGCTTTGATTCGCGATGTCGCAGGCCTTGGTCCAGACCTGCCGGTCTCCTTTACCCGGGAACTCATAAGCCTGAGCAGCGGCACCGGTGGAAAGAAGAGCCGCCGCGACCATGATATAGACCGAATTCCTTCTGAAACGAAGCATTAATGGTCACCTCAAAGAAAGAAATTCAGGGCTATGACAGGCAAGCGGATTTAGCCGGTCTACTGATTAAGGCTGGCTAGCAAGATTGCTATGTAGGCACTTCCAGAATTCGAGGCGTAATGCGCGTAGGAGCAGTTGATCGAAAGAGCGAGGTATCTAGCCCCTCTGGGGATCACGATAGAAGCATCCGCGCCCAGAAAAGACGTTTTTGCAAAGAGGTGTTTCCAGAGCCTCTCAGTGATCTGATTGCTGCCTGAATCAACGGGTAAATCGCCGAATTGCCAGAAAGAGGCGCATAGACTACCTGCTGGAAGATTCGGGTCTAGACAATTATCGACAAAGGTGCTGTTCGGAGGGTTGAAGGTTCCGGTTCCGTCGTCTGCGACTCCGTATCCTGAGACCGTACAATTGGAAGAACCACCAATCGCCCAGACGGGTCCCCTACTTTCATCAGTTCGAAAAGAAAGTGATTTGCTCCAGTGCTCCGGTCGAACCTGGCAGAAAACGATTTCCGTCGCTTGCAGCTCGAGCCAGCAAATGTCACCAATGCCATGCGGGAGAAAATCACCCTCCTGATATATCGGCGCGGCTGTTGCCGTTCCCAGAGACGTGTGTGCCATTAAGACGAACCTCCTTGAAGGGTGCTGCTTACTATGGAGTGACACTGATGAAATTTTACGGTCTGGAGACCGGACTTTCACCGTCAAATTATAGAGCAGAGGGATTCCGTTTCAAGAGATAATGAAGGTCCAATCAATTTGATGCTCTAACAGTGTGATGCTCTAACAAGCAGTGCACTTCTGATCACCGACTCCTCCAGCGCACTTCATAGAACCTTGCTGGCGGATTCCAAGCACAGCAAAGTGGGCGGATGGTAGGGCTGCTTGCCGGGCTACCGGCCCCGCACGCCCATGGTCATCTTGTCGTAATAGTCCTGATGGTATTCTTCGGCGGCGTAGAAAACGCCCGCGGGCTCAAGCAGATGCTCGCTCGAGTCCCTGTCGTAACCCATGGTACTCAGCACCTCGAGAGCCTGGCGCCGCTGCTCGTCGCCATGGTAGAAGATCGCTGCCCGGTACTGGCTGAACTTGTCCGCGCCGCGGCGCCTCGGGGCGAAGTTGCTGAGATATTTCTTGATCAGCTCCTGGAAAGTCAGCTTGTCGGGATCATAGAGGACCTGCACCGCCTCGGCATGTCCGGTACGGCCTCCGCAAACATCCTCATAAGTGGGATCTTTGGTGGTCCCCCCGGTGTAGCCCGAAGTCGCGTATTTGACCCCTTCGATTCGTTGAAGCGCCGCTTCAACACCCCAGAATCACCCGGCGGCTAGCGTCGCTTTGTGTAGATTGCCCTGGTCGGGCAGTTTGGCAATGGCAGTGTCTTTGAAAAACATATTGAAGACCAGATAACCTGCGCACACGAGGAGGATGAGATTGAGTGTCGCTTTCATGGTTCACTCCCGGGTCACTTTTCTATATTATCTTACTCATATGAGATACAGAGGATATTGCAAGCCTTTTATTCAGGTCTCCATTCTAATCGCGGTTTTACTATCTCTGACGGCGTTCACTCCCGGTATGCCCGGTATGCCCGGTATGCCAAAAATGCCAGGTATGCCAAAAATGCCAAGTATGCCCGGTCTGACACAGGCTGCTCTGGCGCAGGAGCCGTCGGGCAACAAAGTGATCACGAAGCTGGACGGAGTCAGCCGTTTTATCTCCCTGCCACCAGCCGAGGAAGAGCGAATCGGCAAGGAGATGAATGCCGAGATTCTCAAGACTCAGAAAGTTTCGGTCAACAAGAGCCTGAACGGCTACATTTCCGGTGTCGGTGCCCGGCTTGCGGCGCAAGCCGGCGGGACCAGGGCTATGACGTTCACTGTCCTCGACGACAGTGAGACGGTCAATGCCTTTGCGATTCCCGGCGGGTTCATCTATATCACCACCGGAATGCTGAAGCGACTCGAGTCCGAGGGAGAGCTCGCCGCGGTGCTCAGCCACGAGATCGGTCATATCACCGAGAATCACATCAGCGCTCGGCTTCGCAATCTGACTGGCACAAAGCTCCTGGTGGGATTTCTGGGCAAACTCACCGGCAAGGATTTGTCGGGCTCCCATGTCGTGAAGATCGGAAAGTATCTGCTCATGCAGAAATTCTCGCGCGGGCACGAGTATGATGCCGATATCGCCGGAGTGGATTTGATGCTGAAAGCCGGTTACGATCCCCGTTGCATGGTGACCCTGCAGGAGAAGCTCTATGAACTGAGCCGGGGGCGTCTGAATATCGAGTTCATCAACAGCCATCCTTCGAGCGCCAAGCGAGCCAGAGAAGTGGATGAATATATTCGGGCAAACGGTCTTTCAAAGCCGGGTCTGAGGATCGACGCGGCTAGATATGTAGAAATGCGGCCTCGCTGATAGAGATGTTTTGCTAAACCAGCTCCATGACACGCGGCTGCTCGACCGGCTGCAGGTGTTTCACCGGCTCTTGCCCGTTCAGCTGCGCGTCTTCGATAACCAGCCGCTCGTCTTCAGCAAGGTGCTCGTTGAGCCCGCCTTCGAACAGAGTCCTGGCACAATCGACGAAAGCACCGGCGGCGCCACTATCAAGAATACGCTGGTCGAAGATCAGGGAGACCGCCATGAACCTTCTGATTGCCAGCTCGCCATCAATTACCACCACCCGGTCCTCGGCAGAGCCGATCCCGAAAGTGGCGGTGCAGAGGCTGGGGGTGAAAAGGGAGTGGATCCCGAATTTGCCCAGGGAGCTCACACCGAAAGTTGCGTGCTGGCACTGCAGGCGCAGAGTCGGAAAAGTCACCCCCAGGGTGAGGATCATGTTGCGCAGGAAACCCGGCAGGTGAGAGAACCGCTCCTGCAACATCAGGGGTTTCACATCGTCCAGGGGCGCCTCGCCGTAGTCTTTGAGCTCGAGCGCGATCTGATGGAGCGATTTGGTGATCGGGGCGTCTATTTCGCCGAGAAACACCGTGGGCTGCCCGTTGACCACGCGCTCGGCGGTGAAGCCGGCGACGATCTCGTGATAAGTCACTTCGCCCCGGAAGGGCAGGGCCTCGGTCCGGCTTCTCGGATGGGTCATCTGGGCGATGGCGATGGCTTTCAGGAGAATCGCCGTAACCGTCACTCTGACGCCTTTATCGGCAAGGCTCTTGCGGAGATTGTCGGCATAAGTGGAATCGAACTCGCAGATCAGATGCCCCGGCCTTGCCCGGCTGCTGACCACGCGCAGAAGGTCGATGATGGTAAGGCGGCTTCTGGGAATGCGTCTTTTAACCAGAGAGGGCTCGCGTTTATTGATCTGTCCGGGAGGTGAGGCTATCGGCATCGACCGGGTCCCCCGTCTTTCGTTGGATGGAATGTCCCCAGGGGATTTTAGCATCTCCCGCTTCACTTGTTGACATGTATGTCAGACTGTTATGTCTTCATTTCCATTTGATCGAATCGAACATCTCTCTGGCAGTGCCTTTGAGCGCCGCGAAGCGATCAGGCGGGCTGACCAGGGCCAGCTCCTGCACGGCTTCGCCGGTGCCGTCCGAGTCGATGAGCATAGACACGGTGCGCAGATCGTTCGATTTGTATCGTCCTTCGAGCATGAGCACACGCTTGCCATTTATCGTCTCGGTGGAGGCTGAGTCGAGCTGGAACAACTCGTCTTTCTCTTTGCCCCTGAGAATCTCGCCCAGGGACTGGAACTCGTCTCTATCCAGGGCATGATCGGGTTTTGCCAGTATCGAATTGAAGGCTCTTGCCGGAGCGTCCGGCACCCTGACTCCCCGGTAGAAAAACTCCAGGCGCGCCTCGGGATTGTCCGGAGGATTGAATTCGGTGAGGCAGGAGAGCCTGTCCGGCGCCGGGCAGACATTCTTCTCGGTCCAGCCATCAGGCACCTTTATCGACTGAATCTGTCCGGTGGAGAACTTGCCATCTCTAGCTTTCCTTTGCGACTCCATCTGCAGCTCCCTGAGAAAAGGCGACTGCTCTTCGTCCGCTCGAGCCATGAGGACTTCTTGCGGCCGCTCTGGCGGTCCCTGCATTGTGTCACCGAAAACCATAATACCGATTCTCCTTTAGTTTGACGCAAGCCGCCTGAGCAGGGCGCTTTGCTCTTCCGGATTGAGATTTCTCATCAATTTGGCCGCCTCGAATAGTACTTCTTTTCCTTCCTGGAATCGAGCGGCGGGATCGGCGGCGATCCTGGTCATCTCGCCTCTGATTGCGTCACCTGTGAGACCGGCCTTGCCGGCGACGGTGAGGAATTGTCTGTCATAGAAGGCTTGCTCGCCCTGATAGGCGGTCTGCCCGTCCGGGTAGCTTCCACCGTTCTCCAGCATCCTGATGCCCAGCATCTGTAGATTGCGCACTGGCGGCATCTGGTCGAATGCTTCGTTCATGACTCCTGTGGTCCTGTCATGCTCGCTCTGATCGAAGGTTCCGTCCCGGCGTTGCTGCCGCCACGCTCTATCGGCACTACCAACAGAGTCATAGATGCCGAGAAGTGCTGAGCCGCCGTTAGGATAAGTCTTCATATGCTCGGCCAGGACTTTGAGATCGGTCTGAATCTTCGTGAGGTCCGGATGGTTCCTCTCCACGTCCTGACGAGCTCTGTACAGGTTGCCGGTCTCGGGGTTCATTGTAGCGAAGAAAGCCTGTTCCAGCGGGACAGGCGTGGCGATGTGATCCTTGTCGCTTCCCCACTGGTTGTCGATCATGAGCTGGCGCTTCTCGGCGTCATAACCGGTAATGGTGACGACATGGCTGCCGCCTGTATCACCAGTGGCGGTGCTGCGACCGGAATCGGAGCCGAAAGGCTCGGTATAGGCGTTGACCGTGAGGATGGCCGGAAATCCGCCGTTCTTACTGAGCTCGGTCAGGCGGTCATGCAGCTGGTCAGGTGTGCCGAAGTTGCCTCCCCGTATGCTGTTGAAAGAGTTGTCCAGCATTCGTCCGCCAAAGTCCTGACCGGATATGAGCTTGTATGATTCCGCAATATCTTCCGAGCTGAAACCGGGGGCGTCGCCTTTCAGCTTGGGCGGGGTGTGACGGTCGTCGAACAGTCGTTCGCCGGTGTCACCGGGCTTGGATGGATCCGGGTTGGCCAGCTGATGATAGCTCGTTTGCTCTCCCCTGCTCTGGTAAACGGAATTGATCGCTGCTACTTGAAAGAGCTGGGATGCGTAGCTGCGCTTGCCGTCCGGCGGAGGATTCAGTCCTGATTCGGTGTCCGGAGCGATACTGTCGGCGGGAACGGTGACCCTGGTGCCGTCGGAGGCTGTGAAACCACCAGTGATGGCAACATCAGCCACCAGATTGGCTGCCTTGGAGGGCATCGTAGTATAGAGAGCGCTTTCTACCGTGGTGACGTTGCAGGTGTTGTGATGACCCTGATCTATACCTGTGGGTATGGCTGCCTGGGCCATCACCTGCTCGGCCAGCTTCGTCCTCTGGGTCGCGTCGACCCTGGCGTCGGGGTTGTCTTCCAGGAGCCTGCCAGTGGCTTCGTAGGTCTTCCTGATCTCTTCCGGAGAGAGATTGCCTTCCTGGGCTCGGTTCTCGAAGCGGATCATGTCGGCGGTAAATTTCGAGAGCTCCTGGGGATTGTCGATTCTGGCGCGGGCCGCATCGAGAAGGGCTTTACGTGACTCGGCCAGTTCCGGGTTGTCGGAGAAGCGGAGCTCTTTGCCCCCGTCCTGAAGGACCATATCACTCTCTTTGCCGGAGCCCTTCAGTGTATAGTCGAATCCGGGGCGCGATCCGGTGCTGGTGTCGACAAAGCTGCCGTCGTCTTGCTGAATCTTACTGAACTTGCCGTTGAGGGAGGCTATGGGGCTTTCGATGCTGTCGATACGTCCTTCGCTGTCGGTGCGAGTCACTCGACCGTCCAGGCGGGTCTCGACCTGGCTGCCGTCCGCCGCCCGGTCTATGGTTGTTCCGTCGGTCTGGTGCACGCGCTGGCGACCGTCCGCCCAGGTGGTGATGGTCGGCTTGCCCTGACCTGACATAGTCGTCGTGCCGTCGTTGAGAGAGATTATTCGGTCGCCGTCGGCTGTGTCCACCTGGCTTCCGTTTGGCCACCAGCGCATAGTGTTCCCGTCCTGCTCGTGGACGAAGTTGCCAGACTCGTCGGTGCCCGGGAGTTTCAGCTCGGTACCCGGCTTGATGTTCTCGGCATCTACGCCGTTGATGGTGGCGACGGCTTTTTTGAACGCTTCCATCTCTTCGGCTGATGGTTTGCCATAGCGTGCCGCTATATCGGCCAGGGTCTCGCCTTCTTTGAATGTATGGGTGGCAGCCTCCACTCCGCCTTCTACGTGGTCCGGCGTTCGGCCGGCGATTCCGCTGCGATCCCCGGGGGTATCCCTGGGTCCTTCTCTCAGACCTTCCCTGGATCCCTTGTTGTCGTCAGGCTGCCGATCACCGACTCTGTTGCTTCTGCCCGGGCCCGGCTGAATATCCTGATGGTCATTCTGGCTATTATCCTGGGCTATATTGTTCCCGTTGTCCGCCCCGTCCTTGGCTTCAGGGGTCGCTGCCAGGTCCCTGCCAGAATCGGCAAAGAAGGCGCTGCTTTCTCTGAAGAGCTCCCCTGTGTCGAAATCGGGCATTCGACCGTCGGTTAGGGCGTTGCTGCTATCCTCCGGTCTCTTGCCTGCCGGATTGAGGCTGGTGACGTCCCCTAGGTCGGCGAAGCTCAATTGCTTCTGTCCCTCGGAGCCCTTCTCCGGGGCATCCCTGGGTACCACCTTTTCGGTAGATTCCGGTCTGGACACAGCAAGAAACCATACAAATAGTAAGAGCTATTTACATATACCCAGCCATCGTGACAGTAACGTTACATAGGGGCAAAAACCTTTGTCCCCATTGATTTTAGCTGTGCCGACCCTGTCTTTCGTCATAATAGCGGCGTCCGGCATTTGTAGTCCGGTAGTCGGCCGGGTTCTGGAACTGGGTGCTTGCCCATTCGTTCCTGGATTTGCCCTGATGGACCTTGTACCAGCCCGGGTATCGATTGGCCCAGACCTCGGACATGCCCAGAGCCCTGGTGTAGAACCCGTAGGCGAAATTGCCGAATTTCTGGTACTGACCGCCCATCTGTTTGAAGTCCCAGGCTCCGCCGTCTTTGCAGAGGTCGTACATCATCTTGAGGGCGTTGAAATAGAGCGGCGGGAGGGACATATGGCGAAGAAGTCTCCCCCGTTGCTCCAGCAACTTTTCGGCGCCCGGAGGCACTTCCTGCACCAGGGTCTGTTGCTCGAGATCGCGCCCCGAGGGAGCCGACCGCCTGTCTTCGTGGTTGCTTTCGACGGCTTTCCCGTCGATTTTTCCAACACTGCCGTCTTTATTTTCGACAAATATCGAGTCGTTGCCTTTGCGGCTCTCGATGGAAGCCACTTTGGAGGCACCGCTTTTGTCGGCCGGGTCGGTGGTGTAGTTGATTTCGCGGTCGCCGATCTTTCCCTTCACCGATACAGCCTTGCCGTTCTCGTCGAAGGAGACTTCCAGCCGTCCCCGTCCATCGGGATAGGTCATGGTCCGTTTCAAGGAGCCGTCTTCACTTTTCTGATCCCTTATGGTCAGTCCATTGGCGGTCTTCGTGATCCGCACCTTGCCGGTCTCGTCGCTCTGGACGGTGGTTCCGTCGCCGAAATGACGCATTACATAGTGGTCCGTGCCGCGTGCATTCTCGTTGTAGATTTTGACATGACCGTCTCTATCAACTTTGACATGACCGCTAAATTTTTCTGCCTTGCCGTCGCTGGATATTCTGGTCCAGTGCTCTTTGCCGTTTCTATCCTTGCCGGTCAGATGATAATTGGCGCCATCGGAGGTGGTGAGGTCGACGATCTGATCGCCTTTGTACTTGAGGGTCTGGGTGACTTTCCCGTTGTGCTCCACCTTCACTATTCTATTGTCTCCGTTGCCGTTCATGGTTGTGCGGACTCCGTTTGGATAGTCGGTGACCACGCTGCCGTCACGGCGTATCGACCGGGTGACATCGCTATGTCCTTTTGATGGATCGTTCTCGTCTTTGTCTACTTTGTAGGTGATTTTCACCGAGCCGTCTTTATCGACTTTCAGATCGACCTTTTCGCTTCCCATGATATTTTTGCGCGTCCAGGTTCCGTCCTTCTCGCGCACGATAGTGTCACCGTTGTAGTCGGTGAATCGTTTGGGCTGTCCTTTTTCGTCGTACTCCAGAGACGCCTTCGTGTCACCGCTTTTAAACGTCTCGGTGGCGTTCCTCTTATCGGGATTCGAGATCGAGCTATCGAACAGCTGCAGATTACCTAGTATGTTATCCTTTATAAGCGCTTCGCTCTGCTGGCTTCGCCGGTCCTGCTCGTTCTTATGGAAGGACCGGAAAAGGTCATGGTCGCCGATATCTTTGAGAAGGTTCTCGGTACTGGGCAGGGTCTTGTCGCCGGTGCGCTCGAATGCATGGTAAGAATTTTCCAGGGACTGTTGCATTTATCTATCTCCAGTTAGTAATCGAATGGTAAGGATCGGAGATTACCGAGTTATTACCTCTCTCCGGTAATCTCTCGGTAATGTCGCTGACCTATCCTGGATTCACTTCTTAGACTTACAAAGGAGGGCTCCGATGCACAGCCCCTTCAGTTTCGATTCTCTATTTTTTCGACCCGGAGCATTTGGTATCGAATCCAAAACCGCCTCCTTCGCTCTTCAGAGCGAGGTCGACTCCCTGAGGCTTTTGTACGGCAATGGACGCCGAGGCAGAGGCACTCTCGCGCATCCTGAATCAAATCTGCTCACGCCTCTTCTTATAGATGGCATTCCGATCGGGTGCAGAGAACTCCATCCTTCCCATACTGGAATGATGTTCGGGCTGTTCCTTCAATTCATGAACATGTGGCTCGACCACCATCGCCCCCGCCATGGCCGGCATGGTATCGGCAGAAGTCACCACCGGATCGAGCGAAATTACATATATGAACGCGATGCACCATCGGCTATACCAGGCTCCAAACTCGGTGGCAAGCTGGTACAGGCAGCCGATCATGTGGCCAGAAGGATGAACCGGACCGGTCGCTGTGCAGAAGGCGTCCAGCGAGCGCTTCAAGCAATCGGCATGCCCGAGTTCCGGGGCAGCGGTCACGCCTGGAGTATGCTCGGTCCTCTGCTCAAGTCTGGAAGGTTCGAGATGATTCCGGCGTCGCAGGTCACCGCCGGAGACATCATGCTGAGAAGAAGACCTGGAGACTATGGTCACATAGCTGTAATCACCAGGCGGGATAGCCGGGGCAATCTCATTGAAGCAAGCGACCACTTTGCCAGCGTTCGCCTCGATAATCCTCGTTATGACAGGACTGTTTTCTTGAGGCTTAAACTTGCTTGAGTATGATGCCACCAAATCTGGTAACAACACGGTAAGAAATCGACGATAGTCTGAAACTCGAAAGACCGCACCACTGACAAGAAGGAAGGAACAACAAACAGTTGATTCTACCTATTCGCTAAACAGGAGGAGACGACAATGTCCGAATCTACAGCCCATTTCAATGGCGACTATATTCCTCAATCCGAAGCTGCTTCTATGAACAGCAATCATGTAACCGGCCAGGCGCTCTTCAATGAGGCGTACAATCTGCAACGAGAGCGATCCGACGGCAGCAGAGGTTCGGGAGGACGAGGCCGGATAGACGACTGTTTCAAAGAAAATTTCGGGGTTCCAATGGAAGAGGGAGAAGGCGGATCGTCCGGCGGCCGTCTCGACTGCCCCGACTCGAGGTTCGAGGGAGACGAGCCCGATGGTCCCCCCGAAGGAGCCTACGAAGTGCCTGATGACCAGTCGCGCGATCTGAATCCTGATGGTCCAGACTATCCGGGCAATCCTTTTGACCCGGACTGTCCAGATGAACCGGCTATTCCCTACGATCCCGGAGAAACTATGCCGGAAGAGATCGATCCGGAAGACCCGCAGTTCCCGAAGCTGGATCCGGATAATCCGAGCCTGATTCCTCTCGACAGGCAGCAAGATGAGGACCTGGAGATTTTCCCCCTGTGGCGAAAGAAGTGAGTCGAAAGAAGTAATTCGAATGAACTGACCTCTCAGCCAGTGGACGATGAAGAAACCGGAAGCAATACCAGGGGCTTCCGGTTTCTTCTATTCGATTATTCTTCTTGATTCGATTGGAGCGGCAGAGTAAACCAGAAAGCACTCCCAAAGCCAACCTGGCTGAATACACCGATATCGCCACCGTGCTCTGCGACTATGCCTGCACATATAGCCAGTCCCAGACCGGTCCCTTTCTTTTCCGCTGCTCTTTTGACGTCGACTTGCTCGTAAGCCGAGAAGATCTTGTCTGAATATTCCTCGGGTATTCCGGGGCCCCTGTCACTGACCAGCACCTGCAGATAGCGATCGACGGGACGGGCGGTGACCCGTACCACCTCTCCCGGTGGCGAGAATTTGATGGCGTTTGAGATGAGATTGGCGAGCACCTGGCCGGCCCGGTCCTCATCAACCATCACCGTATAGTCGGTGTTATCTTGACTGACGATTACATCCTGCTCCGCCGCCGCTCCCGAGACCATCTCTATAGTCGCGTCCACAAGTCTGGCGAGCACCACCGGCTGGATATGCAAGCCGAGACGGCCTGACCGGAGCTTTTCCACATCGAGGAGATCATTGACCAGCTTGATCAGGCGATGAGCGTTTCGCCGGGCTCCCTGCAGCTCCGTCAGGGCTTCGGGACCCACCGGACCTGCTACTCCCATCTCCACCATGGAAAGAGCATTCTCGATGGCGGTGAGGGGAGTCCTGAGGTCATGACTGACGGTGGCGACGAATTCCTGCTTGAGCCTCTCGACTTTTTTGACCTCGGAGAGGTCGTGAGCAACTATAAACAAAGTTTGATCGATCTCATTCCAGTAAACAGACCAGAGAGCTTCCACCGGGACGCCTGCACCGGCCAGGGAAGCCTCAAAGGACTGCTGGTCCCGACCTGATACCGCTTCTCTCAGCTTCGCGTCCACCGTCGCGATGGAGTCCTCGGCTACCAGTCCGACAATGTCGGCTCCTTCAAGGTCTGTGAAAGGTTCTTCAGACAAGACACCAGTGATTCTGGAGGCGGCGGCATTCGCCCGGGTCACCTTACCTTCCCGGTCGGTCATGAATATGGCGTCGGCAGCGTGCTCGATTGTCGATCTCTCGTTGCTAAGAGCCTTCTCGATCTCTCTATCGGCTCGGTGAAGAAATGCATCCAGAGCGGCGATTTCGTCACTGCCGGGCAATCTCGGGCCGAGAGGCTCTCTTCGCGAGAGAAGATCGGTCTTGGCGGCGATTGCTGAAAGCCTGCCGGTGATGTTTCTGGAGAAGAGCACCGGCATAGCCACCACCAGGATGATATTCCCCAGAAAGGCGAGGGAGAGAGTCAGGAGTACCATGTCCTTGAGGCGCTCTCTTTCTGAGGGAGCGTGTCTGTTGAGTCGTTCCTCTACTTTCACTACCCTGTCTACATCCCGGAAGTAAGCGCCGAGATATTGTGGCAGCCGCATGTCGGTAAGAGTCTTTTTGAAAAGTGGTGCCCCGGTGGAGTCCACAGGAGCCTGGATCACTTCTTCCAGCTTTGTCAACATTCCTTTAATGTGCGCCAGCGTTTCAGCCAATTCCTTCTCTCCGGCTGTCAGTTTCTCCAGGGTGGCTAATTCGGCGTGCAGCTCTTCGAAACGCTCCCGGGAGACAGGCTCACCTGCCAGACCGTTGCTGGTCTGGTGCAGGATCGAGTCTGTGAGCATCTCGGTTACGGTCTTTGAAACTACCTGAGCGGTCAAGATCGCGTCTCTCGATCGCATCTCGCTCCTGGCGATTTTCCCTTCCTTTAAGAGGCACCAGGCGAGAATCGATACGAAGACGAGCTGCACCGCTAACGGCATTGCTATGAGGGCGAATCCCTTTTGTTTGAGCGACAGGGAAGAAAGCACTATTTATCCGCCTCCTCTTTACATTCATCTTCATCTATCCAGAGCGGCATGCGGAACCAGAAACGGCTTCCTTCTCCGAGCCGGCTCGTCACCCCCACCTCGCCTCCCTGGGCCTCGATGATCGCTTTAGAGATCGACAGTCCCAGGCCGCTGCTCTTTACGCCGCTGTCCGACCTGGTTCTTACGCCGGTGAATCGATCGAAGATACTGGCGATATCATCGGAAGCGATTCCGGGACCGTGGTCGCGCACTGCGAACTCGGCAAAGCCCTCCTTGTTATCGAGTTCGATCAGAACAACGCTGTCTTTCGGGGAAAACTTGATTGCATTGGAGAGAAAGTTGACCAGAACCTGAATCAGACGTCGGTCATCGCCCCTGATGGCAACATCCATGACCTCGTGCTCGACCTTTATTGATCTGGTGTTTGCGAATGCTTCCACCGAGTCTACAGCAGCTACTACAACGTCATAGCCGCTGACGAAGCCTGTTTCCATTTTGAGCTTGCCGGTCTCCAGCCGCTCGATGTCGAGCAGCTCCCCGACAAGGGCCAGGAGCCGTCCGACATTGCCCCGATTGCGACCGAGGATTTTGACTGCCCGCTCGGGAAGCTCCCCTTTCGTTTCTTCCAGGAGCAGACAGAGGGAGTTGTCGATGGAAGCCAGTGGCGCTCTGAGATCGTGGCTCACCATGGAGAGGAATCGTTGTTTTGCCTTCTCCAGCTCTTTCTGCTCGGTGATGTCCCGGGCTACCAGGAAAGTTCTCTCTCCCCCTGATTCGGGAGCGGCGGTCCAGAGCGTGGGCATCCGGCTCCTGTCTTTCCTTTTGACAGTGGCCTCGAAAGTGGTGTTGCCACCATCACGATGATTCATAGTGTCTAGAGCAGACGAAAATTGATTCACATCCTCAGGAACAATGACCGAGCTCGCCGGCGCCCCCAGGAGATCATCCGGCTCGTATCCCCAGAGTTTCCGGGATGCTTCCCCGACGGTGATGAATTTTTTCGCGTTATCGAGAGAGCAGAGGACCTCGCGAGCGTGCTTGAGCACAGCCAGCTCGCGCCTGCGGGTCTCGGCCAGCTTTGATGAAGCCTGGTGCAGAGCAGCATCAAGCTGAGACAGCTCGTCCTTGCCATCTTCTAATGTGGCAAGCGGTTTCTCGATAGCCAGACAGTTGGCGTTGGCCGAAATGCGCTTCAGTCTCGAAATGAGATGACGGCTAAAAAGTGTCGCTAGAAAAACAGTGATCAAGCCATTGAGCGCCACCCCAGTAACGAGCACCACCCAGATCCGGGTGTCTCCCCGCGACGCTGCCGAGCTGAGTCGCAGTCGCCTCTCCCGGCGGTGCATATCGTCGAGGGCCGGCCGCAGCTCCATGGCGACGGCGTAGAAGTCCGACCTTATCTCTCTTGGTCTGTCTTTCGGGCTAATATTCGGATCGCTGTGGATTTTACCGGCCTTATCTAAAAGAGCCATGCTCCTGTTGCAGAGGGACTCGGTGGTGGCAGCCAGCTCTTTTTCGTCCGGTCGTTGCTGGACCAGGACCTTCAGGCTTTCTCTCGAGGCATGCAGTTGACCCCGGAGACGCTCGAGATTGGCGGCGAAATTCGGGTCGTCTTCCTGGAATCCGCTTACTATCCGGTAGAGGCTCTCGACGATCTTGGCTTCGAATCCGTAGAGCCTGACGAGGATTTCCTTGGACTCTTTCTGGGTGGCGAAATCGGTCTGGGCCTTGAGTATGAGTACGGTCAATGCGACTAGAGAGACGATCGAAAAAAGCGCCGGGGTCAAAACCAGCAGCGTGCCGATCTGTCTGAGGCTAAAAGCTCTCATATCGCCTCCATATCGCCACGAGTATAGCCAATTTGCCAGCCTATCGGGCTTGCTCCTCTGATCTGACTCTCGGGCCTGTCTTTCGGCTAATTCCTCGAAAAGATGATAAAACTAGAGTCCCTTATTCTGGTAAGGGTCCTGACCGGGGTAGTAAATGGCCAAGATACTTCTGGTAGAAGATGACAAGGAGCTCAGCAGGCAGGTCAAAGAGTGGCTCGAGCTCAATCATCATCATAATATCGAGGTGAGCGAGCGAGGCGCCGATGCCCTCGAGCGCCTCCAGTTTTTCGCGTTCGACCTGGTCATTCTGGACTGGTCCCTACCGGAGATGGAAGGCATCGACATTCTGCGGCGTTATCGAGATAGTGGCGGCAAAACCCCTGTTCTCATGCTCACCGGAAGAGACACCATCGCGGACATCGAGCGGGGGCTCATTACCGGAGCAGATGATTATCTGACCAAGCCTTTCGATCTGCGGGAGGTGGCTGCCCGGGTGACGGCCCTGGTTCGTAGGAAGAGCTCGACCTATGATCAGGTGCTCAAAGTGCGAGATATCGAGCTAGATACCGAGGCTCACAAGGTGTTCAGGGCTGGGACCGAGATCAAGCTTCAACCTCAGGAGTTTGCTCTTCTGGAGTTTCTTCTGCGTCATCGAAATGATGTTTTCAGTGTCGATGCGCTCCTGCAGCGAGCCTGGCCCTCCGAGGTCGATGCCTCTCCCGATACGGTCAGGGTCTGTATCACCAGGATGCGAAACAAGCTGGATACGAAAGGAGAGCCGTCTGTCATCAGGACCGTTCATCGAGTCGGCTATCAGATAAACGACGACTGACAGGGGTATTGTTCGATGGCACCCCATCCCGGTCTAGCGGCTAGCTTGAGCGTCTCTGGAGTATGGCTTCGCGCTCGTCGGTTGTGGTGCCGTTACCCAGACGCCGTCTGGTCTTTCCGGCGGTCTCGAATTCCTTCTGCTCTTGCAGTTTGGAATCGCGAGTAGGGTGCTGATCGTTGGGATTCGGCTTGAGAGGCGGACTGCCGTCCAGGGGGGCGACGGTAACTTCGAACGAAGGCAGGGAATCAGCCGATTTGCTTTTGTCCAGTCTGTTCAGGCTTTTCATATCCGCCAGGTTCAGCTCTCCAAGGCCGCCGATTGCAGGCTTCTGGGATTGTGCTTTGTCGAGGTTTTTTTCAAATTGATTGTGGCTGGCTTCGTACATGGTAAGAGCTCCTTTCAAAAAGTAACGTGGGCGATTGCTTGCATAGTAATGGCGGGTTATTACCGAGTTATTACCGGACTGGGATGTAGGAATCAGTCGGGATTACCCTTCCTGAAGTCAAGCGACCGGGGCCCGTATACAATGGTTCTGGTGACCCTGGGAGCTCCAGCAAGCATGTCAATCGATACCAAGTCCTTGCGATTTGACCGAATAGCCGGGATTTTAATAGTCGCAGCTATTTCATTTGGTGTGTCCATCGTCTGCGCGTACCTGGCCTGGTTGCAGTTTCAAAGTCTGGAGTGGGGCCGGACACAGGCGACTATCGTGAGTGCCGAGTATAAGGACCTGGAGAACGGTAAGCACCTGAAGCTCAAGTACGAATATTTTGTAGACAATAAAAAATACGCCTGCGTGGTCGAGCAAGATATTCTCGAGCGCGACTTCGAACCGGGCAACACATTGCCCATCACTTATGACCCGGGCAATCCCGCCAGCAGTTCCTATGTCGATGACCAGGCAGGTCCATTTATGATCCTATATAGCGCCTTCTCGATAGGGCTTTTCATGGTGGGAACCTTTCTAGTGCTCTGGGCCAGAGAGAACTGAAGAGAATTGTTTTGACTGCAGGAGACAGCTGGAGAAAAAATGGTGGACCCGAGCCCCAGTGCCGAGAACGATAAAGCTAAGAGTTCGAACAATCGAGGCGATGAGCTGGCGGCGGCTCGCACGGTCCTGGCCATGGATCGCACCCTGCTTGCCTGGATCCGCACCGCCCTCAGTTTGATCGGATTCGGTCTTGCCCTGGTGAAATTCCTTGGACGGCACTCCTTGCAAAACATCGAAGTACCGAGACATGACGCTCATTCAATAGAATGGATCGGGCTGGGGATTATGACCTGCGGTCTGATCTGTCTCATCTCCGGTGCCATCGACTATTACAAGGCCGCTCACCAGTTGCGCGTGGAAGGCTTTGGCGTAAAAGTCTGGTCGCGTTCCATGATCATGTGTCTTCTGCTCTCGGTGGTCACCCTGGGGACGATTATCGCCATCGTCGTCGAGACACTTCACTAGAGAACTCAATTTAACCGCGCATGA
>Ga0226835_1001021_pt1 | contig 19026 bp, 11 predicted proteins | sample LAC_MetaG_1_FD_163627 | JGI IMG/M metagenome (GOLD analysis project Ga0226835, IMG submission 163627) | Anaerobic ammonium oxidizing microbial communities from anammox membrane bioreactor (MBR) in UC Berkley, California, United States -... | ecosystem: Engineered > Bioreactor > Anaerobic >...
CGACCTCGTCGACTACAACCTCTACCTGCAGGACGCGGCGCTGCAGGAGGCGGTGCGACGCGAGGGTGCGGCCTGGGCGCACGACGATCTCGCCGCTTTCGGCGCGATGCTCGGCGCGGCCGACTACCTCGAGCTCGGTGTGCTCGCCAACCGCAATCCGCCGGAGCTTGACACGCACGACCGCTTCGGCAACCGCGTCGACCTGGTGCGCTTTCACCCCGCGTACCACACGCTGATGAAGACCTCGATCGAGCACGGGCTGCACGCTTCGCCGTGGTCCGACCCGGGGCCGGGCGCGCACGTGGCGCGTGCCGCGCGCGTCTACATGCACTCGCAGGTCGAGGCGGGCCATCAGTGCCCGGTCACGATGACTTTCGCGGCGGTGCCGTCGCTGCGCACCACGCCGCAGCTGGCGGCGCTGTGGGAGCCGGGAATCACCGCGCGCGTCTACGATCCGCGCAACGTGCCCGACGCCGACAAGCGGGGCCTGACGATCGGCATGGCGATGACCGAGAAACAGGGCGGCTCCGACGTGCGCGCGAACACCACGCGCGCGTATCCGCTCGGAGCGGGCGGGACGGGCCAGCCGTACGAACTGGTCGGCCACAAGTACTTCGTGTCGGCGCCGATGTGCGATGCGTTCCTCGTGCTCGCGCAGGCGCCGGGCGGGCTGTCGTGCTTCCTGATGCCGCGCTGGCGGCCGGACCGCACGAAGAACGCGATGCAGGTGCTGCGCCTGAAACGCAAGATGGGCAACGTCTCGAACGCGTCGAGCGAGATCGAGCTGCGCGGGGCGCTGGCGTGGATGGTGGGCGAGGAGGGGCGCGGCGTGCGCACGATCATCGAGATGGTGGCGATGACGCGATTCGACTGCATGGTCGGCTCGTCCTCCGGCCAGCGTGCGGCCGTCGCGCAGGCGCTGCACCACTGCTCGCTGCGCTCGGCCTTCGGCAAGGTGCTCGTCGAGCAGCCGCTGATGCGCAACGTGCTGGCCGACCTGGTGCTCGAAAACGAAGGTTCGGTCGCGCTCACGATGCGCGTGGCGCGCGCGCTCGACCACCGCGCCGACGAACACGAAGACCTGCTGGTGCGCCTGTGCACCGCAGTGGGCAAGTACTGGATCTGCAAGCGCACGCCCGGTCATGCCTACGAGTCGATGGAGTGCATCGGCGGCAGCGGCGTGATGGAGGACAGTCCGTTCCCCCGGCTGTTCCGCGAATCGCCGGTCAATGCGATCTGGGAAGGCAGCGGCAACGTGCAGTGCCTCGACGTTCTGCGCGCCATGCAGAAGACGCCGGCGGTGGTCGGCGCCTTCTTCGCCGAGCTGGCGAAGGCGCGCGGCGCCAACGCCACGCTCGATCGCTACGTGGCGGCGTTGCACAAGGAGTTCGGCGACCTGGCCGAGCTGGAATACCGTGCGCGCGACGTGGTCGACCGGATGGCGCTCGCTCTGCAGGCGGCACTGCTGGTGCAGCACGCGCCGGCGGCGGTGGCCGACGCATTCTGCGCGTCGCGGCTGGCCGCAAGCGGCCACCACAACTACGGTGCGCTGCCGCGCGGCGTGGATTGCGCGGCAATCGTCGCGCGCGCGACGCCCAGGGCGTGAGCCGGCGCGGGCGGCCGGGCGCGCGCGCTCAGGCCGCCAGCGGCACCGCGGCGGCGCGCGCCAGCGCGATCCGGCTCGCGATGTGCGCCAGCGCCTCGTCGACCTGGTCGATCAGGATCAGGCACAGGTCGCCGGGAACGAGCTGGTCGAGTGCCGCGTCGATCGCGGCGAATTCGCCGTGGATCTCCTGCACGCGCGCGGCGCGCGTTGCGCCGGCCAGCCCCTGGCGCAGCAGCGCCACGACTTCGCCGTCGCCGCGGCCGCGCTGGCACTGGTCTTCGTAGAGAATCACCTCGTCGAAGGCCGCGCCGAGGATCTCGGTCTGGCGGCGAATGTCCTCGTCGCGCCGGTCGCCGGCGCCGCTGATCACCACGAAGCGCCGGTTCGCCGGCATTGCCTCGACCGCACGCGTGAGCGCGGCGATCGCATCGGGGTTGTGGCCGTAGTCCGCGATGACGGTGGCGCCGCGGTGGTCGAAGATGTTGAAGCGCCCGGGCACGGTGCGCGCGTCGCTCACGAAGCTGCGCATGCCTGCGCGCACCGCGTGCCAGTCGAGGCCGAGCGCCCAGGCCGCACCCACCGCGGCCATTGCGTTCTCCACCTGGAAGCCGATCGTGCCGCGCCGCGTGATCGCGACGTCGGCCAGCGCGATGCGCTGCTCCGAATCGCCCTGCGCGGCGACGATCGCATCGCCGTCGACGTAGACCACGCGATGCCCCTTGGCGCGGTGCGTGGCCATCGGCGGCAACTGCGGGTCGGCCGCGAAGAAAGTGACCGACCCCGGGCACGAGCCGGCCATCGTCGCGACCATCGGGTCGGCGGCGTTGAGCACCGCCATGCCGTCGGGCGCCACGTTCTGCACGATGACGCGCTTGAGCACCGCCAGGTCTTCGACCGTGGTGATGAAGTTCAGGCCCAGGTGATCGCCGACACCGATATTGGTGACCACGGCCACCTTGCATCGGTCGAAGCCCAGGCCCTCGCGCAGCATGCCGCCGCGTGCAGTCTCGAAGACGGCGGCGTCGACGTGCGGATGCATCAGCACGTTGCGCGCGCTGCGCGGCCCGCTGCAGTCGCCGGTGTCGATGCACTGGCCGTTGACGTAGACGCCGTCGGTGTTGGTCATGCCGACGCGCGCGCCGGTTCCTGCCAGCAGGTGCGCGATGAGCCGCACCGTGGTGGTCTTGCCGTTGGTGCCGGTGACCGCAACCACCGGAATGCGCCCGTCGTCGCCCTCGGCGAACAACGTGCCGACGACCGCCTCGCCCACCGGGCGTCCCTTGCCGTACGAGGGCGCCAGGTGCATGCGCAGGCCCGGCGCCGCGTTGACCTCGACGATGCCGCCGCCCTGTTCCTCGAGCGGGCGGCCGATGTTCTCGCAGACGACGTCGACGCCGCAGATGTCGAGCCCGATCGTCTGCGCAGCCTCGATCGCGCGCGCCGCGAGTTCGGGGTGGACGTCATCGGTGACGTCGGTGGCGGTGCCGCCGGTGCTCAGGTTCGCGTTGTGCCGCAGCAGCACGCGCGCGCCGCGTGGCGGGATCGATTCCGCATCGTAGCCCTGCTTGGCGAGCTGGACGAGCGCGACTTCGTCGACCCGGATGCGGGTGAGCGGGGTCGCGTGGCCCTCGCCGCGGCGCGGGTCGAGGTTCACCTCGTCGACGAGTTCGCGCACCGTGTGCACGCCGTCGCCGATCACGTGGGCAGGATCGCGCCGCGCTGCCGCCACCAGTTGCCCGCCGACCACCAGTACGCGAAAGTCGTGTCCCGGAATGAAACGCTCGACCAGGATGTCGGAGCTGATCTCGTTGGCCGCCGCCCAGGCGGCTTCGAGATGCTCACGCGTCTCGACCTTCACCGACACGCCCTTGCCCTGGTTGCCGTCGCGCGGTTTGACGACGACCGGGCTGCCCAGCGCCTCGAACGCGGCGATCGCCTGGGCGAGGTTGCCGACTGCACGGCCCACGGGCACCGGAACGCCGACCGCCGCCAGCAGCTGCTTGGTGAGTTCCTTGTCCTGCGCGATCTGCTCGGCCACCGCGCTGGTGGCGTCGATTTCGGCGGCCTGGATGCGGCGCTGCCGGCTGCCCCATCCGAACTGCACCAGGCTGCCATCGGTGAGGCGGCGGTAGGGAATGCCGCGGGCCACCGCAGCCTGGACGATCGCGCCGGTGCTCGGACCCAGCCGCAGATCTTCGTCCATCTCGCGCAGCCGTGCCAGCGCATCGGCGAGATCGAAGCCGGTGTCGTCGAGCGCCGAGCGGCACAATGCCTCGGCCAGTTCGAGCGCGAATCGGCCCACCGCTTCCTCGGTGTATTCGACCACCACCTGATAGACGCCGGACTCGGTGGTCTGCGTGGTCCGCGAGAAGCTCACCGGACAACCCGCCTGCGCCTGCAGCGCCAGCGCCGCGGCCGCGAGCACGTGGGCGACCGACCCGCCCCGGCACTGGCCGAGCGGCTGCAGCGGGCCGATTTCGGGAAAGCGCGCGCGCAGCCGCGCCTCGAAGGCGGGCAGCAGGTCGATGCAGCGTTCGGCCTCGTCACAGGTGACGATCGCTTCGATCGCGGTGCGCTTCGACCAGAGATTCGGACCGCGCAGCGCGCGGATGCGTGAGATGTTCATGACGGGCTGGCCGGTTGGGCGCGTGGCGGCGCGCGATCAGGCAACGACGGTTTCGTTCGCTTCGGAGTGCACCGCGCAGAGCGTCTCGACGCCGGTGCGGATCAGGTCGGGATTGATGTCGAGCGCCCAGGCGGCGGCGATCGCGGCGAGCAGGTCATCGAGGCGATGCCCCGTGGTTTCGCCGACGGCCAGGCGCGAGAGTTCGGCCACCGGAAGGCCGCGCTCGCCGGTGGCCAGAACGATGCGTCCGCCGCGAACGACCACGGCCCGCCGCCCGGCGGCGAGGTGCGCCTCGACCACCTGGCCGCCGGCGCCGGCCTCGTAGAACACGACCTCGCCGTCGCACAGCGTAGCCATCTTCGCGACCAGCGGGTCGGCCGCGTCGAGCACCGCCACGCCTTCGGGCAGCACGACGTCGACCTGGGTGCGCAGCAGCGTGTACATCTGTTCGGCGCCGGCGATGTCGAACTGCGGGATCGTCGCGTTCGGGTCGATGCCGGTGACCACGCCGACCTGGCAACGGTCGTAGGCAAGGCCTTCGGAGACGATCGTCAGGCCGTCGTTCTCGATCACCGCCGCCTCGACGTACCGGTTCATCAGCAGTCGGTGCGCAGGTTCCCGGCGGGCGCAGTCGCCGCTGGCGAGCCGGCGCCCGCCGACGAAGAGTCCTTCGCCGCAGGCGAGGCCGGCGCGCTGGCCGGCCAGCCGAAGGAATTCGGCGACCAGCCGGGCGATCGCGGTGCCGCTGCGCGTGCCGGCGATGCCGACGATCGGGATGCGGCCCGAGTCGCCCTCCGGGAACAGGCTGTTCACGATCGCCGCGCCCACCGGTTGGGGCGTGCCGGCGGCCGGCTTCAGGTGCATCAGCAGGCCGGGGCCGGCGTTGACTTCGACGATCGCGCCGCGCTGCTCGTACAGCGACCGGGAGATATCCTCGACCACCAGGTCGATGCCGGCGATGTCCAGGCCGACCACGTCGGCCGCGACCGCCACCGCGTGGGCGACGCTGGGGTGCACCTGGCTGGTGACGTCGATCGAGACGTTGCCGTTGCGCTGGACGAGCAGCTGCTCGCCGGCCGGCGGGATCGACTCGGCGTCATAGCCCTGCCGCGCGAGCTCCATGCGCGCCGACGAATCGATGCGCACGAAGTTGAGCGGGCAGTCTTCCGTGGTGCCCCGCCTCGGGTCGCAGTTCAGCTGCAGGTCGATGAGTTCGGTGACGCTGGAGCGGCCGTCGCCGACGACGAAGGCGGGCTCGCCGCGCGCAGCCGCAACCAGCCGGCCGCCCACCACCAGCAACCGGTGTTCCTTGCCCTTGACGAAGCGCTCGACGATGACGCCGCTGCCTTCTTCCATGGCCACCGCCCAGGCCGCCGCGACCTCCTCGCGGGTGATCACGTTGGTGAACACGCCGCGGCCGTGATTGCCGTCGTAGGGCTTCACCACCACCGGCACGCCGATCTCGCAGGCGGCCTCCCAGGCGTCGTCGGCACTGGTGACCAGGCGGCCTTCGGGCACCGGCACTCCACAGGCCTGCAGCAACTGCTTGCTGAGGTCCTTGTCGCGCGAGATGCCTTCGGCAATTGCGCTGGTGCGATCGGATTCGGCCGTCCAGATGCGATGCTGGCGCGCGCCGTAGCCGAGCTGCACCAGGTTGCCGTCGTTCAGCCTGATCGCCGGGATCGAGCGCTCGTCGGCGGCGTCGACGATCGACAGTGTGCTCGGGCCGAGGTAATGCTCGTCGGACAGCGCGTGCAGTTCCTCGACCGTGCCTGCGACGTCGTAAGGCCGGTCTTCGATCGCTGCCATGACCAGGTCGCGGGCGGCGTGCAGCGCCGCCAGCGCCACTTCTTCCTGGAAGGCCCGGATCACCACCCGGTAGACGCCGCGCCTGGGGGTTTCGCGCGCCCGTCCGAAGCCGCCGGGCATGCCGGCAAGGCTTTGCAGTTCGAGGGCGACGTGCTCGAGGATGTGTGCCGGCCAGGTGCCTTCGTGCAGCCGCCGGACGAAGCCGCCGCGCTCGCCGTAGCTGCAGTGATGCTCGATCAGCGACGGCAGCCAGGAGAGCAGCCGCTCGGGAAACCCCGGGATCAGGTTCGACGGGAAGTCTTCCAGCGCGCCGATGTCCACCACCGCCTCGAGCACCGGACGGTAGGTCCAGCGTCCGGGACCGCGGATGAACCGGTAGTCGAGGATTTCGATGTGCTTCCGGGGAGCGGCGGATCGCTGCGGGCTCGATGCGGCCATGTAAGGTTCCGGGAGTTGTCTCGCTTGTGAACGCGGCAGGCCGGCATCGGTTGACGCCGGACCGCTGCCGCCGTCCGCCGCCGTCCGCCGCCGCCCACGGACATCGTTGCGGGATGCGGTAAGCTTGCCGGCCCGCGGTCGCGCGCCGCGGCAGGATGTCCATGACAGCAGTCGCAGCCACGCCGCCGACCCCCGACGCATCGCTTCCAGCCCCGTGGCACGGCGAGGTCGAGGACCGACTCGAAACGGGGGAGGCGCCGCTGGCCTGGGTCGAGCTCGACCTCGACGAGCGGTTGCGCTTCGCGCCCGGCTTGCTGGTGCTGACGCCGCGACGGCTGCTGGCCGTGGCTGCCGGCGGAGAATCATGGCACAGCTGGGCGCTCGACCCCGGCCAGGCGCTCGAGTTGTCCGACCACGGCGGGGTGGGCGCGCTCGAACTGCGCGATGCCGACGCGCGCATCGCCGGCTGGCGCTTTACGCTCGGCCAGCACGCGGCGGCGCAGCGGCTGGTCGACCGGTTCGAGCGGCTCGGCGTGCGCGGGGCACCCGCCGACGCAGTGTCCGTGGCGACCTGTCCGCAATGCCATGCGCTGCTTCCAGCCCCTGGCGCGCCGTGCCCGCACTGCATGCGGCAGGCGACCGAGGCGGAAGCCGCGGGCGAGAGCGAGGAGCCCGCGTCGACCTGGACGCTGTTGCGGCTGTGGCGTTTCGCCCATCCATACCGGCGGCGGCTGCTGGCGGGATTCCTGCTCACGCTTGCCTCCACCGCCGCGACGCTGGTGCCGCCATACATGACGATGCCGCTGATGGACGACGTGCTGATTCCGTTCCAGAACGGCAAGCCGATCGATCCGGCGCTGGTGGCCGCCTACCTCGGCGGGCTGCTTGGCGCGGCGCTGCTCGCCTGGGTGCTCGGCTGGGCGCGCACCTACATCCTGGCGCTGGTCAGCGAGCGGCTGGGCGCCGACCTGCGCACCGCGACCTACGAGCACCTGCTCGGGCTGTCGCTCGAGTACTTCGGCGGCAAGCGCACCGGCGACCTGATGGCGCGCATCGGCAGCGAGACCGACCGCCTGAATCTCTTCCTGTCGCTGCATCTGCTCGACTTCGCCACCGACGTGCTGATGATCGCGATGACCGCGGCGATCCTGGTTTCGATCGATCCGTGGCTCGCGGTCGTGACCCTGCTGCCGCTGCCTTTCATCGCCTGGCTGATCCACCTGGTGCGCGACCGCCTGCGCCACGGCTTCGAGAAGGCCGATCGCATCTGGTCGGAAGTGACCAACGTGCTCGCCGACACGATCCCCGGCATCCGGGTGGTCAAGGCGTTCGCCCAGGAGAGCCGGGAGGCGGCGCGCTTTCGTGCTGCCAACGAGCACAACCTCGCGGTCAACGACCGCGTGAACCGTGTGTGGTCGCTGTTCTCGCCGTCGGTGACGCTGGCCACCGAGGTCGGCCTGCTGGTGGTATGGGCGTTCGGCATCTGGCAGGTCTCGCGCAGCAGCATCACCGTGGGCGTGCTCACCGCTTTCCTCGCCTACATCGGGCGCTTCTACACGCGGCTCGATTCGATGAGCCGCATCGTCTCGCACACGCAGAAAGCCGCGGCGGGCGCCAAGCGCATCTTCGACATTCTCGATCACGTCTCCAGCGTTCCCGAACCGGCCCAACCGGTGCACCTGCCACGGGTCGACGGGCGCATCGAGTTGCGCAACGTCGGCTTTCGCTACGGCAACCGCGCAGTGATTCGCGGCATCGACCTCGACATCGCGCCGGGCGAGATGATCGGCCTGGTCGGCCACAGCGGTTCGGGCAAGAGCACGCTGGTCAACCTGATCTGCCGCTTCTACGATGTCTCCGAGGGATCCATCCTGGTCGACGGCGTCGACGTCCGCTCGCTGTCCAATGCGGAGTACCGGCGCCACATCGGCCTGGTACTGCAGGAACCGTTCCTGTTCTTCGGCACGATCGCCGAGAACATCGCCTACGGCAAGCCCGGCGCGAGCCGCGAGGAGATCGTCGCCGCTGCGCGCGCTGCGCACGCCCACGAGTTCATCCTGCGGCTGCCGCACGGCTACGACTCGCTGGTGGGGGAGCGCGGCCAGGCGCTGTCCGGCGGCGAACGCCAGCGCATCTCGATCGCGCGCGCCCTGCTGATCGACCCGCGCATCCTGATCCTCGACGAGGCGACCTCGGCGGTCGACACCGCCACCGAGAAGGAGATCCAGAAGGCGCTCGACAACCTGGTGCAGGGCCGAACCACGATCGCGATCGCGCACCGGCTGAGCACGTTGCGCAAGGCGCACCGGCTGGTGGTGCTCGATCGCGGCCAGGTGGTCGAGGTCGGTCCGCACGACGAGCTGATGGCCTGCGAGGGCGCCTACTATCGCCTCTACCAGGCACAGCAGCGCCGCGCCGAGGCCGACCGGCTCGAAGAAGGCGCCGGTGGGCGCGGCGCCGAAGTCGAGACCGGGCGTGCCGCGATCGCGCCGGCGATCGCCGGAGGAGCGAAGCAGGCATGAGCAGGCAGCCGCAGGATGCCGGTGCGCGCCCGCAGGGCGACGCCGCACTGGCGACGATCGCGCCGCCGGGGTTCACGCTCGCTCGCGACCGGTTCGGCAGGCTGCTGGTGCGGCTTCCCGACGGCACCACGCACGTCGGTGCGGTGGCGGTGCGCGCATTTCCGATCTCGGCGCCAGGCGAAAGCGTCTCGCTGCTCGACTCCGAAGGGCACGAACTGGTGTGGATCGCTCGGCTGGCCGATCTGCCCGAGGCCACGCGCGTAGTGCTCGAAGAAGAGCTCGCCCGTCGCGAATTCATGCCCGAGATCCGCGCGATCGCTTCGGTGTCGGGCTTCGTCACGCCGTGCACCTGGGAGGTCGCCACCGATCGCGGGCCGACGCGCTTCGTGCTGCCGGGCGAGGAGGCGATCCGGCGTCTGTCGCCCTCGGCGCTGCTGATCGCCGACTCGCACGGCATCCACTACCTGCTGCGCGACATCGCCGCGCTCGACCGCAACAGCCGCAAGCTGCTCGACCGATTTCTCTGAGAGGCCGCAGCGCGGCGGCCGTCAGCGCAGCTCGAGCAGGTCGAGCAGATCGAGCGGGGCTGCGATCAGGTGATCGGCGCCCCAGTGCTCGGGTGGCGACTCGCCGCCGCAGAAGCCGTAGGCGGCGGCGATCGCGCGCATGTGGGCGGCGTGGCCCGCTTCGATGTCGCGCTGATCGTCGCCGACGTAGATGCAGCGGTGCGCATCGACCGCAGCGAGGCGGGCGCCGTGCAGCAGCGGTTCCGGGTGCGGCTTGGAGTAGCCGGTCGTGTCGCCGCCGACCGCGCAGGCCGAGCGCGCGAGCAACCCGAGACCCTGGAGAATCGGGCGCAGGTAGCGCTCGAACTTGTTGCTCACCACGCCCCAGCGGATCTCGACCGCGTCGAGCGCGTCGAGCACCTCGGCCATTCCGTCGAACAGCCGCGTGCGCACCAGCATCGCCTCCTCGTAGCGGCGCAGGAAATCCTGTCGCAACGGCTCGAAGTCGGCGTCCTCGCGGGCAACGCCCAGGCCCTTCATGATCAGGCCCCGGGCGCCCATCGACGCATATGGGCGCAGCACTGCGTCGGCCAGCGGGGGCAGGCCGCGTTCGGCGCGCATCGCGTGGATCGGCGCGGCCAGATCTTCGGCCGTATCGGCCAGGGTGCCGTCGAGATCGAAGAAGACTGCCAGCGGACGCTCGACGGCCATCGGGGTCAGGCGGGGCGCCGGAATGCGGCCAGGTAGTTGACGTCGACGTCGCGCGCATCGAGTCGGTAGCGCCGCGTGATCGGGTTGTAGGTCATGCCGATCACTTCGACTGCTTCGAGCCCGCTGCGGCGTGCGGCGGCGGCGAGCTCGGAGGGCCGGATGAACTTCTCGTATTCGTGCGTGCCCCGCGGCAGCATGCGCAGCAGGTATTCCGCGCCGACGATGGCCAGCATGAACGCCTTGGGATTGCGGTTGATCGTGGAGAAGAACACCCAGCCGCCGGGCCGCACGAGGTTCGCGCAGGCGCGTACCGTCGATCCGGGATCGGGCACGTGCTCGAGCATTTCCATGCAGGTGACGACGTCCCAGGCACCGGGCTCGCGCGCGGCCAGGTCTTCGGCAGCGATGCGCTCGTACTCGGCCGTCGTGCCGCTTTCGAGCGCGTGCAGCTCGGCCACCTGAAGCGAACGCTCGGCGAGGTCGATGCCGCGCACCTGCGCGCCGCGCTGCGCCATTGCCTCGGCCAGGATGCCGCCGCCGCAGCCGACGTCGAGGGCGCGCTTGCCCGACAGCGACGCGATCCGGTCGATCCAGTCGAGTCGCAGCGGATTGATTTCGTGCAGTGGCCGGAACTCCGAATGCGGATCCCACCAGCGCGAGGCGAGCGCCTGGAATTTCTCCAGTTCGGCGGGATCGACGTTGGCGGCAGGAGCGGCAGTCACGACAGAGGCAGCGAGTCGGGTGTTCGGCAAACCGCGATTCTACGGGACGAAAAAAAACCCCGCCGAAGCGGGGTTTCGGCCATCCGGCCGGACGGGCCGGCCGGGCGGCGTGATCAGCGACGCGTGCGCGTGCCGACCACTTCGACTTCCACGCGGCGGTTCTTCGCGCGACCCTCGCGGGTGCGATTGTCGGCGACCGGCTGCTTCTCGCCCTTGCCTTCGGTGTAGACGCGGTTGGCTTCGATGCCTTTGCTCACCAGGTAGGCCTTGACCGCTTCGGCGCGGCGCACCGACAGCTTCTGGTTGTAGGCATCGGTGCCGATCCAGTCGGTGTGACCGACCGCGATGATCACCTCGAGCGTGACGCCCGCCAGTTTGCCGACGAGATCGTCAAGACGAGCCTTGCCTTCGGGCTTCAGCACGGCCTTGTCGAAATCGAAGAACGTGTCGGCGGCGAAAGTGACTTTCTCGCTCGTGGGCGCCGGAGCCGGGGCAGGCTTCGGAGCCGGCGCGGGCCGCGGCGGAGGCGGCGGTGCGGGCGCCGGGGCCGGCGGCGGCGGGGGCGGCGGCTTCGGCAGCAGGTCGTCGTCGCAGCCGACGAAGGCGTCGGCCGGCGTCCAGTAGCCCGTGTGCACGCACAGGCCGGTGCCGTTCTTGACGACCGCGCGGTCGGGGCTCACGACGTAGCCCGTCTTGTCGGCAGGTGCGGTTTGCGAATACGACGCCAACGGCGCCGCCAGCATCGCCGCAGCGACGACGCAAGCCAGTTTGACCGGTTTGTTCATGTTTCTCCTTTCGGTAGAACGCAATTCTGGGTTCGACGCTGACAGGCACGATACGGCCCGGATTCAGACCTGACCTGACAAAATTTCGCCGACACGATTGTGCCACACGGCCGTACGGGCAACCACCTCGGCAATCGCGAGTCTGACCGCATCGTCAGTTATCTGTCGCTTGCTGACAACATGCTTGCCGGCAACCCAGACGTGCCGGACGTGCTCGCGGCCGCAGCTGTAGACCAGGTGCGAGACCGGATCGAACACCGGGGCGAGTTCGGCGGTGGAGAGATCGAGTGCGACGAGGTCGGCCTGCTTGCCGGCCTCGATGGATCCGATCCGTTCGTCCATGCCCAGCGCGCGTGCCGCGTCGAGCGTCATTGCGCGCAAGGTGCGCGCCGCGGGCCAGGCCTCGGCGCTGCCCGAGTGGCCCTTGGCGAGCAGCGCTGCGGTACGCGCTTCTCCGAGCAGGTCGAGCCGGTTGTTGCTGGCCGAGCCGTCGGTGCCGATGCCTACCGCAATGCCCAGTTCGTGCATGCGCGCCGTGGGTGCGATGCCGCTGGCCAGCTTGAGGTTCGAGCGCGGGCAGTGTGCGACCGAGGCTCCCGCGCCGGCCAGCAGGCGCAGGTCGCTTTCGCTCAGGTGGACCGCGTGCACCGCGATCAGTTCCGGGCCGAGCACGCCGAGATCGGCCAGGCGTTCGAGCGGGCGCATGCCGTGACGCGCGACGCTCGTCTCGACTTCCTCGCGCGTCTCGTGCACGTGCGTGTGGATCGGCAGCCCCAGTTCGCGCGACAGCACCGCGATCCGGCGCAGCGCGTCGTCGCTCACGGTGTATGGCGCGTGCGGCGCGAGGCAGAAGTCCACCAGCGGTTCGTCGCGCATGCGGTCGCGCAGCTCCAGCCCCTTGCGCAGGTAGTCGGCGGCGTCGCTCGCCCAGGCCGACGGGAAGTCGATCACGATGATTCCGTGGACGCTGCGCAACCCGAGCGTCGTGGCCGCCGCGATGGCGGCCTCGGGGAAGAAGTACATGTCGTTCACGCAGGTGATGCCGCCCAGCAGCATCTCGTGGAATGCGAGCAGCGCGCCGTCGTGAACGAAGCGCGCGCCGACCAGCCGCGATTCGAGCGGCCAGATGCGCTCGTTCAGCCAGCGTTGCAACGGCAGGTCGTCGCCGACGCCGCGCAGCAGCGCCATCGCCGCGTGCGAGTGCAGGTTCACGAAGCCGGGCGCCAGCAAATGGCCGGGCAGCGCCAGCGTGTCGGCGTGCGGGTAGCGTTGCCGCGCTTCGCCCAGCGGCAGCAGCGCGGCGATGCGCTCGCCCTCGATCACCACTGCGTGTTCGACGAGCACGCGATGCGCGCGCTCGCTGTCGCTGGGATCCGCCGGTGCGGGTCCGACGGGGACGATCCACTGCGGCGCGATCAGGAGCGGATTCGGCAAGGGCGGGTCCGGAGGGCTTGCGGGTGCGCGCCGCCGACGGCGGCGTCCTACGGCGCGATTTAAGCACAGGCGGCGCGCGGCGTCGTCGCAGGGGGTGTCGTCGCATCGGTCGGGAGCGCAGGGCCCGCGTGTTAAAATTCAAAGGTTTAGCGCTTGCCGACTGCGGTTGCCGACAAAGGCCCTGACTGCTGCCGCGCGCGCCCGCCGAGACCTCCCCGCATGGATTCCTTCGCCAAAGAAACCCTCCCGATCAGCCTCGAAGACGAGATGCGCCGCTCGTATCTCGACTACGCGATGAGCGTGATCGTCGGACGTGCGCTGCCCGACGTGCGCGACGGCCTCAAGCCGGTGCACCGCCGTGTGCTCTACGCGATGCACGAGGTCAACAACGTCTGGAACCGGCCGTTCGTGAAGTGCGCGCGCATCGTCGGCGACGTGATGGGCAAGTACCACCCGCACGGCGACGCGTCGATCTACGACACGCTGGTGCGCATGGCGCAGGACTTCTCGCTGCGCTACCTGCTCGTCGACGGCCAGGGCAACTTCGGCTCGGTCGACGGCGACAATCCGGCGGCGATGCGCTACACCGAGTGCCGGCTGCAGCGACTGGCGGGCGAGATGCTCGCCGACATCGACCGCGAGACGGTCGACTTCCAGCCGAACTACGACGGCAAGGAGAGCGAGCCTACGGTCCTGCCGGCGCGCATCCCGAACCTGCTGATCAACGGCTCGGCCGGCATCGCGGTGGGAATGGCCACCAACATTCCGCCGCACAACCTGGGCGAGATCGTCGAGGCGTGCCTCGCGCTGTTGCGGCGGCCCGAGACCACGATCGACGAACTGATCGAACTGGTGCCTGCCCCCGATTTCCCGACCGCCGGAATCATCTACGGCGTGCAGGGCGTGCGCGAGGGCTACCGCACCGGTCGCGGGCGGGTCGTCATGCGCGCGAAGACGCACTTCGAGGAGATCGATCGCGGCAACCGCAGCGCGATCATCGTCGACGAACTTCCGTACCAGGTGAACAAGCGGCTGCTGCTCGAGCGCATCGCCGACCTGGTCAACGACAAGAAGATCGACGGCATCTCCGACATCCGCGACGAGTCCGACAAGTCGGGCATGCGGGTGGTGATCGAGCTCAAGCGCGGCGAGCTGCCCGAGATCGTGCTGAACAACCTGTTCAAGCAGACGCAGCTGCAGGACACCTTCGGCATCAACATGGTGGCGCTGGTCGACGGCCAGCCCAGGCTGCTGAACCTGCGCCAGATGCTCGAGGCGTTCCTCGCGCACCGGCGCGAGGTGGTCACGCGCCGCACCGTCTTCGAACTGCGCAAGGCGCGCGAGCGCGGCCACATCCTCGAAGGTCTGGCGGTGGCGATCGCCAACGTCGACGAGATGATCGAACTGATCAAGGCCTCTCCCACGCCGCCGATCGCGAAGGAGCGGCTGATGGCGCGCGGCTGGAACGCTGGCGTGGCGCGCGAGATGCTCGAGCGCGCCGGCAGCGACATCGCCGAGTTCAGGCCCGAAGGGCTCGATCCGTCGGTCGGACTCTCGGGTGGCGTCTACCGGCTCTCCGACGTGCAGGCGCAGGAGATCCTGCAGATGCGGCTGCAACGGCTCACAGGCCTGGAGCAGGACAAGATCGTGCAGGAATACCGCGAGGTGATCGGGCAGATCGTCGATCTGCTCGACATCCTTGCGCGGCCCGAGCGCATCACGCAGATCATCGGAGACGAGCTGAAGTCGGTGAAGGCGGAATACGGCGACGCGCGCCGCTCGGTGATCGAGCTGCACGCCACCGAGCTCGACACCGAAGACCTGATCGCGCCGCAGGACATGGTCGTCACGCTGTCGCACTCCGGCTACATCAAGAGCCAGCCGCTGTCGGAATACCGCGCCCAGCGTCGCGGCGGGCGCGGGAAGCAGGCCGCGGTCACGAAGGAAGAAGACTGGATCGACCAGCTGTTCATCGCGAACACGCACCAGTTCATCCTGTGCTTCTCGGATCGCGGCCGCGTCTACTGGATCAAGGTCTGGGAGGTGCCGCAGGGCACGCGCACCTCGCGCGGCAAGCCGATCGTCAACCTCTTTCCGCTGGCCGAAGGCGAGAAGATCACCGTCGTGCTGCCGGTCAGGTCGTTCGACGAGTCGCTGTACGTGTTCATGGCCACCAGCCTGGGCACCGTGAAGAAGACGCCGCTGTCGGAGTTCTCGAATCCGCGCAAGGCCGGCATCATCGCGGTCGATCTCGACGACGGCGACTTCCTGATCGGAGCCGCCGTCACCGACGGCGCGCACGACGTGATGCTGTTCTCCGACGCGGGCAAGGCGGTGCGCTTCGACGAGAACGAAGTGCGGCCGATGGGCCGCGCCGCACGCGGCGTGCGCGGCATGATGCTCGAGGACGGGCAGCAGGTGATCTCGATGCTGGTGGCCGGCGACGAGCGGCAATCGGTGCTCACCGCCACCGAATTCGGCTTCGGCAAGCGCACGCCGATCACCGAGTACACGCGACACGGCCGCGGCACCAAGGGAATGATCGCGATCCAGACTTCCGAGCGCAACGGCAAGGTGGTCGCCGCAGTGCTGGTCGACGAGCGCGACGAGATCATGCTGATCACCACCGGCGGCGTGCTGGTGCGCACCCGCGTCGCCGAGATCCGCGAGATGGGCCGCGCGACGCAGGGCGTGACGCTGATCGCGGTCGACGAGGGCGCCACGCTCACCGGTGTTCAGAGGGTCGTCGAGCGTGATGAGCCCGAGAACGGTCACGACGACGCGGCCGGCATCGGGAACGAGGGAGAACAAGGCGCCGCAGGCGAGGCCGGTTCCGGATCGACCGACGCCGGTTGATCCGACGAGGCGGCCGGACGCGCCACGACATCGCGGCTTTGGTAGCATGCGGCGGCCATGACCAGCACTCCCGGGCACGAGATGTCGCAGCCAGACGATCCGGACGATCGTCTCGACGCGCTGCGCGCGGCGATCGACGCGGTCGACCGCGAGATCGTCGAGCGACTGAACCGGCGAGCCGGGCTCGCACAGCAGGTCGGCGAACTGAAGCATCGCACCGGCGCTCCGGTCTATCGACCCGAGCGTGAAGCGCAGATCATGGCGCGGCTGCGCAGCGTCAATCCCGGTCCGCTCCCGGGCGACGCGATCGAGGCGATCTGGCGCGAAGTCGTGTCGGCGTGCCGCGAGCTCGAGCGGCGGTTGCGCGTGGCGTATCTCGGTCCGGCGGGCACCTTTTCCGAGCAGGCGCTGTTGCGTCACTTCGGCTCGTCGGTCGAGGCGATCCCGTGCCCGACGATCGACGAGGTGTTCCGCGCCACCGAGGCGGGAACGGCCGATTTCGGCGTCGTGCCTGTCGAGAACTCCTCGGAAGGCGCGGTCAATCGCACGCTCGACCTGTTCCTGCTCACGCCGCTGTCGATCAGCGGCGAGGTGTCGGTGCCGGTGCGCCAGAGCCTGATGGCGCTCGGCGGCAGCCTCGAAGGGGTGCGCCGGATCGCCTCGCATCCGCAGTCGTTCGCACAGTGCGCGGGCTGGCTCGAACGCAACGCGCCGGGTATCGAGCGGCTGCCGGTGGCGAGCAACGCGGAAGCGGCGCGCCTGGCCGCGCAGGAGCCCGCCACTGCCGCGATCGCCGGCGATCATGCCGCGCAGCGCTACGGGTTGCAGATCGTCGCGCGCAGCATCCAGGACGACCCCAACAACCGGACCCGGTTCGCAGTGATCGGCCGGTACGCCTGCGCGCCTTCCGGAGCCGACCAGACCTCGCTGATCCTGTCGGTGCCCGACCGGGCCGGCGCGGTGCACGCGCTGATCGAGCCGTTCGCGCGCCACGGGGTGTCGATGAAGCGCTTCGAGTCGCGCCCGGCGCGCCAGGGCCTGTGGGAGTACTACTTCTACATCGACGTGATCGGGCATCGCGACGATCCGCCGGTGGCCGCGGCGCTCGCCGAACTGAAGTCGCAGGCGGCGTTCTGCAAGGTGATCGGCTCGTATCCGCGCGCTGCCTGAGCCGGGCGCGGCGCGTGGCCACCGGGGCTCGCGGCCGCGCTTTCGCCGGCGTGTCGGTTATCCTTGCACGCCAGCCGCCGGGGCCTCCGGCACCCGCATTCGCAGGCATCGAACACATGAGCATTCAGGCACCCGAGTACGTCAGGAGCATCGCTCCGTATCAGGCCGGCAAGCCGATTTCGGAGCTGGCGCGCGAATACGGCCTGCAGCCCGAGCGCATCGTCAAGCTGGCGTCGAACGAGAATCCGCTCGGCATTCCGGCGTCTGCGCGCGACGCGATGGTCGCCGCCATCGGTGATCTGGGGCGCTATCCCGACTCCAACGGCTTCGAACTCAAGGCGGCGCTGTCGCAGCGCTACGCAGTGCCGCCCGAATGGATCACGCTGGGCAACGGCTCGAACGACATCCTGGAGTTGGCGGCGCACGCACTGCTGCAGCCCGGAGTCTCGGCGGTCTATTCGCAGTATTCGTTCGCGGTCTACGCGCTGGCCACCCAGGAAACCGGGGCGCGCGCGATCGTGGTGCCGGCGCGCAGCCTGGGCCACGACCTCGACGCGATGCGCGCAGCCATCGCCGCCGACACGCGGCTCGTGTTCATTGCCAATCCGAACAATCCGACCGGCACTTTCCTGCGGGCCGATGCGATCGCCGCTTTCCTTGCGCAGGTGCCGCGCGACGTGGTCGTGGTGCTCGACGAGGCCTACAACGAATACCTCGATCCGTCGCTGCGCTTCGATTCGACGCTGTGGCTGCGCGAGCATTCGAATCTCGTGATCTCGCGCACCTTCTCGAAGGCCTACGGGCTCGCCGGCCTGCGGGCGGGCTTCGGGCTTGCGCAGGCCGAGCTCACCGACCTGATGAATCGCGTGCGCCAGCCGTTCAACGTGAGCACTGTCGCGCAGGCGGCCGCGATCGCGGCGCTCGACGACGCCGACTTCCTGCAGCGCAGCTACGAACTGAACCGTCGGGGCCTGGCGCGGCTTCAGTCGGCGTTCGCGCAGATGGGCTTCGAGTACGTGCCCTCGCACGGCAACTTCGTGCTGGTGCGCGTCGGCGACGCCGACGCCGTTTTCGAGGGTCTGCTGCGCGCCGGCATCATCGTGCGCCCGGTGGCCAACTACGGCCTGCCGCAGTGGCTGCGCGTGACGGTCGGGCTGCCCGAGGAGAACGAGGCCTTCCTCGAAGCGTTCGCGCGCGTGACGGGCCGCTGAGGGGGCTGCGGTGTCGCCGTCGGTCCAGCGGCTCGCGATCCTCGGCGTCGGACTGATCGGCGCTTCGCTGGCGGCGGCGCTCAAGCGCGCCGGCGCGGTCGCCCAGGTCGCCGGCTATTCGCCGAACGACGATGCGCGCGTCGCGCGCGCGCTCGGCCACCTCGACGTGGCCTGCGACAGCGTCGCCGAGGCGGTTGCAGGCGCCTCGTTCGTCGTGCTCGCGGCGCCGGTCACCGCGATGCCGGAGCTGTTCGCGCAGCTGCGCGATGCGCTCGAGCCGCAGGCGATCGTCACCGATTGCGGCAGCACGAAACGCAGCGTGATCGATGCGGCGCGGCGCGCCCTCGGCGAGGCCTTCCTGCGCTACGTGCCCGGTCACCCGATCGCGGGGTCCGAGCACAGCGGGCCGCAGGCAGCCGACCCGGACCTGTTTCGTGACCGGCGCTGGCTGCTGTGCCCGGTCGACACCACGCCGCAGCAGCACTGCGAGGCAGTGAAGCGGCTGCTCGAGACGGTGGGCGCGCAGGTCTCGACGCTCGATCCGGTACTGCACGACCGGGTGTTCGCCGAAGTCTCGCACTGGCCGCACGCGGTCGCGTTCGGGCTGTCGGCGGCGATCGCCGGCGGCGA
>Ga0226835_1001022_pt1 | contig 19018 bp, 20 predicted proteins | sample LAC_MetaG_1_FD_163627 | JGI IMG/M metagenome (GOLD analysis project Ga0226835, IMG submission 163627) | Anaerobic ammonium oxidizing microbial communities from anammox membrane bioreactor (MBR) in UC Berkley, California, United States -... | ecosystem: Engineered > Bioreactor > Anaerobic >...
AGTGCAGTCGCGAACCCGATGCCCATCAGTAATGCCCCACAAGACAGCCAGCTGTACAGGGGAATCCCCCGAAGGTGAACCGCTCTCATTACCCCGCCCGCGTGGAGCTCCCGGCCCCGGGAACGTGAACCGTTCGCGGCCGACCCCGCGAATCGACACGGTTCTTACTGTCGTCCCCAAGCGCGCCGAAAGAGCCAATCCGGGGTGGCGTCTGGCTTCTCGGCGCGAGGATCAGGGGGCCCGTCTGCCATTACGAGGCGCGGAACGATATGCCGTCTCGGACTGCTGCAACCGCGGCGATCCCGACAACGCCGTAGACGGCCATCGCCAGAAAGTTCCAACCAAGACCCTCGGGCCAGTCGGCAATGGACCCGGCGATCCCCCCGATACATCCGCCCAGTGCCATCGCCCACCAACGGTACGGGCGCTCTTTCACGGCGATCGCTCCAACCACCAGGAAATGACAGGCGCCAATGCCAACCACCAAGGCCGTCACAGGGAAGTTCTCGCCTTGCGAGGCACCATATGCCGCACCAACGACAGTTATGAGGCCCGGCAAGAACCAGCTACTCCCTCGCAAATAGGCACGCTCTGTGATCTCGTTCCGCCATCTCATCGGAGCCAGGACCGACATCGGCCACGCGACGTGGAGCAGCACGAGCGAGAGTAGCGCAGCGGAACTGCCCGTAGCCGCGCTGATCAATGCTACCGCCGTCACGATCCCAAGGCGATTCAGCAACGGCAGATCGTTTCGGATCTGATCCGGCTGTTTCCTGATTTCAGGCAACACGCCACGACCCCCGGTCGCTGCGCATAGGTTGCACTATGCCCAGAGTGATGATCGCCTCTCAGCGACTGTTAATTGGACACGTCGAGGCCCGCACCGCGGCCCGGCACCACCAGGTCGTCGAAGGTATGTGCTGGTCGGCGCCTTGTCGTGTTCGGACCGGTTCCGGGCATGGTTCTCCGAGGCCGACTACCAGGCCCATGTCGTGGTCAGCATCGACGAGATCCTAGATCGTCTGGGCGGGACCACGAAGCGGTGGCGGGTCGATCGGATGGCCACGGTGATCCGCCTGGGCACCGACCGGGTGCAGCGGCCCTTCGTGCCGGTGGCCGAGCACTACGGCCTTGGTGTGGACCCGTGCCCGCCGCGGCACGGCGACCGCAAGCGTGTGGTCGAAAAGAGAATCCACTACCTGACCCAGCGGTGGTAACGCAACACCCGGGTGGCGTCGCCGGCCGAAGCGCATCGCCGACCGCACCATCGCCGCCGCCGTGCTCGACCAGCTGCTGCACCGCTCCGTGGTACTCGACATCACCGGCGAGAGCTACCGCCTCCGAGCCCACCGGGCCGAACTCAGCAACTCGGGAAGGGAGCCGACACCTACAATCCGAACCCGACCAGGTATGGACTTTCGATGAGCAGGAAATTCGGCGAGCGGCGCCATCACCGCCGACTCAGTCAAACGACGGCGCCGAACCCCCGGCGCGATGCGCGCGAAGCCACGTGTTTGCATCCTCGGCGGCGCGTTCGAGACGCTCTCGACTGCGGCCGCCAAGGCCGAAGACGCGCACTTGCTCGAGCGGGTGGCTCTCGGCGTTCTGAAGCTCGATCCAGAGCGATTGCCACGGGATGATGTGGGGTGTCTTGGCGACCAGGAAGCTGCGCACATCGTCGGTGCGCCAACGCTTGCGACGGAGGTCACCCCGCTCGACGATCGATGTCGTGGTGACCCGGACCCCGCTCCGCCGAAGCTCGCGGAGCCAGAGAATTGCGAACGCGACGATCCCACCCCCCATGAACTTCATCAGTCCGTCACCATTTGCCAATATCTCCGCGCCTAGCATCAGGAGCGCCGCGCAGGCCGCAACAGCCGGTAACATCGCCCGCGGCGTCGTGACCTCGAATTGCTCGTCGGTCTTCCGGATGATGATCTGATCGAGCGAAACCACTTCAGCAGTCCAGCTCGCTGTCGAGTCGGTGCCGAGCAAGGAGGGCCGGAGGGTCGGTGTGTTCTTCATCGGCGGCACCGACAGCCCCCGCCCCTACCCGACACCGAATTATGGCCGAACGTGAGCCAGAAGCTCCCCGACGAAGTATCACCGGACAACCCACCTGTTCACAACACATCGCCGGGTTGCGAACTGCTGCTTCACTACCCCCAAGAAACCTCACCGTCGTCGATGCGCGACGCCGTAGCCCGGCATTCATATCTTTGACCCGAGCGTAGGGAACATCGTTCTGTCGACGTCGCACCGTAGGTTCGGAGCAACCGATCCCAAGACACGTGACGATGTCGCAGATGACTTCCGGCTTCTGCCCGGTCGTAGCCGCAACTCGAAGGCGTTTATTATCGTATCTGAGGATCTCGAGTTGGCCCCACGCAACGCCACGGGTCAGCGGCGTTACGGTCACTCGCGACCGGACCGCCCTGACGCTCCGTAAGGGGACAACGTGTTTGCGTACGTAATTCCTCACCACTATTCTGTCGCCGGCCAACTTGACTTCAACTCGACACGCGCGCGTGATTACCAACGCGCCGAACAACACCGCGGTTGCGGAGAGGATACGCGTCCAGGATGCGCTAGTGCGGTCTAGTGCAGTCGCGAACCCGATGCCCATCAGTAATGCCCCACAAGACAGCCAGCTGTACAGGGGAATCCCCCGAAGGTGAACCGCTCTCATTACCCCGCCCGCGTGGAGCTCCCGGCCTCGGGAACGTGGACGGCCCACCCTGGGATCCAGGAGCTCTCGACTCTATGACTGATACCTAGGGCTGCTCGCGCAGGGCCCTGGCCGAACATTGTCCGATTGAGCGCCCCTAGCGCCGCTGCTGTCGAAGAGCGAGACACGGCTTCCCCAATAGAGATGTCTCGCCCGTCATCGAAGAAAGAGCACTGCACCAACCGGCCGAGCCGTCCCACCCATCGGGACCCCCCTGCGCCACCAACCACCATGCCGACGCGGCACCGTCGGGCGGATTGAACCACGCCACCCGCTTCCAGCGCAACCACCGGGCGCTCGACGAGGCACACGGCTCGTTCCACAAGTGATGAGGATGCCGTCCGAGACGCCCAGGCGCGTCCCGGGGCGGGCTGGATCCTCCGGTGCCCCGGAAACGAGGATGGGCCCGTGACGGCGGGGCATGCACCGACGACGGACGATCGGGACCACGCCGGACCTCTCGCGCTGGCGATCGACATCGGGGGCACGAAGCTCGCGGCCGGGGTCGCGACCCGCGCCGGGGAGCTGGTCACCCGGGCGGAGGTCCCCACCGGCGGCGTCGCCGACGGCGAGGAGCTCTTCGGTCGCCTCACGGCCCTCGCCGCGGAGGTCGCATCGGCCGCCGGTGTGGGCGCGGGCCTCGGTGCGGGTGCCGACGGGAGCATCGCCGTGTGCGGCGTCGGGTGCGGCGGCCCCATGACGGGCGGAGGCGAAGAGGTGTCGCCGATCAACATCCCGACGTGGCGGGGCTTCCCGCTGCGCGACCGGCTGGCCCGCTGGTCGGGCCGGCCCACCTACGTCGACAACGACGCCAAGGCCCTCGCCCTCGGGGAGGGGTGGCGAGGCGCGGCGGCCGGCGCCCCCGACTTCCTGGCCATGGTCGTGTCGACGGGGGTGGGCGGGGGCATCGTGCTCGACGGCCGCCTACTCGACGGCGCGGCCGGCAACGCCGGGCACGTCGGGCACGTGATCGTGGAGCCCGACGGGAGGCTCTGCGGCTGCGGGGCGCGCGGCTGCCTGGAGGCCGAGGCCTCGGGGACGGCCATCGCCGCGATCACCGGCCGCCCGCCGGCCGAGGCCGGCCCCGAGGTGGTGGAGCGCACCGGCCGGCTGGTGGGCCGGGCGGTGGCCTCGGTGGCGAACCTGCTCGACCTCCGCCTCGCCGTGGTGGCCGGTGGCGTGGCGCTCGGCTTCGGCGAGCCGTTCTTCGCGGCGGCCCGGGCCGAGCTCGATGCCCGGGCCCGCCTGGAGTTCTCGACCGGAGCAGTGATCCGCCCCGCCGGCCTGGGCGCCGACGGCCCGCTCGTGGGCGCGGCCGCGGTCGGCTGGCGCGGTCTCGAGGGCCGGTGGCCGCCACCGGCTACGGCCAGGGGTCGAGCCGTCTCAGGTAGCTGAGGATCGCCGCGGTGGTGGCCTCGGGCTGCTCCTGCTGGGTCCAGTGGCCGCAGTCGTCGATCAGCACCTTCTCTAGGTCGGGGACGCGCTCCTCCATCCCGTCGGCCATGGCCGGGGTGAGTACGGGATCCCCCGTCGCGCTGATCATCAGGCACGGGACGGTGATCGGCGTGCCGTCGATGTCAGCCGTCAAATCCCAGTTCCGGTCCATGTTCCGGTAGTACTCGATCGGCGGGGTGAGCGCCCCGGCCGGGCGGAAGGCCTCCTTGTAGACCTCGAGGACCTCGTCGGTGAACACCTCGAGGCGCACGGTGGCCACGCTCCGGAAGATCATCTCGAGGAAGTCGTCGGCGCCCCGGCCCCAGGAGAACACCCACTCGGCCACCCCGCGGTCCTGGAACTGGACCATGTAGATCGGTTCGTCGGGCGACAGGTCCCGCAGCAGTCGGATCGGTGGGACGGCCGGGCGGGGGAGGTCGGGGGTGTTGATGCCGACCACGCCGGCCGTGCGCTCGCGGTACCGGCGGGCGAAGGGCCAGACCAGGAGGCCACCCCAGTCGTGGCCGACCATCACCGCCCGCTCGTGGCCCAGCGCGCCGATCAGCCCCGCCAGGCACGCGTTTAGCCACTCCACGTCGTAGGTCGCGTCGGGCTTGTCGGAACGGCCGTAGCCCGGCAGGTCGACGGCCACGGCCCGGAAGCCCGCCCGGGCGAGCGGTTCGATCTGGTGGCGGTAGGAGAACCACGTCTCGGGGAAGCCGTGGCAGAGCAGGACCAGCGGACCGTGGCCCTCCTCCACGTAGTACATCCGGATCCCGTTGGTGGTCGCGTAGCCGTCGCGCATCGATCCTCCCCGTCGCTGCGTCCCGACCCTAACCACCGGGCGGTCACCCGGCCCGCGGCATCCGGGCGGCGCCGGGCTCGATGCGCTGGGGTGCGGCGGACGAAACGGCCCCGGACTCTCGGTGGCGCCCGGACGCCGCGTCCCGTCCCCTCGGGCAGGTTCCCTCCCCCCGGGCCGCGAAATGACTTGTACCGCGGGCTCCGCGGGCGGATACTGCGGAAGTGACGAAGTATCGAATCACGATAGTCCTCGGCGTCGTGTCGCTCGTCGCGTTGACGGCCTGTGGTTCGAGCGGCTCGAAGTCCCCCGCCGCGGAGCGCGCTTCAACGTCGAGCTCGACGCCCGCCTCCACGACGTCTGGCGAGGGCACCGAGCCCACCGGGGCCTCCGGTGACACCGGTGCCCACGGCGCGCGCTCGACCGCCTGGCCCACGCCCGGCGGGTGCAACCGGCCGTCGGCCGGGCAGATCGGGGCCGCGTTCGGCACCCCGATGACCAAGAGCATCCCGGCGTCGGACGACGGCTGCCTCTGGGAGGCGAGCCCGGGACACGGCGTCCAGGTGAGCTACCACCCCAACGACGATCCGGAGATCAAGCCGGCCACGGTGGCCACGTTGCACAACCTGCCCGGCAACAAGGACATCCCGATCCCCGGCGCGTCGAGTGCGTTCCTCCGGGCGCCGATGACGATCGGGGGTAACGAGAACATCACTGCCTTCGTCACGTACCCGCAGGGCACGGTCCAGGTCGCGTTCAGCGATGCCCCGGGCGCGCTAACCCAGGATCGGATGATCGCCGTCATCATGACCCTCGTCGGCTGAACCCGGTACGCCGGGAGTCGGCGACCGCGCCGCCTCGGGCCACACCCCCCTCCCCCCTCGGCTCGAGGCCGCGCCCGGGCGCCACGGTCATCCGTCGCCGTAGCACGCTCCGCCGTGACCGTCGCGGCCCGGCCGGGCGGGACCCGAAGCTGGCCGGGCGGGGCGGTTCCCAACCCTCGCCGCGCGTGGTGGAATGAGTACCGGCCGACGGGGGGACCACCATGGCGGAGGGCCGTTTCGAGGAGCACATGAGCGACGCCGATGCGCTCATGTGGACGATCGAGAAGGATCCGCTGCTGCGCTCGACGATCGTCGCCGCGCTCCTCCTCGACCGGGCACCCGACCACCGCCGCCTCACGGAGCGCCTCGAGCGGGGCAGCCGGCTCATCCCCCGGATGCGCCAGCGGGTGGTGTCGCCGATGCTGCACCTCGGCCCGCCGTTCTGGTCGGCCGACCCCGACTTCGACCTCTCCTACCACGTGCGGCGGGTGAGGGCCCCCGAGGGCGCCGGGTTCGAGGCCGTCCTCGACGTGGCCCGGACCGCGGCCATGCAGGGCTTCGACCGGGCCCGCCCCCTGTGGGAGTACACCCTCGTCGAGGGCCTCGACGACGGCCGGGCCGCGATCGTCATCAAGGTCCACCACTCGATGACCGACGGCGTCGGCGGCATGAAGCTCCTGCTCATGCTCTTCGACTTCGAGCGCGACGCCCCCGAACCGGCGACCCTGCCCGACGACCTCGCCGATCCGCCGGTGATCGACCGCTTCGGCCTCATCGGCCGGTCGCTGGCCCACCGGCGCCGGCGCGCGCTCGGCATCGCCCGCCGCGGGGCGACCGAGGCGAGCCACGCGGCGGTGGCGGCGGTGCGCGATCCCGTCGGAGCAGCACGGGGAGCCGGGCGGGCGGCGGGTTCCGTCGCCCGCTACCTGCGCCCCGCCACCGAGCCGTGCTCGCCGTTGATGCGGGCCCGCACGATGGTCCGGCGCCTCGCCGTCCTCGACCTGCCCCTCCCGGAGCTCAAGGGCGCGGCCCGGACCGTCGACGGCTCCCTCAACGACGCCTTCGTGGCCGGGGTGCTCGGCGGCCTGTCCCGGTACCACCAGTTCCACGGGCGCCCCGTCGAGCACCTGCGGATGGTGATGCCGGTGAGCCTGCGCGCCGACGACGACGCCCTGGGCGGGAACCACTTCACCCCGGCCCGGTTCCTCGTGCCGATGGGCATCGACGACCCCGCCGAGCGGATGCGGGAGGTGGGCCGCCGGTGCCGGGCGATGCGGGCCGAGCCCGCCGTCCAGCTCACCGACGCGCTGGCCGGCGCCCTCAACCAGCTCCCCTCCACGGTGACCACCGCGGTGTTCGGCGCCATGCTCAAGGGCTCCGACTTCGTGGCCACCAACATCCCGGGTTCCCCCGTACCGCTCTACGTGGCCGGCGCCGAGCTGGAGCGCATGTACGCGTTCGCGCCCCTGTCGGGCACCGCGCTCAACGTCGCCCTCCTCAGCGTGGTCGACACCTGCTGCATCGGCGTCAACGCCGATCCGGTGGCGGTACCCGACGCCGAGACCATGGTCAAGTGCCTCGAGGCCGGCTTCGAGGAGGTCCTCTCGGTCCGGTGAGCGGGCCGGGGGGTACATTCGGCCCATGACCCACGCGTCCGCGTCGGCGTCCGCGCCCGGAACGCCCACCGTCGCCATCCCGGCGTCGCTGCTGCCCGCCGACGGCCGGTTCGGGTCGGGACCGTCGAAGGTGCGCCCCGAGGCGGTCGCCGCGCTGGCCGGCGCCGCCGACCGGTTCCTCGGCACCAGCCACCGTCAGGAGCCGGTCAAGGAGGTGGTCCGCCGGGTCCGCCACGGCCTGGCCGAGCTCTTCGCCCTGCCCGAGGGCTACGAGGTCCTGCTCGGCAACGGCGGGGCGACCGCGTTCTGGGACGCCGCCGCCTTCGGGCTCGTCGAGAACCGGTCCCGGCACCTGGTGTGCGGCGAGTTCTCCTCGAAGTTCGCCGCCGTCACCGCCGGCGCCCCCCACCTCGCCGACCCGCAGGTGGTCGGCAGCGACCCCGGCTCCCGGCCGCCGCACTCCGCCGGCGACGACCCCGGCGCCTACGACGCGTACGCGTACCCCCACAACGAGACCTCGACCGGCGTGATGCTGCCGGTGGAGCGCCCCGACGGCCTGGCGGCCGGCACGCTGGTCCTCGTCGACGCCACCTCGGCGGCCGGGGGTGCCCGCGTCGCGCCCAGCGCGTTCGACGCCTACTTCTTCGCGCCGCAGAAGTGCTTCAGCAGCGACGGGGGGCTCTGGCTCGCGCTGTGCTCGCCGGCCGCCGTCGAACGGATCGAACGGCTCGCGTCCTCCGGGCGCTGGGTACCGCCCTCCCTCGACCTGTCGATCGCGCTGGGCCAGTCCCGCCTCGACCAGACCTACAACACCCCCGCCCTGGCGACCCTCTACCTGCTCGCCGAGCAGGTCGGGTGGATGCTCGAGCACGGGGGGATGGAGTTCAGCGCCGGGCGTTGCGAGCGGTCGTCGTCGATCCTCTACGGGTGGGCCGAGGCCCACCCGCTGGTCACCCCCTACGTGGGCGACCCCGCGGCGCGCAGCACGGTCACCGCCACCCTCGACCTCGACGCCTCCGTCGACGCTCCCGAGGTGTGCCGCGTCCTGCGGGCTCACGGCATCGTCGACGTCGAGCCCTACCGCAAGCTCGGGCGCAACCAGATCCGGGTGGCCACCTTCCCGTCCATCGAGCCCGCCGACGTGGAGGCGCTCACGCGCTGCCTCGACGTCGTGATCGAGGCCCTGGCCGCTTGAGCGGGGAGCCGTCCCCGGCGCCGCCGCCCGACGGCCTGGTCGCGGTCGTCAAGCGGTCCTGCCCCACCTCGGTGCTGGTGGTCCCCGTGCTCGCCGACCTGGCCGAGCGGGCGCCGGGCGGGCTCACCGTCTACTCCCAGGACGACCCGTCGTTCCCCGACGGCATGGCCGTCGTCGACGACACCGGCCTCGAGACGAGCTTCGCCCTCGACCTCGAGACGGTCCCCACGCTGCTGCGCTTCGAGGGCGGCGCCGAGACGGCCCGCGTGGTGGGCTGGAACCGCGAGCAGTGGGAGGGGTTGACGGGCGTGACCGGCCTCGGCGAGGGCCTGCCGGCCTGGCGCCCGGGCTGCGGGTCGCGCACCCGGGACCCGGCGGTGGCCGCCGCCCACGCCACCGAGGTCGGCCTGCGGTCGTTGGTCTCCCGGCGCGTGCCCCTCGGGGCCGAGGAGGACGACGCCGAGGCCGCCTACGAGCGGGGCTGGAGCGACGGGCTGCCGGTCGTGCCGCCCACCCCCGAGCGGGTGGTGCGCATGCTCGCGGGCACGGGACGCGACCCGTCGGAGGTCGTGGCGGTCGTCCCCCCCGACCTGGTCGAGTGCACGGTGGAGAAGGTCGCGGTCAACGCGGTGCTCGCCGGGTGCCGGCCCGAGCACCTCCCCGTGGTGCTGGCCGCGGTGGAGGCGGCCTGCGCCGAGCCGTTCAACATGCACGGCCTCCTCGCCACCACCTGGTTCGCCGGCCCGGTGGTGGTCGTGGGCGGTCCGGTGGCCAGGGCCGTGGGGATGAACCACGGCATCAACGCGCTCGGGCCGGGCAACCGCGCCAACGCCACCATCGGCCGGGCCGTGCAGCTCGTGGTGCGCAACGTGGGCGGGGGCCGCCCCGGCGAGATCGACCGGGCCACCCTCGGCCAGCCCGGCAAGTACACGGCCTGCTTCGCCGAGGACGACCCTCTCGACGGCTGGCCGCTCCTGCACGAGGAGCGGGGGCTCCCGGCCGGCAGCTCGGGGGTCACGGTCTTCGCCGGGGAGGCGCCCCGCGGGGTCCTCGACCAGCTCTCGCGCGACCCCGCCTCGCTGGCCCGCAGCTTCGCCGCCTGCCTGCGCACCACCACCCACCCGAAGATGGTGGTGGCCTTCGACGCCATGCTGGTGGTCTCCCCCGAGCACACCCGCGTGTTCGTGGAGGCCGGGTGGTCGAAGCAGCGGCTCGCCGACGAGCTCGCCGGCCTGCTCCAGGTCGACGGCGACGACGTGATCCGCGGCGCAGGAGGGATCGCCGAGGGCCTCGACGAGGGCTTCGCGGGGGTGACGCTGCCCAAGTTCCGGCCCGGTGGCCTGTTGATCACGCGGGCCGGCGGGCGGGCCGGCCTCTTCTCGGCCATCATCGGGGGCTGGGCCAGCGGGGCGCTCGGCAGCGACCCCGTCACCCGGGAGGTGAACCCATGACCTACGACCCGACCGACCCGAGCGACCCGCGCGGTCGGATCCTCCTCGACCCCACCGCCGAGCTGGCGGCCGCGGTCCGCTCACCGGCGGCCCGGCCGGCGACCCTCGACGGGGCGACGATCGGGCTGCTCGACATCTCCAAGGCCCGGGGCGACGTGTTCCTCGACCGGATCGGGGAGCGCCTCACCGAGCGCGGCTGGCACGTAGAGCGGTTCCGCAAGCCCACCTTCACCCGCCCCGCACCGATCGACCTGCGCCGCGAGATCACCGAGAAGTGCGACGTGGTCATCGAGGCCCTCGCCGACTGAGGGTCGTGCACGTCGTGCAGTGTGCACGACATCGTGGATCTCGAGAGCCGGGGGGTGCCGGCGGTGATGCTCGCCTCCGACGAGTTCGTCGACGCCGCCGACGTCCAGGCCGCGGCGCTCGGCGCCGACCCGGCGCGCGTCTTCGTGGCCCACCCGATCCAGGACCGCACCGACGACGAGATCCGGGCCCTCGCCGACGCGGCCGTCGACGAGATCGTGGCCCGGCTCACCTCCCCGCCGGCCTGAACCCGCGGCGACCCGGCCCGGGGCTCAGGACCCCGCCGCGGCCGCTCCCCGGGCCGCCGGCGGGTCCCAGGCCGTCCCGGCCGTGCGCCCGCCCAGCTCGGGGCACTCGCCCCCGAAGACGCCCCAGCTGCACTCCCAGCCCGGCACGACCCAGTCGTGCACCATCCAGATGTCGGTCATCTCGCGCTTCACACCCCCCACCCGCGCACACTGCTCCCGGCTCGTGGCCTCGCCGCCGACCACCACACCGCCCTTGAAGCAGAGGCCGCCGTTGAAGTTGTGCTGGTGCCAGTGGTCGTTGGGACCCGCGAACCCCTCGGGCGGCCCACCCGGGTGCCAGACCAGGTAGCTCAGGCCCACGATGCGCGAGTCGGGCGCGGTGCCGTCGTAGAGCAGCTCGGACGGGGCGGCCGGGTCGAAGCGGACGACGAGGGCCGAGTTGGTGTAGTGGGCGCCGATGCACGGCACGTAGGGGGTGGACATCCGGTAGCCGGCGGCCAGCGCGTCGGCGACGGTCGGGAACCGCGCCGCCGCGGCCCGCGCCTGGGCCTGCTGCTCCTCGAGCCGGGTCCTCTCCTCGCGGGTCAGGGGCTCCTGGCGGAGCGGTCCCCGCGCGCCGTGGCCCTCGGAGTCGGCGGCGACCTGGCCCGGCGACGAGGGCGGACCCGAGCGCTCGCAGGCGCTGTCGCCGGTCACGGCGCCCGTGATCACATCGCCGTGCTGGTCGGCGTGGCCATGGTCGTCTTCGTGGTCGTCCGACGGCCCCGCCGCGGCGTGGGTGTGCCCGTCGGCGTGCTCGCCTTCGTCGTGCGTGTGACCGCTCTCCGCCTCGTCGTGGTGGTGGCCGCCCGCGAGCGACGAGCTGGATGCCACGCGCACCCCGGCCACGAGGGCCAGCACCACCACGACGGGTACGCCGATCCGCGCCACCGTGAGACCGGCCCGGGCGGGCGCCTCCCGCCTCCCGTACAGGACGCCGCCGAAGAGCGCCATCAGCACCCCGAGCCCGGCGAGCACGATCCCGCCGAAGAAGAGCGCGTGGCCGGCGTTGGTGAGGGTGAACACGCCCTCCCTCTCCGCCAGCGACGGGTCGTTGGCGTGCATCCAGGCGTCGAGGCCGAGCCCGGCGGCCTGGGCCACCAGCCCGACGAGGGCCGCGCGCAGCCCCCAGGTCCGGGTGTCCATGGTGTTCCCCCTTGCGGTCGGGGTACGGGTACCCGCCGCGCCACGAGCCTACGCACACCGGTGTGACGTCGGTCACTCGGGACCGCCTGCCGGCGTCCGCCGGAATCGTTAGGCCACCTAATTAGTTAGGCTAAGGGAATGACGCCGACGATCTCCGCCCCGACCGACCTCGCCGCCCGGCTGCGGCTCGTGGTCACCCGCCTGTCGCGCCGCCTCCGCCAGCACGGCGAGCGCGACGTCTCGCCCACCCAGATCTCGGCGCTGTCCACCATCGAGCGCCACGGCCCGCTCGCGCTCGGGAGCCTGGCCGCCCACGAGCGGGTCCAGCCGCCCACGGCCACCGCGGCCGTCACGCGGCTCGAGGAGCAGGGCCTGGTGCGCCGCCGCGACGACCCGTCCGACGGTCGGGTGAAGGTGGTCGAGATCACGCCCGCGGGCCGCACCCTGCTCGAGCGCAACCGGAGTCGCACCCGCGAGTACCTCGGGCGCCGCCTGCGGAACATCTCCGACGACGAGCGGCGCTGCCTCGAGCGGGCGGCCGGCATCCTCGAGCGGATCCTCGAAGAGGAGGGGGGCGCCGCTCCGTGACCCGCCTCCGCCTCGCCACCAACCGGACGTTCCTGTCGCTGCGCACCCGCAACTACCGCCTCTACTTCACGGGGCAGGTCGTGTCGTCGGTGGGCACGTGGATGCAGGAGATCGCGCAGACCTGGCTCGTGCTCCAGATGACCCGCAGCGGGGTCGCCATCGGCCTGCTCGCCGCGGTGCAGTTCCTGCCCGTGCTGGTGGGCGGGGCCTGGGGCGGCCTGGTCGCCGACCGGGTCGACAAGCGACGCCTGGTGATCGGCACCCAGACCGCGGCGGGAATCCTGGCGCTGGTGCTCGGCGTGATCACCGTGACGGGCGTGGTGCGCGTATGGATGGTCTTCGCGCTCGCCCTGGGCCTGGGCCTCGTGACCATGCTCGACAACCCGGCCCGGCGGGCGTTCGTGTTCGAGATGGTCGGGCCCGAGCACGTCCCCAACGCGGTCGGCCTGTCGAGCGGCGTGTACACGCTGTCGAGGGTCGCCGGGCCGGCCCTGGCCGGGATCCTCATCACGCTGGTCGGGGTGGGCGTGTGCTTCCTGGTCAACGCCGTCTCCTACGTCGCGGCGATCGCCGCCTTCGTGCTCATGAGGCCGGAGGAGTTCTACGAGGCGGAGAGGGTGCCCCGCGAGCGGGGGCAGCTGCGCGAGGGGTTCGCCTACGTGCGGCGCACCCCGGCCCTGCTCGTGCCCCTCGCCATGGTCGCCCTGATCGGCACCTTCGCCTACAACTTCCGGGTGGTGCTCCCCCTGATGGCGGAGCGGGTGTTCGGCGGCGACGCCGCGCTCTTCAGCGCCATGTACTCGACGATGAGCGCCGGCGCGGTGGTCGGCGCGCTCGGGGCCGCCCACCACAGCCGGACCGGCCGCACCCTGATCGTGGGCTCGGCCCTGGTCTTCGGAGCCGCCCTCGCCGGCGCGGCCGTCGCGCCCGTGCTGTCGCTGGAGTTGGCGCTCCTCGTCGTGGTGGGCGGGGCCGGGGTGCTCTTCACGTCGAGTGCCAACTCGGTGCTGATGCTCGAGGCGGCCCCCGAGATGAGGGGCCGGGTGATGGCCCTCTACACCGTCGCGTTCCTGGGTAGCACCCCCGTCGGCGCGCCGATCGTCGGCGCGGTGTCGCAGAGCCTCGGAGCCCGCGCCGGCCTCGGCCTCGGCGCGGCCGCCGCGCTCACGGCGGCCGCCGTGGCGGCGATGGTGCTGTCGCGCCGGCGCGGCCACGGCCGGATCCTGGGCCATCCCACCCCCGCCGACCGCGCCGCCGCCTGATTCGCGCGGCCCACGACCGCTCGAGGCGCGCACCGGCGGTTCGGAGCGCGGCATGGGCGGCGGGTCTCGGGCCCGGACGCGCCCTGCCCGTGGGACGGTCGGCCCCGCCGGCACGCTGGAGGGCAGAACCGATCGGTGGAGGTGATGGGACTTGAACCCACGACTTCTACGTTGCGAACGTAGCGCTCTACCGGACTGAGCTACACCCCCGGAGGAGCGACGAATCTACCATCGCCGGTGATCTGCTCCACGACCCTGCGGAGCCGCTCGGCGACCAGCGCGGTGGTCACGTCGCCGCGGGTTCGCTCCACCACGGCGCGCAGCGCGTCGGTACTGCGGCGCAGGCCGCCCGTCACGGCGTCGGGGTAGTCGACCGTCGCGAGCACGCCGTAGACGGCGTCCATGATCGCGAGCAGCTCCTCGGCCCGGGCGATCTCACCGGCCCGGAGGCGGTCGAGGGCCGAGCGCCGCAGCTCGCTCGCCGCCTCGGCCAGGCCGTTCAGGAAGGCCGGCGCGTCGACCCCCAGGGACCCGGGCCCGGGCACCGGGTCGCCCCGTACGAAGGCCAGCGTGATCCGCCCCTCGGCGTACTCCTTCTTGGCGTCGTGGAGGTAACCGCCGTGGCGGACGTCGGGGTGGCCGGCCACGGCGGCGTCGGCCTCACCGAGGAGGCCGGCGGCCTCGGAGAGCAGCTCCTCGGCCCGCTCGAACTCCCCCCGGTGGACGGCCCGGATGGCGGCCGCGCAGCGCTGGACGGCGCGCCGGCAGGCACCGAGGGTCAGCTCGCGGGCCCCGTGCTTGGCCTCCAGCTCCCGGCGGGCGGCTTCGCCCAGGGCTGCGAGCTCCGGCGAGGGGTCGGCCAAGGCGGGAGCCCGGCCCGCCTACGAGGAGGCCGTCTCGCGCAGGGCGTACCCGGAGGCCGGCATGCGCCCGAGGCGAGCGCGGGTGCGAGGCTCCAGATAGTGGACCTTGGCCCGGCGCTCACCGGCGGCCGCGGTGACCCGGCCCAGAAGCACGAGATAGGCGCCCAGGAGCAGCACACCCAGAGCGGGGAGGGCCCACAACGACGGGATTCCGGCCACGGCGGCCAGGAGGACCGATCCGAGGGTGCTGATGGCGAGCACGGAGATCACGTCGCGGCGGCGACGCCGCGCGGCCGGGCCCGGGCCCGACGCCACCGGGGCCGGGCGCGGAGACCCGGCGGACCGCGCGCCGGCGACGGGGTGGCGGGCGCCGGCGGGCGGGTGGAGAACCGTTACAGAATGGGACGAACGCCCCGAAAAGCCGCCGGTACGGCTGATGGTGGAGAGCTGCGAGGAGAAGAGCCGGATCGAGTCGCCCCTCCGGCGTTCGCTGCGACTCCGGAACAGCGGCGGAAGCAGCACCGCGGCCCAGAGCACGGCCAGGATCACGAGAATCGGGATGGCCAAAGCTCCTAGACGCTTTCTGTGTGGCGAACGCTACCGGTGCGAAACGGCGAGGTGGTGGATTTCGATACCCGCCGGACGCGGACTGTAACCACGCGGGGCGGGCGGCGGCCAAGCCGGTGCCGGGGGTCCGGCCGGCGTCAGCGGGTGAAGCCGGAGCCGTCGCCGCCGGAACCGGGGCGCCGGTAGGTGCCGGAGCGGCCGCCCGTCTTCTCCCAGAGGGCGACCTCGGTGATCGTCATGGAGCGGTCGATCGACTTGCACATGTCGTAGATGGTGAGGCCCGCGACGGCGCAGGCGGTCAGCGCCTCCATCTCCACGCCGGTGCGGTCGACGGTGTCGACCTGCGCCTCCACCATCACGTGGCCGTCCTCGATGCGGAAGTTCACGAACACCGACCCCACGAGCAACGGGTGGCAGAGCGGCAGGAGCTGCGACGTCTGCTTGGCGGCCTGGATCCCGGCCACCCGGGCCACCGCGAGCACGTCGCCCTTGGAGATGTGGCCCGAGGCGATCCTCGAGGCCGTCTCGGGTTGCATGTCGACCCGGCACCGGGCGACGGCCCGCCGGTGGGTCGGCTCCTTGGCCGTGACGTCGACCATGCGGGCCCGCCCGAGCGGGTCGAGGTGCGTGAACTCGGAGGCCATGGCCGGAGTCTAGGACCGCCGGCGTCCGGGCCCCTCCGCCGAAACTTGACTAAGCCGATCTCCTTTTGCTGGTATAGAGACGTGAGCGGTACCGACGTCCCCGTGCCCCCCGGCCGCCGGCCCCGCGCGCGGCGCGAGTGGCTGCACTTCCCCGACCGGGTCAACGAGGCCTCGGCCCGCCTCGTGGCCACGGGCGTCGTGATCCTCGGCCTGCTCTACCTGCTCACCGGGTCCGCGTGGCCGGTGGCGCTGCTCGCGTACGGGTTCGTCGCCCGGGTGGCGGCCGGGCCCACGTTCAGCCCGCTGGCCCAACTCGTGACCCGTTTGATCACGCCCCGGGTGGCGCCCGGCGCCCGCACGGTGGCCGGCCCCCCGAAGCGCTTCGCCCAGGGCATCGGGGCGACGTTGTCGGTGGCGGCGGCCACCGCCCACGCGCTCGGGCACCCGGCGGTGGCGGCGACCCTCGTCGCGATGATCGTGGGCGCCGCGAGCCTGGAGGCCGGCGCCGGCTACTGCATCGGCTGCCGCATCTACGCGCTGCTGGTACGGGTCGGGATCGCCTCGCCGGAGGCCTGCCCCGACTGCGCCGACATCTCCCGGACCCGGGCCGCCTGACGGGGTGCCGCCGGCACCCGGCGGCACGTTCGCATCCGGCCTCAGCCGCCGATCTGGCTCATCGACCGGTCGGGACGGATGAAGTTCACCTGCCCGATGCGGTGCCCCGCCCACTTGGTGGCCACCGCGGACCGGATCACCTCGGCCAGGTCGTCGTCGGAGCCCCCGCCGCGCAGGACGGCACGCAGGTCGAACTCCTCGAGCGCGAACAGGCAGCTCCGGAACCGTCCCTCGGCGGTCAGGCGCACCCGGTCGCAGGCGTCGCAGAACGGCTCGGTGACGCTGGCGATGACGCCCACGTCGCCCCGCCCGTCGGCGTAGCGGTAGCGGCGGGCCGGCTCGGAGGGGTCGCCGACGCCCCGGTCGGAGCGCTCGAGGGGGAACGCGGCGTCGATGCGGTCCAGGATCTCGGCCGCCGGCACCACGTGGTCGCGGCTCCAGTCGCCCTCGGCGTCGAGCGGCATGAACTCGATGAAGCGCACGCCTATCCCCCGGTCGCGGCCGAACGCCGCCAGGTCGACGACCTCGTCGTCGTTGACGCCCCGCATCACCACGCAGTTGACCTTCAGCGGCGTGAGGCCCGCCTCGACGGCGGCGTCGATGCCCGTGATCACGTCGACGAGGCGATCGCGCCGGGTCAGGGCCCGGAAGGTCTCGGGACGCAGGCTGTCGAGCGACACGTTCACCCGTCGCAGGCCGGCCTCGGCCAGGTCGTGGGCCATCCCGGCGAGCAGGACGCCGTTGGTGGTCATGGCGAGGTCGGCGCCGAGCGGCGCCAGCATCGCGACCAGGCGGGGGAGGTGGGCCCGGACGGTGGGCTCGCCACCGGTGAGGCGAAGCGAGTCGAAGCCGAAGCGCTCGACGCAGACCGCCGCCACCCGGGCGATCTCCTCGTAGGTGAGGACCTCACGGCGCTCCAGCCAGTGCATGCCCTCCTCGGGCATGCAGTAGGTGCACCGGAAGTTGCACCGGTCGGTTATCGAGATCCGCAGGTCGGAGGCCCGGCGCCCGAAGCGGTCGAGGAGGGGGGTCACCGGCACGCCACCAGGCTAGTGGTGCGTACCCGCCTCCACTATCCCGGCCGGCTCCGGCTACCGGCCGCGCGCCCGGGCCAGAGCGGCGACGGCGTCGTGACGCAGGGGCAGGGCGACGAGGCCGAGGAGGGCGAGCGCGGTGGCCGAGGCCCAGAACGGCGCCGTGAGTCCGAACACGCTCGCCAGCACCCCACCCGCGACGGCGCCGAGCGGGAGCGCGCCCATTCCCGCCAGCCGGTAGACGCTGTTGACCCGGCCGAGCAGCGCCCGGGGCACGATCGTCTGGCGCAACGAGATCGACACGACGGCCCACACCGCGGCGCAGAACGCCCCCGCCCCCAGGAACACGGTGGCCAGCACCACGTTCCCGCTGAGGGCGACCGCCACGTCGGTGACGGCCTCGATGAAGAGCATCCCCACGAGCACCGACCCCTGACCGACCGCCGTAACGATCCGTGAGGCGGCCAGGCCGCCCAGGAGCCCACCCGTGGAGGCGGCCCCCAGGAGGAGCCCGAACCCGAGGTTGCTGACGCCGAGGTGCTCCTCGGCGAAGAGCACCAGGATCCCGAGAACGCCGCCGGCCGCCAGGTTGGCGACCGCCGCGATGGCCGTCAGCCTCAGGATCGCCCTCTCGCCCCGCACCCACCGCAGCCCCTCCGCGATGGAGTCGCGCAGGCGGGGCGCGGGCGGGGTCGCAGAGGTCCCGGGCTCGGCCCCGGCCGCCCCGGTACCGGGGAGCGGGACCGCCCCCACCGTCGCCACCTCCTGGTCGCGCACCTCGGACCGGCGGAGCCGGGTGGAGGCGCGCCCGCTCCGGATGGTCGCGAGCAGCGCGGCCGAGACGGCGAACGACGCGGCGTCGACGGCGAAGGGGACCGCGGCCGCCACCCCGAACAGCGCGGCGCCGAGCGGCGGCCCGGCGAGCTCGTTGGTGGCCCGCTCGGCGGCCAGGAGGCGCCCGTTGGCCCGGTCGAGCAACCCGGGCTCGACCAGGTCGGGGACCAGCGACTGCGCCGCGTTGTCGACGGCCGTCTCCCCCACCCCGACGAGGAAGAGCACCAGGTAGAGGGCGGCCAGCCGGAACGACTCGAGGCACACCCCCACGGCGAGGATCACGAGCAGGAGCGCCCGGCCGGCTTCGACCCGCACCATGAGCCGGCGCCGGTCGGTGCGATCGACCCATGCCCCGGCCGGGAGGGAGAACACGAGCCAGGGCAGCGTCGCGGCCGCCGTCAGCCCCGCCACTGCCACCGGGTTGCGGGTCACGCTCGTGGCGAGCAGTGGACCGGCCCCCAGGATGATCCCGTCACCGAGGTTCGAGACGGCCGTAGCCCCCCAAAGGCGCCCATAGGGCCTCCCGAGGGCCGACACTGCCATCGGGCGAGTCTCCCATCCGCGCAGGGGCTTGACAACGACCACTCTACGTGTTTGGATCGACACGTTCAGTCGTTCCTTGGGAGGCGGACGGCCGGACCACAACTGAAGACGGGTCACACCTCGGGGAGGCGTCGATCCGCAGGCGTTTGATTGGTCGCTTCGAGCCTGCGGGGAGCCAGAGCGAAACCGGCCCCACCAGGGGCCGGTCTTCGTGCGTTCTGGCAACCGACACGAGGTACACGACATGAAGCGACCGCAGGTCGTCATCGGCGCAGCCCT
>Ga0226835_1001024_pt1 | contig 18991 bp, 19 predicted proteins | sample LAC_MetaG_1_FD_163627 | JGI IMG/M metagenome (GOLD analysis project Ga0226835, IMG submission 163627) | Anaerobic ammonium oxidizing microbial communities from anammox membrane bioreactor (MBR) in UC Berkley, California, United States -... | ecosystem: Engineered > Bioreactor > Anaerobic >...
TACAGCCCATCTTTACTTCTCGTCCTGGCCGCGATCACTCAACTATTACGCACATACTCCTGCCATCTTTCTCAACGCCCAATGCACTCCCCCCTGCCTCAACGCGAAGATCGTGACGGAAATTGAAGCCCGACTACAAGCGCTGAAACTGCTCAACTTCCCTTACCAGCTCAGGCAATCCGAGCATCGCCCGTGGGTCATCCAATTTTTCCAGACCCTGGATGGAGCGCCGGTTCTGACAGACGCCGAGGGCGGCGCCCAGCTCGAGGTCCAGGCTGAGGATAACGGCTCGCTGACCTGGTTAACGGCGCGACCAGCCTCATTTGAAGCACAAGGAAGTTATCCGTTGACGCCCGCCCGGCAAGCCTGGCAGTCGCTCCTGGCTGGCGACGGAACAGTCGGTGTGGTGTTTCGTGAATTCCGCGAAAACCCAGAACCGGCTCGCTGGCTCTACCGGCAATATGTGCCGGGAGCGAACCAGGGCTTTTTTGGTTACGCACACGCCTATGAATCGATGGACGGCGGTGACCCTCTGATTCTACTCAATCAATACCCGGTAACAGGAAATATCCAGGGGTTGGCGCAAGCAGCCGCTGGCGGGCGATTGATCCAAGCCTGGGGTCAGGTGAGCGGCGCGAAGCCGGATTTTCAGCTTGCGCTGGATAGCTGGCAGGTTTCCGTATTCCCGGATCAAGCTCTGGAAGGGGTGATCGAACAAAACGGCATGAGCATTGATCTGGTCACTCCTGAGGGCGGATTCGTCTTACCGGCTATGACCGAGAGCAATTTTATAAATACATCGGTCACCGTGAGAGGCGTGGTATTGGAGGAAACACAACCAATCCTCGAATGGTATGCTATCCAAAGTGGGCCGAAGGAGAGAGTCCGCGCCGGCGGACCAGGCTTGCATCCGCTGAAGCTGGACGGCCAACAGCAGTCATCTGCCGCGTTGCCTGAGCGCCTGGAAGGGACAACCGGCATCCCGCAGATAATCGTTCATGCGTATTCGGATGGCTCATCCCAGGTTGAGGTGCAGTTCAGGCTCGATGTCGAAGCAGGGCAAAGCACCGCGCCGGTGGCGCGGCTGGATGGAGCCGGCATTCAGGGCATCGAAGCCTATCACAACCTGCCGGTGCGGTTATGGGGTCGCCTCGCAGACGCGCAATCGGTCCCACCACTGGTCAACGTCGAACGCTTTGAGCCGCTCTACCCGGAGCTGAGCATTGAAGCCTGGTTGGGGTTGATAGAGATGGTCAACCTGGACGACCAGGAGGTCTGGTTGTTCACGACGCCAGAGGAAGAGCAGTATGTGATCGAATCCTCCATTAACGCGGCGCAGGCGGAACGCCTGCCAGGCTCGCCCGGCGACCCGTTGATCGTGGAAGGCATTCAAATTCCTGAGAGAACGTTCGGCGGCTACCCGGTCATCCACGATTTACAATGGTTCTCCGGCATCGGACGCAACGACCTGGAAGATTACACCCTGCAGAGTGCGCAGCCACGCCTGGTGCAGGAACCTGGCGCAGCCGGGGCGCGACGCACAGCAGTTATTGAAACCATCGAGTTGGTCTATCTTACCCCAGCCTTGCTCCTTGAGCAACCATCCTTCAACATCGAGGCGAATCTGGCGCAGCCCGTCTGGCGCTTTCGCGGACGTTTCAAGGATGGGGCATATTTCGAGATTTTGGTTCAGGCGCTGTCGCTTGAATACCTGTCTTTCCATTAACTAACCCAATTCCGAATGAATGCGCTGGCAAGAACCAGAAGTCTTTGCCCGGCGCGGCTTTGGCGCGCGCAATGAGGTATAATGTCGCATTGTCAAATGATCTTCCAGCGGGAGGCGCAGTAAACGTATGACAGGATTTATGAGCTTGGAGGGCCGCTACGCGGTGGTGACCGGCGGGCGGCGCGGCATTGGGCTGGCGATTGTGGAGTTACTGGCCCGACTGGGCGCCGAAGTGATGCTCGGCGACCGAACCATCGAAGAGTCATCGAAAGTCGCCGAAATGGTGGCGGAGGACTGCCGTTGTCGGGTGCAGGCCAGGCAGGTGGATGTCTCGAACTTCCAGAGCGCCAACGCCCTGATCGAAGCCGCGCTGGCTGAATTTGGCCGTGTGGACATCCTGGTGAACAACGCCGGGGTCACGCGTGATGCCCTGATCCTGCGCATGAATGAGGAAGATTGGGATTATGTGATTGACATTAATCTCAAAGGAACGTGGAATTGCTGTAAAGCAGTGGTGCGCCCAATGATGAAACAACGCTACGGACGGATCATTAACATCTCATCCGTCTCCGGCCTGGCGGGTCAGGCGGGGCAGACCAATTATTCCGCATCCAAAGCGGGTATCATCGGGTTGACCAAAGCTCTGGCGCGCGAGGTGGCCTCGCGCGGCATCACCGTCAACGCCATTGCGCCGGGCTTTGTGCCAACTGCGTTGACCAACAATCTACCGCAAGAGCTAAAAGATGCGATGATGAAGCTGATCCCCATGGGCCGCTGGGGCGAGCCGGCCGAGATTGCCAACGCAGTAGCTTTCCTGGCCTCGTCCGAAGCTGCTTACATTACCGGTCAGGTGCTTAGCGTGGACGGCGGCATGATGATGATGTAATTATCGGGCGCGGCGCACGCCCCGAAGGTGTGCGTCGTTGAGCCAGCGAGGAGGTATCTTGAAAGAACAAGTCCTTGAAACAACCAACCCAGACGAATACAAAGAAGCTCGTGGCAAGACCACCATCGCCCCAGAAGTGCTGTTAACCATTGCCCAACTTACCACTTTAAAAACGCCGGGCGTGAGCCGTATGAGCAATGTGCCGGGCGGGGTGAACCGCCTGTTCCGGCGCGAGTACGGCGAGGGTGTGCGCATTGATATCCGGGATGATGTAGTTTATATTGACTTACATATCATCCTGAAGAAAGACATGAATATCCGCGATGTCAGCCGCCAGGTGCAGCGCAATGTGGCGCGGGCGATCTCCGAGATGGTCGGGATGCCTGTTGGACGGGTCAACATTCACGTCGAGGATATTGATTATTCTACGGAGGCGGAGACAGGTAGCGCTGAAGAGGACTGATGCTGATGAAATCCCGCACCAAAGCGCGCAGCCTCGCCTTGCAGGCGCTTTATGAGATAGACGTAGCCGGGCACCCGCCGGGGATCGTGCTGGAGGAGCGCATCCAGGATGGCGAATTGGACGCAGAACTAAGCGAATTTGCCCGTCAAATCGTAACCGGCGTCGCGCCACTCTTTGACATCCTGGATACCTTCATCGCCGAGCATGCTCCCGAATGGCCTCTCGACCAGGTGGCTGTAATAGACCGCAATATCTTGCGGATCGCGCTATGGGAGTTCGCCGTTTATGGCGAAACTCCGATTAAGGTTGCCATCAATGAAGCGGTGGAACTGGCGAAGACCTATGGCTCTGATAGCACGCCGCGTTTTGTTAATGGAGTGCTGGGCAGTCTGGCGGCGAGGCAGAATGAAATCCGCGACGCGTTAAAAAAGCGGATCACCGAAAAAGGGGCCGCTTCTTCTGACGGGTGATTTTTTGTCTGAAAAAGCAAGGGCTGAGCAGAAGCTATGGAATTTCTCGGCGTTGGACCACTCGAACTGATTTTTATATTACTCATCGCGTTGATCATCCTGGGGCCGAATGATATGGTCAAAGCAGGGCGTACTATTGGGCGCACGCTGCGACGCATCGTTATGTCGCCCACCTGGCAAACCGTGCGGCGCACCTCGCAAGAGCTACGCGTCCTCCCCAACAAGCTGATGCGAGAGGCCGGAATGGAAGAGGAGGTCAAAGATTTTCAACAGATCGGCGAGGAAGTCAACCGCTTGAAAGAACCATTTCGGAATGCGCAGGAGACGCTTAAAGAAGAAACTCAAACCATCCAAAGCGGCCTTTCCGCCTGGATAACGCCGCTGGGTGATGAAATCAAGCGCCAGCCGCCAGAGCCAAAGCCGCCGACAGTCTCTGCGCCTGGAGGCAGTCCTGTGCAATCGGAGCCCCCAACTGAAACAGCTCAAGAAAACGAGATTACAACAACAGATCCCGGTCAAAAAAATCCTGACGAAACCGAAAACCAATAACTATGCGCAACACATTTCGGCTTATCTGGCGTATCCTCACCGCGCCTTTCCGCCTCATCGCATGGATCGTTCGAACAATTTGGCGTTGGATTGCTAACACAACGGCTGAGGTGCGTGAATTTTTCACCCAGGAAGTTGAAGACGCGCCGGTGGCGGAGGCTTTAAACAAAGCGATTGATCATCCCACTGAAATCCTGGCGCACCTGGATGCCTTACGCAAACATCTGCTGCGTAGCGTGTTGGCATTGGCAATTACCACCGCTTTCTCATTCACTTTTTTTCAACAAATTTTAGCCGTACTTTCCCGCCCGCTGAAAGGCGGAATGGAATCGTTGGTTGCGATTGAGGTAACCGAACCGATCGGTACGGTGATGCGCGTCTCCTTGCTGACCGGCTTTGCAATGGCGTTCCCCTACATCGCCCTGGAAATATGGCTGTTCATCGCGCCAGGGTTGAGCCGCCGGTCGCGTATCTATGGCTTGCTGGCCATCCCTGTGGCGACGTTGTTCTTCATCGGTGGGATGGCTTTCGCCTATTTTTTCATGTTGCCCACAGCGCTGCCCTTCTTGCTAAACTTCATGGGCATTCATACCATTCCACGTCCATCTTCCTATGTTAAATTTGTCACCAGTCTGATGTTCTGGATTGGCGTCGCTTTTGAGTTTCCGCTGGTGATCTTCTTGATGGCAAAACTGGGCTGGGTCAAAGCCAAAATGTTGGCGCAGCAATGGCGCCTGGCAATCGTCATCATCGCCGTTGCCGCAGCGTTGATCACCCCAACGGTGGATCCAGTCAACATGAGCCTGGTGATGCTGCCAATGATTGTCCTCTATTTTTTCAGCGTGTTCCTGGCATGGATCGCTCAACGATAAACGTCGCCCATCCGCGCCGATCCATCGAGCCAAATCGTTTGGATTGAGTTAGAGTAGCAGGAAGCAAATATGCACGCTCGACGCGCCCTTCTCTATATGCCCGGCGACGATATGCGCAAGATCCAAAAAGCAACCACGCTAGGGGTGGATTGTATCTGTATGGACATGGAAGACGGCGTGGCGCTCAATCGCAAAGCAGAAGCGCGCCAAACCATCGCCCAGGCGCTGCAATCTCTGAACTTTGGCGCAGCAGAGCGGCTGGCGCGCATTAACGCCATTGGCAGCGGGTTCGAAAGCGATGATCTGGCTGTGGTTTTGCCAGCACGCCCGGATGGGATTGTGATCCCAAAAGTGGAACACGCCGAGCAGATTCAATGGGTGAGTCAGATGATCGCCGGCTACGAAGAACTGTATGGCTGGCCAAAGGAGAGCATCTGTTTGCTGGCAGTGGTAGAATCGGCGCGCGGTGTGGTCAATCTGCCGCAAATTGCATCTGCTGATCCGCGCTTGCAGGCGATCATCTTCGGCGCGGAGGATTTCGCCGGCGACATAGGCGCTACCCGAACCCCAGAAGGCTGGGAAGTGTTTTACGCCCGCAGCGCCGTGGTAACCTACGCAGCAGCCTATGACTTGCAGGCGATTGACATGGTTTATATTAACTTTCAAGATATTGAAGGTTTAAGGCGTGAAGCCGAACAGGGAGCGCGGATGGCATTCTCCGGCAAGCAAATCATTCACCCCAACCAGGTCGCGCCGGTTCAAGAGGCTTTCACCCCCAGCGACGAAGCTATCGCCTATGCCCTGCGGGTGCAGCAGGCGTTCGAGGAACACCAAAAGGCCGGAAAAGGCGCATTTGCCCTGGACGGGAAAATGATTGATGCACCAATTATGAAATCCGCTCAACGGGTGCTTGCGCTGGCCCGCGCGGCTGGTAAAATCTAAGCAATATGCGCTGTTCCGAACCCAGGCGCAGATAGATCATCACTCAATAGATGCGATCCAAAGGAGGAGGGATGAGACCTGTATATGCAATTTCGGGCGGTGTATCCAAATTTGTTAAGGCGCGCCGCGACAAAACCTTTCAGGCAATCGTCAAAGAAGCCTATGACTATGCCATTCAAGATATTGGGCTGGATTTTCCTACATTCACCCGCCTGGTGGATGGTTCAGTAGCTTCCTACTTTTCCGACCATTTCACCAGACAATTGATGGCCGGCATTATGGCGCAGGATTATCTGGGGCTGACACCCAAACCCAGCCACCGCGTGGAAGGCGGCGGGGCGACCGGCGGCATTTGTTTCCAGGAGGCATGGAAGTCCGTCGCCAGTGGACACATGGACGTATGCGTGGCTTATGGCTTCGAAATGATGAGCCATGTGGAAACCTGGAAGGGCAACGAGTTTATCGCGCTGGCCTCAGATGTCTCCTTCGACTATCCAGTAGGCGGCTTCTACTCCGGCTATTACGCCATGATGGTCACCCGCCACATGAAAGAATTTGGCACCACCGTGGATCAAATGGCAGCGGTGAGCGTTAAAAATCACATCAACGCCTTTTACAATCCTTATGCGCAGAAACGCAACCGTTATACGGTAGAAGATGTGCGCAACGCTCCAATGGTGGCCTGGCCGCTCACTCGCCTGGATATCTGTGTCATGTCCGACGGCGCGGCGGCGGTGATCCTAGCTTCCGATGAAGGGCTTGAACGGCTGGAGGCAGCCGGGGCGCGCGTTCCACGGCCATTGGTGCAGGTGGTGGGCATCGGGCGCGGCACCGACGCCATGCGGATGGCAGATCGCCCGCATGTGGATTACGATGAGTTCATGCGCGATTACGCCACCGAGGAAGAGCGTTCGTCCGATGAAACCTGCGCTTATTACCGCCGTCTATGGCAGCGTGGCACGCGTTACCCAGGCGTGCATTCCTTCCGCGCCGGGCGCACCGCCGGCAACATGGCGTATAAAATGGCCGGCATCTATCACCCTCTGCAGGAGCTGGATTTCATCGAACTACATGACGCTTACACCTCCAGCGAAATCCAGACTTACGAAGACCTGGGGTTATGCCGCTATGGGGAAGGCGGCCCCTTTGCCGTATCAGGTAAAGCCTTCATGCCGGATATTGACTACGGGCTGAAGGCGCCCGAGGCGCCGCAGTGCCCGGTCAATCCTTCCGGCGGCTTAATTGCCTGTGGCCATCCGGTCGGCGCGACCGGGCTGATGCAGGGCGTCTTCGCCATCTGGCAGTTGCAAGGCAGCATCCACAAGCATTTCGGCGACGCTACATTGCAAGTCAAGAACGCGGTGCGTGGGGCAATCCACAGCCACGCTGGAACGGGGACATACGTCACCGTTTCGATTTTGGAGCGCGTCATCTAAATTTCGGGAGGCGAGCGATGGCAAAGTTACCCAATCAACGCGAAGAAAAACTGGGCGGCTATATCGTCCACGGTGTACCGTTCCCGGTCGAAACCACACCCGAAGCGCTGGCTTTTCTGAAGAAAATGGCGCCGTTAGAGATCGAACAAGAATATCGCATTACTTACCTGCACTCCTACGGGCAAGACAGCCCGTGGTTCGCCGGCTTGACCAACCGCCGATTGCTGGCTTCCCAGGCGGCAAGCAGTGGTTACACGTATGCCACGCCGCGCGGCCACGACATGTACTCCGGCGAGGAAACCGTCTGGATTGACATCACCGAACGCCCGGCTCAGGTGCACGCTTTCACAGTGTGTTATTTTGGTTCAGAGGAATTCTTGCCGGAAACGCCCTTTGTCCTGGCACTGATTGAATTTGAGGGCGTGAACACCTTGCTCCTGACGCGCCTGATGGGCGTTGACCCAGAGCAGCCCACATTGGAATGGATTGGTATGTCGGTGCGGCCGCGCTTTCTGCGCAACAGCAAACTAAAACCCACGGATGTTTATTTCATCCCAGCAGAGAAAAATTAGCCGGGCGGAGGTTTCTGGCGATCAGGCGTGTTGTTATCCAACATTTGGGAATGGATCGAACAAACCATCTTTCCTCTGCCCTCCGTCGGCGGGGAAAAGCCGCTATTTAATTTGTACCGCGATTGCGATCCAACGCTGGAACAACCAGATGGGGAGGTTACACGCTGCGCCAACCTGCGCAATTATCTGGCCAGTTTTGAAGGGTTACCTCGTATCTTGATCGTTGGCGAAGCGCCAGGCTGGCGCGGTTGTCGCTTCAGCGGCGCGCCGTTTTGCAGCGAGGCGCAGCTTGTCGCCGGACGATTACCCTTTGCTGGCCAACCCACCAGCCGCGCGAAAAAACCCTATAGCGAAGCGAGCGCAACGCATTTCTGGCAAGCGCTGAGTCAATATCACCCCCATTTTCTGGCTTGGAACTGTGTCCCGCTGCACCCCTACCAGCCCGGGCGACCGCTCAGCAATCGCGCCCCTAGCCGCGCCGAGATTCTGCACTGGCTGCCGTTGCTGCTCGAGTTCATCGCCATCTTACAGCCGCAACACGTGATCGCTGTGGGGCGCAGCGCCCAAACAGCCTTGCAAGCCGGCGGTGTGCCTGCGCTGGCAGCACGTCACCCTGCCCATGGAGGCGCAAAGGTCTTTTATCAACAAATCAGCGAAGCGCATCATCGCTGGTTGGGAACACTTCTTGCACCTGAATCAGGCTGAAATCTGCTTATGACCCATCTCAAAACCATCGCCCGTATGTGCTTGCTCGCTGCATTCATCTTCGCGGCGCAAGGCTGCAACATGCCAGAACTGGTTGCGACTGCCCCCGCTGCCTCGCAAAATACAGCCGCGCCCACGGCTCAAGCCTCCGCCGATCAATTGCCCGCGCCAGAGACGTTGATCAGTTTCCGCGTCGTCGCCCCTCCCAATACCCCGCCCGACACACTGATCTATCTCAGCCTGCTGGATGAAGTGACCGGCCTGGCTTTGAACGCGCAGGTCTATCCGATGGAACCAGGCGCGCCCATCCCCGGCAACGAAAGCTCGCCCGTGTATGTCATCACGCTACCTTTCCGCATCGGCAGTCTGATCAAGTACCGCTACGAGCGTTCTGTCGGACCGATCCGTGTAGCAGAACACCTCTCAGACGGCTCAGCGGTGCGTTATCGCATCTATCACGTCGTCGGTCAGGGGTTTGTGGATGATGTCATCAGCCGCTGGACGGATACAGCTTATATGCTGCCCAGCGGACGCATCGCTGGAAGCGCCAGCGACGCGGTAACCGGCCAACCCATCGCCAATCTGCTTATCGCCGCTGGCGGGGCGCAGACCTTCACCGCCTCCGACGGTTCCTTCTTGCTGGAAGGATTGCCGCCCGGCGTGCACAACTTGACCGCTTACGCCATAGATGGCGCATATCAAACGTTTCAGCAAGGGGCGCGTGTGGCTGCCGAATCCACCACTCCTGCGCCTATCCAGCTTCAACCAGCAAAGTTTTCCAATGTGGTCTTTGTGGTGCGCGTGCCAGAAGGCACGTTGCCGGTGATTCCGGTGCGCCTGGCGGGCAACACTTATACGCTAGGCAACACCTTCGCCGACCTGGCTTTGGGCGCCAGCGCCCTGCCCGCCAACATGCCCGTGATGAAGCCGCTGCCCGACGGGCGTTACACCCTCACCGTCTCGCTGCCAGTCGGCGCAGATGTGCGCTATAAATATACTCTGGGCGACGGATTCTGGAATGCGGAACGCAATTCAGATGGCAGTCTGCGCCTGCGCCAGTTGATCGTGCCGGAGCAAACGCTGCTGGTGGAAGATACAGTGGAGACCTGGCAAGACGGAGCGAAGAGCAGCCTGACCTTTGATGTACACGCCCCGGCTGACACGCCTCCGCAAGATTTCATTTCCATTCAGTTCAACCCGCTAATTGGCTGGACAGAACCACTGCCGATGTGGAACCTGGGCGGCGGGCGCTGGGCTTATGTCCTGTACAGCCCGTTAGAATTGCCCGCCGAGCTGCGCTACCGCTATTGCCGCAACGGACAATGCGGCTTCGCCGACGACGCGCAAACACCCGGCGTGGATCATCCCGGTCGCGTGGTGCAGCTCAGCGACCAGCCCCAGACAATCACCGATCAAATCACCGCCTGGGCAAACTGGTCGAGTTCCGCCGACGCATCCCTCCCCGCCGTGGAAACCGCGCCCAAGTCTGGCGCGTTTGCCGCCGGGGTGGCGCTTTCGCCGCGCTATCACCCGGCGTATAGATCGCTGTTTCCAGCCGCGCTGGATGACATTCAAAAAATCAACGCCAACCTGGTGGTGATCTCTCCTACCTGGAGCTATGGACGGGTTGCGCCGGGCAACAACCCACCGATCCTGCTGCGCAATCCCGAACGCGACGCTTCCTGGTTCGATCTGACGGATATGCTTCAACAGGTAAAAGGGCGCGGCTTGAACACCGCACTGTACCCGGATGTCAACTTTGCCATCCGCTGGGATCAGTGGTGGGCCAGCGCGCCACGCGAGGCGCCCGGCTGGTGGCCGGTGTGGTTCGAGCAATACCGCGCCTTCGTCATGCATCACACCGACCTGGCTGCGGCCAGCGGCGCGGAGGCACTCATCCTGGGCGGCGATTGGTTGACGCCAGCCCTTCCCAGCGGCGTGCTGCCAGATGGTCAGCCTTCCGGCGCGCCGGCGGATGCCGAGACGCGTTGGCGCTCCTTGCTGGCGGAGGTGCGCAGCCGCTATGGCGGTAAATTGTTCTGGTCCATCTCCTCGGACCGGATCGAAACGCCGCCGTCCTTCCTGGATGCGTTCGATCTGATTTATCTCACCCTGACCATCCCCCCTGGGGAGAGTTTTGAGAGCGTGTTGGGGGGGGATCTGGAAAGTTGGCTGGACAGCGTGGTTTGGCCGACGCAACTCATCAGCGGCGCGCCCGTCCTGCTGGCATTGGACATCCCTTCCGACCCCACATTACAGACGCAGGTGGATTTATATCAAACCGCGCTGAGCGCCGCGGCGCAACGCGATTGGATCGGCGGGGTGATAGCGGTGGGATATGATCCCGCCGCTGCGCTACGCGACGCCTCAAGTTCAGTGCATGGCAAGCCCGCAGGAGAATTATTGGGGCTGTGGTTCGCTCAGTTATTGGGAAAATAGAGCAAAACATCCTGCGGCGTAAGCTCAACCGCCCGAAATGGCCGGCATCAGGTTCACCCGATCACCGTCCTTCAACAAGTGTCCTTCATCTACCATCACCCCATTGACCACCAGCATGATCTGGTCGCCATCCAGCGGCAACTGGAGCTGTTGCAGCAAATCTGCCATGCTGCCGCCCGGCGGCAATTCCAGCTCCAGGTGGCGCACCTCGCCTTCAGGCGTCTGCCGCGCCAGGATGGTGTGCAGATAAACTGAAACCTTCATGCCGCCAATTGTAGAACAAGATACGGGAATGGTAAAGCCCACCCTGGTAGCGACTTCCAGAAGACCATTTTCTTGCGCATGCGCGTCACGCCGACGGGTTTTTCTCGGACTTCGTCCGATTCGAGCAGAACGTACCGTCGGTTGCGAATTATAAGATTCTCCGAATTGAGTTTATCCAAAAATCTGCGCCACTTTCTGGCGGCGGAAATCGAAGATGTGTTCCAGTTTGCGGCGCACCCAGAGGGCATGCACCAGGTCGCCGAGCACGCCGAAGAGCAAGGCGTAGGTGAGACGGTCGGTCATCTGCACGCCGCCTTCAACCGGCTCAAAGAGATGTTCATGATACCAGAAGCGATACGGGCCAAGGCGCTGTTCATCTACGAAGGAGCAGCACTCGGTGACATGAACAATTTCCGTCAGCCACAGCGAGCGGACGAAAGGCAGGAAGCGCACGCGGTACTCGATGATCTGTCCCTCGTACATGGGCGGCTCACCGCCGCAGACAATCTCGAAATCCAGGTCGGGCGGGGTCATCTCGTTCAGGTTGGCAGGGGTGGCAAAGTACGCCCACACCCGTTCGATGGGGGCGGGGATGAATTGTTGGCGAATCAGGCGATAAACGTTGGTCATAGGCTTTCTGTTATGGAACAAGCCTTGAGGCTTATTCTACATTTTCACATACAATTTTCCGTCCTCAATCATCACGTTGTAAAGTGACCACCGGCGCAGCGGCGCTTGCCCATCTCCAGCAAGCGGCGCGACTATCCAGGGACACGCATGACGGCGAAGCCGGTTACCCGGTCCAGGTTTTCGCCGCTTTTCGGGTCGAATTTGCTGCTTTGGAAAGGGCACTTGTCTGTTTCAGACGGCTTCGAAAGACCGTCGACGGTTTGTCGTGTAGGGCAGGCTTTCCAGCCTGTCCATTTGGACGGCCTCAAAAGACCGTCCTACAAATCGAACTTGTAGCACAGGCTTTCCAGCCTGTCCGTTTGGACGGCCTCAAAAGGCCGTCCTACAAATCGAACTTGTAGGACAGGCTTTCCAGCCTGTCCATTTGGACGGCCTCAAAAGACCGTCCTACAAATCGAACTTGTAGCACAGGCTTTCCAGCCTGTCCATTTGGACGGCCTCAAAAGACCGTCCCACAAATCGAACTTGTAGCACAGGCTTTCCAGCCTGTCCATTTGGACGGCCTTAAAAGACCGTCCTACAAATTGAACTTGCAATAAGACCACTTCCACATATCAGGGCTTTCTACCAGTTTGGCCTTAACCGGGTTCATCAACACATACTCAACAATCTTCTGAAGTTCTCTCTCATCACGGACAACATGATCATAACTCTCATCTTGCCAGAAAGGACCTTTGCGCTCTAACGAACGGTTGGCTTGCCAAGCTGTGAAACCTTTGATGGATTGCATAATCTCACCCAAAGGGTAATAGTGTTCACCTTGTTTGTCCTGTTGCTTTACCAATGGTTTGAACACTACATGAACATGGTTAGACATGATGCAATAAGCAATCAACTCATACTTTTTCTCGTCCAGATAATGCAAGGCGTCAGCAACGATTTTGGCAACTTCATCTCTCGCCAACCATTGCGATTCTCCTTGTTGTTGGTGGAGGGCTAAATCCCATTGAGCAAACATCTTTTTGCGCGCTTCAAGTGCATGATGAGGGCGTTCAGTGGGAGATAATGTAGCAAAAGTAGATTCCAGCATTTCAGCCTCGTGGATAAGGCGTTCTATAACGGCAGAAGGCAAGGAGTTGTATAACCTGAAGGTGGCGAAAAGCGTAGCGCCAGGCGGTTGAAAGTGGGGTAAATGGCGGCGGTAGAAAATTTTTTCTTCGGGCATAGAGAAACTCCACAGTTCGTAGGACAGGCTTTCCAGCCTGTCTATTTGGACGATCTCGAAAGACCGTCGACGGTTTGTCGTGTAGGACAGGCTTTCCAGCCTGTCTGTTTCGGACGGCCTCAAAAGGCCGTCCTACAAATCGAACTTGTAGCACAGGCTTTCCAGCCTGTCTGTTTCGGACGGCCTGGAAAGGCCGTCTTACAAATCGAACTTGTAGCACAGGCTTTCCAGCCTGTCTATTTGGACAGCCTTGAAAGGCCGTCTTACAAATCGAACTTGTAGCACAGGCTTTCCAGCCTGTCTATTTGGACAGCCTTGAAAGGCCGTCCTACAAATCGAACTTGTAGCACAGGTTTTCCAGCCTGTCTATTTGGACGGCCTAAAAAGGCCGTCCTACAAATCGAACTTGTAGCACAGGTTTTCCAGCCTGTCTATTTAGACAGCCTTGAAAGGCCGTCCTACAAATCGAACTTGTAGCACAGGCTTTCCAGCCTGTCTGTTTCGGACGGCCTGGAAAGGCTGTCGACGGTTTATCGTGTAGGACAGGCTTTCCAGCCTGTCTGATTCAGACGGCCTTGAAAGGCCGTCCTACTTCAGACGTTCTAGCAGCGCAACTGTGGCCTGGACGATTTGCATTTGCTGAATCTCCCGCGCAATCGCGGCAAGATTGTCGCCCTGCTGCGGGCCGTACCAGCCAAATTGGGCATGGTTGCCGCCCGCGATGGTCACCCAAACAGTATCGGGCGGCAGCAGGGAACGAGAAGCAGCAATCTTATCAGGCGTGGCCAGGCCATCAAGCGAGGCTGAAATCGAAACGGCGCGCACCCCCGACCGACTGAGGTCATCCGATGAGGCCGGGTAGGCCGCCCACAGCACGAGACCGTCCACCGTGCCGGGGTGGGTGGCGACAAAATGTGCGGCCATCGCCCCGCCGAGGGAGTGTCCGCCCACGGCCCAGCGTTCGATTTCGGGGTGCGCGGCGATGACCTCGTCGGCTGCATTCGGCTCGAAGACAGCCAGATTGAGCGGCATGCGCACCAGGATGACCAGGTAGCCCTGGTCGGCGATGGCCTGTGCGGTCGGAGCGTAGGCGCGGAAGTCCACCCGGCCGCCGGGGTAGAGAATCAGGCCGAGGGTCGGTGCACTGCCATCTGGCAAGAAGGTCAGCCAGCGCTCACTTGCGCCGACTTCGTTCAGCCCCGGCACACGTTCGAAGACTTCCGGCATGGGGCGGGCGGCGGTAGAACCCCAGACGATGAAGGCTAGAACCGCCAGGACCAGCACACTGACCAGGGCAAGTAGAAGACGAGAGAGAAAGGAGCGTTTTTTGTGAGCAGTCATGGCGGTTTTCCTTAGTCAGGCCTTTAGCCTATCGTTGTCAAGGACAACCTGAAAGGTTGTCCTACGCAATTTCTACGCAATTTCTACGCAATCTCCGTCGCCGGGGGAACGTCCGGCATTTTGACCAACACGATGCGCCGATACGCGAACCAGACCGACCAGAGAAGCATCAGCGCCGAGAAGACGCCCGGCGCCCAAACGCCCAGCGTCCCTAGCAGGAAGCCGCCGACGGTTGGGGCGATGACACGGGTGATGGATTCGAGTGCGCCCGCCAAGCCGAGCGTCCCGCCCAGTTCGTCGCGCGAGACCGATTTGGTCAGCGCCGATTGAATGACGGTATTCAGCACGCCGCCCGAAACGGCCAGCGGCAGCAGAACGATGAGCAGAGTCCCCAGATTGCGGGTCAGCGCCCAGCCGATGAAGGAGAAGCCCATCACCCACAGGCCGGTGATGATAAGGCTGTTTTCGCGGAAACGTTTGGTCAGCACGCCGATCAGCCCGCCTTGCACGATGACCGACAGCAAGCCGACGTAAGCCAGCACGTAGCCGGTGCGGTCGGAGGTCAGGCCGATGGCCTGGGCATAGAGCGAGAAGATACTCTGGAAGAGGGAAAAGGCCATGCCGTAGAAGAAGCGCAGGTGCAGGAGCGGCCCGACCACGGGACGGCGCAGCGCCTGCCAAAGGGCGCCCAGCGTAAATGGAGGTCGTTGAATTTGGGCAATCTCTGCCCGCCGCGCCAGCGAGAGCGACTCGGGCAGGAAGAAGGCAATCGCCAATAGGTTGAAGGTTGCCACGCCTGCGGCCGCGAAGGCGGGGACGTTATAACCGGCCTTGCTGAGCAAACCGCCCAGTGCCGGCCCGATGATGAATCCCAGCCCGAAGGCCGCTCCGATCAGACCAAGGCCTTTGGCGCGGTTCTTCTCATCGGTCACATCCGAGATGTAGGCCTGTGCAACGGTGATGTTACCCGCCGTCGCCCCGTCCAGGAGGCGGGCAAGGAACAGCACGCCCAGCACGAAGGTTTTGGTGGCAGAGGGCGCCAGCCAGCGCGCCAGCATCTCCCCAATAGGCGCAGCAAAGCCGAGCAGAAGGAAGCCCAGCAGCGTCCCGAAGACGCTCACGAGCAGAATCGGGCGGCGGCCGTAGCGGTCGGAGAGGCGTCCGAGGAGGGGCGAACCTATCAGCGAGGCGGCGGCGTAGGAAGCCACCAGCAGGCCGACGACGGTCGGGCTGGCGCCGTAGGATTCGGCGTAGAAGGGCAGGAGGGGCAGGATAAGCCCGAAGCCGAGCAAGTCAACGAAGACTACCAAGAAAATCGAGAGGAGACGTTTGTTATTCATTCATAACCTTCCAGAGAATAGGGGGAGCGATAGGCTTCCTGATAATGAAATTCAAATTTGGGCGTTTTGCCCGTTTTGGTGAGGTCCTCCCAGCCGACGCGCAGCAGGCCGAGCAGGGGCGTCCAGGGTTTGAAAAGTTTGACCTCGACAAATTCCTTGCGCTGGCGGGCGATGGCATTCACCAATTTGTCGGCGGCGGCTTTTGGGGGTTGACCCAAAAAGCGCAGAACGAAGCCAAAGTTCTTCAGCATTTCTTTACCGCGTTCGCCGACCACAATGGGGCTGGTGAGCATGTCGGTGGTCATCATACCAGGGCTGAAGCCCAAAATTTTCACGCCGCTACCCTTGAGTTCAACAGCCAGACTTCGGGTGAACGATGTCACCCAGGCTTTGGTCGCGCCGTAGAGTCCGGTGGGCGAAGCGGGGCGCAGGAAACTTCCGTTGCCGTAGATGTTGACCAGCATCCCCTCGCCTCGCGCCGAGAAATGCCCCATCACAGCCTGCGTGCAGCGCAGTACGCCGAGGTCGTTGACGAGGAACATATCCAGCGCCTCTTGCGGGTTCATATCCAGCATCATGCCGGCGGCGTTGGAGTAGCCCGCATTGTTGACCCAGATGTCAATGTGGCTATGCTTTGCCAGCACATCCCGCACCAGTTGATAGATTTGTTCCTCCTGGCGGACATCCAGCACGAATCCGCTCACTCGACCTTTGGGCTGGAGGCCGTTTAAGGCGCGCTGCAGGGCCTCCTGGCTGCGCCCGGTGATGATGACGATGGCTCCCGCCTCAAGCATGGACTCGGCGATGGCATAGCCAAAGCCGCGCGAGGAGCCAGTGATGACGACAACTTGATCTTTGATTTTCATAGAAACCTTTTTTTGATGCTTTATTGCAAGTATTTCATTATAAGCCGCCACAGGCGGCGATAACGAAGCATTTCCGTCGTAGAACAGGTCTCCATCCTGTTCAGACGGCCTGGAAAGGCCGTCCTACTGCCTACTGCCGTCCTACTGCCTACTGCCGTCCTACTGCCGCTACTGCCGCAGGCGCGGAATCAACACAGGCGTACGTTTTTTATATGCTTCGTACGCTTCCTGCCCGCCCCATCTGGCATCGGCTTTCTTTTCCAACAGCGGAATGCCGCTGACGCGGGTGAGCAGAAAAGTGACAAACAGCGGGGAAATCAGCGCCACCCATTGCCAGCCGTGCAAAACGGGCAGGGCGATGATGAGGACGCCGATCCACAGGATGATCTCACCGAAGTAATTGGGATGACGCGAGCGCGACCACAGTCCCGTTTGGATAAACTTACCTTTGTTGGCGGGGTCGGCGCTGAAACGGCTCTTTTGGGCGTCGGCGATGACCTCGATGGCAAAGCCAAACAGCCAGACCAGGAAGCCCACGAGGGCGAAGATGTCCAATGCTTTGCGCGCTGTGGTCGTGATGCCAATCAACGCGGCGGAGGCGGTGAACGTGACCCACAGACCCTGAATCGTCCAGGCGTTCAGGAAGCGGATGAACGAAGGCTTGATGTCATCGAAGCGGTCATCCTTGCCTGCCTTGCGGATGCGGCTAAAGAGGAACATCCCCAGGCGCAGCGCCCAAACGATGACCAGCGCCGCCAGCAGAATCGCGCGGGCATCCACGCCTGCACTGAAAAACACTGCAATCAGGGTGACGGAAAAATAGGTGAGACTGCCCGTCAGGTCGTAGAATTTTTCAGTCTGGAAAAGATAGGCGGGAATGAACGCCAGCCATTGAATAAGAAAGGCCAGGGCGACCACCAGCGCAAAAACGGGGAGGCTACCAAGCGTTGCACCGCCCTGGCTGCCTGCCAGAGCGACCAGCGCGCCGGCGATCAGCAAAACGGGAAAGACGATGAGTGAATTACGTTCTTTCATGGGATTTTGTCCTTTTGGAAACTTTTATGGGGCGGATTAAAACCCGCGTCGTTGACCCTGCCAGGGAGGGGGAGCGCCATTACGGAATTCTTCCACGCTTGGGCCGCGCAACCCGGCGAGACGCCACGTGCCGTAGAGGTAACTGACGATGAGCAAAATGATGGTGACGGGCCAGCCTGTCAACGCGTTGACCCAAGCCAGTTTGCCAACATCCTGATTTTGGTATATGCTCACCTGCCAGAAGAGACGCAGAGCAAAGAAGAGCAGCCACGCAATGGTCACCTCGGTGTAGGCAGGGCGGACGTGTTCATGCCAGTACCAATCCAGCGGCCAGCGGCGGGCAAGGTGACTCGTCCACGCCACGATCGGCTTGCGAATGAGCAGGCTGACCAGCGTCAGGGCAACGGTCAAACCGCCGTTGACGATGCCTGGGAGGAAGAATCCCTCTGAACGTCCGAGTAGAAGCGCCAACGCAATCGCCAACCCGACGCTTCCCATGCCTCCCAGCGCATACAGCAGAGACTGTCCACGGCGCAGGCGGAGGATGGCCATCAACACGGAGAGACCCAAGGCGCCAATCATGGCGGGGGTGAAGCCCGCCAGTCCGTTCAACAAGAGGAAAAGAATCGGCGGCAGGATAGTGTCCAGCAAGCCGACCTTCCCCGTGACAGCGCGGATTTCCTCCAGCAGTTCGCGTGCCTTTTCAGGCATGTTTTCCCAGCCAGAACTTACGCCAGTCGCCTTCGCTGGATTGCAAGGCAAGGAAGGTGTACAGCGCGCCGGCAAAGAAGCCAAGCGTCAGCATGGCAATCGTCCACAGGATGGCAACGGGCAGGGACTTCTCGCGGTAAAGAATCCACATCGAGAAGAGCGTGAAGCCCACATACAAGTCAACCAGCGAGACGATGCCCCATGGCATGGAAAGGAGTTGACCGCCCTCGCTGGAAAAATCGCCAACGGTGAAGCCGTTGACGAGGACAGCAGACATGGCGAGGATACCGAACAGGGAGACAAGTTTTGCGATTTTCATTTTATAGCACTAAAACGATCCCAACTACAACCTCGGTGGCGAGGCTAATCCAATTCGATTGGACGGAGGACTTGTCCACGAAAATGGAGACGAGGCGTACCGCAGCAATGGCGAGGTACATGATGCCAAGCATTTGGTAAACTTGGCGCGTTGCTAAGTAGTGTTTCATAAGTTTTTAGAAACGTGGAAGTGCAAATTGG
>Ga0226835_1001025_pt1 | contig 18925 bp, 17 predicted proteins | sample LAC_MetaG_1_FD_163627 | JGI IMG/M metagenome (GOLD analysis project Ga0226835, IMG submission 163627) | Anaerobic ammonium oxidizing microbial communities from anammox membrane bioreactor (MBR) in UC Berkley, California, United States -... | ecosystem: Engineered > Bioreactor > Anaerobic >...
GGCGGCATCGTCGTCGGCGCGGTGTCCATGGCGTTGCTGGAGGTCCAGAGCCGGCGCGGGCAGCGCCCTTTCGAGTTCGTGATCATCGGCCTGCTGGTCATGATCACCGTCGGCTTCGTGGCGGGGCTGTTCGTTCGACTGCCTGATGGCGCCGACGTGCTGGCGGGGTTGGCGCCGAGGTTCGCGGGGGTCGACAGCGTCGTCCTGGCTGCGAGCATGCTCGGCGCCACCGTCATGCCCCACGCCATCTACGTGCACTCGGCGTTGACGCGCGACAGGCGCCAGGTGGTGACGCCGACCACCCTCCCCGTACTTCTGCGCGCCACGCGCAACGACGTCGTGGGTGCGCTGGGCGTGGCGGGGTTCGTGAACATCGCCATGCTGCTGCTGGCCGCCACGAGCCTGCAGGGGGTGGCGGGGACCGATACCATCGCCGGCGCTCACGCCGCCATCGCGGCGGCGCTCGGGCCTTCGGTCGGGGTCGTGTTCGCGGTGGGGCTGCTGGCGTCGGGGTTGGCCTCCACCTCCGTGGGGTGCTACGCGGGCGCGACGATCATGGCGGGGCTGGTGCACAGGCACGTGTCGCTGCTGACGCGGCGCGCCATCACGTTGGTGCCGGCGCTGGCGCTGTTGGCGGCCGGCGCTGAACCGACCTGGGTGCTGGTCGTGTCGCAGGTCGTGCTGAGTTTCGGCATCCCGTTCGCCATCGTGCCGTTGGCGCTGCTCACCAGCGACCGGCGGGTCATGGGCGCGGCCGCGAACGGCGCGGTGGCACGCGTCGTGCTCGGCGTGATCGTGACCACCGTGGTGGCCCTCAACGTGGCGCTGTTGGTGCTCCTCGTGAGCGGTCGGTCCTGAACAACGCCGGCCTAATCCTCTGGGGGCGCGATCACCACCACCGCGGCGCAGTCGTCCATCGGCTCCACCGCGCTGGGCAGGTGGTAGGTGTAGCAGAGGTTGGTGCTGCCCTCGTGGAGGCCGGTGATGGTGTGGTGGGGCTGGGCCGCCGGGTCGTGGGTCAGGTCGAGTCGCACCGAGGTGGCGTCGTCGTCGGCGTCACGATCTTCTAGGCGCCATTCGGCGTCGAGGGTGCGGTCGAGGGTGGTTCCGCCGACCGGCGTGACCTCGAGCGCGATCTCGGCTACCTCGCCGATCTGCAGTACCCCGATGGGGGCCAGCGACGAGGCGCCGTCCGGCCCCGTGGGCGTGAAGACGATGAGGTACTTGTTGTCCTGCGCGTCGTACTTGGCGCAGGCGGTTGTCAGGGCGGCGCCGGCAAGGAGCAGCGCGAGGGCGAGGGTCAGGCGACGGTACGGGCGGGGTCGGGCGTCGGTGGCGTGGCGTTGGTCGTCATGGTTGAAGAGCATCGTCTCCCCTTCGGTGTGGGCGCGGCCGGTGCGCGCCGGTTCGGTTCTATCTTCTTCTAGCACGCCGGCCGCTGTGGCGCTGGGTGAATGCCGCGATCAGGAGAGGGGCGCCGGCAGCGGTGGGGACGGGCGAGGATCGCGAGGGGCGGCCGGGCGGGCGGCGGGACGGGCGGCGGGGGACGCGGTCGGGCTCGCGTCAGGCGCGGGCTCCGGCGGCGCGAACAGCGGGACGGCGGCGACGGGCGCGGCGGTGGGCGCGGCCGGAGACGCGACCAGCGTCTCGGTGCCGGCGCGTGCCGTGCGGGGGCCGCGGCCGGGCGCGCGCTTGGGCGCTCCGCGGTGGGCGAGGTCGGCGGTGGCGTACGCCCCGCCCGCGCTTGCGTACCCCTCCCACGCCCACGCCAGGTCGGCGGCTTGGGCGTGTGGGTCGCGCCACGCCACGCGCTTGGCGGCGGCGGGGAAGCGCTCCAGGGTGGCCTCCAGCGCCTGCTCGCGCTGCTCGCGGCCCGGCCAGATGCCCTCCTGCACCCCCAGCCGCTCGGGCGCGCTCAGCTCGACGGTGAGGCGCTCGATGGGGCGGCCCTCCGCCCGGCTGTCTTGCAGCGCGAAGAGGGCCTGCTGGCGGATGTGGCGCGCCTGCTGCAGCGGGCGCTTGGCCAGCCGGCTGGCGCGGCGCTGACCGCCCGCCAGGGTGGCGGTGAGCGTCAGGCGCCGCGCGGCGCGCCCGGCGAGGGCGCGCTCGAGCTCCGCAGCCAGGCGGTCGATGGCGGGGAGGAGCTGGCGCGGCTCGCGCACCGGGTCGGGGAAGGTGAGGGAGCGCTGCACCGTGAGGGGGAGGCGGTAAGGGCGCAGCTCCGTGCGGCGGGGACCGTGGAGGTGAGCGACGACGGAGTCGCCCTCCGCGCCGAGGTAGGCGCGGATCTGCGGCGCGCTCCAGCGCGCCAGGTCGGCCGCGGCCGAGAGCCCCAGCCAGTTCAGGCGCGTGAGGTTCGCTTCCGACAGCCCCACGCCCTTGAGGAACCGCAGCGGCAGTCGCGCCAGGAACTCGCCCTGGCGCGGTGGCGCCACCTCCCTGACCGTGCCGGGCCCGGCCGACAGGGCCGCGAGTTCGGCCGTCTCGACGTCGGGGGCGAGGCCTGCCCTGGCGCCGTACGCGTGCGCCACCTCCTCGGCCTCGGCGCGGGTGAGCCGGGCGAAGACGCGGCCGCGTGGGCCGCTCTCCAGCCAAGGGGTGAGGTGGTGGAGTTCGCGCAGCAGCGCCTCCCAGGCGTGAGCGAGGTCGGGCTCCAGGAAGGCGCGCTCCTCCAAGGCGGTCACGCGCATGCGCGCCCCCGCCAGACGCATGCCGGGGGTGACGCCGTGGCGCTTGGCGGCGGCGTTGGCGTGCAGCACGCGCTGATCGTCGACTATCACCAGCGGCACCCGTGCGAGTTCCGGCTCGGCGCGCTGCGCGAGGTAGAGGGGGAACGGACCGAACTCGAGGGCGGCTAGCACGGGCGGTGCTCCTCGACGGTGCGCCGGCCGAGTAGCACCGCCGCGATGGGGAAGAGCAGCTTGAGGGGCGCCGGTGGGCGAGGGGTCGGGGCGCGACCGGGGCGCGGGGGGCGCCTGCGGGGCGAGACCGGGAATGTTGTCGTGGTGCACGGTGTTAGCATGTGCTCACCTCGGTAGGTCCGCGTCAGCAGACCGCTTCGGGGCTACCGGGAGGGCGCGTCCTGTTGCTTGGCGGCGGCGGACGCGCCCTCCCTCGTGTTACGCGCGCTCCCTCGCGCGCGCCTGCCCGTCAGGGCGCGGGTCAGGGGCGGTGGGGGAGTGGGGTGGCCGACTCGCTCCCTTCTACGAGCAGGTCCCGCACGACGTCGCCCCGTAGCAGGCTGCGGAAGACACCGTCGACGTGCAGGTCCTGGGCGGCGACGGTGACGCTGGGGAAGGCGGGGTTGTGCGGCCGCAGGCGGTACTGGCGGGGGCGGGCCTCGTCGGCCGCCCAGTCGAGGTACTTGAGGGTCGTCTCGTCCTCCCCGACGCGCACGGCGCAGATCTCGCCGGGACGCTGCGGTTCGGCCCGGTGGAGGAGGACCACGTCGCCGTCCTCGATGCGGTCGGCCATGGAGTCCCCCCGGACGCGCAGCGCGAACTGATCGGGGCGGCCGCGCAGCGAGAGGTGCCCCTCGGGGGCGGGGTAGGCGCCCACCGGCAGGCCGGCGGCGATCTCGCCGTAGAGCGGGACGCCGAAGGCGGCGCCAAGGAGCGTGAGGCGCGGGCTGCGACCGGAGCCGCGGCTCTCGAGGACGAGCTCACCCTTCGCCTCGAGCGCCCGCAGGTGCTCGCGCAACGTGGAGTAGCTGATGCCGAGGGTGCGCGCCAGCGCCGTGAGTTCAGGCGTCTCGCCCGAGCGTTCGAAGGCCGCGTGGAGCGCGTCTAGCACCTGCATCTGGCGGATCGGCCGTGGCGGCATGAGCGCCTCCCTCCGTTACCCCCAGTAACTGGGGGATAAGGACAGGATAGGGCGGAAACGGGCGCGTGTCAATGGCCCCAACCCCGGGCAGATGTACTTCTGAGATGACTCTACCGTCGGGCACGAAGCCATCCGTGGGGTTGGTGGTCGCGGCCGCGCTCGGTTGCGCGTTACCGGCGTACCCGAGGCGAAGGTGAAGGTGTCCGGAGCCGGTCGTCGCACCGGGTGCTCACCTGGCGGTCGTCGAACAGCCTGGACGCGCGCTTCTGTCTGGACGCCCTCGCGGAGGCGTTGGAGCGCTTCGGGCGGCCGGGGATCTTCGACGCGGACATGGCGCGCGATTCACCTCCAAGGGCCTCACGAGCGCCCGGAAGCCAACGACAGTGGTGGACCCCTTCGCGGGTGCCACCGTCGCGTTCCCGGCTGGCTTCCTCGTCGCGGTACGCGAGGCTGTCCCAGGCGCGCTCGCCCAGGAGATGTCTGGATAACACGACTATCGTGTACACTAGCTTCGTGTAGGCCTTGGGAGGAGGCGGTATGAAGAACATCACCCTGAGCGCCGACGAAGCGCTGATCGAAGCCGCCCGTGAGCGGGCCAGGGGGGAACAAACCACCCTGAACGCCGAGTTCCGCCGCTGGCTGGAAAGCTACGTTCAGCGCCAGCAACAAGCCGAGCGCGCCATGGCGGTGGTCGAAGCGTTGCGCGGCCAGCTCCGCGTCGGGCGCAAGCTGGCCCGAGACGAGATGCATGAACGCTGAGCGTTTCTTCGACACCAACCTGTTCATCTACCAGCTTGAGGGCCTGGATCAACGCAAGACCGAGCTTGCCGACCGACTCATCCGTCAGGGCATCGAACGCGGCACCGCCTGCATCAGCTTCCAGGTCGTCCAGGAGTGCCTGAACACCGCCCTCCGCAAAGCCGAGATCCCGCTCACGCCGGCGCAGATGCAGTCGTATCTGGAGGCCGTGCTAGCGCCCCTCTACCGGATCAGCGCTAGCCTCGGGCTCTACCGCCGCGCCCTCGACATCCAGACCCGCTACCGGTACGGCTTCTACGACGCCCTGATCATCGCCGCCGCGCTCGAAGCGGGGTGCAGCCGCCTCTACAGCGAAGACCTCCAAGGGGGTCAGCAGATCGAGGGCCTGACCATCGTGAATCCGTTCGAGGCCTAAGGTGAATGCAGCAACCCGATCAACTGAGGGTTGGTTCCTGACGACGTGGGCAAGGTTCCGGAACCGCCTAGGCGACCGCTAGACCTCAACCGTACGCGACCACATCCGCCCCCGCCTCCGCGCCTCAGCCACCCCCGACGAGCCCGCTCACCATGGCCACCCTCAACCCGCCGTTGCGCGTGGCCGTGATCCGGGCGTCGCGCAGGTAGGGCGTCACGGGCGCCGGGTCCGCGACGAGGAGGACCGCGGTCCAGGCTACGCTCCCCGCCAGCCGCTCCAGGAAGGCGACGCTGGTGGCGCTCGCCCGCCTCTCGTCACCGAGCCGCACGCCGTACGGGGGGTTGGTGACGATCAGACCGTTGCGAGCGCCCAGGGCGGCGAGGTCGAAGCGGGTGCTGTCGGCCTCGAGCAGCTCCACGGCGGCGTGCTCGGGGCGCGCCAGGTTGGCGCGGGCGGTCGCCAGCGCACCCCCGTCGACGTCGAGCCCGAGCACCCGCGCGGCGAGCGGCCTGGCGAGGGCCTCGCTGCGGCGCCTCACCTCCCGCCAGGCGCCGGGCCGGAACCAGGCGGCGTGCTCGAAGGCGAAGGCGCGAGAGCGCCCCGGCGCCAGCCCCTGCAGCACGTCCGCGGCTTCGATCAGGAGCGCGCCGCTCCCACAGAACGGGTCGACCACGACGTCCGGGCCGGCACCGCCGACGCGCGCCGCCCCCTCCAGCACCATGGCGGCGGCGAGCGTCTCGCGAACGGGCGCCGCGTGCACGTGACGCCGCACCCCGCGACGGTAGAGGTGCTCGCCGCTCGTGTCGAGGCTGACGGTGCAGCGGTCGTCGACGAGGTGCACGTGGAAGGTGAGGGGGGCCCCGGGCGTGAGCTTGGGGTAGAGGCCGTGCGGCCTGAGTTCGCGCGACACGGCGCTGGCGACGGTGGTGGAGACGGCGTCGCCCGCCTGCAGCCGCGAGCCGCGCGAGGTGACGTGGAGCGCGTAACCGGTGGCGAAGCCGAGCTGCGTGAGCCACGGGACGCCGCGGGCGCGGTCGTAGAGCATCTCGGGGGTGGCGGCAGGGAAGGTGCCGAGCCGGAGCAGCACGCGGCTCGCGGTGCGCAGCTCGAGGTTGGCGCGCATGATGCCCACGCGGTCGAGCCTGAGGCCGACGCCGCCCCGCCCGACGTGCAGCGCCGCGCGGCCCGGCGCGAGGCCGCCGGCGAGCAGCTCGCCCACGAGCGTCTCCTCGAGCCCGGGGGCCACCTGCACGTAGCAGTCGAAGGGGCCGGCGAGGAGCCAACGCTTCACGCGCCGCTCGAGGGCCGCGGCGCTGAGCCGGGTGGAGGGAGCGGGACCGGGCATCTGGTCGCACTGTCTCACGGGCGAGTCCGTCCGCGCAACGGCGCGCGCGGGCCCGGCGCGCCTCAGACGAGCTTGCCGCGCAACCAGGACGACACGAAGTCGATGACGTTCACGACGATGACGATGGCGATGATGGCGATGATCATCTGGTCGTACTTGCCTGACGCCATCTTGTCCTGGATGAAGAAGCCGATGCCGCCGGCGCCGACGAGACCGAGCACGATGGAGACGCGGAAGTTGATCTCGAAGCGGTAGAGCGTCCAGCCGAGGAACAGGGGCGACACCTGCGGCACGATGGCCCACCTCACGACGTTGCTGCCCGACGCTCCCACGGCCTCGAGCGCCTCGATGGCGCCCTTGTCGACGTTCTCGATCGATTCGGAGTAGAGCTTCCCGAGGTCGGCGATGGAGTGGATGGCCATCGCGAGCACGCCCGCCAGGGGGCCGAGGCCCACGGTGGCCACGAAGATGAGCGCGAGGATGAGCGTGTCGACGCCGCGGTCGAGGTTGAAGAAGCCACGCGTCAGCACGAAGACCGTGCGCATGAGGGCGTTGCCGGCGGTCAGGTTGCGTGCGGCGAGGAAGCTGAGCGGCACGGCGAACAGGGCCCCGAGGAAGGTGCCGACCAGCGCGATCTCGAGCGTGATCAGCATCTGGCTGGCGACCTCTTGGAGGGGGTAGATGCCGAACTGCCCGAAGGACGGATCGGCGAGGAGCGGCGGCCAGGAACGGTCGAGGAAGTTGACGAGGAACGGCCAGCCCTCCACCAGCTTGCGGATCCCGAACTCGGTGGAGGCGAACGCCGGTGCGAGGACCACGAGCGCGGCCGCGTAGAGGGCGCCGCCGGCCAGGTCGCCGCGCCCGTGGAGCCGCGGGCGCCAGGCCAGCATCCCGCCGCTACCCACCATGAGGCCGCACAGCAGGAAGCCGACCCCCACGCCGTAGCCGCCCTCGGCGGGGCGAAGCATGCGGTAACCCGCCTTGGCGGCCGCCTCGGGTAGCCGCTCGGTGGCCAGGCCGGCCGTCGTCTCGATGGGCGGCAGCGGCTTGAGCCCGATCTTCTGCCGTTGGGAGTTGGTGACGTCGAGGTTGGCGTTGTGCTGCTCGACGATGTCCTGCTGCTCGGCCGGGGTGGTGGCGGTCACGAGCCGGTAGTAGCCGACGGCGTTGGGGAACAGCCGGTGACCGGTGGGGGAGAGCAGCAGGGTGGCCGTCAAGCCGGCCACCACGATCCCGAGGCCGAGGAGGGGCCAGCGCAACCGCGCCGAACCCCAGCCGGGGAGCGCGATGGCCACCAGCAGCGCGAGCGCCGTGAAGACCTCCATCAGGCCGTGCAGGGGCCTGAGCGCCACCAGCGCCGGCAGTTCGGCGCGCCAGGCGAGCATGACGCCGACGCTGGCCGCGCCCAGGCCGACGGCGACCAGGCCCCCGAGCCGGGGGTTGGCGAACGGGACGAAGAGCGCGGCCAGGCCCGCCACCAGCACGACCGCCAGCAGCGGGTAGATGGGGGTGAGGGCGAGGAGCGTTGGACGGATGGTGTCGCGGCTCACGAAACCGACGGTGGTCGAGAACGGGAAGGCGAGGTACGCCACGATCAGCGCGGCGCCGGCCGCGACGACGAGGCGGCGCATCGAGGCGCGCGCCAGCCCGAGCAGCACCGCCGCGGCGGCGCCCGCGACGAGGGCGCCCCACATCAGAGCGCCTCCAACGAGCCGGCGTAGATGCGCGTCTCGAGTTCGTCGTCGAGGCTCGTTACGGGCCCGTCGAAGACGAGCGCGCCCTTGTTGAAGGCGAGGACGCGCTTGGCGTAGCGCTTGGCGAGGTCCAGCACGTGGATGTTGACCAGCACGGTCACGCCCTTGGCCTCGTTGTAGTCGCGCAGGATGCCTAGGATCACGTCAGAGAGGCGCGGGTCGAGGCTCGCCATCGGCTCGTCCGCCAGGATGAGCTGCGGCTCCTGGGCCATGGCGCGCGCGATGGCGACGCGCTGCTGCTGGCCGCCGGAGAGCTGATCCACGCGGGCTTCCTCCTTGCCGGCGAGCCCGACGGACCTGATGGCCGCCAGGGCCAGCTCCCGGTCGTGGTCGGTGTAGAGGCCGAGCAGGCCCCGCCACGTCGGGTGGTAACCCAGGCGCCCGCTTAGCACGTTGTCGAGCACGCTAAGGCGCTGGACGAGGTTGAACTGCTGGAAGATGAAACCGACCGTGCGCCGGTAGTGCTGGAGCTGGCGGCCGTGCAGGCCGGCGACGTCGCGGTCGCCCACCCGGATGGCGCCCTCGCTGGGGTCGACGAGGCGGTTCAGGCAGCGCAGGAACGTCGACTTGCCGGCGCCGGATAGGCCGATGACGGCCACGAAATCGCCGTCGGGGACGGTGACGTTCACCCCGGCGAGGGCCCGCGTGCCGTCCGGGAAGACCTTGCTCAGGTTCGAGACCTCGATCATCGTGGCCCAGGCGTGCAGGTGCCGGGCGCCGCGCCGGGGCGCGGCGCCCGGCGGCCCGCCCTGTCAGTCCTTGTCGAGGCCGAGGATGCGCCTGGTGTCGCGCACCACGGCGTAGTCGGCGCTGTCTGCCGGGATCATGTAGTCGATGCGGTAGAGGTCGACGAGGAGGTTGTTCTCGGGCGCCTTGATGGTGGCTATGGCCGCGGCGACCTGGTAGGTGAGGGCCGGGTGCTCGTCGGCGAACTTCCGCGACACGCTGAAGGTGTCGCCGGGGATGGGGCGTGAGTAGAAGATGGCGGTGAGCTGGCTGGCCTGGTCGGGGTCGAGGAACTGGGTCCAGGCGCCGGAGACGTTCTGGTCGTCGTTGGCGAAGGTGGCGGCGGCGTCGACGGAGCCGTTGAGGACGGCAAGCACCGCGGCGTCGTGGCCGCCCGCGAAGACCTGCTTGCTGAAGAACTCGTCGGGGTTGATGCCGGCCGTTATCAGCTCCGCGCGCGGGAAGGTGTAACCCGCGGCCGAGTTGGGGTCGATCCAGGCGATCGACTTGCCCTCGAGGTCGCCCAGGCTGGTGATGCCGCTGTCCTTGCGCACGATGATGGCCGACCAGTAGTAGGGGTTGCCGTTGCGCACGGACTTGAGGAGGACCATGGCGTCGACCTCGCGGTTCGCCACCACGAAGCCGTCGGGCGGGAAGAACGCGAAGTCGAGGTTGCCCGAGCCCATGGCCTCGATCAGGCCGCGGTAGTCGGTGGGGATGAAGACCTTGACCTCGACCGCGCCGCCCAACTGCGACTCGACGTAGCTGGCGATGCCGTTGGCCGCGGTGGTGACGAGGTCGGAGTTCTGAGTGGGGTTGAAGCCGATGCTGATGGTGATCGGCGCTTGCGCCGCGCCGAGCGACAGCAGCGCCGCCGACATGGCCACGAGCATGAACCTCAGGGACTGCCTCATGGATCGCCTCCGTGGAACTTCAGAGTGGGGTCTGGGAGACCTTGCCCGCCGACTCTAGCACGCGTGCCACGCCGTTCCGCCGCGTGTGTGCCCCCGCGGCATGCGCCCCGGGCGCATGCCGCGGGTTTGCGGTTGACGGCTTCGCCGGTCGTCCGTAAGCTGGTGTACCGGCTCGACGATACACTCAGGCGGGCGCGACGCCCGGCGCTCTGGAGCGAGCCGACGACCGGCGTGGGCCACCCCCACCCATGGAGGCCAGGCATGACCAGTCAGCTCGCGAAGCGGTTCATCTCGACGGCGGCGGCACTGCTCCTCTTGCCCGCGCTCCTGCTGGGCGCCGCCCAAGGGGCGCCCCAGGGCGCGCCGCAGGGCGCGCCGCAGGGCGCGCCGCAAGGCGGCACCGTCACCATCGCCCTGCCCGCCCAACCGGAGAGCCTCAACCCGATCCTGCCCGGCGAGCTCAGCTCCTCCATCGTCCAGGGGGCCCTGTTCGCGCCCCTCACCGCCCAGCACCCGGAGACGTTCGAGATCGTGCCCTACCTCGCCACGAGCTGGGAAGCCAACGCCGACGTGACCGCCTGGACCTTCCACCTCCACCCCGACGCCAAGTGGCACGACGGCGTGCCCCTGACCGCTCACGACGTCAAGTTCACCTTCGACCGCATCCTCGACCCGACCGAGAACGCCCAGAGCTACGCCGACGTCAAGCACGTCGAGCGGGTCGAGGTTGTCGACGAGCACACCGTCACCTTCCACCTCTCCCAGGTCGACGGGCTCTTCCCGGACCGCCTCGCGCTCGGCGCGCTGCAGCCGCTACCCCGCCACCTGTTCGAGAAGTACGCCAAGCTCGCCGATGCGGTGGAGCTCAACACCGCCAAGCCCGTCGGCAGCGGCCCGTTCAAGCTGGTCGGACTGCAGACCGGCTCCTACATCGAGCTCGCCGCCTTCGACGACTTCTTCCTCGGCAGGCCCAACCTCGACACGCTCGTCTTCTCGATCGTGCCGGACATGAACGTGCGCGTCGCCCGCCTCCGCGCCGGCGACATCGACTGGACCGACATCGAGCCCACCCACGCCGCCGCCCTCGCCAACGACAAGCGCGTCGAGGTCATCCCCGTGAGCTCCAGCCGCTACGCCGTGCTCGACTTCGCCTTCGAGGGCCCCTACGCGCCGCTCTTCGCGGACGCGCGCGTGCGCATCGCCATGGCGCACGCCATCGACCACGACCTCATCCTCGAGACCGTCGGTCTCGGCCGCGGTTGGAACATGAACGGCGCCTACATCCCGTTCGTGCTCTCCGAGATCCCCGCGCCCGACATCGAGCCGTACGCCTACGACCCGGAGCTGGCCAAGCGCATCCTGGCCGAGGCGGGCTGGACCGACACCAACGGCGACGGCACCATCGACAAGGACGGCCGCGAGTTCGCCTTCCCCCTCCTCGTCGACCGCGGCAACGTGCAACGCGAGCAGATCGGCCTCATCCTGCAGGACGAGTTCGAGGCGCTCGGGATGGACGTCGAGTACGTCGCCGCCGAGCGGACGGGCCGCTGGATCGAGGACACCCGCAACCGCGTCTTCGCCGCTCGCATGGCCGAGTTCCCCGTTCCCAACGTCGATTGGTTCCGGCGCATCTACACGAGCGACGGCCCCAACGCGCGCGGTTACGTCAACCACGAGGTGGACGCCCTGGTGCAGGCCGCCATCCAGACGAGCGACCGCCAGTTGCAGGGGCGGTACTACCAGCAGGCGCAGGAGCTGCTGCACGCCGACCCGCCCGTCGTGCCGTTCTTCCTCCGCGAGCAGCTGATGGCCGTCTCGACGCGGGTCGGCGGCGTCCCCAAGGGCGAGCTGAAGCTGTCGACCCCCTTCACGTACCTCCTCTACGTCGACTCGGGCAGGTGACGTGACGGACGTCGGGGGGAGGGCGGGTGCGCGACGCCGCCGAGGCCGAGGTAACGGGGGAGCGCCGTAGGTGGCGCGCTACCTGCTAGGCCGGACGCTGGCCGCGCTGCTCGTGCTCTGGCTCGTGATCACGGCCACGTTCGTGATGATCCAGGCCGCGCCCGGGGGGCTGTCGATCCTGATGAACCCGAACATCTCCGCCGAGGAGGCGGCGCGCCTCGGGCGCAACCTCGGCCTCGACCGACCGGTGCACGAGCAGTACGTGCAGTGGCTCGGCAACTTCCTGCGTGGCGACCTCGGCGCCTCGCTCTCCTACGCGGGCCGGCCGGTCGGGGCCATGGTCGTGGAGCGGCTGCCGGCAACGCTCAAGCTCGGCCTCAGCGCGGCGCTGTTCGCGGTGGCCGTAGGGGTGCCGCTCGGGGTCGCCGCCGCGCGCCACCAGAACGGCTTCGTCGACCAGGCCGCCGGCGTGGTGTCGGGGACGCTCCTGGCCACGCCCAACTTCTGGCTCGGCATCCTCCTCATCGTGCTCTTCGCCGTGCAGCTCGAGTGGCTGCCGGCGTCGGGCATCCGCACCATCGGCTCCCGCGGCGGCGGCCTGGCGGATCAGCTCGCTCACCTGGTGATGCCCGCGGTGGTCCTCGGCACCTCGACCCTGGCGGAACTGACGCGCTACACGCGCTCCGCCTGGCTCGAGACCATGCGGCAGGACTACGTGCGCACGGCGCGCAGCAAGGGGCTGGCGCGCGGCGCCGTCGACCGCAAGCACGTCCTCAAGAACGCCCTCATCCCCGTCGTCACCGTGTTCGGCGTGGCGCTGCCCCGCCTCATAGGGGGCAGCGCCGTCGTCGAGACCCTGTTCAGCTGGCCCGGCCTCGGGCAGCTGGCCGTCGACGCGGCGCTGCGCCGAGACACGCCGCTCATCCTCGGCGTCACCGTCTTCGTGTCGCTGATGGTCGTGGTGTCCAACCTGGTGATAGACGCCACCTACCCGCTCCTCGACCCGAGGGTCCACTACTCGTGACGGCCCCGTCGCCGCGCCCCGGTGGGCGCCTGCGCCGCGGCCTGCAGCTCTGGTTCGCTCACCGCACCGCGTTCCTCGGCACGCTGTGGTTGCTCCTGGTGGTGGTGGCCGTCCTGGTCGGACCCCACCTCGGCCTGAGCGATCCCAACAAGATCGACCTGCGCAACACCTTCGCGCCACCCAGCTCCGAGCACTGGCTCGGCACGGACGAGAACGGCCGCGACGTGTTCGCGCGCCTGCTGGCCGGCGGGAAGGTGAGCCTGGCCGTGGGCTTCGCCAGCGCCGCCATCACCGTGCTGGTGGCCAGCCTCGTAGGGGTGGTGGCCGGCTACTACGGCGGGCTCGTCGACCAGGCGATCATGCGGCTCACCGACGGCTTCATGGCCATCCCCACCTTCTTCCTGCTCCTGATCATCGTCTCCATCTGGGGCTCGTCGCCCACCGTGCTGGTGCTGGCCCTCGCGCTGACGCGCTGGATGGGCGTCGCCCGCATCGTGCGCGCCGAGGTCCTGCGCTTCAAGCAGCAGGAGTTCGTCATGGCGGCGAGGGCCGCCGGCGTGGGGGAGGCGCGGCTGATGTTCAAGCACCTCCTCCCGCAGGCGGCGCCGTCGCTCATCGTCGCCACGTCGCTGCAGGTCGGCTTGGTGATGCTCGTGGAGGCCGGCCTCAGCTTCCTCGGGCTCGGCATCCTGCCTCCGCTCGCGTCGTGGGGCAACATGCTCACCGCGAGCCAGCACTACCTGTGGATCGCTCCGCGCCTCGCCGTCTACCCCGGCGTGATGATCCTCCTGGCCGTTCTCGCGCTCAACGCCGTCGGCGACGTCTTGCGCGACATCCTCGACCCGCGCCAGGGGAGCGACTGACATGACCATCCCAAGCGCATCGGAACGGCCCGCCGCCGGCGTGAGGGTGCTGCTGTCGCCGGCCGTCACCGCCTCACACGCGGCGGAGCTGGCAGACGCCTTCCCCGGCGTGACGTTCACGCCCCTCACCCCGCGGGCGGGCGTTCCCGCCGGCGCCGAGGACGCCGTGGCCCTCCTGCGCGTCGGCCTCGGCAAACCACAACTGAGCGCCGTGCTCGCCGCGGCCCCCGCCCTCAGGTGGGTGCACACGAGCACCGCCGGATTCGACTGGGCGTGGGTGCCCGAGATCCCCGCCCGCGGCATCGCCCTCACGCGCTCCGCCGCCGCCTACGCCTACCCCATCGGCGAGTTCACCCTCGCCGTCGTGAGCGCGCTCGTGAAGGGCCTCCCCCTCTTCGCGGCGGCGCAACGCGAGCGGCGTTGGCTCGAGCACGAGCCGCTCGACCTCGCCGGCCTGCGCGTCGGCGTCATCGGCGCAGGCGCCATCGGGACCGAGATCGCCTGGCGCGCCGCGGCGCTCGGCATGCGGCTGCGCGGCCTGAAGCGCCACCCGGGCCCGCTCGAGCACTTCGAGCACGTGCACGGCCCGGGCGAGCTCCTGGAGCTGCTCGGCTGGGCGCAGGTAGCTGTGGTCGCCTGCCCGCTCACGCCGGAGACGCGCGGCCTCGTCGGCGCCGCCGAGCTGGCCGCCATGCCTCGGGGGTCGTACCTCGTGAACGTGGCCCGCGGCGGGATCGTCGACGCCGGCGCGGTCGTGGCCGCCCTGGAGTCGGGGCACCTGGCTGGTGCCGCCCTCGACGCCTTCGACGTGGAGCCCCTACCCCCCACCGACCCGCTGTGGGAGGCGCCCAACCTGCTGATCACGCCCCACACCTCGTTCAGGTCGCCCGGCAACCTCGCGCGCGTCGTGGCCGAGTTCCGCGCCAACCTGGGGCGCTTCCTGGCCGGCGAGGAGCTGCTCAACACCATGCGCCACCCGGAGCTCGGTTACTGAGCCCGGGCCGGAAGGGACCCAACCGTGACCGATTCGCCGCTCACCTCCTCGCCGCTACCGCACGACCCGCTCCACGAGCGGCCCAACCGCGGGTTCCACCCGCTCCTCGCCGAGGAGCAGCCGCACGTGTTCGTCGACGGCTGCATGCAGATCTGGCCCGACGCCGACCTGGCGTTCGCGCACCGCCTGGGCTGCGACGTCTTCGCCGTGACGGCGCTGGGAACGCAGGTCGGTCTCGACACCGCGCTCAGCGACCTGATGTACTGGCACGCGGCGGTGCGCCGCCACCCTAACCTGCGCATCGCTCTCGACGTGGCCGACATCCTGGAGGCGAAGCGGGAGGGGCGCGCGTGCCTCCTCCTCGCGTCGCAGGACGGCGAGTTCATCGGCGCCGCGCCGGAGCGGGTGGAGGCGTTCCAGCGCCTCGGGCTGCGGATGCTCATCCCCGCCTACAACCGCGACAACCTCCTATGCGGCGGGGTGCTCGAGCACACGGACGCGGGCCTGTCGGGGCTGGGCCGCGCCGTGGTGGCCGAGTGCGACAGGGTGGGGGTGGTGCTCGACCTGTCGCACGTGTCGCGCCGCGCGAGCCTCGAGATCGCCGAGGCGAGCGTCAACCCGGTCGTGTTCTCGCACGCCAACCCGAAGGGGCTGGTGGACAACCCGCGCAACGTCGACGACGAGCAGATCAGGGCCGTGGCGGCGCGAGGCGGGGTCATCGGCACCGTCAACTGGGGGCCGCTCGTCTTCAAGGCGGGCATGACGGCGCGACCCACCGTGCACGACTACCTCGATCACATCGATTACCTGGCCGACCTGCTCGGCACCACCGAGAACATCGGGATAGGGACCGACTTCAGCCTCGGCTCGTACCCGCGCCACGATCACGACAAGCACGGCCCGCACTACAAGACCGTGATGACGGAGATGAACAAGTACGTGACCACCTACTGGCGGGCCCCGGAGCGGTTCGTGGACGGCTTCGCGTGGTACCCGGAGATAGTGAGCGTGTACGGGCTGCTCCGGGAGCGTGGCTACTCGGAGGACGACATCGCCGGCATCGCCGGCGGGAACTTCCTGCGCGTCTTCGCGCGGGTCTGGCCGGGCCGCGCGGCGGTCGGCGGAGAGGATTGAGCGTGGCCATCGTAAGGGTGGAGATCTTCGAGCGGAGCCCGGAGGTGCGCGAGGCCATCATCCGCGGCATCACCGAGGTCATGGTCGCCAACGGCGCGAAGGCGGAGGGCACCGAGGTCATCATCTACGAGATCGCCCCGACGCACTGGGCGAGAGGGGGCGAGACGTTCGAGCGGCGCCTGGCGCGCGCCGAAGCGAACGGCTCGGCGCCCGACGCCGCCGTCGACGCGGCGACCGCGCCGGGCGGTGGGGGAGAGCGGCAGCCCGCCGGCGGATGACGACCCTGGCCGTGCTCGCGCCGACCCACTACCTGAGCGGCGACGGGGCGCTCGAGGAGCTGGGCCGCGTGGCGCTCGCGCTTGGCGGTGGGCGTGCGGGCGCCGGCGTCCTGCTCGTGCACGGCGGCGTGGGCCTCGACCTCGTGCGGCCCGGCGTCGAGGCCGCCCTCGAACGCGCCGGCCTGCGCCGAGCCGCCTACGCCGTCGACGGCCCGTGCCGCCCGGAGCTCGCCGCGGCGGCGGCGCGGGCGGCGCTCGGCGCGAGCCTGCTGGTGGGTGTGGGAGGAGGTCGCGTGCTGGACGTCACCAAGGCGGCGGCCGAGGCCGCCGGCCTCGACTGCGTGCTCGTGCCCACCAGCCCGGCGACATGCGCCGCCGCCACCGCCGTCGTGGTGGAGTACACCCCCGCGGGCGCGTACGTTCGCAGCCGCCTCACGGCGCGGCCGCCCGCCTACGCCCTGGTCGACCCCGCCGTCCTGGCGGCCGCGCCCGACCGTCACCTCGCGGCCGGCCTCGTGGACGCCCTGGCTAAGGTCGTCGAGGTTCGCTTCGGCCTCGCCCGGACGGGAGGGGGCGGAGCCGGCGCGGTCGCCGCGCTCGCGCTATGCGACGCGCTGGAGACGCTCGTGTTCGATGACGGCCCCGGCGCCGTGGCGGCTGGGCGCGACACTGCCCAGCGCCGCGAGGCGGCGGAGGCGGCGGTGCTGTGGCCGGGTCTCGTCGGCGCCCTGGCGAGCGAGGGCGCCAAGCTGGCGGCGGCCCACGCCGTGCACAACGCTCTCACCCTCGTCCCCGGGACGAGGAGCGCCCTGCACGGCGAGATCCTCGCCTTCGGCATCCTCGTCCAGCTCGCGCTGGAGGGCCGTGACGACGCCGAGATCGAGCGCCACGCGCGCCTGTTCGCCCGCTTGGGCTGCCCCATGACGTTGGCGGAGCTCGGAGCCGGCGCCTACCTCACGGATCCCGTCGTGAGCGCGGGGGTGCTAGCGCGGGCGCTCGAACTGCCCTCCATGCGCCTCAGCTTCCCGGGGATCGGGGTGCGCGAGCTGGCCGAGGCGTTCGCCGCGGCGCAGGCGGTGGGAACCGCCCTGGCGGGGTCGGCCGGCGCGGGCGTCAGCCGGCGGAGTGGTTGACGTACGCCGTGGTGGTGGTCGTGAAGAACTCGCGCGCCTGCGCGCCCTGCTCCCGCGGCCCGTAGCTCGAGCCCTTCAGCCCGCCGAAGGGCGCCTGGTACTCCTGGCCCGCGGTCGGCAGGTTGACCATGGTCATGCCGACCTGCGCGTGCCTCTTGAAGTGCTCGGCGTGGCGCAGAGAGCCGGTCATGATGCCCGCCACCAGACCGTAGTCGCTGTCGTTGGTCACCGCCAGGGCCTCCTCGTAGTCGGCCACCCGGATGACCGCCGCCACCGGCCCGAACACCTCCTCCCGGTTGATGCGCATGCTGGCCGTTGAACCCACGAAGAGGGCGGGGGTGAGGAAGTGCCCGCGCGTGCCCCTGGTCACGAGCTCGCCGCCGAGCAGGTGGCGGGCGCCCTCCTGGACGCCTATTCGTAGGTAGGCGAGGTCGCGCTCGAGCTGGGCGGCGTCCACCACCGGGCCGACGTCGGTGACGGGGTCTAGGGCCGGTCCTACGCGGAGGGCGCGCGTGCGGGCGGCCAGCCGCGCCACGAAGTCGTCGTGTATGGCGTCCGTGACGATCAGGCGGCTCGAGGCGGTGCAGCGTTGGCCGGTGGAAGCGAAGGCGCCGCTGGCGGCGTGGGCGGCGGCCAGGTCCAGGTCCGCGTCGTCCAGTACCACCAGGGCGTTCTTGCCGCCCATCTCCAACTGCGCCTTGGCGAACCGGACCGCGGTGGCGGCGGCGACGCGGCGGCCCACGTCAGTCGAGCCGGTGAACGTCACGGCGTCGACGTCCGGGCACGCCGTGATGGCCGCGCCCACTTCCTCGCCTCGCCCCATCACGAGGTTGAAGACGCCGGGCGGGAACCCGGCGCGGTCGAGGCAGGCGGTCAGCTCCCAGGCGCAAGCGGGCGTGAGTTCCGCCGGCTTGAAGACCACGCAGTTGCCGTAGGCCAGCGCCGGGGCGATCTTCCAGGCGGGGATGGCGATGGGGAAGTTCCACGGCGTGATCACTCCCACCACGCCCACGGGGCGACGGTGCACCTCGATCGCCACTCCCCGGCGGGCGCTCGGCAGGAGCTCGCCTCCCACCCGGAAGGCCTCGGCGGCGTAGAAGCGGAAGAGGTCGGCGGCGCGCCCGACCTCCGCGACCCCCTCGGCGCGGGTCTTGCCTTCCTCGCGGGAGAGGAGCTCGCCGAGCTCCTCGCGGCGGGCTGCGAGCTCCAGCGCCACGGCGTGGAGCAGGTCGGCGCGCTCGCCGGCGGGCACCGCCGCCCAGGCAGGCGCCGCCTCTCTGGCCGCCGCCGCCGCGTCGCGGACGTCGTCGGCCGTGCCCTCGGCGAAGACGCCGACGGGCGCGTCGAGGTCCGACGGGTCGTCGTTCACGCGGGCGGTGGCGCCGTCACGCCACTCGCCTGCGACGTAGTTCCTGTGGACCGTCATCTTCCCCTCCGGGTGGCTGGGCAGCGAGGGGGTCCGGCGGCCGGCTCCCTCAAGTGTCGAGTAGGAGTTCCGGAGGTCGCTGGAGCGCGCCGTGCCCCACCCCGTCGAGCAGTTGCCGCAACCGGGCGCGCGCCTCGTCGCTCAGGGTGAAGTTCAGCTCGAGCCGGCGCGACGGCTCGATGCCGAGGGCCTCGAGGTGGGGCGTGGCTCCGAAGGTATGGATGTAGGTGGCGCAGTCGGCGCCGATCACGTCGGCGCGCGGTGACAACTCCGTGAAGACGGTCAGCCGCTTGAGGTCGAGCGGGCTGAACTGCGCCATCAGGTTGAGGGCGACGTTGACCGTGCGGGCCTCGGCCACGAGCGCGAGCTTGGCCGCCGGGTCGAGGGCGCGGAGGCGGGCCGTGGTGGCGGGGGTCAGCTGCGCCGTGATGCCGAC